>Ga0335081_10001621_pt1 | contig 35897 bp, 33 predicted proteins | sample Lox_Sample_35_FD_206713 | JGI IMG/M metagenome (GOLD analysis project Ga0335081, IMG submission 206713) | Soil microbial communities from Loxahatchee National Wildlife Refuge, Florida, United States - Lox_Sample_3.5 | ecosystem: Environmental > Terrestrial > Soil > Wetlands | place: USA...
CGGCTGAAATCGCGATTGAGAGATCGCGGATTTTTTCATTGCGTGACAGAAACGAAAGCGGGGGCGGCAGGCAGTTCGCCTTGAAGCGCATTGGGCTGCGTTCGAAGCGATAGGGCGGCCTTTGACAGGATGGATACTCGAATGATCCAGAGTCAATTGATTTCAGCTAATCAATTTCAACCAAATCACGTCGTGATCGGCGGCCAAATGCTCAACCTCGACGAGATTTTGAATGAAACCTATCTCGCTCCCCAAAAAACCAAGGAATTGAGCGAGATATTCGCAAATAACAAGCCTTTTCCGCATCTCGTCTTTGAAGGGCTGTTTTCGCCCGCTCTCCTTGAACTAATGTATGAAGAATTCGATTGCGTCAAAAAAGATGACTTTCGTATTTATAATAACATGAATGAAAAAAAAGTCGGAACACTGCCTTTTGCCCGCCTCGGGGACGCATCAAGACTTTATTTCAATACGGTGCATTCCGGCCCGTTTGTCAGTTTTCTGGAGCAGATTACCGGGATCGAGGGGCTCATTATCGATCCAGGATTGAGCAACGGTGGGCTGCATCAGATCCCGACAGGCGGCAAGTTCGCAATGCACATCGACTTCAATCAGCACGAGGTCACAAAGCTCGATAATCGCCTGGTCTTCATCACCTATCTCAACAAGGATTGGCTGCCCTCCTACGGCGGCACGCTTGAATTGTGGAGCGCTCAGGATGAGAAGTGTGAAGTGGAAGTCCGCCCGGTGTTCGGCCGGTCGGTGCTGTTCGCCCATTCATCCAAGAGCCTGCACGGTCATCCCCGGCCGGTCGACGCGCCGAACGGACGTCCACGTCGATCCGCTGCCACATATTATTATTCCAATGGGCGCTCGGATGGCGAGACCACAAAATCTCACACAACGATCATTCTCAAACGCCGCAAGGCAACGCGACGGGAGAAGATCATGACATCCATCAAGTATTTCACCCCTCCAATCATTGTCGATGGCATCCAGAAACTGAAGGCGTTAGGGAGGAAATAGCGGCCCACTGGTTTGGCTGATCGATGAAAAAATCTTTGGATTTCGCTTGAAGGGCGTGCCTCGGCTGCAAGAATCCTTTGGCATCAGGTTGCAAAAGTCCGAAATAGGATTACGCGCTAGCTGGCAGAGTTCGAAGACCTGCGATTGTTGGACGATCCTGCCTGAAGATAGGGTCTAGACTTGCCACCCAGTCCGCGACTTGTGACGCCTGAAAAACGCGACGATGACGCCGACCTCTCCTTGCGTCCCTTGGCCCTTGCCGATTTTACCGGTCAGGAAGCCGCCCGGAAGAATCTGAAGGTCTTCATCGAAGCGGCGAAAGCGCGTCGCGAGGCGCTCGATCATGTGCTCTTCGTCGGGCCCCCCGGGCTCGGCAAAACAACCCTTGCCAGGATCGTTGCGCGCGAACTCGGAGCAACCTTCCATTCGACCTCTGGACCGGTCATCGCAAAAGCCGGCGATCTGGCGGCTCAGCTCACGGCGCTCGAGGAGCGCGACGTGCTCTTCATCGATGAAATCCACCGTCTCAATCCAGCGATCGAGGAGATCCTCTATCCGGCGATGGAGGATTACGAACTTGATCTCATCATTGGGGAGGGTCCAGGAGCACGCTCCGTCAAGCTCCCCCTCAAGCCGTTCACGCTGATCGGCGCAACGACCAGGGCCGGCCTTCTCACGACCCCGTTGCGCGACCGCTTCGGCATCCCGCTCAGACTGGAATTCTACACCACCGAGGAGCTGGAGTGCATCGTGCGGCGCGGCGCCAGGGTGCTCGGCAGCGCGATCTCCGAGGATGGGGCGAATGAAATCGCCAAGCGCGCGCGGGGAACACCACGCGTAGCAGGACGGCTCCTGCGCCGGGTGCGCGATTTCGCGATCGTCGGCGATGAGCCCGAAATCACGCGGGCCGTCGCCGACAAGGCGCTGCGCCTTCTCGATGTCGATGCGATCGGACTCGATATGATGGACCGGCGCTATCTTTCGACGATTGCCCTCTCATTCGGGGGTGGCCCGGCCGGGATCGAGACGATCGCCGCGAGCCTCTCCGAGCCGCGCGATGCGATCGAGGACATCATCGAGCCTTTCCTGATCCAGCAGGGTTTTGTCCAGCGTACCCCGCGCGGAAGAGTGCTGACGTCCCATGCCTTCCGCCATCTGGGGCTGCCCGAACCCGCGCGGGAAAAATCGCAGCTCCCGCTGTTTTCGGAAAATGACGGTGATGTACCAGACTGAAGTTTTGTCCGGTTTCATGGCTCAATCGGACAAAAATGTTTCACGTGAAACATTTTGGTACGATGGACGGTATGCGCAAATGCACTTCTGCCACGCGTGGGATGGTGCGAAGCCCGGATAGGCTTTGCCTCAAAAAAAACGATCGTCGCAATAAAGGCCTAATAAGCCGCTCAGGAGTTGGACGCGGCTATAGCAAGATCGTGACGCTTTCCGGCGAGTCCGAACACAGCCTGAGCCCCAGCGGCGATTTCGGAAGCAATTTGTCCGCCCTCATCAATAAGGACCGCCATTGGGGTGCCCGCGGCACCGAACGCTGTCCCAGCCTTTTGGCTTGGATCGAGCAAAACCGGAGACCGCAGACCCATCGCACGGCCGTCTTCCGCCGTTCCTGTCGAAACGACGACGAGTGCGGGCGCTTGGGGCGGCGGGTCGGCATCCCAATCCTGGAGATCGCTCAGCATTTGGCGACAGAAGCCGCATTGAGGATTCCAAAATAGAATCAGAGTCTTCTGCCGCTGGAAAGCGGCCAGCCCTATGGTCTTGCCATTGAGATCACGAAGCTCCAGTTGGGGCGCTGGACCGCCAAGCTTCACCGCCGAACCCAATGTGGCATTGTGTCGAGTTCCAGTCGGGCCATTTGCCGCCGCAGCCATCGGCAGCATGGGTGTCCCGCGCAGGGTCTGCTCAACCAATGCCCGGATGGCGTCGGCGCCCTGTGCCGCCGGACTGCCAATGGTGCCATCTGGCCGTATGACAACCGCCGCGGGCGTGCCCCACGCCTGGTAGATTTCGGCCACTTCGCGCTTGCGCTGGAGCAGCACTCGGCTCAGCCCCTCATCGACAATTTTAGCACGGTTGTCTGCCGCATTGCCCTCGCTTACGAGTGCGATGGTAAGCTTGGCGCTATGCTCGCGCTGCCAGCGGCCAACTTCCGGCAGGAGCGCTTGGCACGGGCCGCAATTGGGATTGGTGAACAGTAGAAGGACCGGTTTGGTGCTGGCGAGCAAGCCCTCCAGTGTCATGCTTTCCCCATCCAGTGCGTCGAGACGAAAACCTGGCGCGGCGGAGCCGAGTGGTAAGCCCGCAATCGCCGCCTGAGATTGGATGGCGGTTCCGCCGCTGTTAGGGCGAGGGTCCAGAGCGTCCAGCCGCAGCAGAATCCGCCCCTGTTGCCTTAGGATTTGGAGCAGTAGTGCGGCCTGGCCCGCCAGGAGCGTGAGGCCCAAAAGGCCACCCGCCAAAGCAACGCGCTCGGAAGTCGTCAGGTCGCCAAACCAGCTCACGAGGCTTGGGCCGGGATCGAGGCGGCCCTGCCAAACTAGGAATCCGGCAGCCAAAGCCATTACCGCGTTGCGCATAAGCGTTGACCCGCCTGCTGGCGCGGAATGAAGCTGGCCAAAGCAATGGCAATCTGGCGTGCGTCCGAACGCCAGATTAACACCGATCGCAACGACGAAAAGTAGCAGCAAAGAGAGTGCGCCGACCGCCCCGAACCACGCTGAAGAAACGGGTATCAAGGCAAGGGCGACGGCTAATTCCGTCAGCGGAAGCGCTATTGCGAGCGCCGGTGCGATGCCATGCGGCACGCCAAAGCCTATGAGTGCTTGTCGCCCTCCCGCTGGATCTGCGAGCTTCGCCCCGGCCGCAACCAAGAAGATGACCGACAACAGCAGCCTTGCCGACACGAGCCCGACAGCCGTGATCGCAGCCCAGTCAATCATTGGATGCAGCTTCCGGTCGGGACGCAGCCTCTCCCGCCACAGCACTCGGTCGTGCTCGGATCACAACATGTGTTGTTCGCGCAGCACTGACGATTTGGCGGACAGCATTGGCCCGGGGTTACTGGGCAGGGCACTTCGCCAGCAGGGCACGTGGTGTTCGTGCAGACACCGTTAACGCATGTCTGGTTGAAGTCACAGCAAACGCCATTGCAGCAGTGCGCAAATCCGCAGAAGGTATTTCCACATGGATTGATGCCGCATTGGCCATTGCTGCAAGTCGCAGGAGGTTCGCAGCACACTTCGCCGCATAGCGGCGGGTGGGCACAACAGACTTGCTTGCCCGTGGCAGACTTCTGGCAGTTGTTTGGCGGACAGCAAATTGGGCCAACATCTGTGCTTCCGCAGACGACATTCGGCTTCGGGCAGCACACTTGATTCTCTGCGCTGGTTCCCTTGTTGTAGGTGAGGCACGTTCCATCGCAGCAGCTACCGGCGCAGAAGGGCTGGCCCGTGGGGCAGCAAATGCCATATTCGGCATTGGCGCAATATTGGCTACTGCTACAAGTCCCAAAGGGACCGCAGCAGGTTTGGTTTGGCTGGCGGCAATAGGCTACGAGCTCTCGGCCGCCAACATCGGCCTGGCATCCTGCTGGGTCGGACCCGGCCGGACAACAATACGAGTACAACCAAATTTCGAGCTCGCCCTTGACGCAAACGGAGCCGTTGTCACAACAATAACCGCCGGGCTGTGTTCCACAGCAGAACTGACCACCTCCGCAGCAGATATCTTCCGCGCACTGGACCGCGCAACACGGCCCGCCCTGTTTCGTACAACCATTTTCACAGTCCCAATAGCTGTATTCGCAGCCTCCGAGTCCAAGAAAAGCACCCAATATGTCACCTGCAATCACCTGACTGCCTATGGCGATGCCGCATGCGTCTGCTTTGATATCGCACTCCTTCTCGCATTGTTGGCACTCATCGAGATCAAGCTTCCGCGGGCCGGTATCGCATTGATCCAGATTGCGGCGCGCTGTTGCCAAGAGGTTCCGCAACGATTCTTGGAGATCAGATTCGATTGTAACCAAAGCCGGGCTTCGTTTCTGGTTGCTGACCGGCTGACCGTCAGCAAAACCCTGGACCACTCCATTTGCGACTTTCAGGAGGACATGACGCGGGCCGCGAATCGATGGGCCGTAGCTCGCCTCTAGCCGACCCACCGGGACCGCAGCCCGCGACAATCCACCCGTGCTCGTCCGCTCAAAAGCTGGCAAAAAATTGTACGTCAGTTCATATAACAGCTTGCCATCAAGCTCGGCGCGCTGAAAAAATGTTTCCGGCGCGGAGCCCCGGCCAAACCTCGTCGAGCTGCTGCTCAAGGTCAACGGCTGACCCTTGTAGCTGGCTGAAGCCAACACCGTAGTCGAGCGTTTGCCGCCCACGCTGGTTCGAGTGCACGGCGCCGGAGCGGCGGTAGGCTGCACCTTTGCTGCCTCACCCAATAAGGATTGGGCCCAAGATGTTTCAGGAAACAAAGATGCAATGCCGGTGAGGGCGAGGCTCTTCAATATCTCGCGCCTAGCCACGTCCCCTCTCGCGAGGATCTTCGTAGCGCTATCGAACCAATGCTCCATTGAATTGCTCCTTGGAGACTGGTATCGGGGAACTTGGTATTTCCGCTTCAAATCAGCGCGTTCCCCTACATAACTATCCTAGAAGGTAGCGTGCCAACGTCAATAGACGGCCATTCGTTTTCGGTATCTTGAGATTTTTGTAAACGAGCCGTCCACTTGAATTTTCAATGTTCTGCGCACAAAAAATGATTTTAAAAATCAGGCGCACTGCCCGCATCAAATCGTCTGATTATAGGTCCCCATTCCGGGGTTCTCGCGCAGAACCTTATCGACTGCCGCGATGAAGAGGATGCCCCCAAGCCGAATGATTTTGGGGAGAGGTGACGATGGACATTGAACATTCCGTTGCTCGGCACTACGCGCATGGCTCGCTCGAAGAGGCGATCTTTGGCGCGCTGTCCGCCTCGGGCAAAGACCCTGCACATCTTGCGCCCGCCGATCTAGCACCCGTGGATGAGCTCCACATCGGCGGACGACAAGCGACAATCGACCTCGCCGCACAATTGGAATTTGAGCCTGGCTCACACCTCCTCGACATTGGTTCCGGAATCGGCGGCGCATCGCGTTACTTCGCGCACGAGCGGGGGTGCCAAGTCACGGGTATCGACTTGACCGAAGAATACGTCCGAGTGGCGGAAGCTCTCGCGAAGTGTGTGGGATTGGAGAGCCAGGTTTCCTACAAACACGGCAGCGCGCTCGCCATTCCGTTCGCCGCTCATGCTTTCGACGGCGCCTACATGCTGCATGTCGGTATGAACGTCCACGACAAAGAAAAGCTGTTTGCCGAGGTGCATCGCGTGCTCAAGCCTGGCGCTATCTTCGCGATTTATGACGTAATGCGCGAGAAAGAGGAAGGTGATCTTACTTTTCCGGTTCCCTGGGCAACGAGCCCGGAGACGAGCTTCGTTGAAAGCGCCGCCACTTATCGGACCTTGTTGGAGAACGCAGGCTTTACCATCCGAAATGAGCGGAGCCGCCGCGACTTCGCCATCGAATTTTTCCATCAGACGCGCGCTCGTGCTGCAGAGAGCGATAGCCTGCCGCAGCTCGGACTGCACATCCTGATGGGACAGTCTGCCCCACAAAAGGTGGCGAACATGATCAACAGTCTGGAGGCGGGCCTAATCGCACCGGCCGAGATCATCAGCCGCGCGCTTTAGCTCGGCATGCTGGGAAAGTGCCTCTCTCAGTTTCCCAGGATCGACACCAAGAGGGGCAAAACTCGCCAATTCCGCTAGGGCCTCTTGTCCGCTAGGGCCTCTTGGGCCAGAGCGAATTTCGAGCGGGATTAAGCCAAAGGGAAAGGTCAAAGAAACTGGGTGCACCCGATGTACACCAAGCGAGGATCTCAGTAATGCCTTCTTTTGCAGTGTCCTGCGTAAAGAATGCGAAGGTGGGCCTCGCGCGCAAAACATGGATTGGTCCAGATTGTTTCGCGCATTCCAGCCGCGTTAACGACGCAGTAACGCATGAGAAATTGCGGGCAAATTTTAGCTGCCAAGGCCTCGCCCGACGGGAAGCCTAACCCGATGCCGACTGCCAATATCGAAACTTTGGAGAAATTCTGAAGAGGTTCTCTCATAACCGCCTCCCTCTGACCGGCTGACAATTCGTCCTGCCCCCTCCGCCATGCCGATAGCGTCTGGATGCGGAGATGTGGCTTTGGTTCCTTCAGAAACGAACCACAATTTCTATTGGTACGCATCCTACGAATGGAGGAGAATAAATTAGCACTGCCGCTATATTTCGAACTGGCTTGAGCACTGAACGGTAGCGCCTCTATGCCGCGGCCTCCGGCTTGTCGCGCAGGATTTCGGCCGATGGGGAAGCGTTCCAACCAGCCTCAACCGCCCAAATCTTCAAGCCGCTTGACCCGGTCCTCGGTCAAGACCTTCTGCAAGCTCTGGGGTGCGAGCGATGAGAATTTAACTTTAGCGAAATTGACGAATGCGTCGCGGTAGATGAGCCAAGCCCGCTGCGTTTTTTTGATGCCGTCTTTTGTGACGGTCCCCCAGCCGGAAGTGTCGCCACTCTTTTGGATCTTTTGATAAAGCGCGTTGAGCTCATTGTCGGTCTTTCCGAGGTCAGACGCCGACACACGGGGCAGATCGCCAGCGATCAACCTTTGCAGTATTGTGAGAAATCGCTCTTCTTCGGCCTCGGTCGCGCCGATGACGAGGGCTGCCCGGGCCGTACCCGACATATCGACTTCGTTATCCCCCTCGCTTGCGACATATTTGGCCTTCGCTTTCTCCAGCGTCGCAAAGGCCTTACGTTCGCCACTCGACCATTGAGCCGTTATTCTGGCAAGCTTGGCTTTGCGCGAGGCCCCCGTCAGCTTCGCCTCATGCGCAGCGCAAAATCCCATTGCCGCGCCGCTCGTGATGTCCTCGCAAGGGCTGAAATCTGTGCCTTGCCGATTCTCCTTCTTGAGTTTTTGCAGATGGGCGAGCCAGCCTTCTTCTTCCGCCGGCGCGCCTTCAAGCTCACAAGCAAACCTCATTGCAACATCGAAATTACGGTCGGCGCCGACGCCATTGGCGTAGATCGTCATCAGTATGCCGGTGCCGACGAACAGGTTCGGCCACCCATTGTCGCTGCCTTCCCGCTCGACATAGGCGCATTGCCGCGCGCGGCCGGGATCCTTGGCGACCCCTATTCCATAATAGAACGCTTCCGAGCTGCAACCTTTGAAAGCTTTCAGAGTTGCCGCGGACGGCTTGTCCTCGAGCGGCAGAGGAACGGTTTTCAACTTCGCGCAATCCGCCCAAGGCGCCTCGCCGTCTTGTGCCTGAACGGCCCCTAAAGGCAAAACTGCCAGGGCAGAGAGAATCATCGCGCCTGAAACTTCCCTCAAGGCCATTGGCGGACTCGTCTCAAATCGTCTGATTATAGGCCCCGACCTCAGGGTTCTCGCGCAAGACTTTATCGACCGCCGCGAACATCTCGCGCATTCTTGCTTCCGAGACCGGGCTTTCGACGACGACGACGAGTTCCGGCTTGTTGGAAGAGGCCCGCACAAGCCCCCAGGTGCCATCCTCCGCAACAACCCGCACGCCATTGACGGTCACAAGATCGCGAATTTTTTGGCCCGTAAAAACTTCGCCCTTCGCCTGCATCGCCTTGAACCGTTCCGTCACTTTGTCGACGACGCCATATTTGACTTCGTCATCGCAATGCGGGGACATGGTTGGCGAGCCCCAGGTCTTGGGCAGCGCCTCATAAAGCTCCGCCATCGATTTTCCAGGGTTGCGGTCGAGCATTTCGATGACATGGATCGCGGTGAGAATTCCATCGTCATAGCCGCGCCCGACCGGCGCGTTGAAAAAGAAATGCCCGGACTTTTCAAACCCGGCGAGCGCCTTGAGATCGGTGACACGGCGCTTGATGTAGGAATGGCCGGTCTTCCAATAGTCCGCCTTGACCCCTTGCGCCAGAAGCTGCGGATCGGTCGCAAAAAGGCCGGTGGATTTAACGTCGACAACAAAGGTGGCCCCAGGATAGAGCTTGGAGAGATCCCGCGCCAGCATAACGCCGATCTTGTCGGCAAAGATTTCCTCGCCGCGATTATCAACGACGCCGCAGCGATCGCCGTCGCCGTCGAAGCCAAGGCCGACATCGGCGCCGCTTTCGAGCACTTTGTCGGCCATCGCATGCAGCATGTGCAGGTCTTCGGGGTTCGGATTATAATTTGGGAATGTGAAATCGAGGTCGGTGTCGAGCGGGACCACCTCGCAGCCGAGCTTTTCCAAAATTGTCGGGGCGAAGGCGCCGGCGGTGCCATTGCCGCAAGCGGCGACGACTTTGAGCTTGCGGGTGATCTTTGGCCGATTGGTGAGATCGGCGATGTAGCGGGCCGGAAAATCCTCGATGAAACGGTAGGAGCCGCCCTCCGCGTAGCGGCACTTGCCGTTAAGGACGATATCGCGCAAGCGGCCCATCTCATCCGGGCCGAAGGTGACCGGCCTTTGTGCGCCCATCTTCACACCTGTCCAGCCATTGTCGTTATGTGAGGCCGTGACCATGGCGACGGCGGCGCAATTTAGGTCAAATTGCGCGAAATAAGCCATGGGCGACAGTGCGAGGCCTATATCATGCACCTTGATGCCCGCCGCCATCAGGCCGACCGTCAGCGCATATTTGATCGACGCCGAATAGGCGCGGAAATCATGACCGGTGACAAGCTCCGGCGGCACCCCCATCTCATGGATCAGCGTGCCGAGGCCGAGCCCCAAGGCCTCAACCCCCATGAGATTGATTTCCTTCTCGAACAGCCAGCGCGCGTCATATTCGCGAAAGCCGGTCGGCTTCACCATCGGCGAGCTTTCATAGGCGTAGCTATTGGCTTCTAATTGCGCCACGGGCTTCGGAAACATGAATAATCCTTTGATGATATGGGGCCGGTCGGCGAAAGGCCGTTGCATGGACGGTTTTCAAACGGCGCGCCAAAGAGATCTTGGCGTCGAACAGGTCTTATGTTGACTGGCCTATTGTTGCTTGGCGATGATCTTATCCTTAATTGCAGCGTAAACGGCAGGCGGAAGGATATTCTTTTGAACCAGCTCGTCTTTTCCCTTGTAGGGACGGTTGCGGATGATATTGGCGGCACGGATGTCGCCGACGCCTTTCAAAGCGCGCAGCTCCTCCTCGCTCGCCGTGTTGATGTCGATCAATTGCTTTGCTGCGGGCTTCGCCTTGCCGGGCTTGGCCGCTGGCGCCGCCTGATCTGGGACAGGGGGTTGAACCGCTTGCGCAAACAAAGGCGTCACAAATGCGCCAGTGAGGCAGAAGTAAAGGGCAAGCAGGGCCATCCTCAGACTTCTCATGGCGTTTTCCTTTCTATAAGGGCCGGATCAGTCTTCCCCGAAACATATCATAGGTTCGTGGGCTTGGAGGAAACAGCGTCACTCGAAGCCCGCCTCAGTACCGCCACCTCTGCGCCCCTGCTATCAGAAAATCGCGAAAGACACGCACCCGGGCGACATTTTTCATCGCTTCCGGAAAGACAAGATAGCAATCGAGCGTCGGCATCACGGCATGAGTCATCAATTGCACGAGGCCGCTTTCTGGCTCATTGAGATAATCCGGCAGAACCCCGATCCCCATGCCGTTTTCGACCGCGCGTTGCAAAGCCGGAATGTTATTGACCGACAGCGCAGCCACCCGGTCTTTGCCGCCCCGGCCGGCGAAAAGCGGCGCGTTGAGCTCGCTCAGGAAACTCGCGGAGCTGGTCGAATAGGCGAGGAGCCGATGGTGAGCGAGGTCGTCGAGGGAATGCGGATGGCCGTGCTTGCGCAAATATTCGGCCGAGGCATAAAGATGATAATGCACGGCAAAAAGGTGCCTGCGGATGAGATCGGGCTGCGAGGGCTCGCGCAGGCGCAGTGCGACGTCGGCCTCGCGCATCCCAAGATCAAGCTCCTCATCGGCGAGGATCACCTCGACCTTGATGTCCGGATAGAGGTCGAGAAAAGGACCAAGGCGCGGCGTCAACCATCCCATCCCGATGCCGAAGCTGGTGGTGATGCGGAGATCGCCGTTGGGCTTTTCGCGGCTCTCATTGAGCGCCATCTGAGCGGCGTCAAGTTTTTCCATCACCTCGCGCGCCGTGCGCAAGAGAAGCTCGCCATGCTCGGTGAGGACAAGGCCGCGCGCGTGACGATGAAACAGCGGCACTTTCAGCTCTTGTTCGAGGGCGCTGACCTGGCGGCTCACCGCCGATTGGCTGAGGCCGAGCGCCTCGCCGGCGTGGGTAAATGATCCCGCCGCTGCTGCCGCGCTAAAAGTCCGCAGCTTGTCCCAGTCCAACTTGGGCTCTCCCCGCGACCGGCGCCCTCATTCCGCCACGGCCCGCGCGTCACTTTGCGCGGCAAGCCAGTGCTCCGCCTCAATTGCAGCCATGCAGCCGAAACCCGCTGCAGTCACGGCCTGGCGATAGATATCGTCGGCAACATCACCGGCCGCGAACACGCCGGGCACGCTGGTCGCGGTCGAAAAAGGCGCCGTCTTGATATATCCATTCGGCTTGATGGCGAGCTGGCCCTTGAAGAGGCCGGAGGCGGGTTCGTGCCCAATCGCCACGAAGACCCCATGGGTCTCGAGTTCGCGCAGGGCCCCCGTCTTGAGGTTCCGCAACCGGACATGGGTGACGCTCAATGGGTCCTCGGCGCCGCAGATTTCATCGACGGCATGATCATAGATCACTTCGACGTTCGGACTCTTGAACAGGCGGTCCTGGAGAATGCGTTCGGCCCGCAAGGAATCGCGCCGGTGCACGAGCATCACCTTGGCGGCAATATGACTGAGATAGATCGCTTCCTCGACGGCCGTATTTCCCCCGCCAATGACGACGACTGGCTTGCCGCGATAAAAAAATCCGTCGCAGGTCGCGCAAGCGGAGACGCCATAGCCTTTGAACTTGGCTTCCGAAGGGATACCAAGCCATTTCGCCTTGGCGCCCGTGGCGATCACCAGCGTGTCACAGGTATAGGCTTTGCCGCTGTCGCCGTGGAGGCGGAAGGGGCTGCGGCCAAGCTCGGCCTCGACAATGTGATCCGCGATCATGCGGGTTCCGACGTGTTCGGCCTGGGCTTTCATCTGCTCCATGAGCCATGGCCCCTGGATCGGCGCGGCAAAGCCCGGATAATTCTCAACTTCCGTCGTGATCATCAGCTGTCCGCCCGGTTCAAAACCGGAAATCAGGACGGGCTCAAGCATCGCGCGCGCAGCATAAATGGCGGCGGTATAGCCGGCGGGGCCCGAGCCGATGATAATCATTTTGGCGTGCGAGAAATCTTCGGGGCGGGAAGTTGCCGACATGGATTACCCTGTGCGACTGGGGCGGGGCGTCCAGTGCCCGCCCAATCGATGAAAAGTCAAGATCTTAAGGGAATATATGCTTCGCTTGCTTAACCGCAACCTTTTGTCTCCAATGCGATCGCGGATCGCGAGGCGCGGGCCGACAAGTCAGCCAGCGCCAACGTTCAAAGCAGATTGAAAAGTCAAGCTAAAGCTTTTCGCTAGCCATGGCGCCGCAAGTGCCTCGGCGACTCCGCGACTGCTGGCTGCAGCGAGAGGGCACCGATGCCTGCCGACAGATTGATTCCAGGGGAGCCGCCCGCGGACAGAGGCTGCAGGCTTATGGAATTGCCATTGCCGCCAACCAGCGCATTGGCGCTGAACCCCTCACCCAAGGAAAAACCCGCCCCGGGACCGGTATAATTGCCGGCGAGCGCAAAGCGGCTCGCAGGTCCTGTCGAGACAACATCCCAGGCAAAGTGCCCCGGGCCGGTTCCGCCAAGGTCAAGGCCGATGCGGCTGATCGTCCCGGTATAATATTCCGGCCGCCCACGGGAGGGGTGAAACACACAGGAAACGCTCTTGCTCGAACCGATGACAAAGCCGACGCCCGGCTCGACATTGCACGCAAGCACCCCGGATTGAACCGGTGCAGCGCTGGACGGGGTAGCGGTCAAGCCGGCACCGAGCAACAAGCCCGGCGCCAAAACGAAGCACGAAAATTTCATAAGGGTTGACTCCTCACGCAGTACATATTTGCTGTCACGGCTGCGCAGCGCAGCCGTAAAAGGGTTATACGCTCACCACCGAAGTTTGAAACAATTAGATCTCCAACGTTCGTTGACACCGGAGCATGGCTTATCTTTTTCGCCAGTTTTCATCTTTTGTCGTGGTCGGCTTCATCGCCACGGGCGTCCACTATGCTTTGTTGATTGGGCTCGTGGAGCTTGCAGGGATATCGGCGGTGGCAGCCGCATTGGCCGGCTATGGAGCAGGCGGCACCGTTTCCTATTGTCTAAACCGGCGCCATGTGTTCCGTTCGGATCTGCCCCATCAGGCAGCGGTTTCACGCTTTGCGCTCGTCGCCGCCGTGGGCTTCGGACTGACCTATGTTTTTATGTCGCTTCTCGTCGAGAAAGCCGGCGTTCCTTATCTTCCAGCGCAAGTCGCGACAACCGGCATCGTCATGCTCTGGAGCTTCGCGGCGCATAAAATATGGACCTTCCCGCAGTACAAAAGCGCGCGCTAGGTGCCGGCGCCTCACAATGACTGTTCAAGGCCAGCGCGCGAGGGGCGGAAGCGACGACAGGATCGCCTCGACATTGCCGCCTGTCTTCAAGCCGAAAATCGTTCCCCGATCATAGAGCAGGTTAAATTCCGCGTAACGGCCCCGGCGGATGAGCTGTTCATCGCGATCGGCCTCGGTCCATGAAAGTGCGAAATTGCGGCGCACAAGCTCGGGGTAGATTGCGAGGAAACCCTTTCCGACAGCGCGCGTGAACGCAAAGAGCGCCTCAAAGCCAGTGTCCTCATCAGGCCCGCAATCGAGATAATCGTAAAATATCCCGCCGATTCCACGCGGCTCGTTGCGGTGCTTCAGGAAGAAATATTCGTCGCACCATTGCTTGAATTTCCCATAATTCGCGACTTTGGCGTGGCTGTCGCAGGCTGCCTTCATAGCAGCATGGAAATCGCGCGCGTCTGGATCGGCTTGAATGCGTCTCCTATCGAGCAGTGGCGTGAGATCCGCGCCACCGCCAAACCAAGCCTTTGTTGTTACAATGAAACGCGTGTTCATGTGCACGGTCGGCACATTCGGGTTCCACGGATGGGCGATGAGCGAAATTCCAGAGGCCCAAAATCTCGGATCAGCTTCGGCGCCAGGAATTTGCGCGGCAAACTCCGCCGGAAAGGTGCCAAAAACCGTCGAGGTATGCACAGCCATTTTCTCAAACACGCGGCCCGCGAGCACCGCCATGCGGCCTCCGCCCCCATCGCCGCCGGCGTGATCCAACCGCGCCCAAGGCTTCGTCACAAACCTGCCCGGCGCCATTCCATGCGAAGCAAAGGGGCCGCCCGCCTCCATCTCCAAAAGCTCGAAAGCCGCAATGACCGCGTCCTGCAGCTGCTCGAACCAGGTTCTTGTCACGCTTTTACGATGTTCGCTCGTGTCAGGTTTCGTCATGCGATCAAGGCTTTTATGGATCCCGTGCCGTAATGGCTGGCTCCGCCACTGTGCCAAGGGGAGAAGAGCAAAGATGCGGAAGCATTTTTCATGGCTGCATAACACTCGCAGGAGGCCTTTTCGAGGCCAAGCCATGAGGAGCCAACGGCTATTGCATGTGTGAGGCATAGCACGCGACCGCTTGCTTAGCGTGTGCGCACTGAGTTCGAACAAGTGTCGTAATGCATTAAACGGAACCCGCAGCAGGCTGCCTGGCATGATCACGAACACTGGCTGAACGAAAAATTGAAAGCGCCCTCGCCCCGATGTTCCCCGTCTCGCTGGACAATCCATCCGCGAGAATTCCCAGCACGGGGAGAAGAGTTTTTCGGGAAATAAGCGTGGCCGATCCGTCGCCTGCCCAGCAGACGATGTAGCCCGGATGGACCTTGCTTTGCCCTCACATCAAAAATATAAGCGGCGCCGCATCCAGGTTCCACGACGCCGTGTTCCTGATGGCACCTATGGCTTCGCAGCGATGATTTTGCTCTAAGCGTTCTACCGCCCGGCGTTAAGCAAATGGCCGTGGCCATAAAGCTTACACCCTGCACTCTACGCGGAGCGCTCCCGGGGCGAATCAAGGACTCTGATCCTGGATGGCATTGAGGTGGTGACCAAGAGTTCAGAGTGCTGCAAGCCCGAGTCGTTTCCCTTTAACTCCGGGGAAGCTTCAGCCGACCGGGAGGTCTTTCAAGAGAGAACGGGGTCTTTCCAGCCAAGAGAACTGTAGGAACAAATCTCATGCTCAACGACGGTGACAAATGGCCGGTTGTATGCGTGGAATGTGGACATGTAGATCCTCAAGAAATCGGTCGGCTGCGAGACATCGTCACCTTCGACTGCACGAGCTGCGGAAGCGAGCTGAGTTTTGACAATGAGGAATTTGTTAAGTTGCTCGGGAACCTCCGGCGTACCGTCGACGGCTTCGCGCGAAATGCCATGCTGACGAAGAAGCGCAGATAATTGACAAGAATCGGCCCTGACCGGCGACCTTAGCCGTTCTGACCGCTCAGATCTTGAGACGAATCTGCCGGGTCGCCTCCCCTGCCACCATCGCCACGGTGACCGCGACATTGAGCGAGCGCATCGGCGGCTTTAAGGGAATAACGAGACGCGCGTCGGCGGCGGCGTGGACTTCCCTGGGCACGCCGGCCGACTCGCGTCCGACAAGCAAAATATCGCCCGGAAGATAACTGAAATCGGTATAGGGACGACTCGCCTGAGTGGTCAGCAGCACCAGCCGGTGCTGATTGGCGCGGCGCCAGTCCTCGAAGGCGGTCCAATGAGGATGGCGGACGATTTCAACATGAGCAAGGTAATCCATGCCCGCCCGGCGGAAGTGCCTGTCGCTCACCGGGAACCCGGCCGGTTCGATAATCGCCGCGCCGAGCCCGAGACAGGCGCACATTCGCAAGATGGTGCCGGCGTTCTGTGGGATGTCTGGCTGATAAAGCGCCACCGTCAGGGGCGCGCTTCGATCGGGCAGCAGGTTTGCCATCGCGAACTTTCTGAAAACAGAGCACGGTCACAATCGCTCACAATCGCTTGACTTTGGGGGTGGGCGGCCGATCTCGCCCTGAGCCGCTCCAAAGCCTTGCGGCATGGCTATTGCTTCCACGCCGGGGCTCGATTATGCGATAGTAAGGGCAAAAGGCCGCAGATTGAGGACATCATGGGAGCAACGACGATAGCGGACGAACCGACCCGGCGGGATTTTCTGTTCGTCGCGACCGGGGCGATGGGCGCCGTCGCAGCCGGGTTCGCGGCGTGGCCGCTGATCGCCCAGATGAGTCCCGACGCGACAACCCTCGCCGCTGCCTCGACGGAAGTCGATATCGCGAATATTGCGGAAGGGCAGATCGTAACAGTGAAATGGCGCGGCAAGCCCATCTTCATCAGCCACCGCACGGCAAAAGAGATCGAAGCGGCACGGGCTGTTGAACTGAGCGAGCTGCGCGATCCGGCGAGCGATGAGTCGCGGGTGCAAAAGCCGGAATGGCTTATCGTGACTGGAATTTGCACGCATCTTGGCTGCGTGCCTCTCAAAAATGATGGCCCCTTCGAGGGCGGTTATTTTTGCCCGTGTCATGGTTCTGTTTATGATGCGTCTGGCCGTATCCGCCAGGGTCCGGCGCCGTACAATCTTGCCTTGCCGCCCTATAAGTTCGTCAGCGATACGAAGCTCACGATAGGCTAAGAGCATCAGCCTGCCAATGCCCGCAGGCTGATGCCAAGCAAGATTGTCAACAAATGGCGAGTAGAAGTTACCGGGAGACGATCTGACGATGAGTGGAGATTCGACCTACGTACCGAAAAGCCGGCTCGCCCAATGGTTTGAAAGCCGGCTACCGGTCATCGGCCTCGTCCACTCCTCCTTCGTGGCGTTCCCCAATCCGCGCAACCTCAACTATTGGTGGACCTTCGGCGGCATCTTGTCGTTCATGCTCGCCGCTCAAATCATCACCGGCATCGTTCTCGCGATGCATTACACGCCGCAATCCGGCCTCGCTTTTGCGTCGATCGAACACATCATGCGCGATGTGAACTATGGCTGGCTGCTGCGCTACATGCATGCCAATGGCGCTTCGATGTTCTTCTTCGCGCTCTATGTCCATATGTTCCGGGGCATGTATTACGGCTCATATAAGTCGCCGCGGGAAGTCTTGTGGCTCCTTGGCGTCATCATCTATCTCCTCGCCATAGCGACGGCTTTTATGGGGTATGTCCTGCCTTGGGGGCAGATGAGCTTTTGGGGCGCGACGGTCATCACGAGCCTCTTTTCAGCAATTCCTATTGTTGGTGATTCAATCACGACTTGGCTGTGGGGCGGCTATGCAGTCGATAACGCAACCCTCAATCGCTTCTTCTCGCTCCACTATCTCTTGCCCTTCATGATCGCGGGCGTAGTCGTTCTGCATATCTGGGCGTTGCATGTTCATGGATCGAACAACCCGGCTGGAATCGAAAAAAACTCTGCCAAGGACACCTTGCCTTTCCATCCCTATTTCACCGTGAAGGATGGTTTCGCGCTCGTCTGTTTCCTTGTGTTTTATGGATGGTTCGTTTTTTACGTGCCAAATTATCTTGGCGATGCCGACAATTACATCGAGGCGAACCCGCTTCAGACTCCGGTCCATATCGTCCCGGAATGGTATTATCTGCCCTTTTATGCAATTCTCCGCTCGATTCCGAATAAACTCGGCGGCGCCGCCGCAATGTTCACAGCGGTGCTGATCATTTCCTTTCTGCCCTGGCTTGATACATCCCCCGTAAAATCAGCGTCTTACCGTCCGCTCTACAGAATTTTTTTCTGGCTCTTTGTCGCTTGCGCGGTTCTCCTTGGCTATATGGGATCGCAGCCGCCGGAGGGTGGCTATGTGATCGCCGCCCGTTTTCTCACCGTCTATTACTTCCTCCATTTCCTCGTGATCCTGCCCTTGCTTGGGCGGTATGAGAAGCCAAAGCCCCTTCCCGCCTCGATCTATGATGCCGTGCTTGGTAAGTCGGGCGCAGTTGAGGCAACCAGCCACCGATTGGAAGTGCGCGAGCCTGGGCAATGACCAGCCTGTCAAGACGACCTCGCGATGGCCATAAGGAAAACAGTGATGAAGCACCGTAACGCGTTTCGCCGCGGTGTCGGAGTGGCGTTCGGTGCCGTCCTGACCGTGGCGCTAACGGCCGGCGCCGCCCATGTCTTTGCCGCAGACGATGCTGGGCCCGAGACCGGGAAGACGCACGAACAGCCAAAGCCGCCCCGTCAGGAATGGTCTTTCAACGGCTTCTTCGGCCGTTACGACCAAGCACAGCTTCAGCGCGGGTTTCAGGTCTATCGCGAGGTTTGTTCCAACTGCCATTCCCTCAAATTGGTCGCCTTCCGTAATCTGGCCGATCCCGGAGGCCCAGGATTCTCGGAAGAACAAGTGAAAGCGCTCGCGGCTCAATATCAGATCAAGGATGGGCCGAACGATGCCGGCGACATGTTTGAGCGGCCCGGACGGCCCTCTGATTATTTCCCTTGGAATTTCCCTAACGAACAAGCCGCGCGCGCCGCGCTCGGCGCAGTGCCGCCGGATATGTCGCTGCTCGCCAAGGCCCGCTCCTATGAGCGCGGCTTCCCGCTCTTTCTGATTGATCCCATCCTCCAGTACCAAGAGCAAGGGCCTGACTACATCGACGCGATCCTGAATGGCTACACGAACGACAAGGATCCGAACTGGAACGAATATATGCCAGGCCATAAGATCGCCATGCCCATGCCCTTGAGCGACGGCGCTGTCGATTACGCCGACGGCTCGCCCAAGACGGTTCAGCAATACGCCAAGGATGTCTCTGCCTTTCTGATGTGGGCCGCCGAACCAAAGCTCGAAGAGCGCAAGCGCATTGGCTTTGGCGTGCTGATCTTCCTTTCTGTCTATGCCCTGCTCCTTCTGGCCGTAAAAAAGAAGATCTGGCATCGTCCTGAGGCGCATGGCAAAGAGGCCACGCCCTAGGCGCAGGGCGGCTTGCCCAGGCTGCCGCTCATTCATGTCAACGCCCTGGCACGTGGCGATTGACGAGCGAACCGGTGCTTCTTATCGTTTCGAGATCGCTCCCGCGCCGAGACAGTCTCGCGAAATTTCCGCTTTCCTAAGGTCATGCCATGTCCCTCGCCGCCGCCCTTGGGCAAGCCAATGCCTGGCCTTTCGAGGAGGCACGCAAGCTAATTGCGCGGATCGAGACAACCGGCCAGACAGAGGTGTTGTTCGAGACGGGCTACGGGCCGTCCGGGCTCCCCCATATTGGAACTTTTGGCGAGGTCGCGCGCACAAGCATGGTTCGGCACGCCTTCAGGGTTCTGACGCAGGACAAGATCAAAACTCGCCTCATCGCTTTTTCGGACGACATGGACGGCCTTCGCAAGGTGCCCGACAATATCCCGAATAAGGAACTTGTCGCCGCCCATCTCGGCAAGCCGCTCACTCAGGTTCCGGATCCTTTCGGCACCCATGCAAGCTTCGGCGCCCACAATAACGCACGGCTGCGCGCCTTTCTCGACGCGTTCGGCTTCGATTATGAATTCGCCTCCGCGACGGACTATTATAAGTCTGGCCGTTTCGATGCTGCGCTGCTCCATATCCTCGCCCATTACGATGCGGTGATGGCAATCATGCTGCCGAGCTTTCGCGAGGAGCGGGCCGCAACCTATTCGCCCTTCCTGCCGCTTCATCCGCGGACTGGCGTTGTCATGCAGGTGCCGGTCGAAAAAATCGACACCGCCGCAGGGACGCTCAGCTGGCGCGATCCCGAGACGGGGGAAGTCTTCGAGACTCCCGTGACGGGCGGCGCTTGCAAGCTGCAATGGAAGCCGGACTGGGCCATGCGCTGGTACGCGCTCAAGGTTGATTATGAAATGGCCGGCAAAGACTTGATCGAGTCGGTCAAATTGTCCGGCGCCATCGTGCGCGCCCTCGGCGGCACGCCGCCGGAAGGGTTCAATTATGAATTGTTCCTCGACGAAAAGGGCCAAAAAATCTCGAAATCCAAAGGCAATGGCCTGACGATCGAGGAATGGCTTACCTATGCGAGCCCCGAAAGCCTTTCGCTTTTCATGTATCAGAAACCGACCGCCGCCAAGCGACTCTATTTCGATGTGATCCCGCGCACGGTTGATGATTATCTCGCCTTTCTTGATGCCTATCCAAGACAAGGAGCAAAAGAGCGTCTCGGTAATCCAGTCTGGCATATCCATTCAGGCGAACCGCCAGCGCCGGAGATTTTACACCATGGAACCAGCCAAAGCACCACGATCACCTTTGGCATGCTGCTCAATCTCGCCGCTGTCGCGAATAGCGAGGATCCGCAGATCCTTTGGGGGTTTCTGCGCCGCTACGCACCCGATGTCTCGGCCGCGACGCATCCGCGCCTGGACCAGCTGGTGAATTATGCAGTGCGCTACTTCCGTGATTTCGTCCGGCCGGCGAAAAGCTACCGCGAACCCGACGACATCGAGCGGGCGGCTTTGGAGACTCTCTCCGCCGCCCTCGCTTCCCAGCCAACGGATGCCAGCGCCGAAGTAATCCAAGCCGCGCTTTATGATGTCGCGCGAAAGATACCGCGCTATCAGGACATGAAGGCCAAGGGGGCGACAGCCGAGCGGCCAGGAGTCTCGAATGACTGGTTCACCATGCTTTATCGGGTACTCCTTGGCGAAAGCCGGGGCCCGCGCTTCGGCTCTTTCATAGCGCTTTACGGGATCAACGAAACCCGCCAGCTGATCGCAGACGCGCTCTCTGGCGATCTGTTGCGCAAACATGCGCAGAGTCGCCAGCCCGTATAGAATGGCCGGACAGCGGTGCGTTCCCCAGGCAATGCGCTGCGCTCTCCAACGCGAAGGAGGGTGCTGTGCTGAAGCCGCTCTTGGCTTTGCCAATCCGAAGCCTAAAAGTTCCCTGGCTTCAACCTTGTCGAAGAAAGAGCCAAATGGTAGGAATTTGATAAATCCAGTGTGACGCCGACACCAGCAGATCATGTTGTTCTGAGATGGAGGGGACTCGTTCAAGACACACAGAAAATAGCGACCTTATGCTGCCCCTTTTTCAAACAAGCCATTCGCTCAAAATGTTGGAATCGTTTGCTACAATCATCCGATGCGCTCAAATACGCACGGACATGCCGCCTTACTCCGCTGTAGACTGACGCCGCACCGAAGATTTTCTGCCCCGGTTTTGGTTCACCGGGATACTCTGGGATTGGGGAATCACGCCAATCCATATATTGCCGGAAAAAGGAAATACCAGACAATGATTACGCTCGATCGCCCTGCAGGGCTGCAACTCTATCCTGATACCTTACGGAGTTCATTTAACCGAGAGCCATTTGGATTTGAGCATTCCTTGTCCGGGCTCGACATCTTCAAATTCGAAGAAATCTACGCACTCACCGAAAAATACATTGGCCGTAGTGAAGACTACTATGTAGCGTGCGGCGCCTCCAAGCCGGACACCGTCTTCTTTTCCGTACCGCGCTCTTCTCATCCTCCACATGAGGCGATGCAGCTCCTCGATACAGGCTCCTACCGCATCCTCTTGAAGCGGCCCGAATGTTACGATCCCCGATTTCGTGATTTAATCAACCAACTCTTCTCCCAGGTCGCCGATTCCCTTGGCGGCTTCGACGGTGACCGGATCGTTCGTCTGGAAGCGGGCCTCCTCATCACCTCCCCCGCAACAACTACGCCGTTTCACTTTGACCCAGAAATTGGGTTCTTTTCCCAAATCGAAGGCGAAAAAATTTATCATGTGTACTCGCCGAGCATACTCGGTGAGGAGGAATTGGAAGACTTCTACAAACTCGGCCGCGTGGCTATTGCACAGATCGATCTCGAAGGGCGTGATCCGGCGCGTGAGCATGTTTTCACACTTGGGCCAGGCAAGGGTCTGCATCAGCCGCAAAACGCCGCCCATTGGGTCGAGACGCGCGGGTCACGTTCGATCTCCTATGCGTTCGTCTTCGAAACGGAAGCAGGCCGTGCCAGGGGACGCACGCGGGCGTTCAATCATTTTCTGCGTTGCCTCAAGCTCAATCCAGCGCGGCCCGGTGTAAATCCTGCTTTCGACCTCATCAAATCCGAAGCGATGCGCAGCGTGCTTCCGGTCCGCCGAAGGCTCGCCGACATCGTCCATAGGAACAGGGCGTAGCAGTTTAACACGTCATCTTAAGCAAGTCGGTTCTCAACCAAAGCGGCCTAGAACGTGGAGCTGATCTACAAGATCGTGCCAGCCTCTTCATGGCGGCAGGCCCAGGAATGCGGCCGCTTCGCCGGCGCAGCGGCTGATCTCGCCGATGGCTTCATTCATTTCTCGCTTCGCGCCCAGCTGGAAGAGACAGCCGCGAAATGGTTTGCAGGCGAGGCTGATCTCATGCTCGTTGCGGCCGATCCTGGAAAGCTTGGTGATGCCCTGCGCTACGAGCCCTCACGCGGCGGTGCCCTCTTCCCGCATCTTTATGCCGATCTGCCGCTCGATGCCGTGGTCTTCGCAAAACCTTTGCCGCTGCGGCCAGATGGTAAACATGATTTTGCCGGGCTTCTCTAATGGCCTCTCTTATCCATACCCTCATACGCCCGATGTTATCATTCATAGATTCGGAAGCCGCGCATCGTTTGGCGATCAAAGCGCTGCTCACCGTTCCGCTGCCTCCAGCGGCCCCCGATGATCCGCGGCTCGAGGTGAATGCTTTCGGGCTCAATTTTCCCAATCCGCTTGGCCTTGCGGCGGGGTTCGATAAAAATGGAGAGGTCGCCAATGAGATTCTCCGCCTCGGCTTCGGTTTCGCCGAGGTCGGCACCATCACGCCGCTGCCGCAGCAAGGCAACCCGCGCCCCCGCCTCTTTCGTCTCAACCAGGATCAAGCAGTCATCAACCGGCTTGGTTTTCCAAGCGAGGGACACACCACCGTCCATGCGCGCCTTGCCGCGCTTGTGCAGCGGAATGGCATCATCGGAGTCAATCTCGGCGCCAACAAAGACTCAGCCGATCGCATCGATGATTATGCACGCGGGATCACGGCCTTCGCGGATGCCGCCGATTATTTCACGATCAATGTCTCATCTCCGAACACCCCAGGCCTGCGCGACTTGCAGCATGCTGAGGCGCTGGACGATCTCCTCGCGCGGGTGCTTGCGGCGCGTGATCAAGCGGCCGAACATTTCGCGCGCAAGCCCGTGCTTCTGAAGATCGCGCCCGATCTCACCCTTATCGAACTTGATGCAATCATCAGCCGGGCCCGTGCAAGAAAAATCGACGGAATGATCGTCGCGAACACCACCGTCTCGCGGCCCGCCTCTTTGCACGATCCTGCCGCCCGCCAGCAGGGCGGCTTATCCGGCCGCCCGCTGTTCTTTCCCTCGACACATATGCTGGCGCAGACCTATCTTCGTGTCGAAAATCAGTTTCCTCTCATCGGCACGGGCGGCGTCGATAGCCCGCAGACCGCCATGGCGAAAATTGAAGCGGGCGCAAGCCTCGTGCAATTTTATTCCTCGCTCATTTTCAAGGGGGCATTTCTTGCCTTTGCGATCAAGCGCGGCCTTGTCAACCTGCTCGATCAAAAATCCTGCCCCCGGCTTGCCGATGCAATCGGCGTCGCGGCGGCGGATTGGGCCAGCGGAAAACTGAGCGCCGACAATTTCCGGTAACGCCATCCAAGGGTGACGCCTCGCGCAAGAAGAAAGACGAGAAGCGCGAACCAAAGCCCGCCATTGCCGAGAGGCCGCAGCAGATAGAAACTTGCAAGGTAGAGCGCGAGCGCAAGCAGCATCATATTGCGCATATCGCGCGTCCATGTCGCGCCGATGAACACACCGTCGAATTCATAAGCGAGCGCTCCGGCAACAGGCATCAGAGCGGCAAAAATGAGATAATCATCTGCGTAAGCACGCACTTGCGGGCTGGTCGAAAGAAACGCGATGAAGGAACTGCCAGAAAGCAGAGCGGCCATCGACAGGCCGACAGCGAAAATCGAACACCACAAGAGGGTGAGGCGCACGGAGGCGCGAAAGCTCTTCGCATCCCGCGCACCCAACGACTGCCCGCACAATTGTTCAGCAGCCGTCGCGAAACCATCGAGGAAATAGGCCGCAACGAGAACGAGGTTCAGCAAGATGGCGTTGGCGGCAAGCCTCAGGTCGCCGCCTCGCGCACCCTGTGCGGTGAAAAATGCGAAAGCAAAGAGCAGCGCCGTGTTGCGGACAAAAATATCTCGATTGATCACGAACATCCGGATGATCTTCGCGCGGTCCAGCACCAGTCCTGGCGCGACCGAAAAGAGCGTGCCACAAAGGCGCCACGTAACGCCAAGGCCCGCGAGCGCCCCCAAAATCTCGGCAGCAAGCGTGCCCATCGCCGAGCCGCCGACGCCAAGTCCAAGCCCGTAGACGAAGGCAACGTTCAGAGCGACATTGCTAAGATTAATCACAATCTGGAGAGCGAGGGCGACATCGGTCCGCCCACGCCCGACGATCGCACCCAAAAAGGCGTAATTCGCTAGTGTGAAAGGCGCCGACCAAATCCTGATGTCGAAATAAAGCCGTCCTGCGCTCGTGACGTCCGGGCTCGCCCCGAGCAAGCCAAAACTCACCCAGGCGATCGGCACCTTGAGGCAGATCAAAGCGGCACCGATCCCGAGGGCAACGATCAGGGCGCGGAGAAGGGTTAGACGTTGCTCGGCCCTGTCGTTCGCCCCCAACGCTTGCGCTGTGAGCCCCGCGGTTCCCATGCGAAGAAAACCGAAACTCCAGAAAAGAGAATCAAAAATAATCGCGCCAGCAGCAATGGCACCAAGAAGATGCGCTTGCCCAAGCCTGCCGATCACCGCCGCATCGGCAACGCCAAGCAAGGGTGTCGACAAATGGGCAAGTGTCATCGGCAACGCCAGCCTCGCGACGCGTGCATGGCTGACTTCTGGAGGATTAAGGCCAGGGGCCAAGGTCGAGGACACCGCGCGCGATCCGGTCAGCGGCCGCTGCGCATATTCATCAGGCGCAGCACAAACCAGACCGGGACGACGATCACAGCGCCCGCGAGGATATAGTCCGCGACAACACGGATCGCGTCAAAACCAAGGCTCCAGATGCGATCGACGAGATCGTTGATCGCGCGAAATACATCCATCGGCCTAATGTCGAGCCACATCAGAAATGCGCCGACAATCAAGGACACAAAAAGAAGACGCAGGAAGACGCCGCCTGGCGAGCCGCCCAGAAAGCGTGTCAGCGCGGTCTCCTCGCGAGGCATATGGATCGGGGTCGGGTTCGATGGCTGTCCTGGCGCCGTCCAATAGGGCGGCGGCTTGCTCCTCGCAGTTTCATCTTCGTTCATTGGAATCCTCCGCGCTCAAACTGGGATATGAGGACAGCGTCGAGGAATTTTTCTGGCCGATCAAGGCACCTCGAGCGCGATGGCGGTCGCCTCACCGCCGCCGATGCAAAGCGCCGCCGCGCCCCGCCTCAGCCCGTATTTCTGCAAAGCCGCAAGCAGAGTGACGACGATTCGCGCGCCTGATGCACCGATCGGATGACCGAGCGCGCAGGCCCCGCCATGCACATTGACTTTTTCATGCGGCAAGGAAAGCTCTTGCATCGCGGCCATGGTCACGACCGCAAAGGCCTCGTTGATCTCGAACAGATCGACATCCGCCAAGGACCAGCCGGTCTTGACCATCAGCTTTTGCAAAGCACCGATGGGCGCGGTGGGGAATTGGCTGGGAGCCTGCGCATGGGTGGCATGGCCCCGGATCGCCGCCAAGGGCGCGATGCCCCGCTTCTCGGCTTCCGAGCGGCGCATAAGAAGGAGCGCGGCAGCGCCATCCGAGATCGAGCTTGAATTGGCGGCGGTTACGGTGCCACCCTCCCTGAATGCCGGCTTCAAAAAGGGAATCTTGTCGAGCCTCGCCTTGAGGGGTTGCTCATCATGAACAACGGTCCGGTCTGCGTCCTTGCCATTCTTGACCGCGACCGGCACGATCTCTTTCTCGAAGCTGCCATCACCGATCGCCCTTTGCGCCCGCTCCAAAGATGAGACCGCGAAGGCATCTTGAGCAGCCCGAGTGAACTGAAAGCTTTCAGCGCAATCCTCCGCGAAAGCTCCCATCGGCAAATGCGCGCCATAAGCATCTTCGAGGCCGTCAAGGAACATGTGATCGAGAAGTCTGCCATGCCCCATCCGGTAGCCGGACCTCGCCCGGTCCAGCAGATAAGGCGCATTGCTCATGCTTTCCATGCCCCCCGCAAGCGCGATTCGCGCACTCTCCGCGCGAAGGATGTCATGCGCAAACATAATAGCTTTCATGCCAGAACCGCACATCTTGTTGATGGTCGTGCAAGGTGCCGCTTCTGGCAGGCCGGCGGCGAGTGCCGCCTGACGGGCCGGAGCCTGTCCCTGCCCGGCGGGCAAGACACAGCCAAAAATCACTTCCTCTACGTCTTGCGGCTGGACGCCGCACCTCGCGAGCACCGCTCTCGCCGCCGCCGCGCCAAGCCGCGCTGCGGGAAGGTCCTTGAAATCACCTTGAAAGCCACCGATGGGCGTGCGGGCGGCGGCTACGATGACGATCGGATCTGGCTCTGACATGCTACAATCCATTGATTTCACGTGCTTTCTTTATGATCATGAAATTTGATGTCAATCGAAAGCGCGGCAAGCGTGACCTCTTAAAAAATTGCAGGCTTTTTGCGCAAGATCATGCGATAAGGAGTGGAGTTCGCAATGCAATTCACTTTTGAACGATTATGGTCTGATGAACGATTGTGGTCTGAGCCGGCTTTCAAGGCAGTCCTCTCCAAAGCGATAGGCGACAGCTTGTCTACTTTTTAAATTTGAGCGCTTCCTTTCTGAACATGGGAATTTCATATGACCAAGCAGCGCTCCGGCCCGCGACGCTTCATCGCAAAGGCCGGTTCACCTTAAGCTCATGAAGCGATGCTATGCTGCGCGTCAGATAAGCCTGAAACCCCCAACAAGGAAGAGTGATGGACCGGATTCTCGTGCTCCTGCGTCATGGCCAGAGCGACTGGAACCTGAAAAACCTGTTTACGGGCTGGAAAGACCCGGACCTGACCAGCCAGGGAGTCGAGGAGGCGCGCGCCGCCGGAAAATGCCTGAAGGCGCGCGGCTTATTCTTCGACCGCGCCTTCACGTCTAATCTCGTCCGCGCCCAGCACACTTTGAAATTGGTCCTCTCTGAACTCGGCTCGCCCGGAATCGAGGTCACGCACGATAGAGCCCTCAACGAGCGCGATTACGGCGTGCTTTGCGGGCTCAACAAGGACGATGCCATAAGGAGATGGGGCGATGAACAAGTGGAACTCTGGCGCCGCTCCTATGATGTCCGGCCACCGGGCGGCGAAAGCCTCAAGGACACGGTGGCGAGGGTTCTCCCCTATTATTGCCAGAAAATCCTGCCCCAGGTGCTCAGTGGCCATAGGGTCATTATCTCGGGCCACGGCAATTCACTGCGCGCCCTCATGATGGTCCTCGACCAGCTAACGCCGGAAACAGTGCCAAGCATGGAACTCGAAACAGGCGTGCCGCATCTCTATCGGCTGAAAGCAGATTCAACCGTCGAGACCAAGGAGATCATCGATCCCAAAGCGCCCTACGACGTATCCCCTTTGTCCGCGACGAGAGAGCCTTTTCTAAAGATCCGAATTGCTGAAAAATAAGAGCCCATTCCAAGCGTCCGACTCTGGCGGAATTGCCGCCGAGGCGCCCTCCCGGACTTGCATGTGGCGCCCATTGCACCAAAATGCTTCACTTGAAACATTTTGGGATCATTGCGCGAAGACCGGCCGGCCATCGCCTTGAGGTTCATGCAGCAAGAAAACGAGCTGTTCGAAATCGCCGGGGCTAAGACGGCAATTGACCTCGCTCCGGGACTCACCCTCTTCCGGCGTTATCTCGACGTCACGGCGCAGGACTCGCTTGCTTTGGCGATCGCGGAGGCCGTCCGGCAGGCGCCCTGGTTCGTCCCACACATGCCGCGCTCCGGTCAGCCATTTTCGGTCAAGATGACCAATTGCGGCAATCTTGGCTGGTTGTCGGACCGCGACAAAGGCTACCGCTATCAGGCAACGCATCCGGTTTCCCGAGCGCCTTGGCCCCGTATCCCGCAGCCCGCGCTAGACGTCTGGCAGGCCTTGGCCTCCTACCAGCATCCGCCCGAGGCCTGCCTCATCAATTTCTATGATGGTCACGCCCGTATGGGCCTCCATCAGGACCGCGATGAAGCGGAGCTCGCGGCACCCGTGGTCTCCATCTCCCTTGGCGACACTTGCCGTTTCCGCTACGGCGGTCCGCGGCGCGGCGATCCTTCGAAGAAACTTGAGCTGCACTCCGGTGACGTTCTTGTGATGGGCGGCGCGGCCCGGCTGATCTTCCATGGAGTCGACAAAATATTCGCCGGCTCCTCGGGGCTGCTGCCGGGTGGCGGCCGCATCAACCTAACCTTGCGGCGCGTGATGCCGCCGGATCTTCCCTGAACCTCACGCGAATCCGCGTCCTTGGAACACAAAGACGCTGCATGTGAAATATCTTCAAAATTATGGTAATCGCGATCCCTCGCGATGCCGGAGTGCTCGATGAAGATTTCCCTGATCCAGATGAACTCGACCAGCGACAAAGCCGCGAATATCGCGGCCGCAACAAAGCTCGTCGAACAAGCCGTCGCCGAGGAACGGCCAGACTGGATTTGTCTGCCTGAATGTTTCGATTTTCTCGGCGGAGACCGGCCGGCTAAAATGGCGGCGGCCGAGGCGTTTCCCGGCGGTCCTGCCTATGGCGCGATGCAAGCCATCGCCAGAGAACATAAGGTTTACATTCATGCCGGTTCAATCCTCGAAAAGCCGCAATCCGGCGAACGCATTCACAACACGACCGTGGTCTTTGACCGCACCGGCACGGAAATCGCCCGCTATCGCAAAATCCATATGTTCGACATTACCGCACCCGATGGAACGAAATATAATGAGAGCGCGGCTTTCGCGCCGGGCAATACAATCGTGACTTACCCATGCGAAGACATGCTCATCGGCTGTGCGATTTGCTATGATATTAGGTTTCCGAATCTTTTTCAGGCGCTTGCCGCAAAGGGCGCAGAAATGATCGTTTTGCCCGCTGCCTTCACCGCGCAAACCGGCAAGGACCATTGGGAAGTGCTCTGCCGCGCGCGGGCAATCGAGACGCAGACTTATTTCTGTGCTCCTGCGCAGACGGGCATGCACGTCGCCAAAAAAGAGATACGACAGACCTATGGCCACTCCCTGGTGGTCGATCCATGGGGTCATGTCATTGCGAAAGCCTCGGATGGCACCGGCATCGTCTCGACGAGGATCGACCGCGCGCTCGTAAAGAAAGTTCGCACACAAATTCCCGTCGCGCAGCATAAGGTGCCGTTCGATTGAGCAAGAGGCTTCTTCGCTCTCGCCCAGCATCGCACCTCTTGGCGCCCGCCGCGGCCATCTTTCTTGTCATGTTAGGAGTGGCTTTTGAGGTAACCGCCACAAGGGCCACGGACGCGCCAGCTCCCATGATCTGGCATCGAGGCGAACTCGGCGATCCAGGCTCACTGGATCCGCACAAAGCAGAGACCTTGATCGAAAGCAATATTCTCGACGAGCTTTTCGAAGGCCTCGTCGCGCACAACGCACGTGGCGAGCTCATCCCGGGAATTGCTGCGAGCTGGACCATTGATCCGGCCGGCACAGTCTATGATTTTCAGCTCCGTCCAGACGCCAAATGGTCGAACGGCGACAAACTCGGGGCGGACGATTTCGTTTTCGCTTTTCGCCGTCTGATGGCCCCAGCGACAGGCGCCCCCTATGCAAATATTCTTTTTACGTTGAAGAATGCGGAAAAGATCAACAAGGGGCAACTGCCCCTGGATGCTTTGGGCGTCCGCGCCTTGGACGAACACAGGCTTGAAATCATCCTCGAGCAACCAGCGCCCTATTTCATCGCGCAACTTGCCCATTTCACAGCTAAGCCACTTCATCGAAAATCGGTCGAAGCCTTTGAGTCGGACTTCGTGCGGCCGGCCCATATGGTGACGAACGGGCCCTTCATGCTGAAGCAATTCACCCCGAACGACCGGCTTGTACTGATCAAGAACCCCTATTATTACGACGCGGCGCAGGTCGCGCTCGATCAAGAAATTTTCTACTCCCTCGAGGACCGCTCCGCTGCGCTGCGCCGTTTCATGGCCGGGGAAATCCAGTCCTACGACGACGTTCCTTTGGAGCAGATCGATTTCGTGCGCGCCTATTTGGCGGACGCATTCAAGGTGACGCCGAGCCTTGGCACTTATTTTTATGGCTTCGATACGCGCCACAAGCCGTTTGACGATCGAAGAGTGCGCCAAGCCCTCGCCATGGGCATCGACCGCGAATTTATCGCCGATCGGATCTGGGGCGGGACCATGGAACCTGGCTATAGCTTTGTGCCGCCAGGAATTGAAAGCTATGGCGCGCCCGCCACAGCGAGCTGGAAGGAGATCGACCCCCTTGCGCGGGAGGATGAAGCCAAGAGGCTGCTTGCCGAGGCGGGTTTCGGTCCCGGCGGCGAAAAACTTGAGGTCGAAATCCGCTTCGCCAATTCGGAAAATCACCGCGCAACGGCGGTGGCGATCGCCGACATGTGGAAGGTACTCGGTGTCGAAACGCGGCTTCTTGGGACCGATGCCACGAGTCATTATGCTTTTCTGCGGGAGAAACCTCCCTTCGACGTCGCGCGCTGGGACTGGTTCGCCGATTACCCCGATGCGCAAAATTTTCTCTTCCTTTGTCAAAACGACAACCAAGCTCTGAACGTCGCAAGCTTCGGCAATAAGGCTTTCGATACTCTCATGCATGACGCTCAGGCGGAAAGCTCGCCCGAGCAACGCCGGCTCATTCTCCACAAGGCCGAGGCGCTCCTTCTCGACGAACAGCCAGATCTTGTGCTTCTGACCTATCGCACCCGCAATCTTGTCTCGCCGAAGCTCAAGGGCTGGGAAGCCAATGTGCTCGACAATCATCCCGGCCGCTACATTTCAATCGCGCCATGAGCAAGGCCAAGGGACGCATCGGCGCTTTACCACATTGCAAAGCGGCACGAGGCTAACCGATGCTTCGCTTCTTTCTCACGCGCGTCGCCACGGCGATCCCGACGCTTTTCGTCATCATCGCGCTTTCATTTTTTTTGATGCGGCTCGCGCCCGGCGGACCTTTTGATTCCGCGCGGACGCTTGACCCCAGCATCGCCGAGAATTTGCGCCACATCTATAAGCTCGACCGCCCTCTGCTTGAGCAGTTTTTCTACTATCTGCGAAGTCTCGCCGATGGCGATCTGGGGCCGAGCTTGCATTGGCGCGATTTTACCGTGAACGAGCTCTTCGCCACGGCGCTGCCGATCTCGGTCACGCTCGGCGCGAAAGCCATGCTCACCGCGATCCTTGCGGGCACGGCGCTGGGACTTTTTGGAGCGATGAGCAAGGGCTGGATGGGACAGCGGCTGATTGATGGCGCATCGATCGTCGGAATTGCCGTGCCCGTCTTTGTTGTGGCACCGCTCCTTCAGCTCGGATTTGGCCTCGCCCTTCATGTTCTGCCCGTCGGCGGCTGGGATGATGGCGCCTGGCAGAACCAGGTCTTGCCGGTAGCGACCCTCGCCTTGCCACAGATCGCGATCATCGCGCGGCTCATGCAAGCCGCCCTCAACGATACGCTTGGAAAGCCGCACATGCGCACACTGCGAGCGTTCGGAATGCCCGCCTATCATATTTATATTCATGCGCTTCGGGCGGCCCTTCCGCCGGTTGTTTCCTATCTCGGCCTTGCCGCTGCCAATGTGCTCACCGGCTCGGTGATCGTCGAGACGATTTTCGGGATTCCCGGCATGGGAAGATACTTCGTCTATGGCGCGCTCGGCCGCGATTACACGCTCGTCATGGGGACTGTCATCGTCGTCGCGGCCGCCGTGCTCTTGTTCAATCTCATCGTCGATCTTGTGCTCGCCTGGCTCGATCCTCGCGTGCGTTATGAAGCGGGATTATGATGGATAAGTCTCGCTCCGAAGCGCCGCCGTCGTTCGCGGCCGTGAGCCCGCGCAATTGGCCATTGCAGGTGAGCCTTTCGATCCTCGCGGCGATCGCACTTCTTTGTCTTCTTGGGCCACTCGTTTCCGGCCACTCCTATGATCAAGTCTATCGCGATTACGTGCTCGTCCGCCCTTCCCTTTCGGCGCATCCGGACGCGGCCGAAGTGGACAGTGCGATCGCCTCGATCGCCCGTCGCATCCGTGTGCAAATCACGGCCTCGGGTGAGGGGGAGACCATGCGGATGATCCTCCACGCCGAAAAGCCGATTGACCCGCGCACCCTTCGCACCTTCGAGCGATCGGATCTTTTCCTGCCTGCCCGAATTGCTGCAACCGGAGATGAAGGTCGAGAACTTGCGATCGACGTGCCGTTGCAGCGGACGGTTTTCCTGTTCGGGACGGACGCCAATGGCCGCGATCTTTTCACAAGGGTCCTCATCGCCGGCCGCATTTCACTTGCCGTAGGCCTCCTCGCCTCTTTCGTCGCCCTGACCATTGGCGTCACCTATGGTGCGATCGCGGGCTATGCGGGCGGGCGTGTCGATGCCTTGATGATGCGGGCTGTCGAGATCGTCTATGCGCTGCCCTTCATCTTTTTCGTCATTGTTCTCGTCATGGTCTTCGGGCGCCATTTCGTGCTGATTTTCGCCGCAATTGGCGCCGTCGAATGGCTCGACATGGCGCGGATCGTGCGCGGCCAGACGCTTTCGATCAAGCAAAGGGATTTTGTTGCCGCCGCCGAAGCGCTTGGCGCGACGCCGGGCGCGATTCTTTGGCGCCATGTGATCCCCAACACCTCGGGCCCAATCATTGCCTATCTCACGGTGCTCGTTCCCCGCGTGATCTTGCTTGAAAGCTTCGTCTCCTTTTTGGGCCTCGGTGTGCAGGAGCCATTGACAAGCTGGGGGGTGCTCGTCGCGGACGGCGCCCGCAACATTCAAGGCTCCATCCATTTGCTGATTTTTCCCGCGCTCTTCTTGGGCGTGACGCTGGCCGCACTGCAGACCCTTGGCGACGGCTTTCAGCGCGCGCGTGGAGCCGGAGGCCGTTGATGAATGTTTCCACGGCGCCGATCTTCAAGCTTCGCGAGCTTCGTGTGAGCTATGGTCCGGCGCAGGTCGTGAAGGGTCTGAACCTAACGGTAAGCCGCGGTGAAACGGTCGCGATTGTCGGCGAATCGGGCTCGGGCAAAAGCCAGACCATGCTTGCAGCTTTGCGGCTCCTGCCCCGCGAGGCCCGTACCGCCGGATCGGCAACATTCGAAAGCAGCGAGCTTCTGAGCCTGCCGCAAAAGCAGCTTGATGCGATTCTCGGCCAACGCATTGCGATGGTTTTTCAAGAGCCCATGTCGTCACTCGACCCGCTGTTCATGGTTGGCGCCCAGATCGGCGCGGTCCTGCGTCTCAAAGCGCGATTGCCGCGAGGCGCGGCTAGAGCCCGGGCAAAAGAGCTTCTTGACCTCGCTGGCATCGCCGAGCCGGAACGCCGGCTCAATGCCTATCCGCATGAATTGTCTGGCGGCCAGCGCCAGCGTGTCGCGATCGCGATGGCGATCGCGTGCAACCCCGATCTTTTGATCGCGGATGAGCCGACGACGGCCCTTGATGTCACGGTGGCCGCAAAAATCCTCGATCTTCTCGCCGAGCTCAAACAGAGCCTCGGGATGGCGATGATCTTCATCAGCCATGACCTTGGATTGGTGCGCCGGATCGCGGACAGGATCTATGTGATGAAGGGAGGGGAAGTCCTTGAAAGCGGATCGCCTGCCGAAATCTTCGCCATGTCGTGCCATGACTATACACGCATGTTGCTTCAGGGCATGCCGCGCGTTCGGCCGCGCGCTTTGGGTGATGCGCCGATGCTGTTGCGCGCCGAGAACATCAAGGTTGAGTTTCGCTTGCGTGGCGGTTTATTCGGGACCAAGCGTACATTCACAGCGGTCGATGGCGTCAGCCTCAGTCTCAGTTGCGGGCACACGCTCGGTGTGATCGGCGAGTCGGGATCGGGCAAATCGACGCTCGCACGCGCGCTTTTGAAGCTCGTGCCAGCAAGCGGCAAGATCAGCTTCGATGGACGCGATCTTTCTCTGCTCAGCAGAGCCGCGATGCGGCCGCTGCGGCGCTCTCTGCAATTGGTGTTTCAAGACCCCTTTGGCTCGCTGTCGCCTGCGATACGCATCGGCGACATTATCACCGAGGGGTTGCGCATACACGAACCAGCGATGACGCGGAAAGAGCGCGACAAGCGCGCGGCGGTTGCCTTGGAAGAAGTCCTCCTCAACCCGGGCCTGCGGCATCGCTTTGCGCAGGAATTGTCCGGTGGCCAGCGGCAGCGGGTTGCGATCGCCCGCGCGATGATCCTAAAGCCGCGCCTCGTCGTGCTCGATGAGCCGACCTCGGCGCTCGACCGCTCTGTCCAGATCGGCGTTCTTGCATTGCTCGAGGATTTGCAGGAGAAACACGGCCTCACCTATGTCTTGATCAGTCACGATCTTACCGTGATCCGCGCGGCCTCCGATGAAATCGCGGTGATGAAAGACGGACGCATCGTCGAACAAGGACCGGCGCAAGAGATTGTCGAACAACCGCGCGAGCCCTATACAAGATCGCTTCTCGCGGCGGCATTCCGAGCCGGGGAGGCATGACGCAGCCCCGTCACCCCGAATGATCCATGATCTGCGGGGCTTTGTCGTAATAGCGATATCGATGACCAGTTAATAATAGCGCGAGATGCAATGAGAATGGCGAGGTCAATCCGATGATCTTTGACGGACAAGCGATCAAGGCGAATATGCTGGACGGAAAAATTGCCGAGTTGCGCTTCGAGCGCGGCAGCGAGGCCGTCAACAAGCTCGACAGTTTGACCTTTGACGAGCTGCGCCGCGCGCTTGAGGCCATCAAGGCGGCGCCCGCGATTAAAGGAGTCCTGATCACCAGCGCCAAGGAGACATTCATCGTCGGCGCCGATATTTTCGAATTCACCCGCATCTTCAAGCAGCCTGAATCCGAGATCACCCGCTTTGTCGCTGGAAATGCCGCGATTATCACGGCGCTTGATGATTTGTCGGTGCCGATGGTCGCGGCCATCAACGGCCTTGCGCTCGGCGGCGGGTTTGAAGTCACGCTTGCGGCCGATTACCGTGTGATGTCGAAAGCCGCGAAGATTGGCTTTCCGGAGATTCATTTGGGGATCTTCCCCGGCTATGGCGGCACCGTGCGGTTGCCGCGCCTCGCCGGCCTCACAGCAAGCGCCGACTGGATCCTTTCCGGCGCCCAGCAAGGCCCCGAGCGGGCTCTTCGTGATGGCGCCGTCGACGCCGTCGTGGAGCCTGAGGAATTGCAACCGGCCGCCCTTGCACTCCTGGAAAAAGCGATCGCGGGCGAAGCCGATTGGCAAAGCCGCCGCACCCGTATGAAGGGGAGCCTCGGAGTGGCGAAGGAAGAAGCCGCGTCTCTTCTTGCCAACGCCAAAGCGCAAGCTGCCAGGGCGCTCCCGCATCTGCCAGCGGCGCATTTCGCCGTGGAACTGCTCGAAAAAGCCTCGGCTCTCGATCGCGACGGCGCCTTGGCACTTGAAGCCGAAATTTTCGGCAAGGCAGCCAAGACACAAGCCGCGGAGTCCCTCGTCGCGATTTTCGTCAATGAGCAAGCGGTGA
>Ga0335081_10001622_pt1 | contig 35892 bp, 32 predicted proteins | sample Lox_Sample_35_FD_206713 | JGI IMG/M metagenome (GOLD analysis project Ga0335081, IMG submission 206713) | Soil microbial communities from Loxahatchee National Wildlife Refuge, Florida, United States - Lox_Sample_3.5 | ecosystem: Environmental > Terrestrial > Soil > Wetlands | place: USA...
GAGGTGAACCACTCCATTTACGGTCACATGAACGAGCGGGCCTTGCGCCGGGAAGTGGAAGCTTTGGCAAAGGAAAGGGCAAGCCAATGAAACCGATACGGGATCTAAACGCGTTTGCCAACGTTCGAATGGCCGGCACGAGCAAACTGATGCCCTTCAAGCCGCGCATCGCGGTGGGAATGGGCACTTGCGGCTCCGGCAACGGCGCCGAGGGCGTTTACCACGCCTTTGCCGACGCCATCGATCGCCGCGGTCTGGATATCCAACTCGCTCGCGTCGGTTGTTTCGGTTTCTGCGGTGAAGAGCCGCTGGTCAACATCTGGCTTCCCGGCCGGCCACTGGTGATCCTGCACCGTGTCCAGAGCAACCACATCGACCAGATCCTCGATGATCTCGCCATGGGCAACATCCCCACCGAACTTGCCCTCTGCAAGATCGAGGAGTGGGACCACCTCACGGCCCCGATCAAGTACGGCACCGGCTACGCCTCACTCCCTAACTGGAACGAGGTCCCTTTTTTCCGCGGCCAAAAGAAGATCGTCCTGCGCAACTGCGGACTCATCAGTCCCGACGATATCGAGGAGTACTTTGCTGTCGGTGGCTATCGGTCGTTGTATCAGGTTCTTATCGACGACACGCCGGACCGCGTTATTGAGCAGATCAAGGCCGCTAAGCTTCGGGGACGCGGCGGCGCCGGGTTCGCTACCGGCCAGAAGTGGGAGTTCCTGCGCCGGGGCCAGTCGGACCGTAAGTATATTATTTGCAATGCCGACGAGGGTGATCCCGGGGCCTACATGAACCGCAATGAAATCGAAAGCGACCCCCACTCGTTGCTGGAAGGCATGCTCATCGGCGCCTTCGTGATGGGCGCAACGCAGGGCATCATCTATATCCGGGCCGAATACCCGCTGGCCGTTCATCGTCTGAATCTGGCCGTCGACCAAGCCAAGCAGTATGGTTTGCTGGGTGAAGACATCCTCGGCCGCGGCTTCAATTTCAACCTCGAGCTCGTAGAGGGCGCCGGCGCCTTCGTCTGCGGGGAGGAGACGGCCCTGATCAGCTCCCTCGAGGGCCGCTCCGGCCGGCCACGCCCGCGCCCGCCTTTCCCGGCGCAGAAGGGCCTGTGGGGCTATCCCACCGACATCAACAATGTGGAAACCTGGTACAACATCGCGCCCATTGTGGCAAAAGGCCCCGCGTGGTTCACCGAAACCGGCAGCACCAAGAGTTCCGGCACTAAGGTTTTCTCGTTGGTGGGCAAGGTGAAGAACACCGGCCTCGTAGAGATGCCCTTGGGCACGCCCCTCCGCACTTTCGTTTACGACGTTGGTGGGGGCGGGTCCGATGGTCGCGCCATCAAGGCGGTCCAGACCGGCGGCCCTTCGGGCGGCTGCATCCCGCAGGAGATGTTCGATACCTCCGTCGACTACGAGACCTTGGGCAAGCTCGGCTCCATCATGGGCTCGGGCGGTATGGTGGTGATGGATGACGACAACTGCATGGTGGATGTGGCGCGCTATTTTATCGAGTTCACCCACTCGGAGTCGTGCGGCAAATGTATTCCCTGCCGCGTCGGCCTCGATAAGTCGTTGCGCATTCTCGATCAACTCGTCCACGGCAAGGCCAAGGAAGAAGATCTGAACGATCTGGATGAGCTGAGCCGCATGATCCGCGACACCTCCCTCTGCGGCCTCGGCCAGTCGGCTCCTAACCCTGTGCTTACCACCATGCGGCACTTCCGGCACGAGTTTGAGGACCACATCCGCGCCCACCGGTGCCGGGCCGGTGTCTGCCAGGATCTTGCCCTTTCGCCTTGCGAAAACAGTTGCCCGCTGCACATGAACATCCCGCGTTTCCTCCAGATGTACAAGGAGGGCCGCTTCGAAGAAGCCTTCGAATCGGTGTTTATGGACAATCCGCTGCCGGCCTCCACCGGCCGCGTCTGCCAGCATCCCTGCGACGATCGCTGCCGCCGCAAAGCCATCGATGAATCGGTGAACATGCGCGAAGTCCACCGCGTCATCGCCGACTCCATCCTGCTGTCGGATCGTTTTGAGGAGATGGCCAATCGTATTGCCGCCAGGCGTCAGCCGCCCACCGGCAAGAAGGTGGCCGTGGCGGGAGCCGGGCCCACCGGTTTGACCACCGCCTTTTTCCTGTCGTTGCTGGGCCATGACGTCACGGTGTTTGAATCGCACGCGGCGGCGGGTGGGATGTTGCGCTATGCGCTGCCTGAATACCGGCTTCCCAAGGCGATTCTTGACCGTGAGATCGAGATCATCGGTCGCGTCGGCGTCCACTTCGTTTTCAACACCAGAATCGGAGAGGAAGTCTCTCTCAACGATCTCGATGCCCAGTTCGACAGCGTGTTCCTTTCCATCGGGACGTGGAAGGAGGCTTGGGTCTACCTGCCCGGTACCGAGCTTAAAGGCGTCACGCCCGCCCTCCTGTTCCTGGAAGCGGTCGATAAGGGCGAGGCACCCGGTCTCGGGCGTCGCGTGGTCGTGATCGGCGGCGGCAACGCCGCCATCGACTCGGCTCGCACCGCGCTGCGCCTGGGCTCGGCCGTCACCATCATTTACCGGCGCGAGCGCAAGGACATGCCGGCCATCAAGGAAGAGATCGAGGCCGCCGAGCAGGAAGGCGCGCATTTCGTTTACCTTGCCACGCCCCACCGGATCGTGGGCGAGAACGGCGCCGTCAAGGCCATCGAGGTGGCGAAAACCCGCCTGGGAGAATTCGATTCTTCCGGCCGGCGCCGTCCCATCACCACGGAAGAGATTCAGAGCTTCAAGTGCGACAGCGTGATTCTGGCGGTAGGCGAGGCGGTGGATCGCGATTTCTGCCGCGCCTCGGGCCTGGCGATCAAAGAGAACGGGACGCTCGAGGTCAATCGCTACACGCTGGAAACCAGCCGCAACAAATTTTATGCCGGGGGCGACCTCATCACGGGCGCCTCCAATGTGTCCAATGCCATGGGTTACGGCAAGAAGGCGGCGCGCTTCATCGACCAGCGTCTCATGGGCACGGCACGCTTCTACGACCTGTTCCCCACGTTCGAATATGACAGGACTCCGCCCGAGCAGCCCAGTGAGATCCGGCGCCACCATCCGCACCCGCTGCCGGCGGCAGACCGGGTGAAGGGATTCCAGGAGGCAGTGCTGGCGCTGGCCCCAGATGAGGCTCACGAAGAGGCCTGTCGCTGCCTGCGGTGCGACATCCGGGAAAATGGCGTGTTCGCGCCCGAACCTGTCGGAGCGCCACGATAAGGACCGAAATAAGGAGTTGTAGCGATGCCCAAAGACATCTCCATGCGGATCGACGGCGAGCTTTGCAGCGCCAGCGAGGGTCAAAGCGTCCTCGACGTGGCTCGCGCCCACGGAAAGTACATTCCGACGCTCTGCTTTATGGAGGGATTGTCGCCTTCCGGTTCCTGCCGCTTGTGCCTGGTGGAAGTGGCCGGCGTCGGCCGTCTGCTGCCGGCTTGCACCACTCCGGCGCAAAACGGGATGTCGGTCCTCACTAACTCGGAGAAGCTCACCCATTACCGGCAGATGGCCCTCGAGTTCCTGTTTATCGAGCGTAACCACTATTGTTCGGTTTGCGTCTCCAACGGGCACTGTGAGCTGCAAGCCCTGGCGCAGAAACTGGGGCTCACGCACGTTCATTTCCCCTATAACTATCCGACCCTGCCGGTCGACGCCTCCCACGAGCGCTACGTCCTCGACCACAACCGCTGCATCCTGTGTACTCGCTGCGTGCGCGTCTGCGCCGAGGTGGAGGGAGCCCACGTCTGGGACGTCAGCTCGCGCGGCATCCGCTCGATGCTGGTGTGCGACCTCAACCGCCCTTGGGGCCAATCCAGCTCCTGCACCAGTTGCGGCAAGTGCGTGCAGGTGTGTCCCACCGGTGCCCTGGCGGAAAAGGGGCTGGCTGTAGAAGAGATGACCAAGCATAGCGAGAGCATCCGGCAACTCGCAACCAAACGGGGAGTTCACGTATGAAGAAAGCGAAATTGGCCACCCTGTGGCTTGACGGCTGCTCCGGCTGCCACATGTCGATCCTCGACATCGACGAGGCGCTCGCGACGATTGCCCAGAAAGCGGATCTGGTTTACGGTCCGCTGGTCGACGCCCACACGTTTCCCGACAACGTGGACGTGACCATTGTGGAGGGCGCCGTCAGCAGCCAGGACGACCTCGAGAAGATCCAGCACGTCCGCCGGCATACGCGGCTGCTGGTAGCGCTCGGGGACTGCGCCATCACCAGTAATGTCCCGGCCATGCGCAATCCAATACCGGTGAAGAAACTGCTCGATCGAATCTACGTGGAAGGCGTAAACACGCACCCCGGAGTCCCTACCGAAGGCGTCCCCCAACTGCTGAAGCACGCGGTGCCGCTTCACGAAGTCGTGAAAGTGGACCTGTACGTCCCGGGCTGTCCGCCGGCGGCGTCCGCCATAAAACTCGTACTCACCGAGTTGTTGGACGGCCGTCGGCCGGAACTCAATTCCCAGGTCAAGTTCGGCTGAGGAGTCTGCGATGCAGAAGATCACCATTGAACCGGTCACGCGCATAGAGGGTCATGCCAAGGTCACCCTTCGCCTGGATGACGACGGGCAGGTTACTGACGCCCAGCTTCATGTTACCCAGGTGCGAGGTTTTGAAAAGTTCACGGAGGGACGCCCGTTCTACGAGATGCCCTCCATCACCGCCCGCATCTGCGGCATCTGCCCGATCAGTCACCTGCTGGCGTCGGCGAAGGCGTGCGACGCCATCATGAGCGTGCGCATCCCCGAGACGGCCGCGAAGCTGCGTGAGTTGCTGCACTGCGGCCAGATGGTGCAATCGCACGCCCTCAGCTTCTTCCATCTGTCGGCGCCCGACCTGCTGCTCGGCATGGACTCCGACCCGGCGCAACGCAATGTTCTCGGCGTTCTCGCCACGCACCCCGACCTAGCGCGCGACGGCATCGCTCTACGCAAGTTCGGCCAGCAAGTGATCGAAGGCCTGGCCAAGGAGCGTATCCATCCGTCCTGGACCGTTCCCGGCGGCGTCAACGCTCCCCTCGATGTCTCCGTGCGCGATCGCATTCTGGCCGGGCTGCCCGACGCCAAGGCCATCGCTCATCGTACGCTGCAGCTCTTCAAAGGCGTAGTGGATCGGTTCCAGGAAGAAGCTGCGAACTTTGGTAACGCTCCGACCCTGTACGCCGGCCTGGTTGATGCGGACGGCACGCTGCAACTCTACGATGGCCAGATCCGTTTTCGCGACGCGGAAGGGAACATCGTCGCGGACCAGATCCCCGCGCGCGACTACGCGAAGTTCATCGGTGAGGCGGCCCTGCCTACGTCTTACCTCAAAGCGCCCTACTTCAAGCCTCTCGGATATCCGGATGGCGTCTACCGCGTCGGTCCCCTGGCTCGGCTCAATGTGGCCGACCGCTGCGGTACCGCCGAAGCCGACGCCGAATTCACCGAATTCCACCAGCGGTATGGCAAAGTAGTCCAGAGTTCCTTCCACTTCCACTACGCGCGCCTGGTGGAGGCGCTCTACGCCTTGGAACGTATGGAAGTCCTGCTGCATGACCCGGCAATCCTAGAGAAACACGTGCGCGCCCGCGCCGGCGTGAACGCGCTGGAAGGAATCGGTATCGCCGAAGCTCCGCGCGGAATCCTTATCCATCACTACAAGGTGGACGAGAAGGGTGCCATGAGGTGGGCGAACCTGATCATCGCCACCGGCCACAACAACTTGGCTATGAACCGGAGCATCCTCCAAACGGCCAAGCATTTCGTGGATGGTCGAAGGCTCACCGAAGGCATGTTGAACCGCGTCGAGGCAGTGATTCGTGCTTACGACCCCTGCCTGAGTTGCTCGACGCACGCGCTCGGCCAGATGCCCCTGGAGGTTCAGCTGGTGGCCGCCGACGGCCAGATACTTGACGCTCGGAGGCGCAGCACGACATGACGACATAAGTGGTGACGCGAACAGAGAGTTGCCGATTACCGATTGGAAGAGAAGAGTAAGCAGCCGCGCCGCCCTTTCGAGGGGTTGAGCCAGATCCGGTCTATTATTGTGATTGACAATGACTAAATTTAGAATGAAGCTCAAATGGTTGATGACTGGGCTCTCCCGGCCGAGTGTCAGGCTGAGAGGTCGTTAGTCGCAGGCTAAACGAGGCTTCGATGAGCATCTACTTGGATAAGGTCGCACAACCCTCCGACGACAAGCGCTGGAAGCTGGTGGGGGCGACGATGCGGCGAAACGGTTACCGGCGCGACGCGTTGATCGAGGCGCTGCACACCGTTCAACAGTCTTTTGGCTATCTCGACGAACCGTCGCTGCGCTACGTGGCGTCGTCGTTGCGCGTACCGCTGAGCCAGGCTTACGGCGTGGCCACTTTCTACCATTTCTTCAGCCTCCGGCCGCCGGGCGAGCACACCTGCGTGGTCTGCATGGGCACGGCTTGCTACATCAAAGGGGCGCCGCAGCTTCTGGCGGAGGCGGAGAAGGCAACCGGCGCGAAGGCGGGCGAAACCACCCCGGACGGCAGGGTTTCCATTTTGACGGCACGGTGCCTTGGGTCGTGCAGCTTGGCCCCGGCAGTGGTCTTTGACGGCGTGGTGGCCGGCAAGGTGGCCCCGGCCGGAATGCTGGCCGAGCTACACAAGTGGAAAAAACATGACGCTTGAAGAACTGCGAGAGATCGCCTCCAAAGAGAAAGCATCGCGGCAGCAGATCAGCCACTGCCTGAATATTTGCATGGCGGCGGGATGCCTCTCCGCGCACAGCGACGCCGTCAAAGAGTCCCTCGCCGAGGAAGTTGCCACGGTCGGGCTGCGAGGAAGTTGCCGGGTCCAGGGAGTGGGGTGCATGGGGCTTTGCTCAGCGGGACCCCTGGTGTCCGTAGAGCCGACCGGCACTCTTTATCAGGGTGTTGGACCGGACGATGCTACTGACATCATTCGCAGCCTGACGGAGGAACCGGTGACGCGCCTCGAGTGCTCGCGCCACATACCGTTCTTTGAGCGTCAAGTCGGGGTGGTGTTGGAGAATTCGGGACGCATCGACCCTGAACGTATCGAAGACTACATCGCGGCGGGAGGCTACGAGGCCCTGATCAAGGCCATCACCGAGATGAAGCCCAACGAGGTGACGGAGCAGGTCTCGAAGAGCGGCTTGCGCGGCCGCGGCGGCGCCGGCTACCCCACCGGCCTCAAGTGGGGCACAGTGTCGAAGGCGCCGGGCAACACCAAGTACGTCATCTGCAATGCGGATGAGGGCGACCCGGGCGCCTTCATGGACCGCAGTGTCCTGGAGAGCGACCCGCAACGGGTGATCGAAGGCATGGTCATCGCCGCTTATGCGGTGGGCGCGAGCCACGGTTACATTTACGTTCGCGCCGAATATCCGCTGGCCGTCAAACGACTGCAGACGGCGATCCGCCAGGCGAGGCACCTGGAACTGTTGGGGCGGGAGATTTGCGACACTCAGTTCAGCTTCGACGTGGACCTTCGCCTGGGGGCCGGCGCCTTTGTTTGCGGGGAGGAAACGGCGCTGATCGCCTCCATCGAAGGGAGGCGTGGAACTCCCAGCCCGCGCCCGCCCTATCCGGCCCAGTCAGGGCTTTGGGGCCAGCCGACGCTGATCAATAACGTCGAAACCTACGCCAACGTGCCGCCCATCATCCGCAACGGCGGCGAGTGGTACGCGACCAGAGGCACCAGGAAGAGCAAGGGCACCAAGGTGTTTGCGCTCACCGGGCGGATCGCCCACACCGGCCTGATTGAAGTGCCCATGGGCATGACCTTGCGGGAGATCATCTTCGACGTCGGCGGCGGCATCCCGGAAGGTAGGAAATTCAAGGCGGTGCAGACGGGTGGTCCCTCGGGCGGCTGCATTCCTGAGCCCTTTCTGGATATGTCCGTGGATTACGACTCCCTCGCCCAGGCCGGCTCCATCATGGGCTCGGGCGGGATGATCGTGATGGATGAGACTTCCTGCATGGTGGACGTCGCCAAGTTTTTCATGGAATTCTGCATGAGCGAATCGTGCGGCAAGTGCATTCCTTGCCGCGCGGGCACCGCCCAGATGTATGACCTGCTGGCGAAGATCACCGACGGCACCGCGACCCACGATGACCTGAAGATGCTCGAGGACCTGTGCGACTTGGTGAAGTTTACCAGCCTCTGCGGGCTGGGACAGACGGCGCCCAACCCGGTGCTCAGCACGCTGCGATACTTCCGGGATGAGTACCTGGCCCATATCGAGGAGAAGCGGTGCCCGGCCGGGGTGTGCAAGTTATTGCCGATTGCTGATTGAAGAATTGTCCTTTGTCCCTGGTCCTTAGTGCTTTGCCATTTGTCTGTTGCAAAGGACAACCAAAAACGGACCAGGGGCGAGGAACTAAGGACAAGGGACTAAGGACAAAGGACCAAAGAATGAATCCTGCGGCCAACGTCAAAACGCTGATCATCGACGGCACCGATGTGAGCGCGCGCGGCGACCAGACCATCCTGGAGGCGGCGCGCGAAAACGGCCTCGATATTCCCACCTTGTGCCACCTGGACGGCCTCAGCGATGTCGGGGCTTGCCGCCTGTGCCTGGTCGAGACCAAAGGGTCCAACAAGCTGCTGCCCGCCTGCGTGACGCGGGTGGAGGAGGGAATGGAGGTCACCAGCAATTCGGAGCGGCTGCAACGCTATCGCCAGATGATCCTGGGACTCCTGTTCGCGGAGCGCAATCACGTTTGCTCGGTGTGTGTCGCCAACGGCCACTGCGATCTGCAGAGCCTGGCGCAAGCTCAGGGCTTGACCCACGTGCCGTTTCCCTATCGTTACCCGCAGTTGCAGATGGACGCTTCCCATGATCGCTTTGTGGTGGACCACAACCGCTGCATCCTCTGCACGCGCTGCGTACGGGTGTGCCACGAAATCGAGGGCGCGCACACCTGGGACGTGATGGGCCGCGGCATCGACTCGCGCGTGATTACCGATCTGAACGAACCGTGGGGTTCCTCCGAGACCTGCACGAGCTGCGGAAAGTGCGTGCAGGTGTGTCCCACCGGGGCTTTGTTTGAGAAGGGCAAGCCGAGCCTGAATCGGGCGAAGCGGAGGGATTTCCTGCCCTATCTGGCCATTATGCGAGAAGGGCGGGAAGGGCAGAAATGAGCGCGGAAACCCAAAGAGTGCGATTGGCGACCGTGTGGCTGGACGGGTGCTCCGGCTGCCATATGTCGTTCCTCGATATCGATGAGCGGCTGATCGCGCTGGCGGAGAAAGCCGACCTGGTCTTCAGTCCGCTGGTCGACGCCAAAGAGTTTCCCGACAACGTGGACGTGACGCTGGTGGAAGGCGCCGTCAGCAGCGAGGAGGACCGGGAGAAGATACGGTTGGTGCGGCGGCGGACTAAGGTCCTGGTGTCGCTCGGCGACTGCGCCGTCACCGGCAACGTGCCTTCCATGCGTAACCCGTACAGCACGGACAGCGTCTTGCGGCGCGCCTACATTGAGAACTCCCGGCCCGGCTCGGAGATTCCCAACAAGATCGTACCGGCGCTGTTGGCGAGCGTTCGACCGGTACACGAAGTGGTGAAGGTAGACGTGTTCATTCCGGGGTGCCCGCCCTCGGCAGATACGATCTTCTATGCGTTGAGAGAGCTGGTAGAGGGCCGGAATCCCGACCTGACCGCCAAGACGCGGTTTGGCATTTGAGAACAGCCGTAGACGGTAGACTGTAGTCGGCATAAGGGGAAAAGGAACCGACGGTAGAGTTGGCAGTAGACGGCATGAACGAAGGGTAGATCGTAGGGTGCCTTCCCCGTCTACCATATACGGTCTACCATCTACATCCACAAAGATGCTATGTCGCAGCAAATCACAATCGATCCCATCACGCGCATTGAGGGCCACGCCAAGATCACCATCCATCTGGACGATCAAGGGCTGGTGGATGCGGCCCACTTCCACACCACGCAGTTCCGTGGCTTTGAGAAGTTTTGCGAGGGGCGCCGCTTCTACGAGATGCCGGCGCTGATGTCGCGCATCTGCGGCATATGCCCGGTCAGCCACCTCATTGCCTCCGCCAAGGCGTGCGATGCCATCCTGGCGGTGCGCATTCCCGAGACCGCCATCAAGCTGCGTCAGGTGATGAATCTGGCCCAGATCATCCAGTCGCATGCCCTGAGCTTTTTCCACCTCTCGTCGCCGGACCTCTTGCTCGGATTTGACTCCCCGCCGGAGCGGAGGAACCTGTTCGGCGTCCTCGAGTCGCACCCCACGTTGGCGCGCGACGGGATCCGCCTGCGGCAGTTCGGCCAGCAGGTGATCGAGATGCTGGGGGGAAAGCGCATTCATCCGGACGGTGCGGTCCCCGGCGGCGTCAGCGACCCGCTGAAGACAGAGACACGCGACCGCATCCTGGCTATGGTCCCCGAAGCGCTGATCATGATCGAGCGCACCCTCGAATGGTTCAAGCGCGGGCTCGAGCGTCACCGGGAAGAAATGCGGACGTTCGCCAACTTTCCTTCCCTGTTCATGGGGCTCACCGGTCCCGAAGGTCAGTTGGAGCACTATCACGGCCGCATTCGCATCCTCGACGCCGTCGGGAACATCGTGGCGGACCAACTCGATCCTCTGAATTACTCCGAGTTCATCGGGGAAGCGGTCGAGCCCTGGACCTACATGAAGTTCCCTTATTACAAGCCGCGCGGCTACCCGGAGGGCATGTATCGAGTGGGGCCGCTGGCCCGTCTGAACCTCGTCGACCGGTGCGGGACGGTGCGCGCCGACCAGGAATGGGCGGAGTTCCGTCAGCTCGAGCGGGGTGCCGTCTTGAGCTCTTTCCATTATCACCACGCACGCCTGGTGGAGATCCTCTACGGGATTGAGCGCATCGCGCAAATCCTGAGCGATCCCGGCATCTTGAACCGTCAAGTCAAGGCCACCGCCGGGGTCAACAACCTGGAGGGCATTGGCGTAGCCGAGGCGCCTCGCGGCACGTTGATCCACCACTACAAAGTCGACGAACAGGGCCTGATCACCTGGGCCAACCTCGTCATCGCCACCGGTCACAACAACTTGGCCATGAATCGGGGCATCCTCCAGGCGGCCCGGCACTTCGTGGACGGCCAGCGTCTCACTGAGGGTATGTTGAACCGCGTGGAGGCGGTGATCCGGGCCTTCGATCCTTGCTTGAGTTGCTCGACGCACGCGCTTGGGCAGATGCCCCTGGAGGTTCAACTCGTAACCGCCGACGGCCGATTACTCGACGCTCGGAGGCGAGACTAGATGTCTAAGGTCCTCATCGTTGGGTGCGGCAACCCCTTGCGAGGTGATGACGGCCTGGCGTGGCAAGCTCTTGAGCAACTTGGGCAACTCGAGCGATTGCGCGGCCTGGGAACGGTCGAGATGATTTCTTGTCACCAGCTCACGCCGGAGCTGGCTGAGCCGGTTAGCCGCGCCCATCGCGTGATCTTCATCGACGCCCGGGCTGGTGAAACGCCGGGCCAGGTCAAGCTGAACAGGGTCGCGCTTCAGGCTCCAGCGCACTCGGCGTTTACTCATCTTCTCGACCCGCCGGCCCTGCTGGGTTACGCCGAGAGACTCTATGGGAAGCGGCCGGAAGCTTTTACGGCCTCGGTGGCCGCCGAGTCCTTCGGCTACGGTGAGGGACTGTCCAGGACCGTTCGGGCTTCGCTGGCGATTCTGCTGCAAAAGGTGGTACAGTTGGCCCTTGGGAGAGAGGGACCGGAGGCGCTAGCATGAGGGTCGATGATGCGGCCGGCGGATCCCGTAGGAAGAACCCGCGTAGAGGCCCGAGAAAAAGGATACTCATGACGGAACCAATCCTCTCGCGTCACGATCAGGTGATCCTGGAATGCGACCAGTTCCAAGCGCTGTTCGACGTACTCACCCATCGGGGCTACAAAGTGCTGGGGCCCACGCTGCGGGATGGCGCTATTGTGTACGACGAGCTTGCTTCATCGGCCGACTTGCCCGCGGGCTGGACGGATCGTCAGGACGGCGGGACCTACCGCTTGGAGCGGCGCGAAGACCAGGCCCTGTTTGGATATAACGTCGGACCCCATTCCTGGAAGCGATTCCTCCATCCGCCCGTGCTGCGTTTGTGGCAGGCCCAACGCGCGGGCGGCACCTTCCAGATCAAGGAAGAAGAGGGCGGCGAGATCCCGCGGATGGCGTTTCTCGGCGTGCGCGCGTGCGAGTTGAATGCGATCGCCATCCAGGATAAGGTGTTTTTGAGCGGAAACTGGGCCGATCCTTCGTATCGATCCAGGCGCGAGAAGACCTTTATCGTGGCCGTCAACTGCGGTCAAGCCGGCGGAACCTGTTTCTGCGTCTCGATGAAGACGGGCCCCAAGGTCACCTCCGGATTTGATCTGGCCTTGACCGAGGTGCTGGAGGGCGGGGCCCACTACTTCGTGGTGGAAGCCGGCACCGAAGCCGGGGGAGATGTATTGGCTGAGCTTCCCCACCGGCAGGCGTCCGAGGACGAGAAGGCGACGGCGGGGAGCATCGTAGAGCGAACCGCTGAACACATGGGGCGCAGCCTGGACACCGACGGCATCAAAGAACTCCTCTACCGCAACTACGAGCATCCCCGTTGGGACCAGGTGGCGACGCGCTGCCTCACCTGTGCGAACTGCACCATGGTCTGCCCCACTTGCTTCTGCAACACGGTGGAGGATGTCACCGACCTCCAGGGCGAGCACGCCGAGCGCTGGCGCAAGTGGGACTCCTGCTTCACCACCGATTTCTCTTACATCCACGGCGGCAGCATCCGCTCCACCGCCCGCGCCCGTTATCGCCAGTGGATGACCCATAAACTCGCCACGTGGATCGACCAGTTTGGGACCTCCGGCTGCGTCGGTTGCGGACGATGTATCACCTGGTGTCCGGTGGCTATCGACATTACCGAAGAGGCGCGCGCTATTCGCGAGAGCGAAGTCGCGACCATTCCAAAGAGGGGGAACGGCAATGGAAACTCTTGAGCGCATTCTCATCGAACACCCTTTTTTTGCCGGCATGAAAGAAGAGCACATGAACCTGCTCGTGGGATGCGCCTCCAACGTACGCTTCGACGCCGGCCAGTTCATCCTGCGCGAAGGGCAGGAGGCTAACAACTTCTACCTCCTGCGTCAGGGCAAGGTGGCGCTCGATGTTTACGCCCCGGAGCGCGGGGGCATCACCATCCAGACGCTCGGCGCCGGTGACATTCTGGGCTGGTCGTGGCTGGTGCCGCCTTACCGGTGGAGGTTCGACGCTCGGGCGGTGGACCTGACCCGGGCCATCGCCCTGGACGGAAAATGCCTCCGGCAAAAATGCGAGAACGACTGTTGCCTGGGTTACGAATTGATGAAGCGGTTTTCGCAGGTGATGGTGGACCATCTTACAGCGACGAGGTTGCAACTCCTCAATGTCTACGACTCCCATTGAATTCATGACCGCCGCGGCCGCGCCGGACCCCATGCTGCCCCGCCCCTACCGGGTGCAAAAACTACGGCAGGAAACGTCCGATACCTTCACCCTGGAGCTGGAGCCGGAGGGCGTTGCCCACGACTTGGTCTTCGCGCCGGGCCAGTTCAATATGCTATACGCCTTCGGTGTCGGCGAGGTGCCGATCTCTATCAGCGGCGATCCCGGAAAGCCGGCGGTGCTGGTGCATACGACGCGCGAGGTCGGGACCGTGACTCGCGCCATGCGCAAGCTGAAGCCCTGGGATTCGCTGGGAGTACGGGGCCCGTACGGCGTGGGCTGGCCGGTGACCGAGGCTCGCGGCGCCGACGTGGTGATCGTGGCCGGCGGCATCGGGCTGGCTCCGCTGAGGCCTACGCTCTACCAGGTGTTGGCGGCGCGGAAGTACTACGGCAAGGTGGTCCTGCTTTATGGCACCCGCACGCCCGCGGACATCCTTTTCCGCCGCGAACTGCAGCAGTGGCACTCGCGCTTCGATCTGGAGGTCCATGTCACGGTCGACCGGGCCATGGGCAACTGGCGCGGCAACGTGGGGGTGGTGACCTCTCTCATCCCGCGCGCCCCCTTTGATCCGCACAGCACGGTGGCGATGGTCTGCGGGCCCGAGGTCATGATGCGATACACGGTGCAGGAACTGGAAAGGCGCGGCGTTTCCCTCGAGAATGTCTACATTTCCATGGAACGTAACATGAAGTGTGCCCTGGGCTTTTGCGGGCACTGCCAGTACGGGCCGACTTTCATCTGTAAGGACGGGCCCGTGTTCCGCTACAACCGCATTCAGTCGCTGTTTGCCGTCAGGGAGATTTGAAAATGGCCGCGCGTGCAAAACCGAAACTTGCCGTCTGGAAATTCGCTTCCTGTGACGGATGTCAGTTGAGCCTGCTGGATTGCGAGGACGAGTTGCTGGCCGTTGCCGGGCAGGTGGAAATCGCCAACTTCGTGGAAGCCTCGCGCGCCGTGGTTAAGGGCCCCTACGACCTGTCGCTGGTGGAAGGCTCCATCACCACGCCCCACGATGCAGAACGTATTCACCAGGTACGGCGCGCCTCCAAGTTCCTCATTACCATCGGAGCGTGCGCTACGGCAGGTGGTATTCAGGCGCTGCGGAACTTCAAGGACGTTCGAGACTTTACCTCGATGGTCTACGCCACGCCCCAGTACATCCAGACCCTCAACAAGTCCACGCCCATCGTCGATCACGTGCGAGTGGACTTCGAGCTGCACGGCTGCCCCATCAACAAGTCTCAGCTCGTCGAGGTGCTCAGCGCCTTCCTGAACGGGCGCAAGCCCAATACGCCTTCTCACAGCGTCTGCGTGGAGTGCAAGCGGGGAGGGACAGTCTGCGTGATGGTGGCGCATGGTACCCCATGCTTGGGACCTGTCACCCACGCGGGCTGTGGCGCCATCTGCCCGTCGTACAGCCGGGGCTGCTACGGATGCTTCGGTCCGATGGAGACACCCAACACCGGTTCACTCAGCGAGGGCTGGGTCCACCTGGGCGCGACGGAGCCGGACTTGGTGCGAGCGTTCCGAGGCTTCAATGCGTTTGCCGAGGCGTTCCGCAGAGAAAGCGAAGCCCATGAAGACCAAAACCCTAAAGGTTGACTACCTGGCACGCGTGGAGGGCGAAGGCGGCCTGGACGTCAAGATTCGAGACGACAAAGTCATTGACGTCAAGCTGAAGATTTTTGAGCCGCCGCGCTTCTTCGAGGCCTTCCTGCGCGGGCGCCAGTTCACCGAAGCTCCGGACATCACGGCGCGGATCTGCGGTATCTGTCCCGTCGCCTACCAGATGAGCGCGCTGCACGCCATGGAGTATGCGCTCGGGGTGAAAGTGGAAGGTCCCTTGCGGGACCTGCGCCGGCTGCTCTACTGCGGCGAGTGGATTGAGAGCCATGTTCTCCACGTCTACATGTTGCACGCGCCCGACTTTCTGGGCTACCAGGACGCGATCCAGATGGCCAAGGATCACCCCGACGTGGTCCAACGCGCTTTGCAAATGAAGAAGGCCGGGAACCAGATCGTCACCGTAGTTGGAGGAAGGGAGATACACCCCATCAACGTGCGGGTGGGCGGCTTCTACAAGGTACCCACGCGGCGCGATCTGGAGCCGCTGGCCGAGCGGTTGAAGTGGGCCCGCGACGCCGCCCTGGAAACGGTGCGCTTGGTGGCGAAGTTCCCTTTTCCGGATTTCGATCAGGACTATTTGTTTGTGGCTCTTTGCCACCCCGACGAGTATCCCTTCAACGAAGGACACCTGGTTTCCAACCGCGGACTGGATATCACCGTCGACCACTACGAAGAGTGCTTCGTGGAGGAGCACGTCCAGCACTCGAACGCCTTGCATTCCACGCTCAAGGGTCAGGGTGCGTACTTTGTCGGGCCGCTGGCTCGCTACAACCTGAACTTCGATCGCCTCTCACCCCTGGCTCAGGAGGCGGCCCGAGAGGCGGGGCTGGGAGCGACGTGCTCGAATCCGTTCCAGAGCATCATCGTGCGCAGCGTAGAAACCGTGTACGCCTGCGATGAAGCCCTGCGCATCATTCAGGGGTACGAGATGCCGGAGAAGCCGGCGGTGGAAACCCCGGTGCGCGCCGGCATAGGCTACGGGTGTACCGAGGCACCGCGAGGGATTCTTTACCACCGTTACCGGATCGACGCACGCGGCACGATCCTCGACGCTAAGATCGTTCCCCCGACCTCCCAGAATCAGAAAACCATCGAGCAGGACCTCTGGCAGTTCATCCCCAGGCATCTGGATCTTGCGCCGGAGAAGTTGCAGTGGCAATGCGAGCAGGCCATTCGCAATTACGATCCTTGCATTTCGTGTGCCACGCATTTCCTGACGCTGCACCTCGACCGGGAGTAGAGCCGGCAAGAAGAAACGATGAATGATGAACAGAAGAAAGGCCGTCTTCCGTTCATCGTTCCTGGTTTCTTGCTGGGTCAACCGCAAAAGATCGCGGAATACGTCACCGTAAGGATGAGATACCAGGACTAACTCGCCTTGAGGCTTGGCGAGTTCCAATCGCGAGATGAGCCAACCGGGTAAACCTGTCCCCGCCGGTCGGATCCTGGTGATCGGGATAGGCAATGAGTATCGGGGCGACGATGCCGTGGGACTGATCGTCGCCCGTCGATTGACCGAACGTTCTGGTCTCACCATCATCGTTCTCGAGCACAACGGTGATGGCGCCGCGCTGATGGAAGCCTGGCAAGGCGTCGAGACGGTGATCGTTGTGGATGCGGTTCGCTCCGGCGCCGAGCCCGGGACCACTCACCGCCTCGATGCCAGCCGGCAACCCCTTACCGGCCTGACCGCCCTTCCACCAGAGGCTTTCCACGGCTCCACCCACGCCTTCAGCTTGGTCCAGGCGGTCGAATTGTCGCGAACCCTGCAGCAGCTACCGACCCACTTCATCGTGTATGGGATTGAGGGCCGCAACTTCGACGTAGGTGGCGGACTTTCCTCGGAAGTCGCCGAGGCCGTTCCAAAGGTTGCAGAACGCATTCTCCGGGAAGTATCGGGGCCGGACATGTAACCGCTCCGTACAATCGGCGCGTGATCCCGGTCACAGCCTCGGGTGACCCCCATCATAGTCTTTCCACCTTCCACAGACGAAGACTGTAGAGTATCGCAACGTCCGGTGCTGAATATCTGAACAGTCGTGGTGCCGCCATGAAGCCCGCACACAACACTCTCACGCTTTTGTTGGCATTCTCATCTCGAATGACTGCTTCCTGGGCTCGGGCTGGCGTTTCCGGAGGACTCTGATGAGTAAAGCCATCCTATATGATGCAACCGTCTGCATTGATTGCAAGCTCTGCGAGAGGGCCTGCGCGGAACGAAACATGCTTCCCTATGGCGACAACGTTGCGGCTGAAGAGACCATCTCTGCGCACAAGCTCACGTTTGTCATGGCCAAGGGCGACAAGTTCATGCGCAGGCTCTGCATGAACTGCCAGGATCCCACGTGCGCGTCGGTCTGCCCGGTGGGAGCGCTACGCAAGACCGATCTGGGCCCCGTGACCTACGACGAAACGCGCTGTATCGGGTGCAGATATTGCATGTTGGCCTGCCCGTTCGGCGTTCCCAAGTACGAATGGGGCAAGGTGCTGCCGCGGGTGCGCAAGTGCGACATGTGTGCTGACCGCCTGGCGGCGGGGCGGCCCACAGCGTGTGCCGAAGCCTGCCCTACCGGCGCCACAAAGTTCGGAGAACGGGATGAACTGATTGCCGAGGCCAAGGACCGAATCGCGAAAGCTCCCAACCAGTACGTAAACCACGTTTACGGCCTTCAAGAAGTCGGCGGAACTTCGGTGCTGCTGCTTTCCAGTGTGCCGTTTGATTTGTTTGGCCTCCATACTCCTACCGAGCCGCTGCCAATACTCACCTACCGTGTGCTCTCTCGTCTTCCGGACATTGTTTCACTGGGTGGAGTCCTGCTAGGTGGAGTCTGGTGGATTACCCATCGGCGTGCCGAAGTCGCCGCCGCCGAAGCCAAGGAACGCCCTACCGGGAAGCAAAACGAGGAGGATGGGAACAAATGAGGCTGCCTAAGTTCACTTTCTGGAAAACGATCATGGTGATTGTTCTTCTGGCCGGGGCCTACGCGACGCTTTTGCGCTTCACCCGGGGCCTTGGTGCTTCCACCAACCTGAGCGACCGGTTCCCGTGGGGCCTGTGGATCGGCTTCGATGTGATGTGCGGGGTAATGCTGGCGGCGGGCGGCTTCACGCTCACCGCCGCTGTCTACATCTTCAACTTGGAGCGCTTCCGGCCCATCGTCCGCCCCACAGTTCTCACAGCGTTCCTCGGCTACTGTCTGGTGGTGGCGGCCTTGCTTTTCGATCTGGGCCGTCCCTACCGCATCTGGCATCCGCTGGTGATGTGGAACCCACACTCGGTGATGTTCGAAGTGGCTTGGTGCGTGACGCTTTACACGACCGTCCTGGCGCTGGAGTTTACGCCGATTATTTTCGAGCGGCTGCGCCTGGAGAAGGCACTGCGAATTCAGCACGCCATCGTGATTCCGCTGGTGATTCTGGGGGTACTTCTATCCACTCTACACCAATCCTCGCTGGGCAGCCTCTACCTGATCGTTCCCGAGAAGCTTCACCCCTTGTGGTACAGCCCGCTGCTGCCGGTCTTCTTCTTCATTTCGGCTATCTGCGTGGGCCTAGCCATGACCATTTTCGAGTCGTACATGAGCTCGAAGGCTTTCGGCAAACAGCTCGAGTTGCCGTTGCTGATTTCCCTGGGCCGGGTATTGGTGGTGGCGTTGGCGGTCTACACCGTTTTGCGTTTCGAGGATCTTTATAACCGGGGCGCTCTTAAGTATTTGCGCCATCCGGGCTATGAGACCGATCTCTTCTTGTTGGAAGTGACGATCGGGCTCCTGCTGCCCATTGCCATGCTGATGAATCGAAAGATTCGCGAAAGCACGGGCGGGCTGTACCTGTCTTCGGTGCTGGTGGTGCTGGGCTTTATCACCAATCGCCTGAACGTAGCGGTCACCGGCATGGAAGCGTCCGCGGGCATACGCTACTTTCCCAAGTGGACCGAGCTGGCGATCACCGGCAGCATGATCGTGGGCGGCTTCGTCGTCTTCACGCTGGCCGCGAAGTATCTGCCTATCTTTCCCGAGGCGCAAGCCTCGGCAGCTCGTTCCCGGATCGGGATCACGAGCGTGACGCCGGCGACTCGGGTTGATTTGACATTCTCTCAGGCCAGGAAGGCGTGAACCGTGGGTAATGAGTCGCGATGGCACGCGAAACTGCGCATTGGCTTGGCAGCCAAGCTGGCCGTCAGCCTGGTGCTAAGCACGGTTGCCCTGTTTACCCTGTTCGGCTATCTGAACCTGCGCTTGCAGCGAAGGCAGTCGGAAGAGATGGTATTGCAGAGTGTAGACCGCATCGGCGACCTGATCCAGCGCAGCACCCGCTACCAGATGCTGCGGAACGACCGAGACGCGCTTTACGAGGTTATTCAAACCATCGGCAGCCAACAGGGCATCCGCCGCATCCGCATCTTCAACAAGGAAGGCCGGATCAGTTTCTCCACCGACCCCAGCGAAGTCAACAAGCTGGTGGACAAGCGCGCCGAGGCCTGTTACGCCTGCCATTCCCAATCCCAGCCACTGGCGAAGCTCAATCGTCCTGACCGGGCTCGCATCTTCACCGACGCTCAAGGGCACCGCGTGCTGGGGTCGATCCGGCCCATCGAGAACGATCCCACCTGCTCGAGCGTCAGTTGCCACGCCCACCCGCCCGATCGCCGCATTCTGGGTGTGATTGATACCGACCTTTCGCTTGACACGGTGGACGCCCAGGTGGCTCAGCACCAGCGGCGGCTGGCCGAGTTTACGGGCGCCGCCGTGGTGCTGATGTCTCTGGTTAGCGTCGCTTTCATCTGGCTGGTGGTTCACAAGCCCATTAAGGACCTTACGGACGGAATTCGCCAAGTGACCCAGGGAGATCTCGATCACACGATTACGGTCCATTCGCGAGACGAGCTGGGAGTGCTGGCCGATTCGTTCAATAAGATGACCGGCGAACTTTCCGAGGCCCATCGCGAATTGACCGATTGGACTAAGACGCTCGAAGTGCGCGTGGAGCAAAAGACAGAAGAGCTTAACCGTGCCCACGAGCACATGCTGCGTGTGGAGAAGATGGCATCCATTGGCAAGCTCGCCGCCGTGGTGGCCCACGAGATCAACAACCCGCTCGCCGGCATTCTCACGTACGCCAAGCTGCTGAAGAAGTGGCTGGCCCGATGGGATGAGTCACGGCGGGAGGAGGCACTCAGCTCGCTCGACTTGATCGAGTCGGAGAGCCGCCGTTGCGGTGAAATCGTCCGCAACATGCTGACGTTCGCGCGCGCCACGCCCATCAATTTTGAGCCCGCCGACCTGAACGCCGTCGTGGACCGATGCGTCCGGTTGGTACAACACCAACTCGACCTGGGCAATATCGACTTGAACCTGGAGCTGGCCGCCGATCTCCCCCCTGTTCGCTGCGATCCGGCGCAAATCGAACAGGTGCTGGTGGCGTTGGTTATGAACGCTATCGACGCCATGCCCAAGGGTGGCAGCCTGGCGGTGCGCAGTCACCTCTTGCCCAAAACCGCCGAGGCACAACTCCAGATCCAGGATGACGGGGTGGGAATCCCGCCGGAGTTGTTGCCCAACCTATTTGAGCCCTTCTTCACTACCAAGGAAAGCGGGCACGGGGTCGGCTTGGGGTTGGCGATCTCGAAGAACATCGTCGAACGCCACCAAGGGCACATTGAAGTGACGTCCGATCCGGGACGCGGGACTACTTTCACCATTACGCTGCCGGTGGGCGGCGTCCGTCGCGCGGCCGTCCCGGCCGTTGTGGCTGGAGTGTCTCGCCCTAGCGATGGAGCAACCCTTCCCGCTGACGCGCGCGGACCTGATGCCCGCGCCACAGCGAGCGCGACGCCGCGGCACATGGAGGTAAGCGAACGTGAACGAAAAAGGAAGCATCCTGATCGTGGATGACGAGATGATCGTGCGCGATTCCCTCAGTAAGTGGCTCCACGAGGAAGGCTACGAGGTGGGCACCGCGGAAAGTGCCCCGCAGGCTCTGAAGCTCGTGGGCCAGGCCCACTGGGATCTGGCGCTGGTGGACATCAAGATGCCGGGGGTGGACGGCATCGAACTGCAGCGCCGAATGCACGAGACGAATCCGGAACTGCTCGTCATTATCATGACCGGCTACGCCTCGGTGGAAACCGCGGTGGCGGCGCTCAAGAATGGCGCCTACGATTACGTCACCAAACCCTTCGATCCCGACGACATCGCCCACACCGTGCACAACGCGCTGTCCCACCGCCGCGCCGAAAAGGAGAACGTCCGGCTGCGCGAGACGGTGGCTGAAGCGACGCGCCCCCAGGAACTGGTAGGCCAGGGAGCTGCCATGAAGCGCGTCTTCGAAGCCATCCAGACGGTCGGCCCCACGGAAGCCACCGTCCTCATCACCGGCGAGAGTGGAACGGGCAAGGAGTTGGTAGCGCGGGCCATCCACGCCGCCAGCCCCCGTCGCTGCAATCCGCTGGTGGTGATCCATTGTGGTGCCCTGGCGGAAACGTTGCTGGAAAGCGAGTTGTTCGGTCACGAAAAAGGCGCCTTCACCGGTGCGCAGTATCGCAAGAAGGGCAATTTTGAGGTCGCTGAGGGCGGGACCGTGTTCCTGGACGAGATCGCCGACATCAGCCTGAAGACCCAGACCGACCTACTGCGCGTTCTTCAGGAGCGCGAGATCACCCGCGTGGGCGGTAGCCAGCCCATCAAGGTGGATTTCCGCTGTGTGGCCGCCAGCAACAAGCGCTTGGAGCAACTAGTGGAGGAGGGCAGGTTCCGTCCCGATCTCTATTACCGGCTCAATGTTTTCCAGATTGAGATCCCACCGCTGCGCGAGCGTAAGGAAGACATTCCCCTCCTGGTTGACCACTTCGTCCGCAAGTTCTCGCTCAGCATGAGCAAGCGGATTGTTCGGGTGTCGCCCAAGGCCATGGATCTCTTGCAGAAATACGATTGGCCCGGCAACGTGCGCGAACTGGAGAACGCCGTCGAGCGCGCCATGGTGGTGGCACGGGAGCCCGAAATCAACGAAGAGGACTTCACGCTGAAACTCCCCGGACAGGCCGATGCGACCCATGGAACCCAGGGAAGCAATGGAAAGCAAGCGCCTGCCGCAGTGCGGACGCTGGAAGATGCCGAGCGCCTCCACATCCTCCACGTACTCGAAGAGTGCGGCGGAAACCAAACGCGGGCCGCGGAAGCTCTGGATATCGACCGCGTTACGCTGCATAGTAAGCTCAAGAAGTACGGATGGAAGAAGACGCCGGTTGAAACCCCATGAAACTGGTCCAATTATTGCCGATCCTGGGAAGGAACTCTGGCGGGTCGGGGCCGCGGCTAAAGGGCGGGTGGGTGCCAGACCCGGAGCCCGAGTCAAGCCCCGACTTACGCGCAACGCTGGGCTCGAGCTTCGGTTTAGACCGGCTGGCCAAGGCTATTTCCGCCGAGTTCCACGTCCGGTGCGAGGTCGTGCCGACCGCACTTGACCCAGCACCTTCGTTCCACTCCGGACGGCAGCAGTACCATTCAACCGACCTCCTCGCGCGAATGCAGAAGCATCTCACCTCTTCGTACTGGCGAGTGCTGGGCGTCACGCCGCTGGACCTCTATATCCCCATCCTCACCTTTGTCTTCGGTGAGGCGCAGCTCGAAGGGGGCTGCGCCTTGGTTTCCACTTACCGCCTGCGGCAGGAGTTCTACGGCCTGCCAGCTGACCCTGACCTTCTGCTCCAGCGTCTCGTGAAGGAAGCTGTCCATGAGCTTGGCCACACTCTGGGCCTGACCCACTGCGAGGATTACGAGTGCGTTATGGCCCCTTCCCACGCCGTGGAATGGATCGACCTCAAAAGCAATCATGCCTGCCGCGAATGCAACCAAGCGATTGTCGGTTGCTAAGAGATTGTAACGCGTTCCGCGGACTCTTGAGTTGCGAACTCCGTGAGTTGATAATGCGAGCCGAAGGAATCCGCACGGCCTTCGGTCACTCCACTTCCGCGGACGAGGATTCGACGGGAGATGCAACTTCCTCGTTGATTTCCGGCTCTAACAGGTTGCTGAGGAGTGTTCCGTTCGGAACACTGTTCAGCGAACTGCCAAACTGACTGAAGCACCGGCCGAGCGAGGAGGTTAGTGTGAGTTCCGGTTCCGAACGGTCCGGGTGCCTCCGATAGCTCCCGCCTAGGAGGCCGCGACATGCGCGGGTATTGTGTGCCCCGCAGCTCGCAGAAGGAAATATTGCGTCTTTCGCCCAGACCCCGTTTGAGTTGCCTGCCGAGGACCGTGACTTTCTGCTTCGTCAGCGGCAGAGGGGCGGGTTCTTACACAAGAACATTGCTTACCGCCCCCTCCAGGACCCACTGACGGGCTTCGCGACCAGTAACGGCGGCAGCGACGAAGCGCAGAGGCGCGCTATCATGCGACGGTACGGCGAGCGCGCTACGCGGTTCCTAACCAACCTGTTGCCGCACTACGCCGGGAGCTGGCGGCTTGATTATGCCAGTTTTCGCCGGTGCGAGGAACTAGGGCGGCAGATGCGGCTGAGCGCCCGCAACGACCTCCTGCACATCGACGCATTTCCCACGCGCCCCACTCACGGGGACCGTATCTTGCGTTTCTTCACCAATATCAACCCCACCCGGCCCCGCGTCTGGCTCACAAGGCCGACTTTCGAGGTCCTTGCCCGGCAACTCGCCGTCGGGAGCGGGCTGCTCCAGCGACCAGCGGCGGGCGTTCAGCGCCATGCGACCGGGGCCGCTCGGTTACGTGCGCCGCGCCCTGCAAGAAGCCGCCCAAGCGGTGGGCGTGCCGGTGACGATGGCGTCGCCCTACGACCACTTCATGCATCGGTTCCACAACTACCTCAAGGAGCGGAGCGACTTCCAACGGGACCGCGCCCAAGATCGGCGGGAGTTCCCGCCCGGCTCCTCGCGGATGGTGTTCACCGACGTCGTGAGCCACGCGGTCATTTTCGGGCAGTTCGCGCTGGAGCAGACTTACATCGTGCCCGAAGTGCCCAAATCCTGCCCCAGAAAGCACCGGCGAGCGTTGTGGAGACCCTTTTGCGGTTGTACGTTGACTAATGACCGACGTTGGGGTAACATACTTCGCGAAGAATACCAGCTCAATACACACAGTTCGCGGAACTCATCGAGGCCACACAGAATAAGCGTCTTAGTCTATGGCCGACAAAACGTGGACTTTGTTCGCGTTTTTATCCCTAGCGGGATATCAAGGGCGGAGCCCTTGGCTAGTTAGGGGACTGCTCCGTGGCGCCAGGAGGCAACCCTTCCCTTACGCTCAAACCATAAAAGCGCTCGCCTCACGCCGCATTTTGGGAAATGAAAACTCTCTCTGACTCTCGAGCCTCTGGGTGGAGCTCTTATTCTTCGCGAGGTACAAAGACTCGGGGAGAGGGTAGGGTAGGTTAGGTTAGAGAGCTAGTCACGGTAGACGAAGCCGACCACCAGCGCCGCGAGGATAGACCCCACCCAGAAGTCCAGCATCCACCAAAAGGGGAATAGCTTATCGATGTCGACCAAACAGACGACGTAGTAGTTAGCCGGGAGTCCGGCGACCAGGCCCACCAGGAAACCGATCGGCAAGGAGGTAAGAGGCCCCTTTCCTCGCGCCGGCTTAATCCACGCGTAGAGCCAGGCAATGATCAAGGCCAGGACAAACAGAATTACGTACGAACCGGCCAGGCAAAAAGGGTAGCGCGGCTCGACGAGTAATCGTTGTCCCTCCGTCGCGGCTTCGTACCGCTCTTTGAGGATCACCAGGTTGATGAACGCATTCCAGCCCGACCAAACGATCCCGCCCGCCAAGCCCGCCAGCGCCACGTGACGTAAATCCACCCATCTTTGTTCAGCCATCAGTCACCCCTCATGAGAGATCAGGAGCACGTCGAAGAGAGGCGAATAGTAACGATAGGAAGAGGCAAAAGTCAAGGGCCCGTCGGCGAGCGCGCCCGCGGGTCCTCCTATAGTCTAGGTATCTTGCCAAGCAAGGCGGGCGAAGCATCTACGTTGAATCATGCGTAGGAAGTGACGACTGGTGACTTAATGCGGGTCCGCCCGGCAATGGGAATGGGCCAGCGCATGCCTTCCGGGTGGCGGGGCGGCGGGCCTTATCTCCCGCTGATCCACAACGCCCCTGACCACCTGGGGCAGGCCCGAGGTTCAAGCGACCAAGCAAAGAGTCTTATTCGAGGTGGATATTCCCCGATCCGGTACGGAGATCCATGGCGACACCGCCACCGCCCACTTTGCCGCGCAGTTCGCCGCGACGAATGGTGCCCTGAACGGTCAGGGGCTGATCGACGGTGATGTGGCCGGAGCTAGTTTGCGCGTAAAGGTCGAGATTGCTGCCCGACGGTACCCGGACATCAATGGGTCCCGAGCCGGCGTGCAGGGTCCACTCACCCGTGGCCTGGCCTTCCGCGGTGATGCCGCCGCTGCCGGTTTGGGCGCGCAACGATCCGCGCACGCCGCGCACGTCGATACCGCCAGAGCCCGTCTGCACCTCCACGCGGCCCGCCGCCACCTCTTCCAGCTTCACCCTGCCGCTGCCTGTGGTGGCCGTGAAATTGCCGGCGATCCCCGTAGCCTCGATCGAACCACTTCCGGTGTCCAGGCGGACGTCGCCCTTCACCGATTCCACGCGCACGTCGCCGGAGCCGGTGTTGCCATGCAACTCGTCCCCGAGGTTAGTGAGGTGCAAACTGCCGGAACCGCTCGATGCCTTCACCGGTCCCTTCACACCGTCCACGCTGACGTTGCCGGAGCCAGTCTCGGAGCGCAGCCGCGTCTCCCGCGGCACCACCAGCTCGTAGCTGATGGAAATGTTGTGCCGCAGGTGGGAGTCTTCGATGCGCCCGATGCGGATGAAGTCGCCGCTCTGTTCGATGGGTGGATTGTTCTCCAGTTGCCGCACCCTCTCCTCGGCGCTCGCGCTATCCCAATCGTGGCTCGCCTTGATGGTCCCGTGGACGCGGACCGTAGAGGAATCGCCGGTGCGGACATCGATGTGACCGGAGCCCGTGGTTACCTGGATCTCCACCGGACCCGTTACGTTCAAGCTGCGGTCGAAAGACCCCTCCGCCGCTGGCATTCGCGCCGGAACGGCAAAAGGCAGCATAGCCATCGCCAGAATCGCAATCCCATGACGCAACCAAGTCTTCACTTTGCTCTCCTTCTTAAAGCAGTGACGAGTGACAAGTGACGAGTGACGAGCACGAAATGATGAACGATGAATGGATGAATGATGAATGAAGCAGTAGCTAGTGGTTAGTGGCCAGGGGCTAGTGAAAGAAGCGTCTTTTCGAGCCGCTAGTCACCAACCATCAGCCACTGCTTCTTTCTTCTGTTCATCATTCATAATTCATCATTCATAATTCATCATTCTCTTCCCGCCACTCACCAGCTACTGCTTTACTGAATGCTGATGTCGCCGGAGCTCGTGCTCACTTCCAGGTGCACGCCGCCGCCGCGAACCTTGCCGTGTAACTCGCCGTGGCCCATGGTGCCCTGAGCCTCCACCGGCAAACCGGTAGAGATGTCGCCCGAGTTCGTATGGGCTTCCAGGTCAAAACCAAGGCCATCGGGCACTTTCACCATGACTCCGCCGGAACCGGTGTGAAGCACCCAGTCGCCGGTCGGCGCGCCCTCCGCATCGATGTCGCCGCTGCCGGTGCGCACGTGCAGGGCCGAGTGCAGATCGCGAAGCTGCACGTCGCCGGAGCCGGTTTCGATCTCCACCCTCTCGCCGGTGATCCCTTCGAACTTGGCGTCGCCGCTGCCGGTGTGGATGCGGACGCTCCCCTCGACGTCGTGGATCTTCACATCGCCCGAGCCGCTGTGGGCCTCCAGCGATCCGTGGATCCCATCCACGCTCAAATCGCCGGATCCCGACTGGGCGTTGAGGGTGGTTTCCACCGGAACTTCCATTTCGTAATCAATGGAGATGTTGTGCCCCAACTCCGAAGCGAGGTGACCGACGCGGACGTGGTTTCCATCCTGCTCCACCGGTGGGTGCGCTTCGATCTCACGCACCCTCGACTCCAGATCGGAACCTGCACCACTCCAACCGTGGTGGCCTTGAATCTTGGCTCGGATCACCACCTTGCCGCCCTCACCGGGGCGCACGGTAATGTCGCCTGACCCGGTGCTGACATCCAAATCCACCGGGCCGTTCACTGTCAGAGTGCGGGTAAACGAACCCCTCACCACGTCCTGGTCGTTCGCACCCAGCGTAGCCGCAACCACCGCCAGGACCACAACCGTCATGCCCAATCGCAAACTAAGCCTCATCCTCGTCCTCCTTAGAAAGTCTTCAACTGTTTCTGACTTCCTATACGTATCAGACTCTCGCCGGGTTCAGTAGTTAGCAGAGGGGAAGTTGTGAATGGTGAATTCTGAATGGTGAATGGAAGACCCCTTGCGGCACGCCCACGTTTCCGCTTGACGGTCAGAGAATTGGGAATATCAATCGCAGGATCGAACACCGATATGCAAGGCTCTGTCCTGAACATTTGGGAATGGTACGAAGGTGGGCCAATCTCCGCAATTTCTGCCTCTGGGAGCGGTTGTTCATGCATGCGCGGTGTTCCTCCGAGTCGCTATCACCAGAACAACGATCAAAGCAGCGGCGAAGACCACATTGCCGACCCGATCGACCTTCCCACCGTTCCCAACCGCCGGAGTTTGAATGAACGCGTGCCATGTATATGCCAATGCGGCACCGCCTGCGAGTGCCAGGCGGTGAAGTTTGCCCCAACCCGTTGATCGCGACCAGCGCGAAACCAGGGCGATCATCGTAAAGTCGAGAAGCACGTAAACACCGACAGCAGCCCAGGCCCATTGCCGTGGAATCACCAGAAAGATGGAACCGGCGGCTAGCGCGGCGGCGCCTGCCAACCACGGACCCGGCGCGGATCCGGCCGCGGCTCCGCCCAGGACCGGCCAGCGCGGCGGGCGGAAAGACGCGGCGATTACGACCACCGAGAGAAGCGCGGCGCTTACAAACTGCGCGGCCGATGCCAGGAAGGGGTCTTGTTTCAGCGTTATGCCAGTCGATGCGGCGGCCCCGAGGAGAAAGAGCACTGCGGTTACCGCCAACCCGGCCCCACCCAGCCACGGCGTGGCCGCGCGGTCCGTCACCAACGCCTCCGCCAGGGCCGCGGAGACCGAGATGCTCCACACCGCATGCAGCGTGAGGACGAAGGTGGTCCACCAAATCCCGATGCCCAGCGCAGGGATATAAGCAGGCTCCAGAAGATGCAGATTCAAGTGCAGATAGTTGGGTTGAACAGGGTTTGGGTGGTAAACGCCTCCTCGAAGATGGCGTAGGCTACGCCTAGCACAAGAATATTGGGCCAGCCACCTCCAGTGCGCCTCACAACCTCCCGGATCAGCAGTGCACCGCCGCCGTACATCGGCGCCAGAACAACCAGTGCACCCAGCAAGTTGATCGGCAGATTGCCGAGCAGGAACTCCGCCACCAGAGGAGCCAGGAAGAACAAACCGATGGCAGGCAACACGCGCTTCATAAACGCGACTCAGTATGGGGTCCAATTTACGATTCGTCGTTCACCGTCACTCATACCGCAAGGCGGTAATCGGATCGAGCCGCGCCGCCTTCAACGCCGGCCACAGGCCGAAGAACAGTCCGACGCCCGTAGCGACCATGAATCCGGTCACGATCGACCATAAGGGAACGGTGGAAGGGAGATCCGGAACCAGCGTGCGAATCAGGAAGCTGATGAGCCAGCCCACCGCGATCCCGATGACGCCGCCCGAACCCGTAAGGGTAATGGCTTCGAGCAGGAATTGCCACGTAATGTCGCTGCGGCGCGCGCCGATGGCTTTGCGGATGCCGATCTCGCGGGTGCGCTCCGTGACCGAGACCAGCATGATGTTCATCACCCCGATGCCGCCCACCAGCAGGCCGATGGAGGAGATCACCACCATCACCAGCGCCACTGTGCTGATGACTTCGCGGAACTGGGTGATGAGCGACTCAGCGGTGGCGATGCCGAAGTTATCGGGCTCCGACGGCTTCACGTGGCGGCGGCGCCGCAGCACTCCACGCACCTCGTCCTCCGCCTGGTCCAGTTTTCCTCGATAAGCCAGCACGTCGAGGAAGTTGTCTTTGGCCTCGGGATAGATCTTCTTGAAGGTCCAATAGGGAACGAAAACGTCGCGGTCGTCGGGGTTATCGCCGACCAGCCCCTTGAACTTGCCCAGGGTTCCCACCACCTCAAAGGCGTGCCCATTGATCACGATACTCCTGCCCACCGGGTCCTCGTTCTTGAACAGCCTGTCAACCACGGTGGACGCAATCACCGCCACGTCGCGGCGGTGGACGTCGTCGGCGTCGGTGAAGACACGTCCGTCGGCAAGCGGCGCATTGCTAATCTTCAGGTAGTTGCCCGTGACCCCCAGGAATTGGGCGTCGGCCATGTCGTGGCCCTTGTAGTGAACGGTGGTGGGCGACAAGCCACCAAAATCGTTTATCTGCAGGAGGAGAGCGGCAGAGACTTCGTCCACCGCCGGGCATTGCTCCTTAATGGCCATGGCGTCTTCGTAGGTAAGCGGCTTGCGCATTCGCTCCTCTTTTGTCAAGCGCAGGCGCGCCCCAAACTGCAGCTTGTAGACCCACAGCGAATTGGTGCCGAACTGTTCCATAGTCGAGACCAGCCGTGAGTCGAGCCCGGCGATGATGGAAGCAACGGCGATGACGGTGGTGGTGCCGATAAGCACACCCAGCACGGTGAGAAACGACCGGAACTTGTGAGTGCGCAGCGTATCCAGCGCCAACAGCAGGTTCTCGCGCACGCTATGCCAGTAAGTTTTCATCTTGGTTTCTAGTCTCGGGAGGAAATGATGAACGATGAATGATGATTGATGAACAGAAGAAAGGTACACGTCTCTCGTTCAGTCTGCATTAACCAAGGCCGCTTGTTGATCCCTTTCTTCTGTTCATCATTCATCATTCAGCATTCACCGTTTCTTCTCTACTTCTCTGCCCGTAATGCCTGGATGGGATCGAGCATCGCTGCTTTCCGCGCCGGGTAGATTCCGAAGAACAGACCCACGAAGGTGGAAAGCATAATCCCCACCACCACCGCGCTCACCGGGACAGTAGCGGTGAAGACGGCCGCCACCAACCACGCGATAAGATAGGCGAGGAGCACGCCCACCACCCCGCCGGTGCATGCCAGCACCGCCGCCTCGATCACGAATTGCCACAGGACGTCGCGCTGCCGCGCCCCCAGCGATTTGCGAATGCCGATCTCGTGCGTGCGCTCGGTAACCGTCGCCAGCATGATGTTCATGATCACGATTCCGCCTACCACCATGAACACTGCGACGATGCCGATGGTGACGGAAAAGATGGTGCTGGTGAGGCTCGACCAGGCGCTCATCAAGGTATCGGAAGCGTTGATGCCGAACGTGTCGTCCTCATGATAGGGTACATGACGACGGGAGCGCATCAGGACGCGGACAGCGTCCTCGATCTCCAACATGCTCTTCTGGTCGGGCGCCTTGATAAAAACCATGATCTCCGGGCGTCCCACGAAGAGGTTCTCAAAAGTGTTCATCGGAACGAAAACGAAATTGTCCTGACTGATGCCCAGCGTGGACCCAACCTTCTCCGCCACACCGATAACGCGGAAGGTCTGCCCGCCCACCCACAATTCCTTGTCCAGCGGGTCCACGCCCGGAAAGAGCTTCTCCACAATGTCCTGCCCGACGAAGCAGACCCGCGCGCGGTGGTCGTTGTCCTGCTCCGTGATGTAGCGGCCTTCTTCCACTTTCTCCCTGCCGATGTCCACGTGGCTGGGGGTGATGGCCGTGAGCTGCACCTCATCGATCACGTGCCCGCGGAAGCGCGCCTCGGGGCCGGTCTGGAGCTGCGTGAGGGCGCTCATCGCCTGGTAGCCGGGGATGTTCTCGCGGAGGAACTCATAGTCCTCCATACGAATCGGCCGGTTCCGCCGCAACGCCTTCATGAGCTCGTCGTAGCCCTGCGCCCACTTGAACTGATGGAGTACGAACGTGTTGGCGCCCAGGTTGGCGATGTGAGTGGCGATGTAGAGATTCATGCCGTTCACGACCGCCATCACCACGATCAGCGTGGTGGTGGCGATCACCACTCCCAGCAGGGTGAGAAACGACCGCAACTTGTGGGTGCGCAACTCTTCCAGGGCGATAAAGAAAGCTTCGCGCGCCGTGATCCAGAGGCCGGCTCGCTGCTGGGCTTTGGTTCGCGACGTGGCGAGAGCGCTTTGAGCTTGGCTGAAAACAGCCATACGGACTACCTCGCCCCCTTTGCGTGGCCCTGGTCCGCCCATGCCAACACTTCTACCTTGACTCTACTTGCCCCAGAGCTGAGCACTCGAGGCGGACACTCTATACTACGAGCTTGCCACGTCGATATTACGCCGTCAAGGACAAGCAAAACCACCGAACGCGGGCTTGAGTCGTAACTCGGCGTAAGCGATGGGGCCCGAAGTCGATCTGAAACGCACAACTGGTCGGCAGTGCCCGGTACGGAAGGGATGCGCCACCGCCTTTACCGCCCTCGATGCGGTGCATTGCAGGGGGAGGTCCTTGCCGCATCAGGAAGGAATTCAATTGGGACTATCGCCTAGAAGGCACGTACGCTCTTCCGGTTATGTAATTCTCGAGCTGGGCGATGGTATGTTCCTGTTCCGAGATTATTCATTTCACCAGATCACCGATCGAGACAATCCCCACGACGTTGCCCTGCTCGACCACCGGAAGATGACGGATGCGCTTGTCCGTCATGATCCTCATGGATTCTTCAACGGTATCCTGCGGAGTAGCGGAAATCACGGGGCTCGTCATGATTTCAGCGACCTCGGTTTCCTTGGAGGACCTTCCCTTGAGGATGACTTTGCGGGCATAATCGCGCTCGGACACAATCCCCACTAGGCGGCCTTCTGCGATTACCAACAGCGCGCCGACCTCCTTGTCGGCCATCATTTCAATCGCGTCTTAGAGCAAGGTGGAGGGGCTCACGGACCAGACCTGGGCGCCCTTAGTCCTCAAGATCGAGCTGAGTGTGTCCACTACTTTCATAATCTTCAAGCGTGCCCATCGAGAGTGCACGCTCGCCTCCATGCTTGGATTTACCCAGCAGTCACTTAACCTACATATCTTATCACCGGTCCGCAACCAGCTTCAATAGCCAGAATACATCTGGTGTGGAGCGCGGGCTTCGCTAAGACGCCGCGCTACGAATCAGAGACAACTGGTCATCCTTCCTCAGCGTCATATCATTCTCGAACAAGAAAGTCGTCTCGCTGCCGACGTGACGCAGTTGGTGCTTCACCAATGCTGGCCCGAGGTTCGCCTTGGAGGCGCCGCCTCGCCCCGTTATCCTCGCCAGAGTCACCGAGCGGCACGGCAATTCACCTTCGACCACCGATAGCGTGAACTCCGCGTTTCTCTCGCCAATGATCTGCGAAAAAGTGCCCCAGGCCGCGGCCGCCGACCAGAAGGAAGAGAACTTTTCCGAGTTGATTCGCGGCTGGGCAGTAACGTTCTTCTCAGCGCCGTGGTAGCGGAAGCCGCTGAGAGCCAGGATCGGCGACCAACTTGCCAGCGGGCGGGCGTAGTGGTAGCCGCATTCAGGCTCGTCCCAAGCATTCCTTCTCTCGCCGTCATAGCGGCGGCGAACGGCCTCGATCAACTCCAGGCCTTGCGGCACCATTCCCATGTAGAGCATGAGGGCAGCCGTGGAATACTCGTGCCCGGTCCAGACCTCGGCGAAATAGGGAAAGGGCGTTTCCGGCCTCTTGCCACGGCCATAGTCACAGACCAGAAGTCCGGCCTCATCATTCAGGGCGTAGGTGCGCTGGACCGAGGCGTGCTCGGCCAACGAGCGCTTGAAGTTGTACTTGTAAACGGATTCGAGCGTCTTGCGAACGTGATGGCGGTCGAGCAAGAAGCCTAGCCCGGCGATCATGGCGGAGTATTGTCCGACGAGTTGGTCGGCCAGGCAGCCATCGCCCAACTGGAAGGTGGGATGCTCCAGGTCGGCCGCGCCCATGCCGGCACTGAGCCCTTTGGCGATTTGATCGCGCGCCACCGAGCTGATCTTCTGGATGTAGAACTCGCCGTTGAACAGGTTGACGTCGACCCACTCGCTGCCTTTTTTGAACAGGCGCTGGTAGGCATCGGCGGACGCGGTGTCGCCCACCGCACGCGCCATTTCTTCGCCCGCCCGCAGAGCGCCGAGGTACCAGACGCCGCAGAGGGGGTTGGGGCCGACGAACTCCACGTCGTAGGTGTTGTGCTGGACGCCCTCCATCACACCGTCGCGATTGGCGTCCCAGCCGCCGGCGATCCAGGCAAATTCGAGAGCGCGCTTGGCGGTGGGCCACAAGCGGCGAAGCCACTCGGTGTCGCCGGAGAGTCGCCAGTCGAGATACAGCTTCATGATGGTGCCCATCTGTCCGTCCGCCGCCGCGTGGCCCCAGTAATCGATGCCGTCGGGCAGAAGCTCGCGGAAGTCCATTCGGCCGTCCTGATCGGTCAGAAATCCGAACTGGCGCTCGCGCCGCGATCGCGAGAGGCTGGGGAAAACATGGGCCGTAGCCGCCTCGTAGTTCCACACGTGGGTGCAGCTTCCGAAGCAGCATCCGGCGTGCTCGTTGCAGCCTTCGAAACCGTGGAATACGCCGTCGGCGGTGCGGAAGCAGGTGGGCGAGACGAAGATGGAAAGATTGGCCATCGCCGCTTCTTTCACGGCTCCCGGCAGCGTGGTCGCGCGCATTGCCTGCACGAATCGACGGGTTCGCGCTTCGAGATCCGGCAGGCGCTCGGCAGCGTACTCGGCCGCCTTCCAGGCATCGCTGAAACGCGTGCAATAGTAGTTGCCGATGAGATCGTCCTCGTGACCCTTGGGCGCGGTCCAACCGCAGCGCTTGGGAGTACGATTGGGAAAATGCCAGCTCAGCAGGAAGGTGAACTCCGCCGTGCCGCGCGCCGCGATCTCGCGCTGAAGACAGAGAGCGCCAACGGGGCCGCGCGCCGGCGCTTCCGGTCCTAGTTCGCCGTCGGCCGAAAAGTCATCCCAAAAAAGGAGGGGACCTTCCCACCAGGTTACGCCGGGCCAGCCGCGCAGGTACGTCACTTTACCCGATCCCGCTCCCAGCACCGCAAGCGCGAAGCTGCCCGCGGCCGGATCCTTGGCAGCGAGGAAGGGGTTCCGCATCAGCAAGCCTTCAAGGCCGTTGCCCTGCCGATACTCGTTGGCGCGTCCCTGGTCGCCTACCGGGTTCTCGACGGAGAAGGCAATGGAGACCTTCGTCCTGGAGGCGGCTGGATTCGAGACGTGATAGCGCAGCACGGCGATGGGCAAGCCGGAATCGTCGGCATCGAGGGGAATGAAGGGAGTGAACCCTTCCAGGCTGACCTTCACGGGAAGGTCCGGGTCGTCGAAATCGATCCTGGCCAGCGGGAACTCACCCGTGAAAGTGGAGGAAGCGAGACGCGGCAGTCCGGGCACATTGGCCGACCCGAGACCCGACGATCCCTCGTAGGGAGGCATGAAGCGCGCTTCGAGCACGCGCGCCATCCCCTTGCGTTTCTTGCCCTCGACCCAGATCGATGGGAACGCGTATTCGGGAGAATTCCCTTTGTCGGGCCGGTTGAAGATCCACCACTCCGTCAGTTGGCCGCGGCCTCCCAAGGCGATGCTGCCCGCGCCGACCCCGCCGAGAGAGAAAGCCAGCATCTTGCGATGAGCGCCCGTGAAAATGCGAGGATAGTCGATGGGCGCGTGTGGTGCGGCGGCCGCCGATGGAGCCGACGCTTTCGGTGACTCCTGACCGCCCGCAGCACTCGCCGGCAGCGCCAGCGCGCCTGCGCCAAAGGTGATCGTCTTGAGGAACTTTCGCCTTCCCCGCTTGCGATCGTTCTTCTTGATTGAGTTCGACATGGCTATGCGATCCTCCGATGGCCGGTAGCGGCGGCTTGATGCAGCCATTCTCCGTTACAATTGTTGGACGTTTGGCGGTATAAAGCCGCGCTACGCCCTTTTCCAGCACACAGCTAAGGTGCGGCACGAATCGCAAGGAACAACGCCTTGAATGTAGAAGCTGCCTCGATGCTCGAAGGCTGGGCCGACGGGTCGCCGTTGTAGGCCTTAATGAAGTCAGCGGCGCTACCCCAATTGGTTTGCAGCACGCCGAGCATCCGGGAAGCGATGGTTTCGTTGGCGTGCGCGCGGACGGACCGGATCAGGTCCAACTCGCCCAGCGCGACGTCCGTCTTGCGCCACGGCGCGGCCAGCACCCGAAATCCCTCGGCGGCGAAGAACGCGGAGGTGGGAGGAACGAAATCATAGTGCCAGTCGCAGATCACCACGTCGCGAGGGATCATGCTAATGGCCCACGCGGTCCCGTTCTGGCTCCCTTCCCACTCGCCGATGCCGGTGACGGTACCATCGAGCAGCCGGTCGCCCCACATCCACATCTCGCGGTTGGTCTCGGCCAGGTGATCGTGGAGGGTTCGCACCTCCTGGGCGAAGAGTTCGGCCCGGTTTCGGCTTCCGCAACGCGGACAACCCGGGTCAGCAAGGATGAACACCTCGTCCATGCCCACGTGGACCGCGTCGGTCTCACAGGCGTCGGCCCGTTCGCCGATCAGGTCGAACACCATCTTGTGGAGGGCAGGGTGAAGGGGACAGTAGCTTCGGCAGTAGATATCCTTGTTCGCCGGGTATTTTCCCGGCGTCTCATCGAACTCGGGATGCGACCGCA
>Ga0335081_10001623_pt1 | contig 35865 bp, 26 predicted proteins | sample Lox_Sample_35_FD_206713 | JGI IMG/M metagenome (GOLD analysis project Ga0335081, IMG submission 206713) | Soil microbial communities from Loxahatchee National Wildlife Refuge, Florida, United States - Lox_Sample_3.5 | ecosystem: Environmental > Terrestrial > Soil > Wetlands | place: USA...
CATCACCGCCACGATCTTGTAGCGCTCGACCGCATAGCCGATGGCGCGGGTGCGCGCCTCGTTCTCGCGGATCGACTGCAGCACCATGCCGAACGGCGACTGCGTGACCCGCCGCAGCAGCAGATACGAGCCCGCCACCACCGCCAGCACGAACCAGTGCAGCGTCGTGGTGGTGAAGCGCGCGTCAACGAGGAACGGAATCGAGAAATGCGGGCGCGAAAAGATCAGCCCGTTCTCGCCGCCGGTCACCGACGTCCAGGTGAAGATGATGACATAGAAGATCTGACTGAAAATAAGCGTGGTGATGGCGAAATAGATGTCGCGCAAGCGCGTCGAGAAATAGGCCACGAACAGCGCCGCGCCGGCGGCGCCGGCAAGGCCGAAGGCGATCGCCAGCCACAGATTGGGCGGGCTGAAGACAATGAGGGCGCCGGCCGCGCTGTACATGCCGAGGCCGAAAAACGCCGAGTGTCCGAACGACACCATGCCGGTGTAGCCGATCAGCAGATCGGACGACATCGCCAGTAGGCCCCAGATCAGAATCTCGGTAAGGAAGCGGCGCCAGAATTCCGGCAGCACCAAAGGCGCGACAATCAGCAGCGCCATGACGACGCAGAAGCCAGCCCAATAGATTTTGTCGTGGCGGCTCATTTAGGCGTCGGTACGAACAGGCCGGTGGGGCGGAACAGCAGCGTGAGGATCAACACCACGAAGGAGACAATCACGGCTTGCGACGGATTGACCCAAATCGAGGCGTAGGATTCAAGCAGGCTGACGAAGATGGCGGCGGCGATCGAGCCGCCGAGATTGCCCATGCCGCCGACCACGACGACGATGAAGGCCTTCAACACCCAGTCGAGCCCCATGGTGTGATTGACGCCGACCATCGGCGCAAACAGCACGCCGCTCGCCGCCGCCATGCCGGCGCCGAGCGCGAACACCAGGGTGTGCACCCAGGGCACCGGAATGCCCATGGCCTGCGCCATCACGCGATCCTGCGTGGTGGCGCGAATCCAGATGCCGAACTTGCCGTATTTGAGAAAGGCGTAGAGCGCGCCGATGATGGCGGCCGACAAGAAAGCCATGAGCATCCGGTACCACGGGTATTCCAGGTAGAAGAGCTGGAAATGCGCCGTGATCGGCTCGTCGATCTTGCGCGAGATCGGCCCGAACTGCCACAGCGCGTAGTTCTGCAAGATCAAGGAAAGCCCGAAGGTGGCAAGGATCGTGTTCAACGGATCGCGCCCCAGCAGCGGCCGCAACGTCGCGATCTGGATGATCGCGCCGAGGATCGCGACGATCAGCGATGAGAAGACAAGCGCCAGCCAGAAATTTCCCGTAGTCGCGATCACCAGGATGCCGACGTAAGCGCCGAGCATGAACAGCTCGCCATGGGCGAAGTTCACCACGTCCATGATGCCGAAGATCAGCGTCAGGCCGGAGGCGATCAGCGCCAGGATCAGGCCGGTGACAATGCCGTTGACGGTCTGGATCAGCAGCAGATCGAGCGGAATGTCGCGAAAAAAATGGACCACCGTGTCCATCTTCAAACCCCCAAATACTGCTTGATGACCGGGTCGTTCACGTTGATCTCGGAGGCGGCGCAATGGTGGCGCACGGCGCCCTTCTCCATGATGTAGACGCGCTGGCTGGCATCCAGCGTCAGCGGCACGTTCTGCTCAACCAAGAGAATCGCCACCCCTTCTTGGTGCAGCACGTCGATGATCTCGCGGATTTGCGAAACCATCCTCGGCATGAGCCCTTCGGTCGGCTCGTCGAGCAGGATGATCTTCGGTTCCAGCATCATGGCGCGCGCGATCGCCAGCATTTGCTGCTCGCCGCCCGACAGCGTGCCGCCGGCCTGATTGCGGCGCTCGGCGAGCCGGGGGAAATATTTAAACGCCTTGTCGAGCAAGGCTTGCTTGCGCTCCTCACTGACGCCATGGCGGTCGAGGCCGGTGCGCAGGTTTTCCATCACCGTGAGCAGGCGGAAGATGCGGCGGTCTTCCGGCACGTAGCCGATGCCGAGGCGGGCAAGCTTGTGCGGCGGCAGCCCCGTGATGGCGTTGCCGTCGAGCAGCACGCTGCCGTGACTGGGCTGCACCAGGCCCATAATGGTCTTCAGCGTGGTCGATTTGCCGACGCCGTTGCGGCCGAGCAGGCCGACCACCTCGCCGGGCGCCACCTGCAAGGTGACGCCGTGCAGGATATGGCTCTTGCCATAATAAGTGTGCACGTCCTCGACCAGGACGAGCGGCGTGGTGCTGTCGGCGCCGAGGCTCATGTCTTCAGATACACTTCCTGCACCTTCGGATTGCGCTGGATCTCGTCCGGCGTGCCGTCGGCGAGGATCTCTCCATAGTGCAGCACGGTGATGCGGTGGCAGAGCTCCATGACCACCTGCATGTCGTGCTCGACGATCAGGATGGTCAGGTTCTTGGCGATGCGGCGCACGAGCTGCATGGTGTCGTGGGTTTCCGCCGCGCTCATGCCGGCGGTCGGCTCGTCCAGCAAAAGCAATTTTGGTTCGGTCGCCAGCGCGATGCCGATTTCGAGATTGCGCTGCTCGCCGTGCGACAGATTGGCGGCGAGCTCTTCGGCCTTGTCCTTGAGCCCGACCGCATCGAGCGCGGCTTGCGCCTTCTCGTTGATGTCGGCGAAATCGCCGTGATGACGCAGCATGCTCCAGCCGTGCCGGCGCGACTGCGCGGCGATGCGCACGTTCTCCAGCGCGCTGGCGTTCGGCATGATGTTGGTGATCTGGTAGGAGCGCGCGATGCCCTTCTGCGAGATCAGATTGGAGGGCGCGCCGGTGATATCCTCGCCGTTGAAAAGGATGCGGCCCGAGGTCGGCTTCAGCACGCCGGTGAGGCAATTGAAGAACGTGCTCTTGCCCGCGCCGTTGGGGCCGATGATCGCGCACACCTCGTCGCGCTTGACTTCGAAATTGATCTGGTTGAGCGCCGTCAGCCCGCCGAAACTGCGGGTCAACAGCTCGGTCCTGAGCACAGGAGCCGGCTGCGCTCCCCGGCCCGCGGCCGGGGAGCGTTGGTCGATGACCGATGCGGCGCTCAACTTAGGCCGCAGGGAAGTGGCACGCCGGCGGAACGAGGGTCTTGTCCTTCGGCACCACCTCTTTGAGCTTGTAGGTTCCGTTCTGGATTTCGAAAATGAACTCCTGCAGGAAGGCCTGATGGTCTTCCTTGCGCAGCGTCTTGTCGCCTTGCGGGAAGTCGGGGCCGGCTTTCACCTCGAGGCCCTCGAGCGCCTCGATCAGCTTCATGGTGTCGGGACGGCCCTGGAACTTCGACTTCTCCATCGCGATTTTCATCGCGTTCAAGGCTTCGTAGTTCGACTGCACGTATTTGTCGGGCAGCGGCCCTGACGGATCGATCTTCGCCAGCCGCGCCTTGGCTTCGTCGAAGAAGGCGTGGTGATAAGGCGTGTTGAGCGGCCCGTCGAACACCGGGATGTAGCGGTTGATGGCGGTGAAGCCGTCGAGCTTGTGGCCGATCGCGACCAGATTGGTCGACTCCGAGATCGAGCCGTCGCCGGCAAATTTGTACTTCTTGGAGAGGCCGAGATCGTAGGCCTGGTTGGCCAGCGTCACGCCGTCCTTGCCGAAGAAGATGCCGAACAGGCCGTCGAAATTGCCGGAGATCTTCGAGAGGAACGGCGTCATGTCGGGTGTGCCGAGCGGGATGCCGGTGGTGCCGACCACCTCGCCGCCGTTCTTCTTGATCTGCGCGGCATAGGCGTCGCGCGTCGACTGGCCCCACGAGTAGTCGGCAAACACGATGTGCCACTTCTTGCCGATCTTGGAGAGCGTCGGCGCGAACGCCACCGCCTGCGCCGGAGCGTAATCGTGCAGGCGGAAGCTGTAACGGTTGCAGGCGCTGGTGGTCAGCGTGGTGTCGAGGCAGACGCTGATCATGTTGACGATCTTGGCCTCTTGCCACACCGGCATGCAGGCGATGCAGATGTTGGAGAGGAAGCCGCCGACATGCACGTCGATGTTGTCTTCTTCCACCATCTTCTGCGTCTTGCGGCGCGCGACGTCGGGCTTGGACTCGTCGTCCGCAATCACCAGCTCGACCGGCCGGCCGTTGATGCCGCCGTTCTTGTTGATGCGGTCGGCGGACATTTGCAGGCCGACCAGCGCGGTCTTGCCGCCGGCGGCGCCGGGGCCCGAGAGCGGCTGTTCGGAGCCGACTTTATACGCCTTGGCGGCGCCGAAAGCCGCGCGCCACGGCGCCGGCACCAGCATCATGGCGCCGATCGCTCCGCCGCCCCATCCGACGACGCGGCGGCGGGTGATCTTGCCGCTGTACCAGAAGTCGTCCGCCTTCGCCCAAGTCTCGTCATGCCACTTTTCAGTCATCGCTTAGTCCTCCCACTGGATTTCATGAGTTCAAGGCTCACGCCGGCGCGCATTGCGCTGACGGAGAAACGAAGTTTGGATTGTTCGCTTGAATCGAGAGGATAACCCGCGGCGCCTGGTGCCGACCGGCCGCCGACAGCAAACGTCACCACTTGCACGCTACTGCCGACAGGACGCGGCACTGGCCAGTCCTCCCCAACGGACCCTTGGCGGGCTCTTGGCAACCTATTATGCCCATTAGCAAACGCGACCCCAGCCGAACTTTCAACCGCTATTTTCGTATTGCCGGCGCGGTCGTATATTGCCCGGCAAATGGGCATTTGGCCCGGAAGGCATCCAATGGCTGTCGCTCCGCTACGCAAAGACGATCCGGCACCGCCCGGCAGCGGGCATGCAGCGCGGCTGGCGGTCAGGCATGGCCAGCATCGCGGAGCGACCGCGGGACTGGCGCCCGGCTTCGTGCAGGGCAACCTCGCCATTCTGCCGCAGCGGCTAGCGGCCGACTTCCTGCGCTTCTGCCAGCTCAACCCCAAGCCGTGCCCGCTGATCGGCACCTCCGCGCCGGGCGATCCGCGCGTGCCGGAACTGGGTGAGATCGATATCCGTACCGATCTGCCGCGCTACCGGGTGTGGAAGAACGGCGAGCTGGTGGCCGAGCCCGAGGACATCACCGAGTTCTGGCGCGACGATCTGGTCAGCTTCGTCATCGGCTGTTCGTTTTCCTTTGAGGAAGCGCTGATGGCTGAAGGCATCGAGCTGCGCCACATCACTCAGCGATGCAACGTACCGATGTACCGAACGTCGATCGCCACGTATGCGGCCGGCCCGTTCCACGGGCCGATGGTGGTGTCGATGCGCCCGCTCAAGCCCGCCGATGCCATCCGCGCGGTTCAGATCACCACGCGCTTTCCCGCCGTGCATGGCGCGCCGGTGCATCTCGGCAAGCCGGAGCTGATCGGCATCAAGGATGTGATGAAGCCGGACTACGGCGACGCGGTCGAGGTGCGCGGCGACGAGCTGCCGGTGTTCTGGGCCTGCGGGGTGACGCCGCAATCGGTGATCGCGACGGTGAAGCCGGAGTTCTGCATCACGCATTATCCCGGCAGCATGCTGGTGACGGACCGGAAGAACACCGAGTTTGCGATTATGTAATTGCGCCGCCTATTTACCGAGAAGCGCGGTCGATGAACTCGACCCCGAGTTCGCCGCCCAGGCGCCAGACAACGCGGCATTCTCGCCGGGTGCTCGTGCCGTCGCCGAATACCGACAGCGTAAATTTCTGGGGCATTTCAGTCTCTGAATACAGCCTTGCGCCGCCATCGGAAATGTCGGTGATCATGCAGGAGCGGGGCAGCGATCCGTCGTCACTTTGAAATTGAGCCACGCGATTGATAATCCGGCGCGCAATTTTGCGTCGTTCTATAAACACGAAGCTTGCTCCTTGCGAACTGGCGGCAGGATCATGCTACCGTTCGCCCCGTTCAGAACGGTTTAACCGGCGAATTAGAATTTTAAGAAATTCGACAGCCAAGCGTTGATCAATGCGCGAACGCGGGCGGACGCGCCCTAGGCGGCGTCGCGGGCGTTCTTGTCGAGCAGGCCGGCTTCGATCAGCGCCTGGCGAATGCGCATGATTTCGGCGCGCTCGAGCTTGACCAACGGCGGACGCACTACCGCGCGCGGCAATTTACCGAGCAGCACCAGCGCTTCTTTCATGCGGTTGTGCATGTCGACGAAGGGATCGGCGTAGAACACGCGCGCGGTCGGCTCGATGCGGTCGTTGAGGCGCTTGGCCTCGGCCAGATCGTTGGCCTGCACGGCGCGGAACAGCTTGGCCTGCAAATCGGCGATCACGCTGCCCGAGCCGGAGAGCAGGCCGTTGCAGCCGAGCGCCAGCGACGAAAACAGCCATGACGAGTGCGTGGTGAGCACGTTCACCGGCCGCGGCAGATTGTGCAGCGTGCGGATGTGCCACTCGTGATGCGGCACGTTGCCGATCCAGTCCTTGATGGCGCGGATGCTCGGCACCTCGTCGCACAGCTTGAGCAGCGTGTCCTTCGGATAGCCCTGCCCGGTCGCCAGCGGATACTGGAACACGATGAGCGGAAGGTCGGTGGCATCGGCGATGCGCTTGAAATGCGCGAGTGCCATCGCCGGCGATTGCCCGAGCGTGAATGGCGCCGGCGGGAACACCAGCAGCGCCGAGGCGCCACCTTGCGTTGCCATCTTGGCGAGCCGCGCCGCCTCGATCGAGCCGTCGGCCCAGATGCCGTTGATCAGCGGCAGCTTGGCACCGACCTCGTCCTGCGCGATGTCGAGCACGCGGCGTTGTTCCTCGAAGGTGCAGGAGCCGACTTCGGTCGAGTGCGCATTGACGGTGATGGCCGAGAGCCCTTCGACCGCGGCGACATCGCGCAGATGCTTGCGGAAGCTCGCCTCGTCGATCGACAGGTCGTTCTCGAACGGCAGCAGCACCGCCGGGATCACGCCGTGAGGGATATAGCTTGCGTGCCTTGGCATAGCTCGCCTCCGCTTTATTCCGCCATTCCGGGATGGCGCAAAGCGCCAGACCCAGAATGACTTTATCACTTCACCGGCGCCACGTCCGGCAGGAAGCGCTCGCCGAACACCGGCTCCTTATAGGGCGTCGGCGGCAATTGCCAGGCGCCGGTCGACGGCGGCCGCACTTCGGCATCGACATGCACGTCGAGCACGTAAGGCTTGTTGGCCTTGATCGCGTGCTCGAGCGCGCCCTTGAAGTCCTGCGACTTGGTCACCGTCATCGCCTCGACGCCGCATGAGCGCGCCATGGCGGCGAAGTCCGGATTGTACGGCTTCTGGTTCGGGCCCTCGTGGAACATGGTGCCGTGCTCGCGGCCGCCGAACATGCCGAGCTGGATATCGCGGATCGAGACCCAGCCGAAATTATTCCAGATCACCCATACCACCGGGATGTTGTATTCGACCGCGGTGCACAGCACGTGCGGCACCATGGTGAAGCAGCCGTCGCCGGTGACGGCGACCACGGGGCGGTCGGGCGCGGCGAGCTTGGCGCCGAGCGCGCCCGAGGCGCCGAAGCCCATGCCGGAGAAGCCCCAGGAGTTCATCATGGTCTGCGGGCGGCGCGCTTTCCAGAACTGCATGTACCAATTGTGGCTGACGCCGACGTCGCAGCAGAGGATGGCATCGGGCGGCAGCACGTCCTGGCAGTCCTGCACGATGCGTTCGGGCCGGATCGGCGAGGCGTGCACGTTGAAATTGGGCTGAGTGAATTTCGCCCACGCGTCCTGCCACTGCTTGATGTCGGCATGCCAGGCCTTCAGCGCGCCGGGCTTGGCTCCGGATTTGGCGCCGCGCCGCTCGATCTCTGAAAGAAGCTGCCGCAGGAACGTGCGCGCATCCGCCAGCACGCCGATATCGGGCGGATAGTTGCGCCCGAGCTCGGCCGGATCGATGTCGGCGTGGATCAGTCTGGTCTGCGGGAAATTCCACGAATAGCCGGGCAGCCAGGACGAGGCCGAGCGGTCATCGAAGCGCGCGCCGATGGCGATCACCAGGTCGGCGCGGCGGCCGGCTTCGTTGGCCGGATAGGCACCATTGCGGCCGATGAAGCCGAGCGACAACGGGTCGGTCATGTCGAGCGTGCCCATGCCGTTGGGCGAGGAGATCACCGGGATGCCGAGCTTGTGCGCGAACGTGGTGAGCTCAGGAGAGGCTTCCGACAGCGTGACGCCATGGCCGACGAAGAGCACGGGCCGCTCGGCGTCCAGTATCCAGTCGACGCAAGCGGCGATTTCGTCCGGCGAGGCGCCGCTGCGGGTGGCGTTGAGCGGCGGCACGGGCGGCGGCAGCTCGATGTCGTCCTCTTCCTGGAACACGTTGAACGGCACGTCGAGATTCACCGGCCCGGGGCGGCCCGACAGCATCGTCGTCATCGATTGCCGCAACGCCAGCGGCAGCATGTCGACGCGCGTCGGCTGGAAGCTGCGCTTCACCACCGGACTGATGATGTTGGGGAAGTCGGCCTGGAAGTGCTTGTTGATTTCCTGGAACGGCGAGCGGTTGAACTGCGAGGTCGGCACGTTGGCGGTGATCGCCAGCAGCGCCGAGGAATCCGCGATGGCGCAGGCGAGCGGCATCACGATGTTGCAGGAGCCCGGCCCGCAGGAGGTGAGCGTCGCCACCGGCTCGTGGCGCACGCGGAAATAGGCGTCCGCCATGTGCGCCGCGACCTGCTCGTGGCGCGGCGAGACGAGCTTGATGCGGTCGCGCGACGCATGCAGCGAATCCAGCATGCCGACATTGCCGTGGCCGCAGATGCCGAACACGTAGGGGATCTTGTTGGCGACGAGATATTCGGTGATGAGGTCGGCGCCCTTGGTCCGCGGCATCTTTCACCCATCACATTTGCGGTTGCATTATGCGTCCGGGACTTTAACGATAAGGCCGCGTATCGACAATATCGCCACTCGTTCAAGCCGGGTTTGCGCGTAATGAAAGCAGCACCGTTTGCCTATTCGCGCCCGGCCGATATCGACGAAGCCTGCGCACTGCTTGCGGCCGACGACGGCGCACGCGTGATCGCCGGCGGGCAGACGCTGGTGCCAATGATGGCGATGCGGCTGGCGCGGCCGACGCGGCTGGTCGATATCGCGCGTATCGCGTCGTTATCCTATGTGCGCGAGGACAAAGGCGGCATCGCCATCGGCGCCTGCACGCGGCAATGCGTCATCGAGCGCGATGCGCTGGTGGCCAAGCGGCTGCCGCTGCTGGCGCGGGCCATCCCTTTCATCGGTCACGCCGCCACGCGCGCGCGCGGCACCATCGGCGGCTCGCTGGCGCATGCCGATCCGGCGGCGGAACTGCCACTGATCGCGGTGACACTCGACGCGACACTGAGCTATCGCGCGGGCGGCAAGACCGGCGACATCGCGGCGCGCGATTTCTTTACCGGGCTGATGATCACCGCGCTGCCGGCCGGTGCCTGCTTGACCGGCGTTCGCTTCCCGGTTTGGCATGGTGAAAAGGTAGGCGTCGGCTTTCACGAGGTGAATGCGCGGCGCAGCGATTTTGCCTTTGTCGCGGCGGCGGCGCAGGTCGATCTCGATGCCGGCGGAAAGTGCAGACGCATCGCGATCGGTATCGGCGCGGCAACCGATGTGCCGATACGGCTTGAGAGCGCCGAGCGGCAATTGACCGGCGGCGCGCTCGACGAAAAAACGGTAAGCGAAGCCGTGCGCACGGCGCTCGCCGACATCGAACCGCTCGACGATCTGCACGCCTCGGCCGCCTATCGCCGCCGCGCCGCGGCGACACTGGCCGCGCGCGCCATCGCCGATGCCAAGGCGGACGCACATGCGCATTGAGCTTTCCGTCAATGGCGTAAAACACGCGCTCGACATCGAGGAGCGCACGACGCTGCTCGATGCCTTACGCGATCATTTTGCGCTCAAGGGCGCGCATGCCGGCTGTGAGCACGGCGTCTGCGGCGCCTGCACCGTGCTGGTCGACGGCATGGCGGTGCGCTCGTGTTTGATGTTCGCGCCGCAAGCGGAAGGCTCGACCATCACCACCATCGAAGGCGTTACGCCCGGACCGGGCGAGCTGTCGCCGATCCAGGATGCTTTCTGCGAAACGCACGGCATGCAATGCGGCTACTGCACGCCGGCCATGGTGCTGACCGCGCATGCGCTGCTGGCCGGCAATCCGGCGCCGACGCGCGAGCAGATCGTCGAGGCGATCTCCGGCAACATTTGCCGCTGCACCGGCTATGCGCAGATCGTGGAAGCCATCGCGCTCGCCGCCGAGCGCATGCGCGGCGCCAATGCACCTGTGGAGCCGCGACGATGAGTGAGCATCAATTCCGCTTCGTCGCCTCCGACCGGCGGGTGCGCGAGGACCGCCGCTTCGTCGCCGGCAAGGGCAACTTCGTGGCCGACGTCGATCTGCCTGGCGCGCTGCATGTTGCCCTGGTGACTTGCCCGCATGCGGCCGCGCGCATCACGAGCATCGACAAGCGCGCGGCGCTGAAGATTCCGGGCGTGCATTATGTCTTGGACGGCGCCGAGCTTGCCGCCGGCACCGACGTGCTGATCGCCGGCCTCGACACTCCCAACGTGCCGCGCCGGCCGCTCGCCTTCGAAGTCGCGCGCTATTCCGGCGAATGGGTCGTCGCCGTCGTGGCGGAAACGCGCGCGCAGGCGGAAGACGCCGCCGAAGCGATCGAGATCGACTATGAGCCGCTGCCCTTCGTGCTCGATGCCGAGAAGGCGATGGAAAAGGGTTCCCCGCTGGTGCACGAAGCGCACGGCTCCAATGTGCTGCTCGACAAGACCTTCGTCTGGGGCGAGGTGGAGAAGGATTTTGCCGCCAGCCCGCGCAAGCTGGCGCTGCGCGTGAAATGGGGTCGCTCCTCGACCGTGCCGATCGAGACCTTCGGCGTGGTGGCGCGCTGGGATTCCTGGCGCGACATTCTCGACGTCTGGGCCTCGATCCAGATGCCGCGCTACGCCGAGCAGATCGCCGCGGCGCTGAAAATCCCGGCCACCTCGGTGCGCGTGCATTACGACGTCGATGTCGGCGGCAGCTACGGCGTCAAGCGCGGCATCAAGCACAGCGTGCTGGTCGGCTATCTGGCGCGCCGGCTCGGCGCGCCGGTGCGGCTGATCGAGGACCGCCTGGAAAACATGCGCGGCGGCGACGCGCACGGGCCGGAACGGCTGTTCGACGTCGAGGTCGCGTTCGACAATGACGGCATCGTGCGCTCGATGAAGCTGCGCGCGCTGGAAAATCTCGGCGCTTATGCCGGACGCTCGCCGTTCCAGCTCGGCAAACCGATCGGTGCCATCGTCGGGCCCTACAAGATAAAGAGCGTCGAATACCGCGCGCTGGCGGTGGTCACCAACAAAACCACGCAAGATGCCGTGCGCGGCTTCGGCCAGGGGCCGACCAACCTGGCGCTTGAGCGCGCGATGGACGAGATCGCCAATAAGCTCAAGCTCGACCGGCTGGAAGTGCGCCGGCGCAACCTGATCCATCGCGACGAATTCCCCTATTTGATCCCCAGCGGCACGACCTATGACAGCGGCGATTACGAAACCGTCATCGCCAAGGTGCTGGCCGACACCAACTATGATGAGCTGATCAAGGAGCGCGACCGCCTGCGCACCGACGGCAAGCTCGCCGGCATCGGCATTGCCGCCTGCCTGGAACCGTCCGGCGGCAACGCCACCTTCGAGGCGTTGCTCAATCCGAAGATCACCACCTCGACATTCATGGACTCCTGCCGCCTTAACGTCGACGGCAACGGCACCATCACTGCCACCATGCACACCACCTCGTCCGGCCAGGGCCACGAGACCCTGGTCGGCACCGTGATCGGCGAGGTGCTGCAGGTCGATCCCGATGTGGTGCGGGTGACGCGGCCGGATTCGCTCAATTCATTGCCGAGCGGCACGCCGGTCGGCAGCCGCATGGCGATCATGCTCGGGGGTGCTGCCTTCCACGCAGCGCAGAAGCTCAAAGCCAAACTGACGGCGATTGCCGCGCACGATCTCGGCATTCCGCTTGAGCGCGCGGTCTATGAGCAAGGCAATGTCTATGACCGCGACAAGCCGGCGAACAGACGCACGTGGGCCGAGCTGGTCGGCATCGCCTATCGCAACATGCATCGCATGCCGGCGGGCATGGAGCCGGGCCTCGCGTTCAGCCACATCTATCCGGTGCCGACCGGCGGCACGCTGCCGACGGCGGACGGGCGCGTGCAGATGTATCCCTGCTTCTCTTTCGAGTTCCACCTCGTATTGCTCAGCATCGACCCCGATCTCGGCACGCCCGAAATATTGCGCTACCGCGTCGGCCACGACTGCGGCACGCAGATCAATCCGAAGATCGTGCGCGGCATGACCATGGGCGGCATCGCGCACGGCATCGGCGCCGCGCTCTACGAGGAATTCGCCTATAACGACGAAGGCCAGCTCATCGCGCAGAGCTTCATGGATTATCTGCTGCCGTCGTCGCACGAGGTGCCGGCGGTCAAGATCATCGATCACGAGACGCCGTCGCCGTTGACCGTGCTCGGCCAGAAGGGCTCGGGCGAGAGCGGCTATCTCGGCGCGCCGGCGGCGATCGCCAACGCGGTGAACGATGCTCTCAAGCCTCTCGGCATCACCATCAACACGCTGCCGCTGAAAGTCTCCAAGCTCGGCGACCTGATCGCGGAGGCGCGCGGCAAATGATCGTCGATTGCCACGCGCATCTGGTGCCGCCGGAGTTGCTGGCGTCGATTCGCAAGGACGCCGCGAAGTTTCCCAATGTGCGGCTGATCGAGGACGCTGGCTCCTTCGCCTTTTCCTTTGCCGGCGCCAAGCCGACGCGGCCGGTGTCGAAGCCGTTGTCCGATATTCCGGCACGCGTCGCCTGGATGCAGAAGCAAGGCATCGACAAGCAGGCGGTGGGCGGCTGGGTCGACATGTTCGGCTATGAATTGCTAGGCGCCGAGGGCGAGGCCTGGAGCCGGCTCGCCAACGACATGCTGCTCGCCGCCGCCAAGGCCGAGCCGCGTTTCGTGCCGCTGGCGACTGTGCCGCTCGGCGACGGCGCGCGCGCAGCCTCGGTGCTGAAGGCGGCAATGGCGGCGGGCTTTCCCGGAGTGATGATCGGCACGCTGCCGCACGGCGTCGGCAGCGTTCTCGATGCCGCCGACCTCGGCCCGTTCTGGGCGGCGGCCGACGAGACCGGCGCGCTCGTTCATATTCATCCGAGCTTCGATGCCGGCGACGCGCGCGTCAACGATTTCGGCCTCGCCAACGGCCTCGGCCGCATCACCGACGCGGCGGTGGCGGTGGCGCGGCTGATCAGCGCCGGACACGTCGCAAAATACAGACAAGTGAAGTTCTTCGCGCCCATGGGCGCCGCCGCCCTGCCCTTCGTGCTCGGACGGCTGAAACGCAACGCGGCGATCACGCCCGGCGTCGGCGATCCGGTCGCGGGTCTCGGCGCGCTCTATACCGACACCATCCTGCACGACCCGCGCGTCTTGAAATTCGTGGTCGAGATGATCGGCAGCGAGCGGCTGATGATGGGCTCCGATATGCCGTTTCCGATCGGCGATATGGAGCCGATGAAGATCGTCGCCGATGCCGGGCTTTCCGGGGCGCAAGCGGCCTCGGTCAATGGCGCCCTGGCGGCGCGGCTGTTCCGGATAAACTGACGACAGGTCGACCCGATATCCAATAAGATAATGCTCGAGGGAGGATGACATGAAAACAAAATTGACCGTTCTGCGCAGCGCCGCTTGCGCGTTCGCTGCGATCGCTTTGCTGGCGCTCCACCCGGCGCCCGCCGCCGCGCAGGCGCCGGCCAAGATCACCATCGTGGTATTCGGCTTCCCCTCGCTCGGCGCCTTCATGCCGCCGGTGATCAAAGCCCAGCACCTCGACACCGTGCACGGGCTCGATATCGAGTTCGTCGAGCGCCCGCCCGATGCCTACACGACGCAGTTCAACTCCGGCGAGTTCAAGGTCGGCGGCAGCGCCGCGCTGCTCACGGTTGGCTTGGCGGAGGCGCGCGGCGTCAAGGTGAAGTACCTGTTCAACCTGTTCGACTTCTGGGGCACGGTCGTCACCTCGCGGGCCGACGTGAAATCGGTGAGGGATCTGGAGGGCAAGCAACTCGCCGCCGCCTCCTCGACCACGAATTTCGTGATGTTCGAATTCTTCGCCAAGAAGCTCGGCATGGATCCGTCGAAGGTGCAGGTGGTGAACACCGCGCCACCCGGCCTCGTCGGCTACGCGCTCGCCGACCGCGCCGACGCCATCCAGCTGTGGGAGCCGGCCTATACGCTGCTGAAGGCCAAGAAGCCGGATATCCGCGCGCTCGACACCGGCATGAACGCCACCTGGAAGAGCTTCGCCGGCGGCGACCGCATCCCCTATCTCGGCGTCGCCGCGCATGACGACTGGATCGCGCAGAACCAGGCGCTGATCCCCAAGCTCTATGCGACCTACAAAGATGCCGCCGCCTTCATCACCGCGCACCCGGAAGAAGCGGCGCTGCTGATCGCGCCGAAATCGGCGCCGCCCGACCGGGCGGCGCTGGTCTCGCTGATCAAAGCCAATGACCGGCTCGGCATGAACGTGATTCCGGCCGGCGACGTCTCCAAGCAGATCGACGCCGTCTATAAAGCCGGCGTCGACGTCGGCTATTTCAAGACGCTGCCGTCGAACGACACGATCTATAGCAAGCCGATGAAATGACGAACTCGCGCACGATGCGCGTCTTCCAAGCCGCCGCCAGCATGCTCGTGCTGGCGGCGGCCTGGCAGGGTTTGTCGTACCTCTTTCCGCCGTACCTATTTCCGCCGGTGCCGGAGATCATTTCGCGGACGATCGAAATCCTCGTCACCGGATCGCTGCTGACCGACGTGCTGCTGACCGCAGCAAGAATCTTCGGCGGGCTGTTCGGAGCATTCCTGTTCGGCGGCATACTGGCGATGGTGATCGGGCAGTCGAAGACAGCGGAGAACTTCATCACGCCGGTGCTCACCTTTTTCCAGGGCATCCCGGCGCTGTCGTGGGTGGTGTTCGCCATCATCTGGTTTCACGGCATCGAATTCCGCGTGCTGTTCATCATGGTGATGACCACGCTGCCGGCTTTCACGTTTCAGATTCTCGATGCGTTTCGCTCGATGTCGAAGGACCTGTTCGAGATGACGATGGCGTTCCGGCCGAGCCGCTGGAAGCTGTTCCGCTTCCTGATCGTGCCGACCATCGTGCCCGGCATTTTCACGGCCTGGAAGGTCAATCTCGGCAACGCCGCGCGCGTCGTGGTGGTGGCGGAGCTGGTCGGCGCCACCGGCGGCGTCGGCTACCAGCTGCTGCGCCAGCAACAACTGTTCGACATGGCCGGCGCCATGGCCTGGACGCTGCAACTCGTGCTGTTCGTGTTGATCGTGCAACAGACCATCAACGCGATCGAAACTTATGCGCTGCGCTACCGCGCCGTGTCCGAGCGGGCAATGTGACTTATGGCCGAACCGGTCATCCGCTTCGATAATGTCACCAAGGTTTTTCAGCGGCCCGACGGACGTGGCGATTTCGTCGCAGTCGACAAGCTCTCGTTCGACATCGTCAAGGGCGAGATCGTGGCCGTGCTGGGCAAAACCGGCTGCGGCAAATCGACCATGTTCAACATCGTCGCCGGGCTGATCGAGCCGACTTCCGGACAGGCGCAGGTGATCGGTCACGATCCATTCCGCGAGTTTGACTTCTTCCGCGGCAAGATCGGCATCGTGTTCCAGGGCGACCGGCTAATGCCGTGGCGCTCCGCGCTCGACAATGTGCGGCTCGGCCTGCAGATCCTCGATCGCGAGCCGGAGCAGACGGAAGAAACCGCACGCGCCTGGCTCAAGCGCCTCGGCCTGTCCGGCCACGAAAACGATTATCCGCACGCGCTGTCCGGCGGCATGCGCCAGCGTGTGTCGATCGCGCGCGCCTTCGCGGTCGATCCGGAAATCCTGCTCTGCGACGAGCCGTTCTCGTCGCTCGACGAAATGACCGCGCGCGACCTGCGCGCCGAATTCGTCCGGCTGGTCCGGCAAAGCCACAAGACCGCAATATTCATCACACACCAGATCAACGAGGCGATGGAGATCGGCGATCGCGTGCTCGTATTCCACCGGCCGGCGCGCATCGCCTATGAGGCGCGGCTTGGCGACGCCGACCGGGATAAGGTGCATGACGACATCATGCGCGTGTTGTCGGTCGAGCAGGCGCCTGAGGCCTGATCGTCCAAGGGCGTGGGTAACCGGGTGCGGCGTTCTGGCTCTGCCGTGGACCAACCCCACCGGCGCATCTTGTGCCTAGAACCCTGAATTGCGTCGCATTTTGCCGCTACCGGGCTAATGACTCGCCGAAAATCGCCCCAATCGGCATGGAACTTTCAACGTGGGACGCCGCTTGGAAAACTTGCATAAAACTGCGCCATGAACATCGCCCCCACCCTCGACAGCGACACCGCGCAGAAAGCCGACGACGATAGCCTGTGGTTCAAGGACGCCGTCATCTATCAGCTGCACGTCAAGGCGTTCCAGGACAGCAACGGCGACGGCATCGGCGATTTCGTCGGGCTGACCGAGCGGCTCGATTATCTGCGCGATCTCGGCGTGACCGCGCTGTGGCTGATGCCGTTCTATCCGAGCCCCGGCCGCGACGACGGCTACGACATTTCCGACTACGGCGACATCAATCCGGCCTTCGGCACGATGCGGGACTTCCGCCGTTTCATGCAGGAGGCCAAGCGCCGCGGCTTGCGCGTGATCACCGAGCTCGTGGTCAACCACACCTCCGACCAGCATCCCTGGTTCAAGCGCGCCAAGCGCAGCCCGGACGGCTCGAGCGCGCGCGACTGGTACGTCTGGAGCGACACCGACCAGAAATATGCCGGCACCCGCGTCTTGTTCGCCGACGTCAAGCAATCGAACTGGACCTGGGACCCGGAGGCCGGCGCCTATTACTGGCACCGTTTCTTCGCGTTCCAGCCGGATCTCAACTACGACAACCCGCACGTGGTCAGCACCGTGCTGCAGGTGATGAAGCGCTGGCTCGACGCCGGCGTCGACGGCTTCCGCCTCGACGCCGTGCCTTATCTCTGCGAGCGCGAGGGCACCAGCAACGAAAACCTGCCGCAGACGCATGCCGTGCTCAAACGCCTGCGCGCGGCGCTCGACGAATACGCGCCCAACAAGGTGCTGCTGGCGGAAGCCAACCAGTGGCCCGAGGACGTGCAGGCCTATTTCGGCAACGGCGACGAATGCCACATGGCCTATCACTTCCCGCTGATGCCGCGCATCTACATGGCGATCGCGCAGGAAGACCGTTTCCCCATCACCGACATCATGCGGCAGACGCCGGAAATCCCGGACAACTGCCAGTGGGCCATGTTCCTGCGCAATCACGACGAGCTGACGCTGGAAATGGTGACCGACGCCGAGCGCGACTACCTGTGGTCGACCTACGCCGCCGATCCCCGCGCGCGCATCAATCTCGGCATCCGCCGGCGGCTGGCGCCGCTGATGGACAACGACCGGCGCAAGATCGAGCTGATGAACGCGATCCTGATGTCCATGCCCGGCACGCCGATCATCTATTACGGCGACGAAATCGGCATGGGCGACAATATCTATCTCGGCGACCGCAATGGCGTACGCACGCCGATGCAGTGGACGTCCGACCGCAACGGCGGCTTCTCGCGCGCCGATCCGCCAGCGCTTTATCTGCCGCCGATCATGGACCCGGTTTACGGCTATTCCTCCGTCAACGTGGAAGCGCAGGCGCGCTCGCTGTCGTCGCTGTTGAGCTGGACCAAGCGGCTGATCGGCGTGCGCAAATCGACCAAAGTATTCGGCCGCGGCACGCTCACGTTCGTCCGTCCCGCCAACCGCGCCGTGCTCGCCTATGTGCGCCAGCTCGGCGACGACGCCATTCTCTGCGTCGCCAACATGTCGCGCTCGGCGCAGGCGGTCGAGCTCGACATGGGCGCATGGAAAGGCCGCATCCCGCAGGAAATGCTCGGCCGCACGCGGTTCCCGCGCATCGGCGAGCTGCCCTACATGATCACGCTGCCGCCTTACGGCTTCTTTTGGTTCTCGCTCGAGCAGGAAGCCGAAGGCGAGCCGGAAAAAGTGCTGCCGCGCGAGCTCACGACGCTGGTGCTGGGCGATGGCTGGGATTCGCCGTTGTCCGGCTGGACGCGGCGCACCTTCGAGCACGACGTCTTGCCTGCCTTCCTGCCGGACCGCCGCTGGTTCGCCGACAAGACCTCGCGTCCCATCGTTGCGAAAGTCGCCACCGTCATCCCGTTCGAGCATGGCAACGACCGGTTCGCCGCGGTCGTGGTTGACACGGGTAGTGCGCACGAAACGGTCCGCTATTTTCTGCCCTTGACCATCCGCTGGGCGCGCCACACCGCGATCGACAAAAGCTCCGCCAACATTCTGTCGGCCGTGCGGCGTGGCCCGCACGAGGGCACGCTGCTTGACGCCGCCGCCGAGCCCGAATTCATCGCGGCAATGCTGGCGAAAATCCATGCCGGCGAGACCACCAGCAAAGATGGCAACGCAATCGAATTTCGGCCGACCGCGGCTTTTGCTGCGATGCCAGCGCCGGAGATCAAGACGGTTGCCGCGGTCGATCGCGAGCAACCCAATTCGAGCGCGATCGTGGACGGGAAATATGTCGTCAAAATCCTGCGTCGCGTCAGTTCCGGCATTCATCCGGAAATCGAGGTCGGGCGCTTCCTGGTAGACGCCGCGCATTTTCAGAATGCGCCCGCGCTGCTCGGCAGCGTCGAGCTCAATGAGCACGGAAGCCATACGGCGCTCGCGGTCGTGCATGCCTTCGTCGAGAATCAGGGCGATGCCTGGGGCATCACCGGCGCCGCGCTCGACCGCTTCATCGACGAGCAGCGTCTGTTGACCGACGAGACGGCCGCCGAGACATCGGAAACGGCGTCGATGTCACAGCGCATGCGGCAGATCGGCCGGCGCACCGCGGAGCTGCATCTGGCGCTCGCGAGCCGTCCCGACATCGCCGATTTTGCGCCCGAGCCGATTGACGTGGACGACACCGCGGCGTGGACCGACGCGCTGCTCGCGCGCGCGCGCAGCGTGTCCGACACGCTCCGTCACCGTCGCCGCCACGACGAGCTCGCCGCGCCCGCGCAGCAAATCGCGCAGCAGTTGCTCGATCACCACGACGCCATCGTCCGTCATATCGAGTCTGGGTGGAACACGCATTTCGACGGCTTCAAGATCCGCAACCATGGCGACTTCCATCTCGGCCAGGTGCTGATCGCGAAGGACGACGCCTATATTTTCGATTTCGAAGGCGCGCCGGGCCATCCGCTGGCCGAGCGGAGGACCAAAAAGCCGCCCGCGCGCGACGTCGCCGGCCTGTTGCGCTCGATTGACTACGCGACCAGTGCGGCGATCGACCGCGCGCCCAATCTGAGCGCCGAAGAGCGCGCCATGCTGGCGCCCCGTATTCGCAGCTGGGGCGAAACGCTGGCGGTGGGGTATTGGGAGAGCTATCGCGACACCATCGGCGCCGCGAAGCTCTGGCCGGCCGACGAAGACCAGACGCAAGCGCTGCTCGATCTGTTCCTGCTCGACCAGGCGTTCTGCGAGATCGAATACGAGCTGGCCAACCGGCCGACCTGGGTACATATCCCGCTCGAAGCGACGCTGCGGATGCTGACGCGGCGCGGGGTCATCGCGCCCTGACGTGCGGCGGCTATTGCTTCGGATAGCCCGCGATCATATCGAGCTCGGCGCGCGCGCGGCCGCCTGAATTGGAATATTCCGATGGCAAGACGCGCGCGGTTTTGTCCGCGCATACCTGGCCGAACAGCACGATGACGGAGCCGCTCAAACGCGTCTGTGAAAGCCGGGCCGGCAATTCCGCAATTGGGGCTTTGACGACGGCCTGATCCGGCCTCGTCGCCCGCGCAATCGCCAGCGCCGGCGTGCCGGGTGCGAGGCCCTGTTCGATCGCGCGGGCCACGAGAGCGGCGAGCGTCTTGACCGGCATATAAACCGCGGTGGTAGCGGCGGGATCGGCGAGGCTTTTCCAGTCGATGTCGTCGGGCAGCGCGCCGTTGCGGGCATGGCCGGTGACATATTGCACACGGCGCGAGCGGCCGCGGTCGGTGAGCGGAATGCCGAGCCGAGCCGCCGCCCCCTGCGCCGCGGTGATGCCGGGCACGATCTCGACCGGTATGTTCGCCGCCTGGCAGGCCTCGATTTCCTCGCCGGCGCGGCCGAAAATCAACGGGTCGCCGCCTTTCAGGCGCACCACGCGCTTGCCTTGCTTGGCGAGGCTGACCATCAGCGCGTTGATCTCCTCCTGTTTGCACGACGGCCCGTAGCCGGTCTTGCCAACCAGCATCTTGCGCGCTTCGCGGCGGGCGAAGTCGAGCACATCGGGTGAAACGAGATCGTCGAACAGGATGATGTCGGCGGATTGCAGCGCGCGCACCGCGCGCAACGTGAGCAACTCGGGATCGCCGGGGCCAGCGCCAACCAGAGTGACCGAGCCGTTTTCGACAGCTGTACCCAGACCTTTCACCGCGGCGATGAAGCCGTCGAAATCCGCCTGGTCCGGCTCGCTTTCGGGATGCGTCATCGCGTGCGCGGTGAACAACTGCCAGAATTTGCGCCGGCCGGCGAACGGCAGGTTCGCCGCCTTCACCGCATCGCGCCAGCGCGCCGCGGCCGACGCCCAAGCGGCGAAGCCCCGCGGCAGCAATCTCTCCAGCTTGACGCGGATCGCCTGCGCGAATACCGGCGCCGCGCCGTCGGTGGAAATGCCGATCACCAGCGGCGAGCGGTTGACGATGGCGCCGAAGGAGAAATCGCAAAACGCCGGCTTGTCGATCACATTGACCGGCACGCCGGCGGCGCGGGCCGCCGTGGCGAATGCGTCTGCACCGGCGTCGTCCGCGAAGGCGCCCACCGCAATGGCCGTGTCTGTGAAATCGAACTCGCTCCAGGCGCGGCGATGCACAAGGATGTCACCGTCCGGAGGATTGGCCGCCGTTTGCAGCATCTCCGCCGACACGTCTTCGCTGAAAACCTCGACGCACGCGCCGGTCGCGGACAGCAGCTCCGCCTTCCACGCCGCGGCGGCGCTGCCGCCGGCAATAACGGCGCGCTTGCCGCCGAGCGCAAAAAATACCGGCAGGCGCGCCAGCCGACTGAGGCACGGCGGCGGCGTTTCAAGCGGTTTGCGCGACGCGTTCATGGTGCACGATCCTTTTCAGTTCCGGCAGGCAGGAGCCGCAATTGGTGCCGGCGCGCAGCGCCGCGCCGATATCTTCGACGCTGACGGCGACACCGCTGGCGATGGCCTCGCGGATGACATTGAGGCCGACCCCGAAACAGACGCAGATCATCGGGCCGGGATCGGCAAGACCCGCAGTCGGCTTGCCGGACAGCACCGCGCGGCGCTGCGCCTCGCCCAGGCTCTCCGCCTCGAACAGCGCCTTCACCGCGTCCCATTGCGGCGCCGCGGCCGCCGGACCGATGAACAGGCAGCCGGCGAGGCGGCCGTCGATGAAGGCGGCGATGCGATAAAGCCCGCGCGGCGCGTCGACGAATTCAGCAACCTCCGTCGCGCCGAACAGGCTTTGCGCGCATTCGCGCCAGGCCGCGGGTGCGTCGTTGCTCGCAAGCAGATAACCGGCGCCGTTCGCCACGGTGACGCGCGCCCACCAAGTCTCGCGCGGCAATGCGAGCGGCGCGCGCGAAAGCGCAAAGCCGCGAAACGCGAACTCGGCCGCCTCGACGGCGGCGGGCGTCGCTTTCGCCTCGGGCTGGCCGGAAAACGGATCGTTGGCCGGTGTCACCAGTTCGCCGATGCGCGCGGATGACGCGGTCTCGTCGCTCCAATGGATCGGCACGAACAACGAGCCACGTTGTTGCGCGTCGGTGACGATTACTTTGAGCTCGCAGGCGCCGTAAGGCGTGGACACGCGCGCGAAACCGCCATGCGTCAAATTCGCCGCCGCGGCATCGTCCGGATGAACCTCGACGAAGGGCTCCGGCGCGTGGTTGGCGAGCCGCGCGCTCAGCCCGCTGCGCGTCATGGTGTGCCATTGGTCGCGCACGCGCCCGGTGTTGAGACGGAACGGGAAGCCCTCGGACACCGCTCCCTGCGGCGCCGGGCGTTCGGGCGCGATCAGGCGCGCCTTGCGGTCGGGCGTGAAGAAGCCGCCTTGCGCGAAAAATCGCGATTCGCCGCATGGTGCCGCCCGCGATGCCGGCCATTGCACCGGATCGAGCGCGTTGAACTCGTCGTCGCTCAAGTCCGCGAGCGCGCCGATGTCGAAATCGCGCGCGCCATCATTCTCGAACGCCGAGAGCGCGGCGTGCTCGCGAAAGACGTCCGCGGCGGAGCGGTAGTCGAAGGCATCGCCGAAGCCCAGCCGCCGGCCGACCTGCGCCACCATCCACCAGTCCGGCATGGCTTCGCCCGGCAGCGGCAAGAACGGCCGCTGCCGCGAAATGCGCCGCTCGGAGTTGGTGACGGTGCCGTCCTTCTCGCTCCAGGCGGCGGCCGGCAGCAGCAGCTGCGCGCCGGCATTGACCGTGTCGTTCGACAGCACGTTTTCCGATACGACGAACAGCTCGAGGCCGCCCAGCGCCGCACGCACGGCGCCGGCGCGCGGCAGCGACACCGCCGGATTGGTCGCCATCACCCACAGCGCCTTGATCTCGCCGCGCTCGATCGCCTCGAACATCTGCACGGCCTTGAGGCCTTCGCGCGCGGCGATATTCGGCGCCCGCCAGAAGCGCGCGACACGATCGACCTCGTCCTTGCCGAACCCCATATGCGCGGCGAGCTGATTGGACAGTCCGCCGACCTCGCGTCCGCCCATGGCGTTGGGCTGGCCGGTGAGCGAGAACGGACCGCAGCCCGGCTTGCCGATGCGGCCGGTGACGAGATGGCAGTTGACGATGGCGTTGACCTTGTCGGTGCCCTGCGCCGACTGGTTCACCCCTTGCGAGAAGCAGGTGACGACCTTCTCCGTCTTGCGGAACAGCGCGAAGAAGCGCGCCACGTCGGCGGGCGCAAGACCGGTCGCCGCCGCGGTCGCCATCACATCGGGCGCGATTTCGCGCGCGCGCGCCAGCGCTTCGCCGACACCGGTCGTGTGCGCGTCGACGTAACCGTAATCGAACGCGTGGCTGTCGGCGAGATGCACCAAAAGCCCGCAGAACAGCGCGCTGTCCATGCCGGGCGCGACGGGAAGGAACAGGTCGGCGTCCTCGGCGCTCGCGGTGCGGCGCGGATCGATCACCACGATCCGGGCGCCGCGCGCCTGCTTGTTTGCGACGATGCGCTGGTACAGCACCGGATGGCACCAGGCGGCGTTGGAGCCGACGAGGATGATGAGATCGGCTGCGTCGAGATCGCGATAGGTGCCGGGCACGGTGTCGGTGCCGAAGGCGCGGCGATGGCCGGCGACCGAGGAGGCCATGCACAGCCGCGAATTGGTGTCGACATTGGCCGAGCCGAGGAAGCCTTTCATCAGCTTGTTGGCGACGTAATAGTCCTCGGTGAGCAACTGGCCGGAGAGGTAGAAGGCGACGGAGTCAGGCCCGTGCTGCGCGATGGTGCGTGCAAAGCCTTGCGCGACCTTGTCGAGCGCGTCATCCCACGAGATGCGCGCCAGCGTTCCATCGCTCTGCCGCTGCATCGGATGCAGCAGCCGCGTCTCAAGTCCGAGCGTTTCGCCCAGCGCCGAGCCCTTCGAGCACAGCCGGCCGAAATTCGCCGGATGGTCGGGATCGCCGGCGATCACGGCGCCACCGCGCCCGTCGGGCTTGGCCAAGACGCCGCAGCCGACGCCGCAATAGGGGCAGGTGGTGCGCACCGCCGGCGGATGCTGAGCGGGCGCGTTCATCAGTACACGTCCTGCTGATAGCGGCCTTGCTTCTTCAATGCCGCCACATATGCCACCGCCTCATCCACGCCGCGCGCGCCATGCTTGGCGACAATATCGACCAGCGCCGTCTCGACATCCTTGGCCATATGCGTGGCGTCGCCGCAGACATAGACATGCGCGCCTTCGGCGAGCCATGCCCACACATCGCGTCCCATGTCGCGCATGCGGTCCTGCACGTAGATCTTCTCATCGCCGTCACGCGACCAGGCGAGCGACAGGTGCGTGAGATGACCGGCTGCCCGCATCGCCTTGAATTCGTCCTCATAGAAGAAATCGTAGTCGCTGCGCTGGTGGCCGAAGAACAGCCAGTTGCGGCCGCGGGCGCCGATGGCCTGGCGCTCCTGCAAGAAGGCGCGGAACGGCGCGACGCCGGTGCCGGGGCCGATCATGATGATCGGCACGTTCGGATCGGCCGGCAGGCCGAAGGCTTGCGCCTTCTGCACGTAAACCTTCATCAGGCTGCCGAGCGGGACGCGCTCGGCCAGGCAGGTGGAGCAAACACCGAGCCTTCGCCGCGGGCCGATGTCATAGCGCACGGCATCGACGGTGAGCGCGACGCGCCTGGGACTGACTTTCGGCGATGACGAGATCGAGTAGAGCCGCGGCTGCAGCGGATCGAGCGACTCGATGAACGCCTCCGGATCGGGGCGCACGCCGGGGAATTTCTCGATCGCCGCCAGCACATCGAGCGTCGGTGCATCGCCGTCCGGATCGTCGCCGGTCGAGAGCGCGCGCGCCTTTTTCCGCCGTTCGCCGCCGGCGATGTAGGAATAAAGCTGGAACAGCATGTCGGGCACGGGGGAGAGCGATACGCCGCGCAGCAGCACGTCGCGCATAGGCTGGCCGCCGATCGGAAAATCGGGCGGCGCGTCGAGCGCCTTGATGATGGCGTCAACCAGCGCCGGATCGTTGCTCGGATAAAGCCCGAAAGCGTCGCCGACCGCGTAGTCGAGACCGCAGGACGAGAGATCGAATTCGAAGTGCCAGGTTTCCTTTTGCGAGCCTTTTTTGTTGAGCAGCCGGCGCGCGACCAGTGTCGCCTCGACCGGATTGTCGCGCGAATGGCCGGCCGCAGCCGGCGCAGGCTTTGTGGTTTCCGCGACCCGTGCGGCCGCGGGTTTTGGTGGCGCGCTCGCAAGCTCGCCATGCAGCGCCTTGAGCATGCGAGCGGTTTCCTTGCCGCCCGGCACGCACAGATTCAGCCGCGCTTCCGTGCCGGAGAAAATCGCGCCCGAATATTTCTTGCAGTCGTAACCGCACTGGCCGCAATCCTGCTGCGCCATGGCGGCCATCAACTTCCAGCGCAGCGGCTTGTCGGAGGCCAAGCTCATGCGCTCGGCCATCGGCAAAGTCTGGTCATGCCAGGGCGCGCCGCCATCGTTCTCCTCTGCATTGGGCGCGGCAGCGGACAGCAGCGAGGCCGCCTGCTCGCCGGACAATGGCGTAATGCCAAAGCCGTCGAGCGACACCAGGCCGGCGAAGAAGCCGTTGAGCCAGGCGCGCTGCTCCTCGGAGAACGGCGCGGTGTCCGGGACCAGCGAGGGGATCGGCGGCGGCAGGTTCCGCGTCATTCCGCCTCCGCTTCGAACATGGCCTTGAGCGCGTCGACTTCGTGCCGGCGCGAGAACGCGAAAAAGGTTTCGTCAGCCGAGGCACGATGCGCGACATAGCTTTTGAGCATGCGCTCGACCGCGCGCGGGGCGTCTTGCGCCTTGACGTCGCGATAGATCTCGCGGCCGAGCACAGCGTCGGGGCCGAAGCCGCCGCCGACATAGATGTGATAGCCCTCGATCTGCTCTTCACCCTGCTCCACCTTGCAGGCGAGCAGGCCGATATCGCCGATATAATGCTGCGCGCAGGAGTGATGGCAGCCGGTGAGATGGATGTTGACCGGCGTGTCGATGCCGACGCGCGCCTCGCACCATTGCGCGATCTCGTCGGCGTGGCGCTTGGTGTCGGAGGCGGAGAACCGGCAGCCGACATTGCCGGTGCAGGCGACGAGCCCCGCGCGAATCGAGCTTGCCTTGCTGGCGAGGCCGAGCGCGGCGATAGCGGCTTCGGCAGCCGCGACCTTGTCGTCGGCCACACCTGAGATCAGCAGGTTCTGCCACACCGTCAGGCGGATATCGCCGTCACCGTAAACCTGCGAAATCCTGGCGAGGCCGCGCATCTGCTCGGCGGTGGCCCTGCCGACCGGAAAGACCACGCCGATCCAGTTGAGCCCCGCCTGTTTCTGTTTATGCACGCCGATATGAGCGAAACGGTCGAAGGCCGGGCGCGGCGCGATCGCCTCACCCGGCACTTTGGTCAGCGCGCGGCCGAGCTTCTCCTCGACATGGGCGATGAATTTCTCCAGGCCCCAGGCATCGAGCACATATTTAAGCCGCGCCTTGGCGCGGTCGCTACGGTTGCCGTGCTCGATGTAGACGCGCACCACGGCATCGGCGACCTGCGTTGCCTCGTCCGGCTTGACGATGACGCCGGTGTCTTTGGCGAAATCCATATGGCCGGTGATGCCGCCGAGCGCCAGCCGGAACCAGACGCCGGGTTCGGCGCCGAAGCCGTCCTTCACTTCGACCGCCTGGAAGCCGATGTCGTTGGTGTCCTCCAGCACCGGGATCAAGCCGGCGCCGTCGAAGCCGACATTGAACTTGCGCGGCAGGCCGTAGAGCGCGCGCTCGTTCAGGATGTGGAAGTGCCATTCGCGCGCGTAAGGCCGGGTGTCGATCAGCTCCTGCGGATCGATTCCCGCGGTCGGCGTGCCGGTGACATTGCGGATGTTGTCGGCGCCGGAGCCGCGCGAGCACAGCCCGAGGTCGGTGATCGCCTCGACCATAGTGACCGCGTTCTTCGGCTCGATCTCGCGGATCTGCAGATTGGCGCGCGTGGTGATGTGCGAATAGCCGCCGCCGTAACGCTCGGCGAGATCGGCAAGGCCGGCGAGTTGCCAATGCTTGAGAATGCCGTTGGGAATGCGCAGGCGGCACATATATGAAGTCTGCGCCGGGGCCACGTAAAACAGCCCGTAGAAGCGCCAGCGGAAATTGTCAGCCGGCTTCGGCGCTTCGTTGTTGCGCGCCTGCTCCTTCAGCCGCTCGTAGCCGTCGAAGGGATGCAGCTCACGCTTGAATTTCTCCTGATCGGCGAGCGTGCCGCCCGCGGCCAGCACACGGTCCTGCCCCTTGATGTGGATGGCGTCGGGACCAACCGGCTCGCCGCCGCCCATGCCCGCGGGGAGCTTGCCGCGCGCGGCGCGCGCTGCCGCGATGCCGGACGCGAAACCTTCGAGGTAGCGTTTCTGGTCGGGGCTGAAGTCGCTCGACATTCCGCCCTCACGCCGCTTTCTTGGTGATGGAGCGCTCGGCGAGCGCGCGCCCGAACACGATGTCGTCGCGCATCGCCTCGATCGGCGCGCCCGAGCGGATCAGCTCCTGATACCAGAGGCTGTCGGCGGTATCGCCGAACAGCACGGCGCCGGCGAGACGGCCGCCGGCGATCACCAGTTTGCGGTAGCTGCCGAGCCCGTCATCCGACAGCACGATCTGCTCGGTGCCGGGCGCGCCCAGGAAATCGCCGGCCGAAAAGACGTTGACGCCGGACACCTTCAAATTGGTGGCGAGCACGCTGCCGGCATAGGCGGTGGCCTCGCCGACGAGATGCGCCGCCAGCACGCGCGCCTGCTCATAGGCCGGCTCGACCAGGCCGTAACAAATGCCGCGATGCTCGGCGCATTCGCCGATGGCGTGAATATCCGGGTTGCTGGTTAGCAAGTGGTCGTCGACCACGATGCCGCGGTCGATGGCGAGATCGGCGCTGCGCGCGAGATCGACGTTCGGCCTGATGCCGGCGGCTACCACCACCAGATCGGCGTCGATGTTCGCGCCGCCTTTGAGCGCGACCGCTTCGGCCCGGCGGTTGCCGCGAATGGCAATGGTCTCGGCGTTGAGATGCACGGCAATGCCGCGCGCCTCGACCGCGCGCTGCAGCATGTGGGCGGCGCGCGCATCGAGCTGGCGCTCCATCAGCCGGTCCATCAGATGCACGACGGTGACTTGCGATCCGGCCTTGGCGAGGCCATAGGCCGCCTCCAAGCCGAGCAAACCGCCGCCGATCACCACCGCTTTGCAGCGCTTGGCCGCCGCGGCTTCGATAGCCGCCACGTCGCCAAGATCGCGGAACGTCATCACGCCCGGCAAGTCCATGCCGGGCACATTGAGCCGGAGCGGGCGCGAGCCGGTGGCGAGCACCAGTTTGGCGAATGGCAGCGTCGCGCCATTGGCGAGCCGCACGCGGCGGATCGAAGCGTCGATCGCGGTCGCGCCGTGTCCGTAGAGCAGCGTGACGCCGCGGTCGCGCCACCATTGCGGCGACTTCAGCTCGATTTCTTCGCGCGACACCTCCTGCGCTAGCACCGACGACAGCAGAATGCGGTTGTAAGCGAGCCGCGGCTCCTCGCCGACCACGGCGATGGCGTAGCGGCCGAGCGCGCGGCGCGCGAGCTCCTCGACCAGCCGCATCGCGGCCATCCCGTTGCCGACGATGATGAGCGGCTCGCTCATGGGGCGCCCTAAGCTGCCGCCGGACGCGCATCCGCGCGGCCGCCGGCGCCATGTTCGAATTCTTCGAGGAAACCGAGCAGCTCCTGCCGGTATTCGTAGTAGCGCGGATGCTCGAGCAGCATGCGGCGCGTGCGCGGCCGCTCGATATCGACGCTCATGATGCGGCCAATGCGCGCCTTCGGTCCGTTGGTCATCATGACGACGCGGTCGGCAAGCAGGATCGCCTCGTCGACGTCGTGGGTGACGCAGATCGCGGTCACTTGCGTGCGCGACCACACCTCCATCAGCACTTCTTGCAGTTCCCAGCGCGTGAGCGAATCGAGCATGCCGAACGGCTCGTCGAGCAGCAGCAGCTTGGGCGATAGCGCGAAGGCGCGCGCGATGCCGACGCGCTGCTTCATGCCGTTGGAAAGTTCGGAAGCGAACTTGTCCATGGCGTCGCCCAGACCGACGCGCGACAGGTAATAGCTGACGATATCGCTGCGCTCGGCCTTGCTGGCGTGCGGATAGACGCGGTCGACGCCGAGCGCGACGTTTTCGCGCGCGGTCATCCACGACAGCAGCGACGGGCTCTGGAACACGACCGAGCGGTCGGGCCCGGCGCCGGTTACCTCCTTGTTGTCGAGCACGATGCCGCCGGAGGTGACGTCGTTCAGTCCGGCGATCATCGACAGCACGGTGGATTTGCCGCAGCCGGAATGGCCGATCAGCGAGACGAACTCGCCCTTGCGCATCAGCAGGTCGAAGCCGTCGACCACCGTGAGCGCGCCGGAAGGCGTCGGGTAATCCTTGCGCACCTCGAAAAACTCGACGTAGCGCTGGTCGAACGGCGTGTCGGCGGCGGCGCGGTAGGCGCGCGGCGGCCCGCGATCGAACTGCACCGGCACGATATTGGGCGGCGTGCGCTTGTCGTCCGACTTTGCGGCATCGCGAAGCCGGCCGGCATCCATCAGATATTGCGTGATCGCCGCGCGCAGCTTCTTGTAGGCGGCGCTGTTGTTCATGGCGGCACGGTCGCGCGGCCGCTCGAACGGCACGCGGAACTCGGGGCCAAAGCTTGCGTCCGATCCGGGATTGAGCGGCACGATGCGGTCGGCCAGCAGGATCGCCTCGTCCACGTCATTGGTGATCATCACCACCGTTTTCTTTTCCTGCGACCAGATCTCCTCGATCTCGCCTTGCAGCTTGGCGCGGGTGAGCGCATCGAGCGCCGACAGCGGCTCGTCGAGCAGCAGCACCTCCGGATCCATGGCGAGCGCGCGCGCCACCGCCACGCGCTGGCGCATGCCGCCCGAGAGCTCGGCCGGCTTGCGCTCGCTGGCATGGCTGAGGCCGACCATCTTGGTGTAGCGGGCAATACGTGCCTCGCGCTCGCTCGCCGGCCGGCCGGAAAAGACGGCATCCACCGCCAGCGCGACGTTGGCGCGCACCGACAGCCACGGCATCAGCGAATAGCTTTGAAACACCACACCACGTTCGGGGCCCGGCTCGCTGACCGGCTTGCCCTTGAACAGCACCTCGCCGCTATCGGGCGCGGTGAGCCCCGCCATCAGATTGATCAGCGTGGTCTTGCCGGAGCCGGAAAACCCGACGATGACGACGAACTCGCCCTCCTCCACCTTGAGCGAGACGTTCTTGAGCACGCGTGTGCGGGCCGGCTCCGCGCCGTAGGACTTGCAGACCGACTTGAGTTCCAGGACCGGCATGCTTTGTCCCCTCACCGCGTCTCGCCGTGGGTGAAGGCGACTTGCAGCGCCAGCATGATGCGGTCGAGCAGGAAACCGATGATGCCGATGGTGAACACCGCCACCATGATGCGCGAGAGCGAGGCGGACGAGCCGTTCTGGAATTCATCCCAGACGAATTTGCCGAGGCCCGGGTTCTGCGCCAGCATTTCCGCCGCGATCAGCACCATCCAGCCGACTCCGAGCGACAGCCTTAAACCGGTGAAGATCAGCGGCAGCGACGACGGCAGCACGATCTTGATGACCTTGGTGGTCCAGTGCAGGCGCAGCACGCGGCTGACATTGATCAGGTCTTTGTCGATCGAGGCGACGCCGACCGCGGTGTTGATCAGCGTCGGCCACAATGAGCAGAGCGTCACCGTGATTGCCGATATCAGGAAGGATTTCGGAAACAGCGGATCGGCGGAGACGTAGAGCGCGCTCACCACCATGGTCACCAGCGGCAGCCAGGCGAGCGGGGAGACCGGCTTGAAGATCTGCACCAGCGGATTGATCGCGGTGTTCACCGTCTGCGAAAGTCCGCACAGCACGCCGAGCGGGACCGCCACCAGCGCGGCGAAGATGAAGCCGGTGAACACCGTCTCCAGACTGGTGATGATCTGATCGAGATAAGTCGGCGCGCCGGTGTAAGGCCGAATCTTCACGTCGGCCTTGGGATCGCTCGCGAGCAGCTCGGCATTGCGCTTTTTCTGCCGCTCGTAGAAAGCCTGCTTTTTGGCGCGTTCGGCGAGATGGTCGGCCCACAGGCTTTCGGCCTGCTGCCAGACCTGCACCGGCCCCGGCAACACGCCGAGGCTGGTGTGCACCTTCGGCGCCAGGAAGCCCCAGGCGGCAAGGAACAGCACGATCGCCGCCATCGGAATGCCGAACGAACGCCACAGCTCGAGCAGCTGCGGCTTGACCGGCTCACCGGCGGCGATGCGCAGCAGCGGAACGAACCAGCCAAGCCCCAATATGTTGAGGAAGCCGGAGACGCGCGAGATGCGCGGCGCCCAGCGTTCCCGCCGCGCCGCCTGCGCGGCGGCCGATCGCGCAACCGGGCCGGTGAGGAATTCGCTTGCCGTCGACATTCTTTGCTGTCCTTGCCTGAACAATGGGTACGGCCGGGCGGCGGGGCTCGCGCCCGGCCGTCTCCTCAGTTGGCGACCACCTTCGAACCGGTTACGCGTTGATCGCCCTTGAGACCGATGGCGAGCTTGCTCAGGTATTCGTTCGGCTTGCGGCCGTCGTATTCGATCTTGTCGATGAAAGCCGCCGTGGCCGTCTTGTAGCCGTCGGTGTCCCACGGGAAGTCGGCCTTTTTCGCTTTGCCCTCCGCGACCAGCATCTTGGCCGCTTCGAGATAGATGTCCGGCCGGTAGACGTCCTTGGCGACCTGGGCGTACCAGCCGTCGGGCTTGGGCTCCGCGATCTGGCCCCAGCGGCGCATCTGGGTGAGGAACCAGGTCGCGTCGGAGTAATAGGGATAGGTCGCGAAGTAGCGGAAGAACACGTTGAAGTCCGGCACGCTGCGCTTGTCGCCCTTCTCGTATTCGAAGGTGCCGGTCATCGAATTGGCGATCACCTTGGCGTCGGCGCCGACATATTCCGGCCGCGACAGGATCTGCACCGCCTTCAAGCGATTGGCGTTGTCGTTCTCGTCGAGCCACTGGCCGGCGCGGATCAGCGCCTTGGTGGCGGCGAGCACGGTGTTCGGGTTCTTCTGCTGGAAATCGGCGGTGAAGCCGAAGACTTTCTCCGGATTGTTCTTCCAGATCTCGAAATCGGTGATCACCGGCACGCCGATGCCCTTGAACACCGCCTGCTGGTTCCACGGCTCGCCGACGCAATAGCCGAGGATGGTGCCGGCCTCGAGCGTCGCCGGCATTTGCGGCGGCGGCGTCACCGACAACAACACGTCGGCCATGATCTGCCCGGAAATGTCGGTCGGCGAATAAAAACCGGGATGGATGCCGCTGGAGGCGAGCCAATAGCGCAGATAGTAGTTGTGCGTGGACAGCGGGAAGACCATGCCCATGTTGAAGGGCTTGCCGTCGGCTTTGTACTTTTCGACCACTTTCTTGAGCGCTTCGGCCGCGATCGGATGCTGCGGCTTGCCGTCAGGTCCTTTGGGAACGAACGGCTTCATCTCGGCCCAGATGGCATTGGAGACGGTGATGCCGTTGCCGTTGAGATCCATCGAGAACGGCGTGATCACGTGCGCTTTGGTGCCGAAGCCGATGGTGGCGCCGAGCGGCTGGCCGGCGAGCATGTGGGCGCCGTCGAGCTCGCCAGTGATCACGCGGTCGAGCAAGACCTTCCAGTTCGCTTGCGGCTCGACCGCGACATAGAGGCCTTCGTCCTCAAAGTATCCATTCTCCTTGGCGATGGCGATCGGCGCCATGTCGGTGAGCTTGATGAAGCCGAACTTGAGCTCTTCCTTTTCCGGCTTGAGCGCGGCGCGCGCGATCGACGGCATGAAGATTTCGAAAGCCGGAACGGTGCCGGCGAGTGCGGCGGCGCTCACCCCGCTTTTCAGGAAAGCGCGCCGATCGATGCGGCGGCGGGTCTGCTTGCTATCGCTCTTGTTGCTCATTCCCATTTCCCTTTCGGCGTTGGCGTGAAGCTCGCTGTTCGCCCGTCCTTTTCGTTTCCTCTCGAGCCAATAAAAAAGCCGCGGTCCCGCTTCGCGCATGGCGCGGTTTTGGAGGACAGCGGCGTTGCTTTGCGGCCCGTCTTTGGACCCGAAGGGCGCCCTTTGCGGGGCCCGCTCGGCTCTCTTCAATTCAAGTGTCGTGCCAAGCCGGGTTCTTTAAGAAACTCATTTAATATCAATATCTTATATCAGATGACGCGATTCGGTACGATCGGTGGACTGCCCATCCCCGGCGCAAGCTGCGAAAAATTTGTGCAATGCAAAAATCAGCGCACAATCGACAGCCGCGGCCTCCCCGCCCGCTTAAGCTGCCAGGCGGCGAGATGGCCCGCGATGTCCCCGGGGAGAAAATCCGGACCGACGAAGGCGCCAATGCCATCGCGCGGCTCGCATTCAAGCGGCGGCGGACTGCCGCCGAGCGCGGCATCGTAAAGATCGGGCGGGAAGACACCTTGCGCGATGCTGCGCAAATCCTCCGACAGCGGCGCCTGGCCCCAGCGCACGATCTGCGCATAGGCCCAGGCCGCCTGCACGGGATCGGGCCGGCTGGCGCCGTGGCGGCCGATCAGGATGTAACGGTCGCTCTCGCGCGTGGTGCCGTCGGGCGCAATCTTGAGATTGCCGGCCAGCGTGCGGACCAGCAGGTCAGGATCGACCAGCAGCCGGCGCGCCATCATTGCCGCCACCGCGGCGCGATTATTCGGCGCGTCGACAAATTCGGCAGCGCGTGCGAGCGCGCGGATGAGCGCGGCAAGGGCCGTGCGGTTATCGTTCGACCAGCTTTCGCGCACCGCCAACACTTTTTCCGATACGCGCGCCATGATCTCGCAACCGAAATGCAGAATACGGCCGACGCCGGCATCGACGGCCACCGAATTCCACGGCGCGCCGACGCAGAAGCCGTCGACATGGCCGCTGGCGAGGCTCTCCACCATGTACGGCGGCGGCAGCACCACCAGCCGCACATGCTCATCCGTGTCGATGCCGCCCGCCGCCATCCAGAAGCGCAGTTGGTAATTGTGGTGCGAGAACGGAAAAGTCATGCCGAAGGTGAGCGGATCGGCGCCGCGCGTCTTGCGCTCCTCGACGACACGCGCCAGCGCCCGTGCCGACACTTTCGGATCGGACAGGTCGCCATCGGCCAGAGCCGACAAATCTGCATAAAGGCGCGGCGATACCGTGATGGCATTGCCGTTCAGCCCCAAATTAAAGGGTGCAATGATCGGCACGCGCACATGGCCGATGCCGAGACTGGAGGCGATCGCCACCGGCGACAGCAGATGCGCGGCGTCGAACAAGCCGATGTTGAGCTTGTCGCGCACGTTCGACCACGACACTTCGCGCACCAGCTCGACGGTCAAGCCTTCGGCGGCGGCGAAGCCGCGATCGACCGCGACGATCAAGGCCGCCGCGTCCACCAGCGGAATGTAGCCGATGCGTAATTTCATCTCGCTCATTTCAAAAGCTCCGCGGCCGTCAGCACCGATTGCGCGATCTCGACGATTTTCTTGTTCTCGTTCATCGCCGTCTTGCGCAGCAGAGCATAAGCCTCTTCCTCGCTGAGTTTCTTTGCTTTCATCAGAACGCCCTTGGCGCGGTCGATGACCTTGCGCTCCTCCAGCGCGCCCTTGGCGCTGTCGAGCTCGGCCTGCAGCCGCGCGAAGGCGTTGAAGCGCGAAATGCAAAGATCGAGAATGTTGGTGATGCGCTCCTTGCGCAGACCGCCGACGATATAAGCGGAGACGCCGGCATCGACCGCGGCCTGGATCGAGGCGCTGTCGCTCTGGTCGACGAACATCGCGATCGGCCGCTTGACCGCGCGGCTCATCTGAAACATCTGCTCGAGCATGTCGCGGCTCGGGCTTTCCAGGTCGATCAAAATGACGTCGGGATCGAGCGCATAGACGCGCGCCAGAAGATTGCGCGTTTCGGCAATGCGCTCGACCTGGGTGAAGCCGGCCTCGCGCAGACCGTCTTCCAAAATGGCGGCGCGGATCGGGCTTTCATCCACGATGGCGATCTTCAGCGTCGAATCCCGCTGCCCGCCCGGCGACGGCGCGCCATGGCCGGAGGAGTCCGAGCCTTTTCGTGTCTCCGCCAATTCGTCTGACCTCGCCGACACTTCGGATTCCCGAGCCGCAGAATCAACGGCAATCCCTTCCTGCATCCTGCTCATGCAAGACCCATTCCAGCCCAACAAGGCCGGTTTCGCCGGCCCCGGAGCGTCAAAACGCCGCGTTCACCTGACGCAGGTTGGTCATGGCCGTCGCAGCATGCGCACAACCTTCGCGCGCGACTGACGACATTCACCGAGGCATCGGAGCGAGACTCAGAAAGCCGGTTGTCTGTTTTTTAGGCGCTTAGACCTGCACCATCGGCGTGCTGGCTGCGGTCCGGCTTCCAATCCAAGCCATTGTTTTCAATATGGAAATGAAAGAAAACCGGCGCGGCCGAAGCCCTGGCGCGTGTGGCATACGGCTTGCGAGTCCTCGCACTGCATACAATTTCCCGCCGCCGCCGTCCGTCACGCAAGAGAGCGGCGGCCCACCGCAGGCGAGGTGATGTGGTGAAGGTTTCGATCGCGGCCGAACCGCAGCCGATCAGCGTCGAGCTCGAGCGCACGGCGCTGATCGTCATCGACATGCAGCGTGATTTCCTCGAACCGGGCGGCTTCGGCGAGACGCTCGGCAACGATGTTTCGCGCCTGCAAGCGGCGGTGAGGCCGTTGCAGGCCGTGCTCGCCGCCGCGCGCGCTGCCGGTCTGCTGGTGATCCACACGCGCGAGGGCCACCGTCCCGATCTTTCGGATGCGCCGCCGGCGAAAGTCGAGCGCGGCGCACCATCCAAGCGCATCGGCGATGCAGGCCCGATGGGCCGCATCCTGATCCGCGGCGAGCCCGGCCATGACATCGTGCCGGAGCTCTATCCAATCGCGGGCGAGCCGGTAATCGACAAGCCGGGCAAGGGGGCGTTCTACCAGACCGATCTTGAATCGATGCTGCGCAACTGCGCGATCGAAAACCTCCTGGTCGCCGGCGT
>Ga0335081_10001625_pt1 | contig 35856 bp, 37 predicted proteins | sample Lox_Sample_35_FD_206713 | JGI IMG/M metagenome (GOLD analysis project Ga0335081, IMG submission 206713) | Soil microbial communities from Loxahatchee National Wildlife Refuge, Florida, United States - Lox_Sample_3.5 | ecosystem: Environmental > Terrestrial > Soil > Wetlands | place: USA...
GCACCGCCCGCTCCCGCAGCTCCGGCGGGTACCGGTGCGGGGACGACTTGCTCCTGCTCGTGGACTCGGTCATGACTCCCTACCTTCCCCAGGTCAGGAGCCTCCAAGATCACCGGAACCTTTCACCGCTCATGCTCGTTATCGGGCGGGAAGCCGCCGGCCCAGAATGCCTCCGCTTCCCGGCTGCCGCTCCCGCCCGGCCCGTAGCGCCCCGCCGCCCGGGTCTTCCCGCTGTCCGGCTCCGCCTGCCCGGCGGCGCGTGCCCGGTCTTGTCCCGGCTGCCGCCCGGCGGCGGGGCGTGCGGCCTGGCTGATCTGCGCTGCCCTGTCCCTGATCGCGCCCCTGATGCTCACTGCCCTGTCCTCTCTGGTGGTGCTGTTCCCTTGCGCTGCCGCCCCGGCGGCTTCCCGCCGGCGGGTGCCGGGCAGGGTGATCTGGATCTGCGGCCGTCCGCGGTCTGCGGTGCGGAGCGCGCTGGCGATGGTCCGCCCGGCCTCGCGCTCGCCCAGCCCGGCCGCGAGGGCTGCCTCCCTGATTGCGTCCAGCGCCGTGGCGTCGCCGGCCTCGGCGGCCCGGCAGGCGGCCCAGTACAGGCCGCCGTTGCGGTTCCCCTCGGCCTGCCCGGCGACCCATGCCGCCAGGTGGCCGAGATCCCGCGGGCGCCCGTCCTGCTGCCACTGCTGCGCCTGCCGGTCCCTGACTGGCTCCAGCAGTCCCCGGATCGCGCTGAAATCGACCGTGGCGCTGCTGGCCCGGTGCTCGATGACCTCCTCGTAGGGCCGCCCGCCCACGCGGGACGGCGGGGCGGCCACGTAGCCGCCCGCGGCCCGCCAGTCGAGATGGCGGCCCGGAAGGCTCCCCGACCGCTGGGACGTCCCGGCGAAATAGGCGTGCAGCCCGCCCGAGGGCGTCGACACGATCGCCTTCGGATCGCGGACCAGCCCGGCGCGCTGCAGCTGGTTCCACGCCGCGTAGCCGGATCCGGCCTCGCCGTGGTGGTCGACGTCGACCACGTCCGGGCCGGGCGCCCCGGTGGCTATGCCGACGTTGCGGTCCGGGTTCCGGGCCCAGGTCCGCTCGATCTCCCGGTGCCCGGTGGTCGCGTCCAGGAAGCCGTGCCGGGTGACCGGGCTTTTCTCGCCGGGCACCAATCCGAACACTGGCCAGCCCGTATCCGCGTACTGGTGCGCGGCCCGCTCCGCCGGGCCCATCTGCCGGGTCATCAGCCCAGCTCCGACTCGGGCTCGCGGGATGCCTGCGCCTGCCCGGACCGCCACGGCTCATATGCGCCCGGCAGCCGGCCCGGCTCCTCGCCGGCCTGCCGGAGCTGGCTCCAGATGGTCGACTGGAGTGTCGGATCAGTACGCGGCGCCCGCTCAGTCACCCGCGACGCCGGCTGGCGTGCCCCGGCTATGGCGTTGTGCGCCCGGATCCGCTCCAGCGCAGGATCGTCCGGCGAGATCCCGGCCGCCCTCAGCCGCGCGGCGGTCTGCCCGGCCAGGCCCCGGCCGGGCGGCGGTGCCGCCGGCACCTGCCGGAAGGTCGCGCCCCGCCGCTCGTAGTACGCCCTGACCTCAGCTTCCGGCCTCCCGGCCGCCCACCGTGCGATCGGCGCCGCCCCGGCCACCCTGCCGTCCTCGATCGCCAGGCCGAACGTCGCCGGCGGCTCCGGCAGGCACACCTGCACCATCCGGGCCGCATCGGGTATCCGCGCCGCGTCCGGCCCGGCCCGGCTGCCGTCGCTGCCCCCGGCCGTGCCCGGGTGCTGCCCTGCGGAGGCCCCGGCCCTGGCTGCCCGGCCGTCAGGGGCTGCGGCTGCGATCACCCGCAGCGCGTTCTGCCACTCCGCCTCGCGCTCGGGGGCAATGCCCTGGCACTGGCCTATGAGCATCAGCGCCCGGCCGTGGTCGGCGCCCCGGTAGGCGGTGATCGCCTCGGCCTTCAGCCGGTCAGCGTCCCCGGCCGCCGCCCGGTAGTCCGCCGCAGTCATGGCCGGACCGCCTCAAGCCGCCGTGCCTGCTGCCCGCCGGGGACGCCCAGGGCCGTGATCAGCCACTGCTGCCGCTCTTCCAGCTGGCCGATCTGCTGCCGGGCCTCCGCCAGCTGGCGGGCCAGCTCCATGACGAGCATGTCCCGGCCCGCGTCCGCAGCGTCAGGGCTGCCGTGGCAGTCCGGGTTGTGGTCGATCTCCCAGCCGCCGCCCGGCAGCCGGTTCGCGTACCTGCCGCAGTCCGCGCAGTATCCGGCGATGCTCATGACGTCCTCCCGGCTGCGGAGGCGGTCATGCTGTCGCGCAGCCGGACCGCGAGGGCACGGCGGCGGAGGGCCAGGTCCGCCATCAGGTCGTCGATGCGCCGTATCTCGGCCACGGCTGCGGCCTGCCAGGCGCTCATGCGGCACGCTCCGCTGCGGCCCGCCTGCGCCGGATCGTCGCCGCCGTGACGCCCGCTGCTGCGGCTGCGTCCCGTGCCGTGGCGCCCGCGTACAGGGCGGGTGCTCTCGCAGGCTGCTGCGGGATTACCGCCGCGCCCGTCCGCAGTGCCGCGCGCCTGCGCAGGATCGTGCGCTCGGATACCCCGGCCGCCCGGGCCGCCTCCCTGACTGCCACGCCCGGCCAGGCGTCCGCCGGGCGGACTGCCTTGGGCCCGCGCTGCTGCGCGAGCACTGACCGCTCCCCGGCCGACAGGCCGCCGGCCACGCCGTGCCGGGCACCGGGCACGTCCAGCCGCATGGCCTCTTCGAGGCACTCGCCCCGGACCGGGCACCCGCGGCATATCCGTTTCGCCGGGCGGGTGTCATGCCCGGTGTCAGGGAAGAAGATGCTCACCGGCATTCCCGCGCAGGCGGCCTGCCTGCCCCAGTGCCCGCTCACAGCGACAGCTCCGGCTCCTGGCCTGCTTCCGCCTGGCGCCCGCCGTTCGGCCCGTGCTCACGGCTGCCCGGCAGGTGCCGGACGTAGACGCCGCGCTCGGCCTGCCATCCCCGGAGTGCCAGGAACGGATCGGCGTGCGGGGTGCCGTCCGGCAGGCCCGCTGCCTCCGGCGCGGTCACTGCTGGGCCCTGGCGGGCCCCTATAACGTTGCTCATGACTGGTTTCCTCTCTCTCTGGGTTGCTGCCGGTCACCGGCCGGCAGGAGAAGTGGGTTCCCCTGCCGGCCGCCCTGCGCTAGAACGGCGGTGCGTCACCGGCGAACTGGCCGTTCCCGGCCGCTGCGCCCTGCGGCTGCCCTTGCCCGCTGCCGTTCCGCTCGGTCCTGCGCACGGTCACCGCTGCGAACCTGATGCTCGCGGCGATCTCCTCGGCCTGGACCTCGTACACGGTCCGCTTCTCGCCGTCGCGGGTCTCGTAGGACCGCTGCCGCAGGGCGCCCTGCACCACGACGCGCATGCCGCGCCGCAGGCTCTCCGCCGCGTTCTCGGCCAGCTGCCGCCACGCCGTGACGGTCAGGAACAGCGCCTCGCCGTCCCGCCACTCGCCCGACGCCTTGTCATAGGTCCTCGGGGTCGATGCCACCCGGAAGGTGACTGCCGGCTGCCCGGAGGGCGTGTACCGCAGCTCCGGATCCGCCGTGATGTTGCCGATGATCGTGATGGTCGTCTCGCTGCTCATGGTCTTGTCCTTTCGGGTTTTGATCTTGCACGGCTTGTCCGTGCCATCTCCTGAGCCAGCGCGGAGCGTGGCCTCCGCCCCGGCGTGTCAGGAGCGAAGCCGCGCAGCGGGCCCAAGATGCTTTCGGGCCGGAGGCTCGCCGCGCGCGTTCTTTGCGCGTGGTGAGGGGCCGGAAAGGATGTTGGGACTCTTGACACGGCGGGGCGGAGGCCGACACTGGCGGCGAGAGATGGCACGGCCCCGCCCGTGCGGAAAGCGCAGGCATTTCGCCTGGCCACTGCCCGTCCTTGCCAGCTGCGGACTGCCCCGGCTGTTCTCACAGCCCGGCCTCCAGGTCCATATCCCGGCCCGCGGCCGGAGCCGCCGCCTGCCGGTCCTGCCAGTCGCCGGCCCCGGCGTCCCGCCCGGCGAGGCGCGCGGCATCACGGCGGGCCTCCGCCTCTGCCCCGGGGTCCCCGCCGCCCCGGTCAGCACCAGTCCCCGGCCGCCTGGCCGCATCCGTGCCGGTCCCGGCTGCCGTGCCGCCCGGGCGTGCCTCCGGGTGCGGCGCGGGCCCGGCCGTGCCTGCCGCCGGCCTGTCCGTGCCGGTCTCCGGACGGGTCCCCGCCTTGCCCGGCCCAGGCTGCCCGGCCTGCGGGCGTGCAGCCGCGGGGGCCAGGCGCGCGATCGCCGAGGCGTAGCCGGCCTGCCACTCGCGGTCAGAGGGGCGCTGCATCTGCCGGTCCAGCACCGACCGGGCCGACCGCGCGACGAGCTTCTCGTCCAGCCCGGCGGCCCGCTGCAGGCCGGTGATCCGCCTGGCCAGGTCCGCGCCCTTCTCGCGGGCCGCCCGCAGCCCGGCCGAGGCGGCCTCGCGTGCCCTCGCCCCGGCCTCGCGGGCCTGCTGTCCCGCCCAGGCGGCGCCGTCCCGGACGTGCATCCCGTACCGCGCCCACCACGGCAGCTCGCGCTCCGGCCTGGGACCGGCGCCCCTGCGGCTCATCGCCCGTTCCCGTTCTCAAGCGGGCAGCCGCCGTGCCGGGACGGGTGCATGACGGCCTTCTCGTCTATCCGCCGCAGTGCGCCCGGCAGCCACCGGTCGGAGAAGTCCATCGCTGCCCCGGCCAGCGGGGTTCTGCGCTCGAACGCCCAGGCCCAGTACTGCCGCAGCTGCTCCAGTTCCATGAGCACGGTCTGGTGATTCGCCCAGCACGGCCGCAGCACGCCCTCGGCGTAGGCGCCGTACAGCGGGATGAGCTTCCCGGAGACCCAGGCCCGCAGCTGCGCGATCCGCCGGTCCCGCTCCTCGCCTTCGAGCAGCGTCCAGTCGGTGGCCGTCAGCTTCGGGCACTCGCCGTCGTCCAGGTGCTGGTCCAGCCGCGCCTTCAGGTCGTCGGCGTCGGCGCGCAGCTGCGCCAGCTGGTCGCGGGCCTGCTCCAGGACGGACGGGTCGGGGATCCTCTGTTCCTGGCTGCGCGCCAGGGCGGACAGCTCGTCCACCCTGGCCCGCAGCGCGAACACGATGCTGCCGATGTTCGTGCTCTCACTCATGGCTTGCTCCGTTCCTGTGCCCGCTGCCGTTGGCGTGTGTCAGCGCGGCGCCGGGCCGGGCCCAGGGCTGCAGCGGGGTGATGATCTCCGTGACCTGGCCCTCGGGCCGGATGACCCGGGCCATGGCCGGGCGCGTGACCGGCGGCGGCGGGCTCTTCCAGCCCCGGCGCTTCCAGTAGGGCCGGATCTTCACGCAGACCGGGTCCAGGGTGGTGACCAGGACGAACGCCCAGCGCCTCGGCAGCGTCCGCAGGAACGCGGGCGAGATGCCGTGCTCGCCGTCGTCGTGCCCCTGGCGCCTGGTCAGCTCGCTGACGGCCTCGGCGGTCCCGTGCTCCTTGCCTGCGCCGAGCAGCATGAGGATCCCGCTGTTCTGCAGCAGCTTGGCGGCGCCCTTCTCGCCCCACGTCTCGCCGAGCGCGGCCCAGGACTGCACGACCGTGGTCACCTGGATGCCGTGGCCGCTGGAGTCGGCGGTGATGTCGGGCACCGAGACGGAGACCGTCCGGTCCGCCTCGTCCAGGAAGTAGGCGAGCTGGGGATTCAGCCTGCCCTCCGGCTGCCGTGACGCCTCGATCAGCGCGGTGTAGTGGATCTGTTCCAGCAGCACCGAGAAGACGGCATTGGTCAGGCCCGCGTCGGCGCTGCTGCGGGCGATCAGGTAGAGGGTGTCCCCGCCGGACAGGACGAACTCCGCCGGGCTGAACAGCGGCCTCTCACGCTGCGGCGTCACCGCGGCGAGCAGCTCGGGAACCGCGGTCCAGGTCAGCCAGGACCCGGCGGTGATCCGGATCGAGTTCTCCGTCCGCCCTTCTCTCCTGCAGTACTCCGAGATGGCGTGCAGCGCCCGGCTGACCTTCGCGTTACGCAGGATCTCCTCGGGGACGCCCTGGTCGGTCCGCGAGATCCAGGCGGCCACGTCCTCGATCGTGTAGTTCTGGTCGCTGACGTCGGCGGCGTAGAGGTAGGCGCCGAGTAGCGCGGCGGCCGACAGCAGGAACATCTCGTTCTCGCCGCTGGAGTGCTGCCGCTCTCCCGCGCTGCGCAGGGCCCCGGCGATCCTGGCCGCCACCGCCGGCTCGCGGCAGCCCGCGACCAGGTCGTAGCAGAAGTCGCTGGGGATGCCGCCGACGCCCAGCGGGTTGAGGACCCGGGTCCGCCCGCGGGCGGCGCGGTGCCGCCAGGTCTTCAGGAACACGTCGCCCTTGGTGGAGCAGACGATGGCGGCGCCGTGCCAGTCGAGCACCCGGCCGATCAGGTAGACCGTCTTGTACATCCGCGGCGGCGCGATGATGAGCATCGCGGTCTCCGCCGTGGCGTAGAGCAGCTGCCCCCACGGCCCGCGACCCAGCAGGATGGCCATGGACAGGACCGGGACGGCGGCCCGCTGCGCCAGCGTCAGCCCGGGCCGGACCCGGGCGCCGTCGCAGACGGCCCGCGCGCGGCTGAACCCGGTCAGCAGCTGGGACCGGCTGGCGAAATCCTCGCCGGGGTGCAGGTGGCAGCGCATCCGCCACCTGGCGCGCTTCCACGGCCTGCCCGAATAGATCGTGCAGCGGCAGGCCAGGGCCACGGCACTGCCGCCGAGCAGCAGGAGCAGGGCCGAGCACAGGACGAGGTGCCCCAGGACCCAGGCGCCGAAGGTGACGATGCCCATCGTGTAGGGCCAGACGATCATCGTGCGTCCTCCCGCCCTGCGAGGTAGCGGCCGAGGACCGTGCGGGCCGAGCCCCACTCGCAGCCGACCTGCGCGGCCAGCTCGCGGGCGACCGGCGAGACCTGCGACCGGTCCAGGTAGCGGGGGTCCCCTGCGGCGCCCAGCGCCTCGTAGGCGGCCTCCAGCTGCGCCCGCTTGCTCGGTCCCGGCGCCGTCCCCTGACCGCCCGCGGGCGGCTGGTGCCGCCCCGCAGAGGGACCGTCCGGGTCCTGCGCCGGGCTCTCCCCGCCCTGGTCAGCCTTGGGTGCGGCGATCTCCGCCGCAGTTATGGCGGCCGGGCCGGAGCACGCCGGCGGCAGCGGGGTGGCGAGCAGGACTGCCCGGCGGCCTCCGGCGAGCGTTGACGGCGCCGCGATGAGCAGCCGCAGCCCCCACAGCGCGGCCGTGCCCGCCGCGGACCACGGCGAATGCCCCTCGCGGACGCCCAGGACGTGCCGGCGGACGACCACGACGACCCGGTCGACCACGACGGCCAGGAACACCGGCGGGGCCACCCAGGCCAGCACCGACCGGGGAGACCCCGCGTCAGCGGCGGCGAGGTTCATCAGCGCCGACCCGGCCGCACAGGCCACGACCAGGACCCGCTCGGCCCTCGCGGACTGCCCGGCCCTCGCCAGCCCGAGAGCCAGCAGCGAGAAGATCATCATCCCGGCGTCCAGGGCCCCGGCCTCCAGGCCGCTGGCCAGCGACTGATGCCGCTCGGCGAGCATGTAGCGGTACTGCGCCGTGATGCTCACGATGAGCAGGGCTGCTCCCAGCAGTCCCAGCAGCACCGTCGCGGCGCCGATGAGACGCGCCCCCGGCCTGCGCGGGCTGCTGTCCGCCCGGCGGTCCTGCCGCCTGCCGAGCATGTCGTACAGGAGGCCCTCGGAATTGACCAGTCCGCCGTAGCGGTGGTCCTGGCCGTAGCCGTTGACGCGCGTCTCAGTGCTCACTGCCTGCTCCTCCGGTGATGACGCACCAGGTGACCCGGCCGCCGCTGTCTGTCTCTGTCCCCCAGGCCGCCGACATGGCGGCCACGATGGCCAGCCCGCAGCCGTGGCCGTCGCCCGGCGCCCTGGCCGCCGGCCCGGGCCTGCCGCCGCCGTCGCGGACGGTGAGGTACGCCGCCCCGGGCAGGCCCGCCACGGCCAGCTCCACGTAGCCGCCCGGGCGCCCCGACCTGGAGTAGGCGATGGCGTTCGTCACCAGCTCGCTGGCGCACAGGGCAGCCGCCTCCGCTGCCGGGTGCCCGGCGCCGAGCGCCTGGCGGACCAGCGCCCTGGCCTCCCGGACGGACTCCGGCACGCCGGGCAGCCCGGCCGTCACGACGGCCGCCGGCTCGCGCACCGCGGTGGTGATGCCGCGCTGGCTGGTGCTCATCGCTGCCCGCCCGCCTGGACGAGCGCGGCCAGGTCAGCCCTGCTCGGCAGCTCTGCCTCCAGCGCGTCCTCGATCAGGTGGGACTGCGGCCTGCCGAGCGCCGCCGACGCCAGCCGCAGCCGGGCGATCGTCTCCGGCTGCAGGTATGTGCCGTACGGCTTCCTGGCGTCCTGCTCCTGGTCAGCCATGGTGTGGTCCTCTCTGGTGCTTGCTTGCTTGCACCCCATCCTCCTCAACCCCCATGATAGTATCAAGGACCACCGCACTATTGATGGAGCTTGATGCTTCCCTAGGGCAGTCAGGCCACTTAGGCTGGGCTGCGTGACAGCTATCGACCGGCCGCGGGTGCCGTACGAGGAGATCGCGGCGGACCTCCGCGCGCAGATTGCATCGGGGAAGCTGGCGCCGGGCACGCAGCTGGGCAGCCTGCGCGAGCTTCGCGAGCGCTATGGCGTGGCGGAGGGGACCGTCCAGTCAGCGCTGCGGCTGCTGCGCGCGGAGGGCCTGGTAGAGACCTTCCAGGGCCGGGGCTCCTACATCCTCAAGACCCCGGAGGAGCCGGAGCCGTCCCGCGAGTACCGTGCTCTGGCTGCCGAAGTGAGCCGCCTGGCGGCCCGGGTTGAGGCGCTGGAAGCCGAGAGAGCCCGCGCTACCGGGCCAGATCAGGACCCCGGCGCGGGCTGACGATGCTCTCGCCCAGCTCCAGCCGCCCGATGCGGGCTGCCAGGTCCCGCAGCATCCCGCCGATCCGCTCGCGCTCTTCCGGGCTCATGCCGCCGAGCGTAGGCAGGCGGCTGCGCGGGCTACAGGGACCGGCAGTACACGTTTGCCGGCGGCCCCGGTGACCGGCGTCATCGCCGGCGCTCTCCTGCAGTCCGCCCGCCGCACCACCGGGCTTACCCAGGAGGATCTCGCCGAGGCGGCCGGGGTGGCGGTAGACACGGTCAAGCGGTGGGAGAACGGCCAGCGTCCCCTCGGCCATGTGAAAGCAGCCAGCCTGGTGCAGCTGCAGCGGTGCCTCCGCCGTCAGGGCGCCCGGCCCGCCCTGGTCACCCGCCTCCCGCTCGCCGTAGACGCGGACGACTTCGTCACCAGGGCGGTCAGCGGGGACTGCAGCCGCCTCGGCAGCGAGGTCACGGTCCGGGCATGGAGTTCCCTGGTCGCGTGGGCCGCCGCCGGGCGGCCTCCGGCCGAGGCCGGAGATGTAGCCCCCGGCCACGCCCTGCTGACCGTCCCGCAGCGGGCCGCCCTGTTCACGTCCATACGGGAGGCGGCAGTCCGGCCCGGGACGGGCGGCCTGCTGCTGCGCCACCAGGCGTATTACCTGGCGGGCCTGGACACTTCCGCGGAGGGGGCGGCCTGGCTGGCTGACGCCGCTCGCGCCGAGGCGTCCCGCCTGCGCCTGGACGGCAGCTGGAGCCCCGACTGGGTCGCGGCAAGATCCCTCGCAATTGCTGCGGCATGCCAGGGCGACCCCGGCCAGCTGCACTGGTTCCTCACCCGGCACATGGAGGACCGGGGCGAGTGCGCCGAGGCAAACCTGAGCTACTGGGCGTACTGGGCAGGCAGCGACCCCGAGCCGGCTGCCGACGAGGACTTCATGATCCGGCGGCGGATGGACCCGCAGCGCGGCGCCGTTCTCCTGCAGCACTTCACGGCCAGCCTGTCCCCTGAGCTGCCGTACGCGGACCTGTCCGCCGCCTCGGCGAGGTCGCTGCTGCAGCGGTGGCCTGACCTGCTCGGCCGGGACCGGCAGCTGGCGTCAGATCTCGCTGCCCGGGCGGGGCAGATGCTCGACCAGGCGGCACTCACCCCCGGCGCCCGCGCGCAGCTCTCCGACCTGCACGTGTCGGCGCGCGCAGCGGCGCCCCGTTCCCGGAGGAGCACATGACCGGAAGCGAGCAGGCGGCAATCGTCCGCCTCTTCCACGAGGCAGGCCATCTGAAGCGCTCCCGGCGCACTGGCTGGTGGGTCGCCGGCGTGAAGGACCCCGAGAGCGTCGCCGAGCACTCGTGGCGTACCGCGCTGATCGCGTACTTCATCGCGATATCGGAAGGCGCCGACCCGGAGCGCACGGTCACGATCGGCGTGTTTCACGACCTCGGGGAGACCCGGACCGGCGACATCGAGTACGTGGGCAGGCACTACCTGTCGGCCGCCTCCGCCGAGGCCATCGCGAAGGACCAGGCCGCAGATCTGCCCTCGGCCATGACGGACGGGCTCCTCGCGGTCGTCCGCCAGGCCGGGGACCTCGCGACCCCCGAGGCCGCCTGCGCCCGCGATGCCGACAAGCTGGAATGCCTCCTGCAGGCCCGGGAATACCAGCGCCAGGGTCATCAGGACGTCCAGACATGGATCGACAACATGGCCGCAGCCGTGCGGACCAGGACCGGCCGCGAGCTGGCGCAGATCGCGCTGCATGCCGACCCCGGCGACTGGTGGCGCGACGTCGCGGCCCTGCACGCGGCCCGCACCGGGCCCGAGTCCGCAGAGCCCTGCTAAGCCAGCCTGCCAGCCCGGCTGCCCTGCAAGCCCCGTCCCGGCGTCCCGGGCCCGCAGCGCCACGCTCAGGATCGCCCCCCCGGGGTCAGCGGATGTCCCCTGGCCCGGCATGGATGACCGCCCCCGGACAGGCAGGAGGCCCGCGGCGGCGAACCGCGGGCCTCCCGCAAGCCTTCCAGGGTCCGTCAGCGCCGGAACGGCCAGAGACGGCGCCGGGGCCCGCCCTCCGGGGGCAGGGCAAGAGGCCCGGTCGTCTCCCCCGCCGGGCCGGTCTCGCCCTGGGCAGCATCATCCCCGGCCCGGCTGCCGTCCCGCGCTCCGGCGGGCGCCTGCCTCGCCTCGGACGCCGCCCGGGCAGCTGCCGCCTCCGGGGTCAGCCGCAGCCTGTAGCCGCTGAGGATGCCCATGTCCGTCCGCCAGTCCTGGGCCGACCGGCGGTGCCACGTCTCGAACGCCTCCTCGATATGCGCGTCGGCCTGCGCCTGCGTCCACCCGGTCACCCTGGCCAGGTGCCGGAACGCCTCGCCGGACACGCCGTCGATGCCCGCCTTGCCGAAATGGGTCACGCGGTGGCACTCGCGGCAGAGGCAGATCAGCCGCCGCAGCGACTGGACCCGGCGCCGCTCGTCGTAGAAGTAGCGCTCGTGCGCTTCGAGGACGGCGCCGCCCGCGCGCGAGGCCCCGCATGCCTCGCACTGCTGCCCGGCCCGGCCGTAGACCATCCGGCGGACCCGGTCCCAGGACTCCTCCCGCAGGCAGTTCGCCGCCGACGCGAACCAGCACGGCGCCGGGATGAGATCGACGAACAGGCCGGATCCGAAAGACCGGTCCTCGCCGGGCAGCACCGACGGCAGGTCCGGCAGCGCCAGCCACCGCGACAGCTGCCCCCGGCGGCCAGGCGGCGCGTACCATCGCCGCGCACGGGGGTCCCATAGCGCCCCCGCCGCCTTGGCCTGGTGCTTGTTGCTGTACGGGACGTCCAGCCATATCCTCGCCTGCCCGCCTGTATAGGCGTCGTGCGCCCAGTTCATGGCTGCCTGCTCCTCGTCCCGGTCCTCGGCGGCCTGCGGCAGCCGCCCGCCAGGCGGCAGGATGACCGCGACCGGATCCGCCCGCCCGGTCGCGTACAGCCCGAACGCCAGCCACAGCCCGAAGGCTGCAGCCCGCGACGGTCCCGGCGGCCCGTACAGCTGCGCCAGCTCGTGCCAGAACCGGCCCTCGGCCAGCGGCGCGCACTGAGGGCAGGCGATCCAGTCGCCGGTCATTTCCGCCCGCTGCTGCCGGGCGAGGTCGGCGGCCGGGCTGCCCGCGTCTGCCGGCGCCACCTTGTGCCCGTCGTCACTGGTGAAGAACGCGATCCCGGCGCCGGAGTCGCTGTGCGGGATCACCGCGCGCATCGTCGCGCCCAGGTCAGTGGGCACCGTCATCGTGGTGAACGGCTCGCAGCCGAACGCCACCCACTGGCCGCCCGCCCTGCCCTGGCCGCAGAAATCGCAGAGCACCGGCCGCCCGGGGCCCTCCAGCTCCGCCGCCATGTCCGATTCCGCCTTCAGTAGTCGTTACTGCCAGGGTATCGGCCGGTACTGACAGTATCCGGGAAGGCGGGCCTGCTAATCGCCGAGCAGTTCGGCCGCCGTCCCCGCGGGACCGCTAGCCGCCCAGCTCCGGCTCGGCTCCGCGGTCCGGCCCCTGCTCCCAGCCCCGGCCGGCGTCGTACCCGGACGACTGCCGGGCCAGCCACGCCAGGTCGGCATCGTCCCTGGCCGCCTCTGCCTCTACGTCCGCATCCGGCTCCGGCAGCACGGGCCCGGGCTCCGGCTCTGCCTCCCGCGCCGCCATGGCCTGCTCCGCCGTCTGCCCGCCCCCGGCAGGATGCTCAGCTTCCCCGGCCTGCTCCGGCCCGTCGGCATCCGCGCCCTCCGGTGCCGGCGCCTGACCGCCGCCCGCCCCCTGGCCGGCCGTGGCGGCGTCTGCCTCGGCCTGCGCCCAGAACGACGCCTCCGCGTCGATCTCGTCCAGGAACGCCCGCACGGCCGGGTCGTCATCCTCGACGGCCTCAGCCCCGGCCTCGCCCTCCTGGTCAGCCGCCGCGGTGAGGCCGTCCTCCCGTGCAGGCTCCCCGGCCGCCTCTGCCTCTGCCTCTGGCACTGCCTCGGCCTCTGGCACTGTGCCGGCCGGGACCTCGTCTGCCGCTGCCTTGCCGCGCGGCTGCGGCTGCGGCTGCGCTGCCTCGCCCATCTCGGCCGTCTCCGGTGCTGCAGCCGCACCGGTCGCCGTCTCCGCCGCCCGCTCCTGCCCGCCCGCGGGCTCCGGCAGGCCCCCGCCGGCCGGGGCCTCCGGCGTCGCCTCATCAGCGCCTGCGGCCGTCCCGGCGGGAGCCTCCTGCATGCCCGCAGCGTCGCTCCCGGCCTCCTGCTGCAGGCTGGCCGGACCGCCGCCCGCCCCGGTGCCGTCTGCCTCCGCAGGAGCGGCCTCGGCGCCCGCAGCCGCCCCGGCAGCGTCTCCGCCCGCATCCGCTTCTGCCTGCTCCGCCGCTGCAGGCGATGCAGCACCGGGCATCTCCGGCAGCTGCCCCTGTGCCGCCCTGGCACCGGCCGCCTGGCCGGCCATGACCAGCTCCTGCTCTGCAGCGGCGGCGTCCTGCTCTGGCTCCTGCTCCTGCTCTGGCTCGGGCTCCTGCTCTGCAGCGGCGTCCTGCTCCTGCTCCGCGCCCGTGCGCACCTGTATCCCGCGGGCCGCCAGCTCCATCGCCGCATAGCGGCCGGACGCCAGCACCCGCTCGGCCGCCGCCAGGTCAGCCGCCCGCTGCTCCTCTTGAGCGACGGCGTCCTGAAGCTGTTCCGCGGCCAGGTCGGCGGCCTCCTGGTGCAGCGCCGCCAGCTCGGACTCCCGCAGCCGGTCCTCAGCCGCCCGGGCCGCGTCGGCGCGGGCCTGCGCCCGGGCCGCCTCGCCCTGATGCTCTGCCAGCTCCTGCTGCGCCTGGCGCCTGGCATCCCCGGTGTGCGGGGTCAGCCGCGCCTTCGCGGCGCCGGCCTCGTGCACCCGCCGGGCCAGCTCCCCGGCAGAGGCGGCCTTAAGCTCCTGCTCCTCCGGCGACAGCCCGAGTGCGATCATCCCCGCCCGGTGCGCCGCCAGGACCTCGGTGTACGCCCTGGCCGGGACCTCGCCGAGCGGGCGCGCCGGATCCTGCCACCCGGTCAGCTCCCTGGCCGCCAACACCGCCGACGCCCGCGACGTCCACTCCGCCCGCTCCGCCGGGTCCCCCGGCACCGGCCCCAGGTGCGCCCGGGACCACTGCGGCGGGTCAGCCGCCGCCTGCTCGCCCAGCTCCCGCACCCGCGCGTCGGCGATCCCGCCCAGGATCCGCACCGCCTCCGCCAGCTCCTGGTCAGCCACCCGCCCGGCCGCGTCCTCATACGAGGTCACCGGCCTCGCCTCCACCGGGCCGAGGGCCTTCGCCACCCGGCCGTGCAGCACCGCGCCGACCGACCGGACATGCTCGAAATCAGCCGCGTGCACCGCATCCCGCGCCGCCTGCCCGGCGTCGATCCCGGCCTGCTCCGCCGCGTGCAGCAGCCTGGCCAGCACCGGCCGCTCCGGGTCGGCCTGCAGCCGCTCGTACTCGTCCGGGTCCAGCTCTTCCTGCAGCACCTCGTCCATCCGCCGCGCGTGATCGTGGCGGATCAGCGACGCCTGCTGGCCGACCACGGCAGGCAGCGCCGTGGCCTCCGCCAGCTCCGCCGCGATCGTGTCGGTCGCCGACAGGTTGTCGCCGGGCCGGTCCATGATCTCCGCCAGCGCCTGCTCCTCGGTGCGCGCCTCCACCCGCTGCCCGTCAACGATGTCGTGCGTGGCCACGTGCACCGTGTTGTACGCCGCGCCCCGCGTCATCGCCACCCCGAGCGACCGGCGGGTCGTCGTCGGCCCTGGCACCAGCACGCTCGTCTCCGTGCTGCGCCCCTGCACGTTGTGGAAGTTCATCGCGTACGCAAGCTCGCCGTGCTCGGCCAGGTAGGACTCCGGCACCCGGAACTCCGCCGACCACCCCTCGCCCCCGGTCAGCCGCCGCGCCACCACCGCGCTGCGGCTGCCGTCCGCCGCCGTCACCAGCCCGCGCAGCCGCAGCTCGTCGCCGTTCTGCAGCGACCGCCCGCCAGTCAGGGCCCGCCCGTCGTTGTGCCTGGCCCGGATCACGTCCCCGGCCCCGGCCTGGTTGCCGTCCCGCCCGAGCGTCGTCTCCGGCCCCGGCCGCAGCAGCCCGTCGGCGATCAGCAACTCCCTGGCCAGCCGGGACAGCTCCGCCGCGTGCTCGTTCGACCAGGCCGTCATGGCCGTGTTCCCGCCCGTGCGCAGCCAGTCCCCGGCGAACTGCTCCGCAGCGGCCCTGTTGTTCTCCTCGGCCGTCCCGCCGTACACGTGGCCCCGCTCGCGGTACTCGCGGATCACCGACTTGTCGCCGTCCAGCAGCCGGACGCTGGCCTGCTTCTCCCAGTCCCGCCGGAACCGCCAGATCTCCGCCAGCTGGTACGCCGAGCCCGGCTGCAGCCGCCGGATCGTCGCGAACATCCCGCCGGGCCCTACCGCCGTGTTCTGCCGGGTGTCGCCGATGCCGGTCCCCCGCCCGCCGTGGCTGCGGATCACCGCGGTGAGCTTGTCCAGCTCCTCCGTCCCCGTCATCGACGCCTCGTCCAGCACGAGCAGGTCCTCCCGGCCGAACGGCAGGTGGCCCCGGCCGCCGTCATGCATGCACCCGCACCGCCCCGCCGACGTCCCCGTGCGCTCGTCGCCGGGCGCCCGGTAGCCCAGCCAGTCGGCGGTGTTCCACGCGTGCGCCGCGCCCGCCTCGCGCATCTGCTGCGCCGCCCGCGACGTCGTCGCCAGGAACACCGCCCGGCCGTTGTCGGTGGACCGCTCGATGACCCGCTTCAGCGCGTCCGTCACCGTCGTCTTGCCCGCCCCGGCCGTGCTGTCCAGCGTCGACAGCGTCGCCGGGTCCAGCGCGATCCCGGTGACCTGCGCCCGCTGGTCAGCCGACAGCTGCGTCTCCAGGTCCGCCGCCTCCCGCACCCGCCGTGCATCGGGCACGAAGCCCGCCGGCGATGCAGCCCGCAGCAGGATCCGGTCCTCCATGTCGAGCTGTCCTGCAGTCGTGTACTTCAGCGCCGACGCCTGCTTCGCGTACACCGATGCGCCGTCGCTCGCCCGGTGCAGGTACTCCGGCACGCGCACCAGCTCCGGCGGGGTCAGCAGCATCACGTCCGGGCTGCGCAGCGCCTCCTGCACCATCTCCTGCCGCCGCGCGCTGTCCTGCGCCGCGGTTATCCCGGTGTCGATCTCCGTGAAGTACTTCGACAGCTCGTGCGACAGGTCCGTCCAGCCCCACGCTGCAGCGCCCCGCTGCACCGATGCAAGCGCCATCTGCTGCATGACGTCCGGGTCCTGCTGCGGCGCTGCAGTCTCCTCCGTCCGCGCTGCAGCTGCCGCCTCCCACACCGACGACAGCTTCTCCCCGGTCGCCAGCGTGAACTTCCGCTCCCAGCCCGCCAGCCGCTCCTCCTCCGACGGCGCCGGCTTCTTGGCGTCCCGCGTCTCCCGCTGCGCCCGCCGCGAGATATCCCACAGCTCCGTCCGCGACGGCTCGCGGCCGTAGTCCTCCCGGAACCGCGCCAGCAGCTCGGACTCCCGGCCCTCCGCCTGCGCCGCGCGCGAGGAGAACGCCTCAGCGTGCGCCGCCGTGACCCCGCGCACCTCCCACGCCAGGCCGTCCTCCCGCTGCACCATCACCCAGCCGTCGGCGGCCATCCCCCGCGCCATGTGCGCGTCGACAACCCCCTGGATGTGCCCGGCCGCCTTCAGGACCGTGTGCCCGTCCAGCGTGCGGAACTGCTCGTCATCCCGCCCGTCCGACCAGGCGGCCTGCACCATCGCGAGCAGGTAGGAATGCACGTGCAGATGCGGCTCGTTCGACCGGTTCTCGTGGTGCAGCCAGTGCGACGCGGCAACCCCCCGGATGTCCTGCTTTTCCTGCCCCCCGGCACCGGTCCGGGTCCCGGCCAGCCGCTCTATCTCGGGCACCGCCGCCTCGGCCGCCTCCAGCAGCCGCGCCACGATCTGCTCCGCCTGCGCGGTCCGCGCCGCCGCCGCATCGAGGTCCCCGGCCTCCCGTGCCTCCCGCGCCGCCGACAGCAGGCTCGCGTACAGCACGTCCACGCTCTTGACCGCGCCGGTCACCCCGTCCCAGCCGCGCACGCTGCTGCGCGCCAGCGTCTGCTCATACCCCGCCCGCAGGTCCGCGATCCGCTCCCGGTCGGCCTCCGGGTCCAGGTGCTCCCGCGCTATCACCCGCGCCAGCTGCTGTTCCACCTTCGCCTGCGACGCCTTGTAGCTGACCCGTTCCGCCCGCCCGAGCTTCAGCCCGTTCGGCGCCACCCGGTCATCGAAAAGCGCCAGGAAATCGTCATGATCGACAAGCGAGCCGCGCTCGATCCCGAGCACCTCCAGGCCCTTTCCCGACCACACCCCGGCAGGCTCCAGCAGCTCGCCCCCGGCCCCCTTCGCCAGATACCCGGTGTAATTCTCCGAGCCTGGGTTGAGCGCATGCGACAGCGGATAATTCCCGCTGCCGACAGCCGCCACCGCAAAGCTCATGCCGGGAAACATACCAGCCGCCGGCGACACCGGCCACTAAGTGCAATACTGGTGTCCGTTGATCTCGTGTCCGTTGATCTCGAGCGTCCTTTCCTGCCCTGCTGATCTTGGCGTCCTGCCTGGTCCTGGCGTCCTCTCCTGCCCTGCCCTGCTGATCTTGTGCTGCCTGCTCTGCCTTTGCCTTCCTCTTCCTTCCTGCCTTTGCTGATCTTCTCGTGGGCCTTGCGAAATGTGATCTTCCTGCCTTGCCTGCGCCTTCCTCCTTCCCTCCCTGGTGTATTGGCGCCTTGGTGTCTGCGTGCATTCTCGGATGGCGTGATGCTTGATTGCTTGCATGCTTGCATGATGTCTCTTCCTGACCTGTCCTCCTGATAGGGCGGAATCGTCGGTCATTCGCTTTAGAGTGCGTTTATGAGCGCAAGAGACAGACGTGAGTTAAAGAAGGCCAGGCGAGCCTCACGGGCGAGTGCGGTCCCGCCTGGCGGACCCGTCCGGGACCCGGCGCCGGGAAAGCAGCTGCCGGTCTGCTACGAGGTGGCGGACCTGGAGAACGTCCCGCCGTCAGACGAGTCGCGCAGCCGGGGCGTCACCAGCGTGGCGTGCTGGGTCTGCGGCGATCCCGCCTGCCCGGTGCTGCCCGGCCAGGATCCGGGCCCCGGGTGGAACCGGGACCTGCTGACTACCGCGATGCCCGCCGGCCGGGTCCACCTGCTGGTGCTGCATGGTGGCGCGGAGCCGCCGCCTCGCTGGGACGGCCCGTTCAGCTACGAGACCTGCGCCGATCCCGGCTGCCCCGACTTCGGCCTCCGCCCGGTCTTCCTGGAGGTGCGCGCGGAGCGCCTGGCGGCCCGGTGCCAGGAACTAGCCGGGGCTGCCGGTCCGGGCGAGTTCCTGCCGTCGCACAGTCACGTGCACCCGCTGACCCGCGAGGTGGCGCTGACGTCCTCGTGGCCGTGCCCGCAGTGCGTGGCGCTCGGCCGGACGAGGCCCATGCGGTACGGCGACGGAGTCCCGGACGAGGGCGGCGTCACGCTGACGCCCATCCCGGGCGACGTACTGCCGGACTTCGCCGCAGCCTTCCTCCTCAGCCGCAGGCAGGCCCCGCCCCGCCCGCGGCCCGCCTCGTGAGGCCCTGGGAGCAGGGCCGCGAATCGCAGCGCCGGGATCGGACCAGCCCGCCCCACTGGTGCGCTCCCCGCTGACACGTACTCCGCCTGAATGGCAGGCTTGCCTGCTAAAACAGCGTCATGGCTATCATAGAGATCATCGCCGACCCGGGCACGCGGCTGCACCTGGGCGGGCCTGGCCTGGCCGCGCTGCGGGAATGCTTCTTTCCTGGCGACTGCCAGTCGTGTAACCGGCCGCTCGGCGGCCGTCCCCCGGCGCTGTCGGTCAGCGTCCTGTCCCCCGGCCACGCGATGGCGCGGCTGTACCATCCGGCCTGCGTCCCGCCGCAGTGGAACGACAGCGGCCTGATCGAGGTCGCCCCCGGGCCGGGCACCGTCTCCAGGTCCGCGCGGTGCTGGCTGTTTCCCGCCGCCGGGGCGCCCGGCCCCGTCTACCTGCCGGCGCTGCTGGTGAACCCGGGCTTCGAGTCGGTGTTCTTGCGCGAGGGCCCGGACGGCTGGCGGCCGGTGCTGCCCGAGTGGTTCAGCGCGGCCGGCATGCTTCCCGGCGCTGCCGGGAGCCCGCTGCCGGGCGTCCGCTCCGCCATCGACGGGGGCATCGCGAGCGTGGTCTTCCCGGCCTCGCCGAATCCGTACAGCGCCCCGGCCGAGCCGGTCACCCTGGCCAGGGCCCGCGAGCTGGGCGGCTTCCTGATCCTCGTGTCCCAGGTCGTCGACCCCGCCGCGCTGAGCCCTGCCAGCGCGACGCCCGTCCTGCAGCGGGCGTTCTCGGCCGGCCAGATCATCAGCGGCTGGGCTTCCCTGGATTCCTGACCTCCTGGTCAGCCGCGCGCTGGCCTCCGCCCGTGCCTTCGGCGGCTGGGTGGAACTCGCCGCCTGGCCGCCGCCCTGCGGTCCGGTTTCGCTCCACGCGAGAGGTTTCGTCTTCGGTGCGTGGTTATGTCAGTACTGCCGGTTACCCTGCGCCCATGACGGACACACACCTGCACCCGCACCTGGACGAGACGGACGAGGGCTAGGGTTCGGCCATGATTCCGCTGCAACTCCGCCGACAGACCCCCAGCGGGCAGATCGTCGTATGGGTCCTGAGCCTCCCCCGCCGCCAGCCACTCAGACCGCGAGCCGATGGCAGAGCAGGCGGTACCGCCGGCGGCCCTCGTGCCCACTCCCGGGCACCCTCACGGTGTCCGGCATGGGCCGCGTGGTCTGGCTAGATACCAGTGAACCCCGTATCAGGCAGGATCCTCGGCTGGTCTGCCTCTGTGGAGACATGACACTACTGAGCATGGGAGAACCCGGATGTCCACATCGAATGATCCCCGCGATCCAGTTTCGGGGCCAGCCCGTCCTGCCGTGGCCGGCGATGCCGAGCCTGGTGCCCGCAACGTGGGCCTTGCGCAGGCCGGTCCTGGTGTCAGGCTGCACGAAGCACCGGCGCCGGTCGCGGCTTCGGTCGGGGAGGCTGCTGCACGCGCGCGGCGTACCGGTTTCTTCCTGGTGCTGCCGGCGCTGCCGCTGCTCATCGTGATCTTCGGTTTCCTGTCCGGTATGGCGCTGGCGTCGACCGGCTCCACGTCGGCGCCCGCCACATCGACCTCGGCGGGCCCGGTCTATGGACCGGGCGGCGGACACATCGCGTACATGGACAGAATCCGCGGCATGGCAACCGCCGCCCAAAAGCGGTGGACCCCCCCGAATTTCAGTTGCACTGGCTGCCGAGGATGAAGCCGTGTCCGTCGGGCTGGCCTTGGGTCACGAAGTGTTCATCGATGAACTGTCCCTGATCCAGCAGCCGCCGGTCGGCATCGGCGGGGACCAGCACTCCCGCAAAATCTTGGAAGATGGCCAACTTGGCCAGGGCGATGTAGTCCGAGAGGTCGACGAGATGGTTGGGCAGGGCCTCGGCCACCCCGGTCCCGGCGACACGATCGCGGGAATGGCAGGGTCATGCCGGAACTGGATGATGCCCGCGGCCGGCGGCTGCGCCGGGTCGCGGCCTGGGCCGGCGCCGTAGCACCAAGACCAGCGCGGCCCTGGGGCGATCAGGCCAATCTTCCCAGGGCTTGCGGTGACGTGCTGGAGGGTTTGCCAGCGCTGAGTCAAAAGCGCGAAGCCTCGCTCGCCCAGGCACCGCGCTGACTGCAGCAGCGCAGGTGCGACGGGGACTCCATCGCCGCGCGTGCCCGCCAGGCCGCCACCACCTTGGGCGCGACGTCGGCAAACAGCCCGGCCGGCAGGCCGATCGCGCGCACCGCCTCCAGCCGCGCGATCTCCGTCAGCATCGAGGCCAGGCTGACGTTGCCCGCCGATGCCTTGATCAGCGCCAGCAGGCCCGGGTCGGCCTCGTCGGCTTCCGTGCTGACCAGCGCCAGCAGCCGTGCCCGCACCTCGGCAGGCAGCCGGCCCCGCCCCACTCCCCCACCCGGCCGGGCGGCGATCTGCGCCGCCGTCCCGGGCGGTTCACGGCGCTGCCGCTCGCAGCGCGAATGGCTCCGGGCCGCCCTGGACAACATCGAGGCCCAGGGCTGGTACACCAACCGTGCCGCCCACTACGCCGGCGTGTGCCGTGTCTTGATGCGCTCGATGGACTGGCGGGAGCGCACCAGCAGGCCCGGGCACGAGCGGATCTGCCACGCCCCGCAGATCCCGGCCCAGCTGGCCGCCGTCCTGACTGGCGCGGCAGCGGGTTATCACCCGGTCAGGCGTGAGACTCGTCGTTACCGGCGAATCCGGCGGTCAGTTCGGCGAGTGCTTCGGGCAGCGCGCCGGCCGGCTCGGCCAGGCGATCCCGCTCTACGAGCACACCCTGGCCGACCGCGAGCGGGTCCTGGGCAGCGACCACCCGCAGACGCTCACCTCGCGGAACAACCTCGCATACGCCTACAAGGCGGCGGCCGGACTGGCCGTAAACGTAAACGTAAATGAAATGGAATAACGTAACGTTATTGACCTGGTGATCGCGTGTGGGGCGTCACGACGGGACGGACCGCGCGCCGCCCGTTACAGACGAGCTGGCTGGCCCGGCGCCCAGATCCCCTCCCCCCAGAGCGGGGCTACCGCGCCAGCGCCCGATGGTCCTTGCGGGCCTGCTCGCGGGCGCGCATCTGGCGCTGCATAGGCTGACCAGCAATTCGCGGGCGGTGCCGCCCTTGCCCGTGCACCTGATCCAGCCATGCTGCGCGTCCCGGGCCTGCCACACGGCGCTGGACTCGGTGTCCTGCCAGGTGCGCCGGATCCACCCGACCCGGACCCCGCCGGGCAGCACCTGCCAGCTGCCGGACTCGGCGTAGTTATCGGCCCGGACGATCTCGCCCGACGCCGCGCGCTTGCAGGTCGTCGGCAATGGTGAGGATCTCCTTCTTGGACCGGCCGAGGCGGTCCAGTTGCCAGACGGCGAGCGTGTCACCCTCGCGGAGGTAGTCCAGCGCGGCCGACAGGCCCCTCGCGCTCCGCGACGGACTTGCGGCTGGACACTTTGTCGGTGAAGATCCGGCCGGCGCCTGCCGGTGTCGGCCTGCCTCGGTGAGTGCCTGGTCGGCTGGGTTCGGCGGCCCCGCTACGACGAGGACTGCCCGCACGCTGTAGATGGTGAGCCCGTCCTGCGGGCCGTGTGTGACCTTCGTCTCGCCGTCAGGCTGGGGGCATGCGCTCTGGCGCGGCTCAAGTGTTCCGATGACGAGAGACTCGCGGGCGGTTCCGGTGACTGCCCTGCTTATGGTCCGAACCCCGCCATGGCGCCTCTCGGCAACGAGGGCCAGGCCGCCAGGGACGGCGGCTCCCGGCGCTCGCGCAGCTCCTCGGGGTACTTCCGCTGTGCTGGCATGACTCTGCGTCCTCCCGGGAATCAGAGCCTCTAAGATCACCGGGGCGGTCCAGCTTCTCCTGGCGATCAGAGATCGGGCAGTCGGGTGACAATAACGGAGCGGTTGTGCTCGGCCGGGCCGGGGAGGAGCGTGCCGTCAGGTCCCTGGTCGTTTTCATAGCCGGGGAAGCGCCAGCCAAGTCCGCGGGTGACGGTCTGGCTGCGCAGGGCGCCCATCCGTACCAGCACGGCTTTCACCGTATTGGCCCGTTGCTGTGCCAGGGCTATGCATCCGGCAAGGGAGCCCCAGCGCGCGGTGGTGCCAGTGAGCTCGATGCGCGCCGAAGAGCTGGCGGCCAGGTATCCGGCGAGCCGCCTGAGCGCCGCATGCGCGGCGGGCGGATCGCGGAACGCCGCAGTATCAGGGTCGAATCCTACGGGGCCGCTGTCGGGAAAGACGAATGTGGAATCTCCGCTGTTCCAGACTGGCTGGGTGGGCGGCACCGGGACTGCCCGCACGGGCTGGTCGGTCTTGACCGACGGGCCCTGGCCCGGCTGAGGGATGATCTCGACCGCGGCCCCGGCGGACCTGAGGACGGTGGCCCAGATCTGGGTGACGTTACTCCGCCACTTCGCCGGCAGCGGAGCCTGCGGCGGGGCGGTGTAGCCGATGCCGACCAGCAGGATTGCGAAGCCGCGGAAGTCAGGCAGGTTGCCTGAGGCTTTGAGCTGCTGGGCGACCTCGGCCGGGTTGGCCGCGACCATTCCGGGCGCGGTGAAAGCAAGAGCGCCGCGGTCGTCGAGGCCGGGGTCGATCAGTACCAGCTCGGCGTGCGGGTCGCCGGCGCTGCGGGCCTGGTCGGCCGCGACCGCCAGGGCCGCCAGGTCGTCAACTCCGGGAGAGTCCGGGCGAGCGGCGGCGACTGCAGCCTGGACGCGCTGCACGTCTTGCCGAACGCGGGGTGAGTTCTGCTGGGCGAGCGTGCCGCCCTGCACGCTCACCAGCCGCGGGGTGGTCAGGAGGGGCTGGCCGGAGGGCACCACGATCTGCACCGGCAGACCGGCGCGGATCGCGGCGGTTACCTGGCATACCAGGCCCGGGTCCAGCGACGGTGCCGGTGCGTTCCGGTGCGCTCCGATGATCAGCACCATGCTCCGCGGGTCCCCGCAGTGCGGCGCTGCCGGGGTGCTCATCCCTGCCAGGCCCGACAGGGATGAGCATCCCGTGGCCAAGAACGCGGAGGCGAGCAGGAGAAACCACAGACGCTTCATGTCAGCCCCCCCGATCGGTGAGCGCGTCCTTGAAGGCCGCAGCGCGGCGCCGCGCCTCATCGAGCGGAAGTTTCTCGGTCTTCAGCAGGAAGTCGAGGAAGTGCTGCTGCAGCCTGCCTGCCGCCGCCTCGGTCCTGGCCTGGATCCCGGCCAGGCGTGCGGTGGCAGCCGCGTAGCGCCCGCGCTTCCAGGCCGCCCGCAGCGTGCTGAGGAGGATGTCGAAGGTACGGGTCTCGGCGACGATCTCCTCGATCCCGAGCAGCCCGAGCACGCTGATGAGGGCGGCCAGCGCGGCGGCCCCGGCCGCGGTCAGGACGCCGGCGCCCTGGATGTGGAGGCTGTCGTAGCGCAGCGTCGTCACGACGGCCACGAAGATTCCTTCGAGGATTCGTGCCGCGGCGGGCACGGGGAGCCGGTTGAGGCGGCGGTTGGCGAGAGTGCAGGCCATCCCGGCGCCGACCAGAGCCGCCAGCGTGGCAAGCCCGATGGCGAGCGACTGGCTGTTGACCAGGGCCTCCATAGCCACGTAGGCGGTGACGGCCTCAGCCAGGATTGCGGCCGGGATGAGCAGCCGCAGCAGCCAGGGCCGGTCACCCCCCCGGTGGTTCTCCTTCCGCTCCTTGTCCGTGCTCTCAGCACGCTCCACGGCGGCCTGAAGCTCCCTGACCTTGGCGGCCGCGACCGCCCTCTGGCCTTGCAGGTCGGTGACCTGCCGGCACACAGGCTTCCCGGGGCGTGCCACGTAGCGGCCTTCCGGGCTGCCGCGGCTGGCGGGCAAAACCGCGCCCGGCAAACCCGGCCCGGCCTGCGCCGGGGTGATAGGCAGCTCGGCCACCGCGAGCGGCGGCCCTTCCGGCCCGTGTGCGGGATCGGTGCTCATCACAGTCCCTTTCCTCTCTGGCCTTCCTGCGCCGTCAAGGCGGCCAGCTGTCTGAGTCACCTGGTCGTCAGGACTTATTGGGTCTGTTGGCTCCGAGAGTCTCAGTCATCCGGTGTAGCCGGTAAACTTGTACTCCCTGTACCGACAGTATAGCATGTCTGATCATTGATAGATAAATTCATCATGCTATACGTTGGACTAGGATCACCAGGTTGACTTAGGGGGTTCGTATGAGTGAGGCCATGCCCCTGTACCGGCAGATCGCTGAGGACCTGCGCCGCAAGATCAAGGCCGGCGAGCTCGCCCCCGGCGACCAGCTGATGACCGAGGCCGCGCTCATGGACGAGTACGGCCGCGACGGCAAACTGTCACGCAACACTGTCCGCGACGCGATCAAGCTTCTGGTCAGCCGCGGGCTCGTGGAGACCCGCCCCGGCCAGGGCACGTTCGTCGTGAGGAAGGAGGAGCCGTTCCTCACGAGGCTGAATCCGGACCCGGAGTCTGGCGGTGTCGAAGGCGAAATTTACAGATCAGAGGTTCACCGGCAGGGACGGGAGCCAGAGGAAACTACCCCGCGGGTTGAGATTCAGCCCGCTTCCGACCTGGTCGCTCCGGCGCTGGGCCTGGCAGAAGAAACACCGGTCATCAGCCGCTACCAGGAGCGGTCTATTGACGGGACCCCCTGGTCTCTGCAGACGACCTTTTACCCGATGGAGTTCCTCACCAGAGGCGCGACCGACCTGCTCAGGCCCGAAAACATTGACGGTGGCTGGAGAGGGGTGCTCGAGTACCTCGAGAAGACGCTTGGCGTCAGGCAGGTTGGGTGGCGCGACAGGATCATCGCGCGGCCCCCTAACGGGACTGAGAGGGTCTTCTTCGGCCTGTCAGAGAAGGTACAGGTAGCTATCTTCGAGTTCCGGCGGACGAGCTTCGACGAGGATGGCAAGCCGATTCGGTTCACGGTGACCGTCTACCCCGCCGACCGTAACCAGTTCGAGATGGAAGTGGGCCCCGTCCGTCCCCCGGACACCGCAGCATCTCACGCGTCAGCATCGACAGAGTCGAGTGCTGATCAGAAAGAGGGCAAAGAGGACGGCTCTGGCAGTGACAGCCCGGACAATAAAGCTCTGGAGTCAGCCGCGGGCTCGCAGAGCGCAGCCCGGGCACGTTAAGCGGGGCCCGCGCCCGTGCGACCGCCACCCGCTCGGCGCGTCGTGTTCCGCGCTACAAGGCGGACCGGACAGAGGGACGCCCGGATGTGGGGCCTGATCAGCCTCAGGCCCCACCACCGGCGGGGGGCGCGGCGCGGGGGGCGCGGCGCTTTGCCCTGCCGGTCGCCGCATGCTCTTCGGCTCCGGCAGGGGTTTCCAGCGCGGCGCGCAGCTGGTCCCGCTCGCGGCGGAGCGTATCGAGTTCGGCTTCGGCGCGGTCGGCCCTGGCTCGCAGGTCGGTGCTGCGGGCTGCTTCGCCGACATCGCTGGCGGGCCCGGGACTTCCCGAAGCTGCCCTGGCCGCACAGTTAGTCTGGCTGGCTGAGTGTGAGGCGGGGGAACCGGTCTGACGTCCGAGGGCGCGGTACACGGTCGGCCGGGACACGGTGAACAGCTCGGCGAGGCCGGCGATGGTGTAGTCGCCGGTGGCGTGCATGCGCCGGAGCTCGGCCTGCTGCCGGGCCGAGAGTCTGGGCCGCGGCGGGGTCATAGACCTGCCCGCCGAGGGAGAGCCTGATGCCGCGGGCAGCCAGGTCGTCGCCCGATGGCGCGAGTGACTGTCCGAGCGGCGATGCGGTCAAGGGCCGCCTGAATGCGCGGGTTCCGGCCGCCTGACTTCCGGCCCGCGGGGACAGCGTTTCATAGGCGGCCACCCGTGAAACAGCCCGCCCGCCAGATGCCGGCCAGGGCGAACCGTGTTTCACGGGTTGTTGCATACGGCTGGCCGGATGACACACCCCCATGAAACGATCTGCGGGTGAGCGCCGACGACTTCCTGCGCGCCGAGGCGAACGACTGCCCGATGTCCTCCTGCGCGGCCCCGGCCGGGTCGCCGTGCCGGACCGGCAAGGGCAAGGTGGCCGCGCAGTATCACACCGCCCGGTTCCGGCTCGTGCCGCAGCTGGCGAAGGCGCTCAGCGTCCCGGTCCCGCCGCTGCGCCGGCCGGGCTCGGCCTGGACCGGGCTGCCCCGGCCGCCGGCGCCCGATGCCGTGCCGGCCGGGCACGTGCGCATCGGGTACGCCCGTGCCTCCACCGCCCGCCAGTCGCTGGACACCCAGGCCGGCTCCCTGCGCGGGGCGGGAGTCACCCGGATCTTCGCCGAGAAGATCTCCACCCGCGCCGTCACCCGGCCCGAACTTGACAAGGCCGTAGCCCTGGCCAGCGAGATCCGCGCGTCCGGCGTGGCGGTCACGATCGTCGCGCACGAGCACAAGCGGCTCGGCCGCGGCATCGAGCTCGCGGCGCTGGCCGGGCAGCTGCGCGCCGCCGGCATCGGACTGGAGTTCCTGACCGGCGAGCTGCAGGGCTCGCACGACCCGTCCGGGATCGTGTTCACCGTGCTCGCCGCGCTGTCGGGAATGGAGCGCGAGTACATCCGCGACCGCACCCTGGAGGGCCACGAGTCGGCCCGCGCCCGCGGCAAGGCCATCGGCGGCGCCGCCGTCACCGACGATGCCATGCTCGCCGTGGCGCTGCACCTGCGCGGGCAGGAACGGAGCCTGCGCGACATCGCCGCCCGGCTCGTCATCGCCACGGGCAAGAAGAAAGGCCAGCACCCGTCCCCGGCGACTGTGCTGCGCATGCTCCGCGACCACGACGAGAAGACCGCCGCGGCGGCCGTGGTCGCCTGACCGTCACCTGCTGACTCGCTCCCCCTGCCGGCCCGGCACTACCAGCCGTTATCACCTCCCCGGTGACTAGCTACGGTCCCGCTCAGGCGTGTAAGCCCACGTCACCCGCGCCGGCGAGTCCGGACATTCACGCCGGCCGTCACGGCGCTGGTGTCCGTACGGGGATCCCCATACGGACACCAGCGTTGCGGTGCAAGAAGCCGCACATGACCACCATCGACCGCGACAGCCGGGACGCGCTGTGCCTGGCGCAGCCGGAAGCGCCGCGGCGCAAGCAGGCCATGGCGCGGTTCGCCGTGCTGTGCCCGCATCTTGAGGACGGGGTGCCGCCGGGCCGGGCAGCCGGTATCGCGAGATCCCCGTGCACGCCGGGGTGCGTGAGCACCTGGCCCTGTGGGTCAACGACGAGCGCCCCCACTGGCCTGGCGCCGGCGCGCCAACTCTGCTGCTCAACCGCTGCGGCGGCCGCGTGTCCGCCTGGGACGGCGCTGAATAACCCGTCCGGCGTTTCTGCCGACAGGGTGTTCGAATACCTGAGATGATCTTCTCATGCAGGGCATCTCGCGGACTGATCGTGATCTCTGGGACGCCGGCGATGTCACCGGGCACCTGGTCCCGCCTGGCAGCGTGTTCGCCTTCCTCGCCGAGCACCGGCAGGAGCTGTTCCCCGGCACCTTCACCGCGGACTTGTTCCCGTCGCGGACGGGCCGGCCGTCGCTGCCGGCGGACCTGGTCGGGTCCGTGCTGGTGCTCAGGGAGCTGTACGACCTGTCGGACACCCGGGCTGCGGACGCGCTGAAGTTCGACATCCGGTGGAAGGTGGCCTGCGGCCGGTCGCTGATGCAGATGTCGTCCGGCCCGTCGGCGCTGGTGTACTGGCGGAAGCGGATCGCGAAGTCGCAGCGGCCGGACCGGGTGTTCGACGCGGTCGCGGAGGTGATCACCGAGACCGGCATCTTGCGGGGGCGGCGCAGGCGCTGCGTGGGTTCCACGGTGCTCGACGACGCGGTGGCGACCCGGGACACGGTGACTCAGCTGGTCGCGGCGGTCCGCAAGGTGGCCCGGGTGGTGCCCGGCGCCGCGGCCGTGATCGCCGGGCGGTGCCGGCTGGATTACCCGAAGCCGGGCAAGCCATTCATCGACTGGGACGACCCGGCTGCGAAGGAGCAGCTGGTGTCGGATCTGGTGAACGACGCGCTGGCGGTGCTGGATGCCCTCGCCGGACCGGGCGCGCCCGGGCGGGATGCCGCGGCGGCGGATGCGCTGGGGCTGCTGGCGCTGGTGGCGGGGCAGGACGTTGAACCCGCGGAGGGCAGCGACGGGACGGACGGACGGTGGCGGATCGCGCGGAAGGTCGCCCCCGACCGGGTGATCAGCACCGTAGACCGTGAGGCCCGGCATACCCGCAAATCGAAGTCGAAGCGCCGCGACGGGTTCCGCGGGCATGTGGCCGCCGAGCCGGAGACCGGGCTGATCACCGACTGCGAGATGACGATGGCCGCCGGACCGGGCAGCACCGACGCGGAGAACGGCGTGAAGATGGCCGCCCGCGACCGGTTCCACCCACCCGCGGCCAGCCCGGGCGCGCAGGCACCGGCGCAGGCCGGCGCGCCGGGCCAGCCCGAGCCGCGGGACGCGGAGCCGCAACACGGCGCGAAGCCGCAAGACGAAGAGCCGCAACACGCGGAGCCGCAACACGGTGCGGAGCCGCAAGACGAAGAGCCGCAACACGGCGCGGAGCCGCAGGACGCGGGGCCGCAAGACGCGGAGCCGCAAGACGCGGAGCCGCACGACGGCGCAGAGCCGCAGGGAGCGGAGCCGCACGGCGCGGGGCTGGAGGTTTACGGTGATCCGGCCTACGGCAGCGGGGAGGCCCGCGCCGCCTACCGGGATGCCGCCGGTAACAACGGCGCCAGGAACCGCGTCAGGCCTTCGCCCAACAGGTCCTCGCCGACATGCAGCGGGTCCTGGGCGAGGACCACGGCGGCTGCCAGATGCCTGGAGCCAGGGGTCCTCCCCTGCTGCCCGACCCCGGCCAGGTGAGAGCCAGCCGGGATCCGGCTAACGCCTGGTCGATGACGTCATCGTTCTGCCGGGGGTGGCGGCACCCGTCCGTGCTCCGCGGCGTGGTTCAGCGTCGGTTCCCGCCTGCAGACAGGGTTCTCAGATGGCGTTCTTGGCGCGGGCTGCCGACAGGAACGAGGCGTAGGACCAGGACAGGTCGCTGACGCTCTTCTCGTAGCCGGAGGTGGCGTCGAACTGCTCGCTGAGCTCCAGGTGATCGCTGTGGTAGACGAGCGCCATCAGCATCTGGTCGCCGTGCGTCTCCAGGCTGGCCGCCGCGTCCTTCGGCGTGGTCGAGGCGCCGACTCCGATCTGGCTGAAGAAGGCCGCCGACAGATTGTCCAGCGGAACCATTCCGGTAGTGGTGATCTCGTGCGCCAGCCGGTAGTACAGCTCGGCGAAGTTGGCGGTGGAAATGGCCCAGGGGTGGTCGTGCGCCGACGGATCGGCGGTGTCGCCGTCGTAGGTGTCCCCCGGGTAGCGGCCGAGCAGGGGGCCGACGGGGCCGCTGCTGAGCTGCTGGTCGGCCCCGTTGATCTTGTAATAGTTCGGCGAGCTTGAGTCGGCCCACTGGCTGCGCAGCAGCGCGGCGGTCGCCAGCAGCTTGGTGTCGGTGACCGGCACGGCGCCGTAGATCGCCGCCGAGACGATGTCGATGTTCGGGTCGTAAGGGGCCCGGGAAGGGTCGTTCGGGACGGGCAGCAGCGACCGGTAGTACTGACCCTGATCGTTCCAGTGACTGGCGAGGGCGTTCTGCAGCCAGGGTATGGCGGTGCTCAGCCAGCCCGGGACACCGATCCCGAGGGTGTTGGCCGCGATCGCCTCAAAGCACTTCAGCTGCACCGAGCGGGCGAAGAACGAGGCGCCGAGCTCCTCCTCCCACAGGTTGTACGTCTGACCCTGATAGGCGTTCTGCAGGAAGTTCAGGTTCGCCGCGATCACGGCGCTGGCCGCCGCCTGGGTGGGCACGTCTAGCTGGGCGTACATCTGCAGGAGCGCAAGGTTCTGCAGGGCCGGCCCGTCGGCCTGGTCGGTGGTGTCTCGCGGAGTGCCGTCGATGAAGAACGACGCGCGGTCGAGGTGACCGATGGCGCTGGCTGAGTTCTGGCAGGTCTGCGCGAACTGCACGTAGTCGATCAGCGGCTGGCTGGCGGGCAGCGGGCCGGCCGTCAGCTCGACCGCGACGATCGCGGAGTCGCGGGTCCAGTTGAACACGTAGTCCTGGTTCAGGTGCGTGGTGCTGTTCGGAAACGACGGCGAGGCAAGTATGCAGCCGGGTAGCGACAGGACCGGGGGCGTTGGCTGGTTGTTCTTGTCCGGCGGCGACACGAACACCAGTCCGTCCGACGCGACGTTGCGGAACATCAGCCAGAACATATACGGTCCGATCGCCGTCAGGTCCGACTGCGCGGTCGCGAGCTTGACCAGGCTGTATTGTAGTTTACCCATCTCCGGAGCCACCTGTTTCCTTGCCATCGGACTGGGGGCGGGCCAAGCGCGGGCCGGCCGGGGCCCTGGCAGATCGTCAAGATCACCGTCGTCGGCGCGCAGGATTCGTGCTCCCGATGATGCAGAGGACACCCGGTACGCGGCAGATACAGCATCCCGCCGTCAGGATCGCTGTTTTCCGCCCTGCTGGCCGTTCGGGTCGGCCGAGGCGGCCATGCTCACGCCACCGGGCTCGCTGGTCCCGCCCGCCAGGTGACGGTAGACCGATGCGCGGCTGACCCCGAGGGCCTTCGCGATCCGGGCCGGGCTCTCGCCGCGCTCCCGCCGCGCCCGGGCCGCCGCGAGCTTGCCGGCGTCCATGACCGTCGGCCGCCCGCCGGCGCGGCCCCGGGCAGCTGCCGCCTTCAGCCCGGCCATGGTCCGCATCCGGATCTGGTCGCGCTCGAACTCAGCGAACGCGGCCATGATCGTGAAAAACAGCTTGCCGCTGCCCGTCGGCTGGTAATCACCGCTGAGCGTGCCCGCCAGGATGCGCAGCCCGACGCTGCGCGCGTGCAGCTCGCCGGCAATGGTGAGGATCTCCTTCGTGGACCGGTCGAGGCAGTCCAGCCGCCAGACGGCGAGCGTGTCACCCTCGCGGAGGTAGTCCAGCGCGGCCGACATGCGCGGCCGTCTCAGATAGGAAGGTTTACTGACAAGATCAGTTCCATGAGGCTGCCGTAAACCGAGGCGCGCCAGCACACCCAGCGTTAGGCCGCCGAGGCTCTTCCGGGGGCGGAGGAGGCGCTCGAATGCGCCTGACGCATCGGTGAACTTGTCGAACGCCATCCTCAGGTCGGCCAGGCCGCGCAGCCGGGTTACGCAATGCCCGGCGATTCGCGGCTTCACGCCGATCTTCCTCCTCTAGCCGCTGTGGCCAGCTCGGCTGTCTGCTGGTAGCCGAGGCTCTCTGTCCTGATCACCAGCTCGGCGGCCACGGCCCTGACGGCCCTTGCCGCCGCGCTCGCCAGCGGGGCCGGTAATCATCACCTGCGGCGCCGTGAGACGACGATCGTGAAGTGCCGGGTGGCTGTCCCCGAGGTGTTCGTGGCGATGATGGTGACCGGGTAACGGCCGCCGCCGCTGTCGGCCACCGGGGTCCCGGCGATGACAGCGGTCCCGTCCCCGTTATCAGTGAAGGACAAGCCATCGGGCAGCGGCCCGGACTCGGCCGCGCGGCTGGGCCGACAGTTGACCATCTGTCTGCTGTCCGGCGGCGAGCCCGTGATCGGTCCGTCGCGTAAAGTTTCCATGGTCGCGCTAGCTAATTTAGCCAGCGCCGCAGGTCAGCGGCACCGGCCCGTCCGATACCTTCTCAGGACCCTGGAATGACTTGTCCTCAAGCCATTCGGAAAGGGCGCTGCGGAACTTCTCATGCCTATCACGGTCGCTGGCGTCAGGGCCACGCGAACGGAACCTTCTATGAGCACGCGGTAACGTATGCTTATCAAGATCACGCGGAAACCGGCAGAGCAGGTGCCTGGCACCGACTAGAATACGCAGAGAATTGAACAGGACATGCCTGCGCACGCATCCAGAGAATATCCAGAGACCCCCGTGCAGTGAGTTAATCAGTATTTTTACTGAATTCGCCGAGTCTTGAGCTCAGGGACTAAAGCCCCTGGTATCAGCCGGGCACGGACAGTCACGCTAGTGCTGATTTCCTCTGCCCAAGAAACCCATGCAGCGGTCTTTCCAGAGGAACGAAAGGATGAGCCATGAAACGGCATTCCTGGCGATTACTGAGCTTAGCCGCGACCACGACAACCGTGATCACCGTCATGGGCGCTGCCAGTGCCGCCGCGTCCCAGACCAGCCCCGCACCCAGCCCGTCCCAGACCAGCCCCGCACCCAGCCCGGTGTTCCCGGTGTTCACCGGACGGCTGTACGGCGTCACTGCCACCTCCCCCGGTAACGCCTGGGCGGTCGGCCTCCACCCCGACAGCTCGCTCATCATCCACTGGGACGGCAGGACCTGGACACAGCAGCTAGCCGGACCCGGCTATTTCTGGAGTGTCGGCGCATCGTCGGCGGGCAACGCGTGGGCAGTTGGCGGAACAGACTGGTTCACTTCCCAGACGATGACCTACCACTGGGACGGCACCGCGTGGACGCACATCCCCAGCCCGACCCCGGCGGCGACTGCCACGCTAAGGGGCGTGACAGTCTCCGGGAACGAGGCGTGGGCGGTCGGAGCCACCGGAGCCAGCACCGGCAACCCTGACCTCAGCCACGCCAGCCCGCTGATCGAGCACTGGGACGGGACAGCCTGGAAGGTGATGCGAACCCCGGCCCTGCACCAGGCAGGGGCGCTGCAGAGCGTGACGGCACTCTCATCGCATAACATCTGGGCGGTCGGCTGGATCGGCTCCGGACAGTCCAGGACTGATTCGTCCCGGCCGCTTATCGAACACTGGAAGGGCAGAAGCTGGTTCCGGGTTAAGAGCCCGGCGGTCCCACCGCAAGGTCTGCTCACCTCAGTCACCGCTACGGGATACCGGCACGTATGGGCTGTCGGCGCTACGAGTACGTTCGGCGCCACTAAGACACTCACCGAACGGTGGAACGGCAGCACCTGGTCACAAGTGCCCAGTCCCACGCCAGATTACGGCGTGCAACTGAATAGCGTATCTGCCACGTCACGGGCAGACGCCTGGGCAGTCGGGCAGACCACCTATAACGGTGGCTGTCCCCCTACGAAATGCCAGACAGTCATCGAGCACTGGGACGGGAACACCTGGCAGCCTGTTCCCAGTCCCAACCCCCCGAGCACGTACCTGAACAGTCTCTGGGGAGTATCCGCGATCACGCGTGACGATGCCTGGGCAGTCGGCACAACTGATTACGCCACGACTCTCATCCTGCACTGGGACGGGAAAACCTGGAAGTAGCACACAATACTACAAGCGCAGCAAGATGGTCGCACCAGGGACCAGGGAAAACGGGCTTCCACCCGCCCTGGTTTGCCTGGGTACTTGTACTGCCGATGGCTTTCCCCTGGCCCCCCGACCAGCGGAAAGCCATCGGCAGATTGGGAGCCTTATTCAAAAATCTTCACGGTAATTGCTGAAGAAGAATAAACCGATAATGTCTCGCATGGTTTCCCCGTATTTGGCCAGCGGCGGCCCGGACCGGCCGCCTTCCTCGCTGAGCATCCGCCAGGGTCTTCATGTGCGCGACGGCCCCGCTCGACGGGGGCGGCGCGGATGGCGCTGAACTGCTTATTGAATGCGGGACTGAGACTGGTGCAGCTTCCCTCCCGGCGGGGTCCGGAACGCCGGCCCTGCACGCGGGGGGAGTGGAGCATGGCTCCCGCTCCAGCCGCGCGCCGACTGCTGAGGCTCCCCCCTCTCTAGCCCGCCTGCCTTACGGCTCCTGCTTTCCCCCTTCGGCGGCTGGCCGCCCGTGGAGCGGGCTGCGCGGAGCCGGCCCGATCTTCGCCGCCGTGGCGCACGCGGTCGAGCTCGGCCCGCGCCTGGTCGAGGTCGTGCTCGGCGCGCTCGGCGCGGGCCCGCAGCTCGGTGCGTGCCTCTTCCAGCGCCCGTGCGCGCCCGTCGAGCGCCTCGCGCAGTTCGTCCCGCTCGCGGGCAGCGTCGGCCCGGGCCTGCTCCAGCTCGGCGGCGTGCGCGGCGGCCTGCTCGCTGATGCGCTGCTGTGCGCTGCGCTCGCGGTCGGCGGCCTCGGCGAGCCGCGCGGTGAGCTGCTCGCGTTCCCGCTCCGCGTCGGCGCGGACCCGGTCCAGGTCGCGCTGGGCGCCCTCGCGGGCGCGTGCGGTCTCGGCCCGGGCGTCCTCGGCGCGGGCCTTGGCTGCCGCTGCCCGCTGGTCAGCCTGCTGTGCCTCCTGCCGGTACTGGTCTGCCTCGGTGAGTGCCTGGTCGCGGGCGTCCTCAGCGGCGCGGACGAGCGCGCGGGCGTCCGCCTGGGCACGGGCGATCGCCTCGGCCGCGGAGGCTTCTGCGGCCTCGATGGCGGCCCTCTTGGCTGCCTCGGCCTCGCTGACCGCGGTGTCCCGGTCGGCGGCGGCAGCGGCGGTGCGGGCCTGAGCGTCGGCGCGGATGCGCTCGGTCTCGGCGGCGTGTGCCTCGATGGCCTCGGCCAGCCGGTCGTGCGCGTCGCGGGCACGGGCCTGCCCGGCGGCCAGCTGCCCGCTCATCTCCTCGGCCGCTTCGTCGGCAGCGGCGCGCATCTGGCTGGCGGCAGCGGCGCGCAGCTCGGCGTCGGCGCGGGCAGCCTCGGCGGTCGCCGCGCGCTGCTCGGCTGCGGTGCGCATGGCCTCGACCTCGGCCTCGGCGGCGGTCGGGTCCCCCAGAGCAGCCACCGTGCCGGTCAGCCGGTCGGCAACCCCGGCGAGCGTGCCCGCCAGGTCGCGCATCTGCCGCAGCATCTCGGCGCCGCTGATCCGCGCCATCGTGACGGGCTGCTCCGCCTCGGCCTCCGCTGGCGTCACGCCGCGCCCGGCGTCACCCAGCCGCCGCCGCTCCCGCCACGCGGACACCTTGTTGTGCCCGTTGTCGGCGCAGTATTCCGCGGGCCGGCCCGGTCCTGCCGTCCGCTCAGGCGGCGCCTCGCAGCCGGGGTACTTGCAGGTCGCCGTGCTGGTCTGCTCGGTCATCGCGTCCTCCGGAGCGTTTCGCTGGGCCGTCCCGCAAGTTTATAGGGTTTCGTTTTCGTACTCAAGCCGAAACTTTATTACGCAACTAAACGACGTAACTAAACGACGTAACGAGAACGGCCCCGCGGCGAGCACGCCGAATGCCGGAACCTTGCCGCCCCCGTTAGTTGGCGTTTATCGTCTGCGTGTTCTAATGGCTTGCATGGCTGACGGCCGCCGTCCGGCGTGGTGGACGTGGCCGGCCGAGTGCTGGGCTGCGCATCCGTGGGGCCCCCTGGCCGGGTAACGGCCGGCTGGACCCCCGTGCCCGTGCGCCGGCGGACCCGGTCACACGCGCGTCCGCTGCGAGGCGCCGGGCTGCCTTATCACCTGGTACGAGCCGCCGCACGCTTCGGGCG
>Ga0335081_10001626_pt1 | contig 35853 bp, 41 predicted proteins | sample Lox_Sample_35_FD_206713 | JGI IMG/M metagenome (GOLD analysis project Ga0335081, IMG submission 206713) | Soil microbial communities from Loxahatchee National Wildlife Refuge, Florida, United States - Lox_Sample_3.5 | ecosystem: Environmental > Terrestrial > Soil > Wetlands | place: USA...
AATGGTGCTGCAGATCGGAGTGAATCGCGCCGGCAGCTTCCACCGCCCGAGTGTGAATCGGAATGGTCCAGGCGCGGCATTCGTCCTCCCCGGCGGTAAAGAACGAGCACAGACCAAGCAAAGCGTAGGTGGTCCGGATAAGCCGGACTAACCCGCTCTCTTTCAGTCCGTAGCTCGAAAGAAACTCCGCGGCATCGGCATCAGCCATCTCAGAGAGCTCGGCTTCAACCTTGCCGCAAATCGCGGCCGCGGCGGCGTTAGGACGCGATGCGGGCTGGCTCAGTTTGTACTTGCCCGCAGCTTGATCGAGATCCGTGCCCAGCTCCGTGCTCTCGTTGATGTTGAGAACGTAGAGCATTGGCTTCTCGCTCAGAAACATGAAGCCACGGAACCGCTTCTTGTCCTCGGGCGTCATCTCCAGCTCGCGTAGCGGCTTTTCGGTTTCAAGATGGGCCTTGGCCCGCTTCAGCAGCTCAAATTCTTTCTCCAGCTCGGCGGATCGCATCTTCTTGAGATCTTTTTCCACCCGCTCCAATCGCTTCTCGATCTGGCCAAGATCGCTGACCATGAGATCGAACTCAACGTTCTTCACATCGCGCAAGGGATCGATGGGGCCAACGTGGGGAATGGCCGGATCTTCGAAGGCGCGAAGCACATGCGCCAGCGCATCCACTCCCCGCAGATGCGCGAGATAAGCACTCTCTTTCAGCGCTTCCTGGCCGATGGCGCCGACATCGACGTATTCCACCGATGCATGCGTCAGTTTTTTCGGGTTGTAGAGCGCGGCAAGGCGGTCGAGGCGTTCGTCGGGAACCTTGGCGATGCCGACATGCGCCTCGCGCGGGTTGGCGTATGCGTGCTCGGAAAGATGCGCCTTGGTCAGAATCCTAAATAATGATGTTTTGCCCACCTGTGGCAGGCCAATGATTCCAGTTTTCATAAGTCAGCTACTGGCTTCTGGCTCCTAGCAAAGCTATTTCGAGAATAACTTATGCATTCGGAAATGCACACCCGCACAGGAAAGGAAGTTTGTCGCTGTAAGCTAGGAGCTGGTAGCTAGTAGCTGCGCCGTTAAATACACCGCCACCAATCCAAGCGAGAATACTCCGCCTTCCACTCGCGTCGACCAGACATGTAAAGCGTCGAATTGCATGCGCGCAGGATTATCGGGAGGAACAGAATCGATTTCACCCATGGAGGCGCGCAGCGTGTCCATGCGCGGAATCATGCCGAACTGCGAGATCAAAGTGAGCACGAGCATCAGGACAATGAGAATATTGCGTCCTGCAAAAATCTGCGGCGTTCCGCGAGAAATGTGGCTGTAGAGCACTGAAGCAACTAGAAAAATAATTCCGGACATAATCCCCATCCAGTGCAGAATTCCCAGGGTGCGCGCAACCACGTTGCCGGCAAGATGACGCGTCGGCAAAACGGAAAACGCCGCTGGAGCTACCACGAACGCAAAGAAGATGAGGCCACCGATCCAGACGATTAACGACAGCAGCATGAGATAACGAAGGAAAGACATGGCGAAATATTATTGCGCGATTGCATGGCAAAGGCCAGTGATCTTACGACGATCTTATCCGCTTGTCATCCCGAGCGGAGCGTCATCGTTCGCAGAACGATCAGCGCAGTCGAGGGACCTGCTTTCGCGTAGTGGCTCACTTTGAATTTTGCATATTGCAAGGCGTCATCCCGAAGCGCCCGCGTTTTTACCAGCGGGCCGAGGGATCTCCCAGCGAGGTAAGGCCGGTGCGTGAGGAGATCCTTCGCTCCGCCTGAAGAACGGCTGCGCTCAGGATGACGCCGTTGGTGGTGGACGGGGCTGCTGTCGGAAATTCGAGCTGAGTCACTACCGCTTTTCAGCCGACGTTGGCCTACATCGGCACCGGCGTGCTTTCCACAATCTCCTGCAGCACCTGCTCCGCCTGCTCGGACTTCTTCAGCGTGGAAGCATAAAGTCCGTTCACCACCACGCGATGAGCGAATACCGGCACCACGAGCGGCTTGAAGTCTTCGGGCGTGCAAAAGTTGCGGCCATCGAGAAATGCATTTGCCTGAGCGGCTCGGTACAACATCTGCGAGCCACGTGGCGAGACGCCCAGTGACAAATGCTCCGATTCGCGAGTCTTACCGACGATGGCCAGCGCATAGCTGACCAGCGAGTCGTCAACTCGCACCGAAGTCAGCGCGTGCTGCATTTCCATCAATTCAGCTCCGGTGAGCACGGGACGCATGCCTTCCAACTTTGCCGCGCCCGCTTCCGAACGCAGGATTTCGCGCTCCGCCTCGCTGTCGGGATAGCCCATGCGCACGCGCATCAAAAAGCGATCCAGTTGCGATTCCGGCAGGGGATAAGTTCCGTGATGTTCGACGGGATTCTGCGTCGCGATCACCAGGAACGGCTGCGGCAGCGGATACGAATGCGCATCGACGGTCACCTGGCCCTCGTTCATGGCCTCGAGCAGCGCTGACTGCGTCTTGGGAGTCGTGCGGTTGATCTCGTCAGCCAGAAGAACGTTGGTAAAGACTGGGCCACGCTTGAATTCAAACTGCTGCTCCACCGCGGAATAGATGGAGATGCCGAGCACGTCGGACGGCAGCATGTCGCTGGTGAACTGGACCCGCTGAAAACTACAATCTAATGCCCGGGCCAGAGCTTGTCCCAGAGTGGTCTTGCCCACGCCAGGCACGCCTTCAATCAGCAAATGTCCGCGTGCCAGCAGCGAAACCACGGCCAGCCGGACTACTTCGTCCTTACCGCGAATCACTTTGCGCAGAGCATTTTCCAGGCTTGCCGCATGATGCGAGACGGCGCTGGCGGTTTCCGGGGACATTAGTGAAATTCTACTATGCGGGTTGGGCGGCGGAGGGTTACTGATGTGCTGCTACTGCACAAACTCCGCCGGTCTTCCCGTCAGCCGCTCGATCCGCTTGGCAATCGGCGGATGGGTCGAGAACAAGCTGCCGAAGTTCATTCCTAGCAACGGCTGAATAATAAAGAGATGCGCAGTCGAGGGCGTCGCCTGCATGGGCAGCCGCCGCGAGTAGGCATCAAGCTTCGAGAGAGCGCTGGCCAAGGCGTACGGATTGCCGGTGAAGTGTGCGCCGGTAGCGTCGGCCTGATACTCGCGGGAACGCGAGATGGCAAGCTGGATCAACGAAGCCGCGATCGGAGCGACAATAAGCATCAGCAAAGCACCAAAACCGCCGCCGCGACGCTCGTCGCGGTCTCCTCCCATCCCGCCGAATATCATGGCCCAGCGTCCCATGCTGGCCAGCATAGTGATCGCTCCGGCTACCGTGGCGGCAACAGAACTGATCAGGATGTCCCGATTGTTCACGTGACCCAATTCATGGGCAAGAACGCCTTCCAGTTCCTCGTCATTCAGCAGATTCAGGATGCCCTGCGTCACCGCGACCGAGGCGTGGCTCGGATTGCGACCGGTCGCAAAGGCATTAGGCGAGTCGGTTGGAATGACGTACAGTTTCGGCATCGGAATGCCGATTTTCTGCGTCAACCGCTCGACGACTTCGTAGGCGCGCGGCAGCTCTTCCCGCGTCACCGGCTGCGCCCGGTACATCGCTAGCGCGATCTTGTCGGAGTAGAAGTACGAGACAAAGTTCATGATCGCCGCGAAAACCAACGCGATGATCATGCCGTTCTGGCCCCCAAACGCCCGGCCAATAAACATCAGAAGCAGCGTAAGCAGCGTCAGTAAGAACGCTGTCTTAAATGTGTTTCCCATAGAGGTGTCTCGATTATTAGATGGTACGCCGGGCGGGAGGATTCAGGGTAGGGAAGCGGCTGTCAGAAGCCTACTGCACGTTCACAGTGAAAACGAATGAGTGAGTCACGCCTGCGCTGGACAGCGTAACGATCGCATTGGCTGTTCCCGTGGGCGTGCCTGCACCGCCGCCTCCACCACCTCCGCTGTTGCTGTTCCCACTTCCGCCACATCCAGCAAGCAGAATGCATATAACCAGGATCGCCGCGGCCCCCGAGCGATGCGTATTCTTCCGGAAGCGCAACATGCCAAAGCAAAGGGGGCAGAAACCCGCGAGCATTCCGGCCCATGTCCGCCATGGCCTTTTACGTGCACCTAGGGACCTCGCCATGCCGCGCGCGGTCGTGGCTACAGTGATTGTGACCGTTGCGCTGGGACTCGTCTGGCTCACCGAAAACGATCCTGGCGCAAAGCTGCAGCTCGCGCCAGTCGGCAAAGCTACGCAAGATGCTGCGCTGAGCGTGAAGGTGCCGCCAAAGCCGTTCAGAGACTTAATTGTCATAGTCAGGGTCCCTGACTTGCCAGGGGTAGAGATCGTGACCGTCGAATTCGGCGCAGAGAGCATGAAGTCGGGCGGCGTGTTGTTCGTCCAACCGTTCCCGTTCACCAGATTGAACGCGTTCACCGATCCCCATCCGGTGGCCAAGTCATATCCCGAAGTTGCGTCATAGCCGTCGATCACGCCGAGCGAATCGCCGGAGTTTGCGACGTTGCAATTAGGCGTGCCTGTCTTGCAAGGCGTCGCGATAGTGCCCAGGGTTACGTCGTTGAAGACGCAACTGCTCGCCGGGTGACTGGAATTGCAATCCGATGGCGACTGTTGCGCCGCCAACCGATAAAGCAACGGATTTATATTTCCTTGGCGCGATCCGGATTTCTGGCTTGCCATCGCCACGATACCTGCAAAGGCTGGAGCGGACAACGAGGTCCCTGCAAGTGCCTGGATGTGCGGGCTGGGAAAGTTGGCATCGCAAGCTCCGCTCCCATCCGAATTCTGGTCGGCCTCACAGACGAGGTAATAATCTCCGGTAAGCCCGCTGCCGGAAAATATGGCAAGGTCGGGAAGGTCACGCAACCCATCCGCGGGAACTCCCGGCCCAGCCTGCCACGACGGTTTAGGATAGCCGCCCTGACAACTCTGGGGAGTGTGGCCATCAGACACCGTGCAGTTGCTCTTGCCCCCACCACCTCCAATCGTAATTACGTATTGGGAAAGTTGTGAGTTATTGCAGTTGGCTTCGGGGTCCGCCGAGAAGCCGAGCAGGCTGCCGAACAATGAGTTCGTGCAAGTATCGTTCCAAGTCGTTTCAGGAATGTAGCTTTTGACCGAGAGCTGCGTCGAGGGATCATTAATGGAATTCCAAAACATGCCCTCGTCCGTCAAATCAGCGAATGAGGTCCCACCAATAGCCACGTTATAAGGAGTCGATGCGATGCCATTGACGGAAAGCCCAAATTGCGCGGGCGAAGGTGGTATTGCCCGCGATTGGTCGCATGCTGCGGAACCACTATCGGCACTGGGCACTATCACAGTGATTCCTTGGGCCGCCGCTTGCTGCCAGAGCTGGTTGTGAAACTGGTTGCCGCTCGCTCCTAGGGCAACTTCGCAGGCGCCATAACTCGCGCTCAAGATAGACCCCAGGTTGTGGTCTACGATGAATTGCGCAGACAGGTCCTCGCCCAAACTGGCATTCGTCGTTGCCGATACGACCAGTACTCTGGTCGCTCGGGTCGCAGTCGCTCCTGCCCATTCAACGTCGGCCGTGTCTTCAGTTTCGTCGGGAGTGGGCGTGTTGACGTACCCGGGATTCGTGCCATTAAAAATGATGAACGGATCGCTCGCGGGCAGCCCGAAAAGGCTTCGGAAGTTTCGCACGTCCTGCACGTGGATGTTGCTGGAGCCTACGATGGCAATCGTCTGTCCCGTGCCGTCGAGGCCTGCATCCCACAGCGGCAGCAGGTTGTAGATGGTTGCGAAGTCATCTGGACCCACTCCGTAGCAGTTTTTGCTAGTTCGAATTCCAGCTCCACTGCATGGCGCGGGGAACGTCAACATCGTTTCTCGCGGAAAATTGTTCATCGTGTCAACGCCGCTCACCACCGGTCGCAGAGCGGAGGGGATCCATGGATCGCTCGAATTCGCCCAATACTCTCGGCCATGCACGACGTACTTGTGAATGACAGTATGAAATGCCTGCGCTACCTGGCCCGCAGTACCGGAGAACTCGATCGTCGTACGCCCAGTTGAGACTCGCCCTTCCCGGAAGCCATGCGATGCAAGCCATGAGGTAACAATCCGCAGGTCGGCGTCAGATGGTCCAAACTGTTTGCCGAACTGTTCGGGCGTAAGCCACGCGTGGAAACTGGGCGAGGAACGATCGAGTTGTTCCTGCATTAGTCGATTGAGCGTATTTTCTTGATCAGAGCCGCGCTGCAGCACCAGCAGCACGCGCTCCATTGGCAAGCCAATCGGTGCAACTCCTTGATCAAACTCGCGCCGCGCGAGTGGATGCGTGTTGCCGCTCAGCCGCACCAGTCTGTTTTCATTCAGGGCTTCAATGATACGTGAGCGCGGTTCAGCCGTTTGTCCCAGCAAGGCTGCGGTCGCAGCCAAAAAGAAGAGGAGAATCAGCAGGAACTGATGTGAACGAGCAGCTTGAGTGGTCACAGTCTGAATGCCCCCACCGCGTTGTGAGTCGCAACAGCATACACCAGTCCGGGCAGGCGGTTGTCTCTTGAGGGAAGCTTATCTGACGGGCGCCGACGCCGTTCCCCGCTTCACCGCCCTCTCCAGGGTCTGATCCAGCGCGGCCTTGGCCTTCGCGTACTCCTGGTCGGAGATGCGTCCTTGCTTGTGCTCAAGCTCGAGCTGGAACAGCTCTTCCTTCAACGCTTCGAGCAACATACCGGAATGATCGGCGGGCTTGGGTTTGGCAACACGCGGAGCTTGCGGAATCTCGATGTCCTGCGGCGCAAAATCCGGAACTGGCGCAGCGTGCGAACGCTTGGCAACATAAATCGCTCCGCCAGCCAGCACGATGGCGAAACCGCCCAAAATATACCAGCGATACTTTTCGAGTGGATCGGGCGCATCGATGGGTGGGCCTAAACCTCCACCGGGCCGATTGTCGCGTCCCGCGGCCGCGTTGCCGGTTGGAGTTGGGCTGCCCTGGCTGTCGTCACCCGCTTCGCCGAGGGTGCCAGTTCCGGAAATCGTGAAATCGAGCGGCTGACCGACGGCGGTGTTTGAGGCCACTTCCACCCCTGCATCGGATTGGCGCGGGTCCTGCATCGATTGAAACGAAGCTCCCTGCCCCGGCGTGAACTGCATCGACTTGGGAAACATCACCACAAAGTGCTGCGCTCCGTAAAGAGCTTTCGGGTTGATGCTCGCCTGGCCGCTATAGGGAAGATGAAACGCAATCTGGAACTGGGTCTCGCCGGGGCGAAGCGGAAAAATGAAAGCGTAACGGTTCTTTTCTTTCTGAGGAACCGGAGCCGAATTGATCGGCTGGCCATTCGCAGTCTGTGCCATCGACTGGTCGATTTGCGCACCGTCCGGCAGGTAGAACTCGAAGTTCTGATCGTTCATCTGGGTGCGGGGCGGGTTGGAATTGTTGTTGACCGCAAACAGCCGGATGCCGTGCAGTTCGTTGGCATCCGCCTGGAACCGCATCACGTCTGCCGTGACGCTGATGCCCACTACTTTCTTAGCTGCGTCGTACACCTGCACTTCAACCGAAGTTGTTCCCGGAGGCGCCATGCGGTGGTAGGTCACGCCCTGGTGAATAACCCGAACCAGATGCGGGCCACTGGCATCGTCGAGCTTGAGCGTGAACGCACCCTTGGCATTGGTTTGTGCACGATCGGCTTCCTGCATTCCCTGCGCGAGGCTGAGCAGAACAACGTCGTCGCCCGCTGCGGGTTTGTTCGTGGTCGCGTTGGTGACGATGCCGGTGAGGGTCTGGGCAATAGAAGGTGAACAGAGAAGCAGCGACAAAATAAGGACGCTCGCCTCGCGCCTAATTGCAATTCCGCTGGCGCGGAATCGCGCGCGGTGACGAGCCCAGGTCCTTCGCAAGATAAAAGGCACCTTGCTCAGGATGACAATTGGATCGGATTTCAAACTCTTGCTCCTTTTATTGCCGCATTGCTGGCGGCTTCTTCCAGGTGCGCAATCTCGGCGAGCACCGCAGCCGCCTCTTCTTCCAGCGACGCCTTCATCGCCTGATAATCGGCATCGGGGAACTTGCCAGCCTTGTATTCGAAATTCAGATCGCGCAGGTTCTCGTAGACGGCTTCCTTGCGCTCACGCAGATAGGAAAGCCGCGTCTTCTGCGGCCCCAAATAGAGCCGCCCCGGCAAGGTGAACACGTAGACCAGCGTGCCGACGGTTATCAGCATACAAGCCATGATCGCGACAGTATTCATTCTTGGGTTTCCTTCTGCGCTTGCGCGCGGAAGTGTTCAAGCTCTGCGCCATGGACTGGCGCCGGCGCGTCGGCCGGCAGCAACAGCGGACGTTTTTTCCATGCCCGCACGATAAACGAAACCAGCCCAATCCCGATCAGCAACGCGGCGTACGGCATGATCCATGCGACGCGGTCGAATCCGGCTTTGGTCGGCGCCGCCAGCACGGTCGGACCATACTTTTGCACGAACCCCTGCAGCGCGAGATCGTCGTTGTCGCCGCGATCCAGGGACGTCATGAGTTCGGCCCGCATCCGGTCAGAGTACGAGCACCCCACGTGATTGCACTCCAGCAGAATCTGGCTGCACCCACAGGCGCACATTAACTTGTGGCCCAGATCGTTGAAGCGGGCTGGCTCGTCGCCAGCGCCCATCAGGCCGAGCACAGCCAGAACGATGAACGAAAATTGCAATCCGCGCCGAAACCGGGTCGAGAACCTCATCAGTCCGCTCCTACCGGTTCCGCGTGAACCCGCGCGGGTGCGGTGACCCGGACGGCCGCTGCATTGGGAACCATGGCCAGCACCGTTCCTACCAGCATGATCCACACGCCAACCCAGATCCACATCACCAACGGATTCAAGTGTGCTTTGATGATCGGCCGGCCCGTGTCCTGGTTCTGTCCTTCATAAACCAGATACAGGTCTTCCAAAGGAGTCGAGCGATTCGCGACGATGGTTGAAGTCTGCTGGCTGGCTTTATAAAAACGCCGCTCGGGATTGAGCGTGGCGATCTGCTTGCCATTCTTGAAAACGTTCATTACCGCCCACTCACTGCCGTAATTCGGATTGTCGTCCTGGGTATAAGACTGGCACACCAGCGTGTATGGGCCGATCGCCATTTTGTCGCCGAAGCCCAGTTCCTTTTCCGCATCTTGATTGAAGGCGGAGCCGGCGAAGCCGATCATGACGACGATCACGCCGAAATGAACGATGTATCCGCCGTAGCGCCGCGTGTTGCGATGCGCAAGCTGGGCCATCGACGCGAACAGGTTCTGTCCCGTATGACGGCCGATCACCCGCCCTCCGCGAACGAACTCTGAGATCACGGTCAGCGCGACCAGCACCGACAGCATGATCGTCATCAGCGAATAAAGATACGAGATGTCTTTCCACGGCTGCACACCGACGGCGACCAGGCCGATTCCCACCGCCAACGCTCCAATCGCTGGCCACAGGAAGTTGCGCTTCAGGCTCTCTACCGAAGTCTTGCGCCAGGCGAGCAGTGGGCCGACTGCCGTCAGAAGCAACAACAGCAGCGCGACCGGCACATTCACCCGATTAAAGAACGGAGGGCCGACAGTCTCCTTGTGTCCCTGGATCCACTCCGAAAGTACCGGGAACAGCGTTCCCCACAGCACCGTGAAGCACGCGACCAACAATAGAAGATTGTTAAACAGGAAGCTGGACTCACGGGAAACCAGCGACTCCAGCTTGTGCTCGCTGCGCAAGTGCGAGTGGTTGCGAACATAGAAGAAGACGCAAGTGGCAAAGATCAGCGCCAGAAAGGCCACGAACCAATCGCCAATCGACGACTGCGCAAAAGCGTGGACCGAGCTGACCACACCGCTGCGCGTCAGAAAAGTTCCAAAGATCGACAGCATGAACGTGGAAAAGATCAGCCACATGTTCCACGTCTTCAACATGCCGCGCTTCTCCTGCATCATGACCGAGTGCAGAAATGCGGTCCCCGTCAGCCACGGCATGAGGGAAGCGTTCTCCACCGGGTCCCATCCCCAGTAGCCGCCCCATCCTAAAACCGAGTAAGCCCAGTGCGCGCCGAGAAAAATGCCGCAGGTGAGAAATCCCCAGGTGACCATCGTCCAGCGGCGAGTAATGTGAATCCACTTTTCCCCCGGATACCTCATGGCTAACGCGGCCAGCCCAAACGCGAACGGCACCGTGAACCCCACATAGCCGAGGTACAGCATAGGAGGATGAATCACCATCTCGGGATATTGCAGCAGAGGGTTGAGGCCGTTGCCGTCTGCGGGCAGAGAACCTTGCATGATCGCGAAAGGATGGGCAGCAAAGTTCAATAACAGTAGAAAGAAAATTTGCACTGCGGCGATGACTACCGAAGCATAAGCAAAAAGCCGCGTGTCGGTCTTGTAGCGCAGCCGCAACACTAAACCATAGGCAGCCAGCAGAAGGGACCAGAAAAGAAGAGAACCCTCTTGTCCTGACCAAAGAGTCGCGAACTTATAAGGTGCAGGCAGGTCGCGATTGCTGTGATGAAAGATGTAAGCGATGGAGAAGTCGTTCTGGAACGCGGCAACCACCAGCACCACGGCAGCCAGGAAGACTACCCCAAAAGTCGCGATCCCGGCCCGGCGGGCCGTCTCCGTCAGACGAGGCGAAACCGGCCCCTCCCAAACGATGCCCAGGAATCCAGCCACGAAGCAATATCCACTGAGCGCCAGCGCGAGCAGGAGGGCAAAGCTACCAATTTGTGACATGAGAGCCCCTGCAGCATTTTTTCAGAAACCATACAGCTGAGGCAACCGCAAAGGGGCACATGAGGGACTCAGCTTGGCTTTTTGCATGGCTATTTCTTTGGCGTCATCCCGAGCAAGACGCTTTTCAGGCGGAGCGAGGGATCTCCCAGCGCAATGGTCTGGTCTATCGGAGGTCCCTGGCCCACTGGTGAAAACGTGGGCCTTCGGGATGACTCCTATTCAATTAACCCATTAGTCTGGGCACGATGGCCGCGATCTTGGCCGCTATCACTTTGTTATAATCACTCTCTGCCCGGATGGCGCTATCGTCTAGGGGTTAGGACGGAAGATTCTCAATCGGAAATTGGGCCGCCAAACACGCTGGCGGCCCTTATTTTTGTTGCTGTTAGCTTGGTCGCCATTGGTCGTCTTTTGTGGGAATGGGTAAAAAATGGGTAAAAATTTGTGGGTAAAAACCGTTTGACTGGGCCGTCCAGAGCGTCCGATAAAGGCATTCCATTTGGAATATGAGAAAAATCCGATTGGCCCGCGAACAGAGTATTGGCGGGGCCACCTTTCTTGCTGGCGGCAGATGCTAAGTATCATCTATGGCGAAAGCATTTGCGACGAGATGCTCGAGGAGGCCAGCATCAAAACAGAGCTGTCTATACCTCATTGCGGCCCATTGACGGCGGATTCGCGCGGATACCTTGGTTGGGATTCCGGCTGTCACACATATATCGGCAAACTGCAATGGCCGCCAGCTCAGGCGGGCACGATTCGGCGGGCTGCGAAATCGATGGTTCCAATGTAATACTCCAAGAACGAAGTCGGCGGGGCTGAACCGGGCACGATTGTGAATAGGAAACTTCCAACGCTCGTATTGGGCGGCAGTGCGCCGAGCTTTGTTCTCACAAGAGCTTCAAACTTGTCCTTGGCAGCCATCGATTTGTGAGCAATTGCATTTCTGATTGTTCTGGTCTCTTCCAGAACGTTTTGGTTGCTTCTCAGCACGGATGCAAAAGGCCGTCCGTCTCGAAAGAAACGCTCAGCCCGATTTGATACGTGGGATGGCACGGTCCATCCAGCATACTGGCGCCCTTCAGGAACAACCCACTCCATCGCAGTTTTGAAATTTGGGGGGAATGCGTATCGATTGGGCGGCCTCCCACGCGGTGCATTCTGCCCTGCCAGATACAAGATGAACGATTCTTCGACGAAGACCTCCCACGCCAAGAAGGCGCGAAGAAAGGCCATTTCGGTCATGTTGTCCCGTCTGGCCCGCGATATATGAGGATTAGCACCGGGAAGCGACCAGTTGTATGCATCGACGGAAATTTGTCGGCACTCTTGAAGGCTCCGCGAGAACTCGTTCAGGACGCTTCTTAGTTGCCTCCGCGCCACGCTAATTTCCTTTCAATGCCTTTACTAGTTGCCTGCAAATAAAATCAGATAGGGTTGTCCTTTCCTCAGCGTGGACCCAGTGTTCCTTATACGCTGCGTAGAACTTCCGTTCGTCCGCAGATAAAGCTATATCCTCGTGCGCTCTTTCGCTCGCCTTAATCCTCTCAACGAGGCCATCTATCGCCTCTAGCGCAATCTTGAGCTTTGGGTAGTCATTTGTCTTGAACGATTTTCTAGTCGTCCCAAGTTTTGGCAAACGATACTTCAGATGGAAGATGGCGCAAAACATTGGATAGAAGAGTCTCGGAGAGCTAAAATCTAGCTGCGCGAGACTGTCACCCAAGATTCCGCCGATGATATCCATCGTGGCACGGAATCGCTTCTCATACGTTTTGCGGTTAGGAAACTCGTCGTCATATTTCCGATACGCAGAGTCAATGACGGATTTGGAGCGTTCTCGGATTCCCTCGTGCATAGCGAGTAACAGTTCTGATATGAATTCGGCCTCGGCCATACGCAAGATTTGCTTTGCCGAAAACACATCGTTGTTTGAGAAAAATGTGGAGAATTCCTTCGCCAGTCGGTACACCGAGGACTTGAACTCGCCGAACCATTTTGCGTTACGTAATTCTTGGTCTTTTAGGCGCTCCGAATATGTGTTTATTCTCGCAAAGAGGTCGTAGACTTCGTTGTCAGGCATGTCCTGAAGGAGGTCAACAACAAACTCGTACTTCAAGATGTCGCGCTTTGTCTCTTTGTCTAAACCGCTGAAATACTTCCCGCCGAATTCTTCGCTATGAGCCTTGCTTATTTTGAAACCATCCCTAATGAAGCTGAGGACCGTATGCAGCCGTTGCTGCCCGTCCACTATCTCGCGGTTTGTCCGGCGTGTTTCAGGGTTTATGTCCTGACGCATATAAATTTTCGGAATTGGTTTGCCGCGAATTATCGTATCGATAAGGTAGGAGCGGGCTTTGGGTTGCCAGACTTCGCGGCGCTGGAATTTCGGCGCAAGCACCAGTTCGCCTTTTTCTCTCCATTCCTCAAAGTCGCGGATACTGTAGTTTCTTGTGTTGAAAAGTTGTTGCATATTTTGTCTCCCAAAGTTCTCGCTGTTAGGAAGGGTTTACTTCTTTCGCAGCACTACAATCGTTTCGGAAGAGCTGCCCGTTGTCCCGCGACGGACCCTTCTGGCGTTCGGAATGAGGTCTGTGTATTCGCAGACTTGCTCATACCCTCCGACACTATGTGTGGCAATTTGGGATACAACTTCTGGCAAATTGCCGTCGGCAAGTTGGCTTAAGGCATCGCCGATTATCAGGACGCACAGGCCGCCTTGTTTTAGAGAATTTTTCCATTGGGCAAAGCAACGCTCCATGAGCGCTAAGAATGTACTTTCGTCGGGCGAGACAACCGTATCAAGTTCTTTCCAATCACGAATACCCAAGAACCAGAGCCTTAGCCTGTTGTCGCGTGCGTATTCCAGCAGCCGCATATAGGGAGGGCTGGTGATAATTGCATCCACAGGTTCCAATGGTGACAACTGCGCCGCATCTTTGCAGAAGCAGAAGCGCGAAACCTCAAAGTCGAGTTGGGGCCGACGACGGAAAGCTCTTGCCACTTTCGCCTCTAAACGGTTCTGGATTGAACGATACGCATACAGCTCAGGAAACCGGTGACGCGGAAACTTTTTGGTACGAAGATATGGAACGGCATGGCTGCTTGGGTATGAAAGAAAGCCCGGTCTCTGGTGGTGCAAAATTCCCATCAATGATGCCAGTAGGAACCACTGGCGTTTACGCTTTAGAACGGTTCCCCACGCCACCGTTTCCCGAAGTGTTTGCGGATGGAAAAAGCGGCGAACCCAAGCTGGAATGTTCCTTAGGTCAACGTCACGGCATTCACGCGCAACCTCAACACCGGAGCGGTGAATCTGTTTGAGCGCGCTATCCAATTTTCGGCAAGGGAACAATTTGGCCCGCGTCAGTAGATAGGCATATGGGCTTAGGTCGTTCGCGATTACCCTACGACCGGCAAACCAAGCTTCCAGTGCAACCGTGCCAGAACCGGAAAACGGGTCATACAACAAATCGCCAGCCTTCGTGAACTGCGCCACGAGGGATGAGGCCATCGATGATTTTACTTTTCCGATGTACGGGGACAGCTGATGAAGTGTGCTTTCCCTACTGACAACACTGCCGCCCCAATCGCAAACTATCGTGCGCCCGCGCCTCATGTACTCCCTGCGGGCAGGTGTGGCGCTTTATCTGATTGTGGCGGTTGCATCTTAGCCGATTTTCGCCTAGCTGTCGTGCGAATTGCAATAGCAGTGTTGGCAGCCCGCCACCAGCGCGGCACGGGGAGGCTCCAATAGTTGCATTACCTCCGTACTGTTCGCTGTGGCCGAGTGCGCCGGTAAGCTGTGCGAATGGACTGGCGAAAATACTGCAAGCCGGAAAACTGGCACAAGGACGCCAATCTACTGCCCCTGATGGATGCTGGCGCGCTGGATGCGCTTGCGGCGGACATCGAAAAACATGGTGTACAGCAGCCAATAGTGCTTTTAGGGGGCAAAGTGCTGGACGGCCGCAATCGGTTGCGGGCCTGTGCAAAGAGAGGCATCAAACTAGACGCCAAGAACTTTCTGCAATTTCATCAGAACGGGGTGTCTCCACGCGAGTTCGTATTCACCAGAAATCTGCATCGGCGGCAGTTAACGGTGGACCAACGTGCTGCGCTGGCGGCGGAACTTATCCCTGCGTTTCGTGAGCAGGCTAAGAATCGCGTGGGTGGACGCCCAAAGAAGAGCGACAAACCCAGCGCAACTGTGCGCGCGGTTTCCGGGAAATCTGCTGAACTAGCGGCCCGGTTTGTGGGCGGCGTGTCCTCACGATACGTGGAACAGGTTCTATCGCTGGACAAAAAGAAGCGTGGAACACTGGCCAAAATCAAAGCCGGAACAATCACGATTAGCGATGCGAAGGATGATGTGGACAAAATCTTCCGCCCACGTCCGCTCAGTGAGCAATTCATTCTTCCGCCCTTCACAGTGCTGGATGCGCGCCAAGGATACTGGCAGAAAGTGTTCTGGCGAGAGCAAGGTGTGAATGGCGGGCATAACAAGCAACTGAACGGCAGCCAACCGAAAACCTCGGAGTCCTTCGCGGACAGCTCCGTTTTTGACCCGGTGCTGGCCGAGTTCGTTTACCGCTCGTTCGCGCCAGTGGGCGGGCGTGTACTTGACCCTTTTGCCGGAGAAGCCACAAAAGGAATAGTGGCCGCCAAAAGCGGATTGGACTATACAGGGATTGACTTGCGCCGCGAGCAGGTCGAGGAAAATCGCAAGCGCGCCCGGAAACTGGGTGTATCCGCAACATGGCGTTGCGGTGATAGCGCGAACCTTTCAAAGCTTGTGCCCGCCAAGGAGCGCTTTGACCTAATATTCACAAGCCCGCCCTACTTCGACCTCGAAATATATAGCAGGCATAAAAAAGATGGTTCGGGATTTGGGTCTTACGAGAAATTCATGCAGTGGTACGACAGTATTTTCCGGCAGGCCGTTGCACGCCTTAAGCCAAATCGCTTTCTGGTGCTTAAAGTGGGGGACATGCGGGATGCGAAGGGTTTCTATCGCAACTTCGTGGGGGATAACATCTCGTGCTTCCTCGGAATGGGTCTGCGATTTTACAATGATGCAGTTCTGGTCACTGCGCCCGGCACAGCACCGCTTCGAGTACGCCAGCAGTTTCCGAATTATCGCAAGATGGTTAGAACCCATCAGAATGTCCTCTGCTTTTTCAAAGGCGATAACCCAAAGCTGATACCACAAACTCTGGGCGTGCTGAATCGCGGGAATGTGCAATGACTATCCATTCGCAGCCGCTCGACTTTCCGCACAAACAAATCCGCGCAAGGGTTATTGCCGAGTTTGTCCGGCAAGCCGGATATCGGGGTGTCGTCGTATTCACATGCGGCAACGCCGCCAAGACGCTGCGCAACGAGGGACTAGAGGTGACAGAGATTGGGCCGCGCGGCGATTTAAAAACTGAGAAATGGTGGACGATGGCCGAAATTCACCGGGCTTGGCCTGATTTGTTCGACGCGACTAGTGGCCATCTTGCGGTTCCATTGATGGGCGACATCGCAAAGGCTTACCGTGCGCACCTCGGCGATTTATCGGTAGGTCGATATTCCGTGCCAGCCGGTAGCGGGGAAACAGTCACGTGCCTGCGGATTGCATACCCATTGATGACTTTCGACCCGACGTACGACAACAGCAAGCCTGAAACGACTCGCCACGAAGATGCACCACTTAATGCGATTGTCGATGCGGAATCCCTACCCGAAAACGAGGTGGAAAAGCTGCGACACGCCCACCTAATGGTCCATTACGGTTCGCTCGTCACTTCGGTACCGCAGCCACCTGACGTTACTCGTTCCCGAGCGCGGCGTAGAGGCTACGCGTTCTTATGCGCTGCGGCCCTAGCCGGAGCACTCTTGACCTTTATCCTTACCCATTGCGGGTAGGTCAGGCAAGCTGCCATTGCTTCTGCACACTTCCCAGCAGTGCGATAATGACTGTATGCCGACAAATGTGCAAGAGTCCCGCGCTGAGTCCGTTCAACGGCGGCCTTACAAGCAACTTTTCATTGAGGTTGAGCTATACAAGCGACGCGACGGAGGATATTACGCTTGGCCTTATATCGGACGCGAACAATCACCCGGCCTCGTAAAGCAGCATTTTGTTCTCAGTGAGGAGCGATTCGCCACAAAAGAAGCTGCCTTGAAGGCCGCCTTCACAGAAGGACAGGCGAAGATTGATGCTGGTTTTGACCCAGACAAGATGTGAAGGGCAACTTCAGGCCGTGCTATTCGCGCCAGCCACGTTGGTGCCAATCGGCACGCCAAGCTCGGGGTGACTCCTGAAATAGGTGATGTATGTACCGTTACCGCGCGCGTTGCCAACCTCCTTGCGAATCCTTGACCAACTCATGCCAGCCTTTCGCAATGCAATAGCTTTCTCAACATCCCATTTCGTTGGCTTGAAGTAGTGATAGCCACGCGCTCGAATACTTCGGTCGACCGGCACGCCAAGCTCGGGGTGATACTTGAAGTAATGGTGCATGGCCACGTGCGAAGTCACAATGCCAAGCTTTGCGCGAATCGCCTCATAGCCCATGCCAGCTTTCCGCAATTCGGCGGCGGCTTTCACATCCCAACTTGGTTGGCCAAACGTATATCTAGCCTTGAACACGTGCGGCTTGTGCTTGCGCGGCGCTGTGGGGTCGTACTCAACCGGCACAATTCCAATGCTCTTGAGGAAATAACGCACACGATTGCAACCCTCGTTCGGGGGATAGCCAATCATTTGTGCGATTTCGTAAACCGAATGCTGCCGCTCGGCCAGCCGCTTAATGCGCTCGGGGTTCCAGCGCACATTTGGAAAGCGGCGCGAGCCAGCAAAAGTTTGCTTTTTGCCGTTGCGGTGATTCAGCGCGCCAACATCGTAGCCAAGCTCCTGAGCAATTCTTTTCAATCTGTCCAGTATCACGCGAACAGTTGTTGGCGCAATGCTTAACGATTCAGCAACCTGCGTGGAATTATGGCCAAGCCGCCAAGCTCTGTAAGCAATCGCACTTTGAAAAGCCAGATAACTACCGGCGCGCTGTACCGTCTCCACGTGGCTTTTCCATGCGGCAATGTCTTGCTGACAATGTGGGGCGATGGTCGCGTTGAAACATTTTTGCGTAGCCATCGCATCCAGCAACGCAATTGGCATTGGCGAGTACGGTCTGCCTAAGTGAACGTATCTATACAAACGCCGCGCCAAGACCTCTTGGAGCTTGGCATCATCCAGCGCAAAGGGGGGAATCCAACGCGGCTGGCGCTGCGCAACGTGCCCCCTATGCATCTTTTTGTAATCATCGAAAGACAAGCCGGTGCTTTCAATTCCATCGGCTGTCTGGTGTATCGCAACAGGTTGCATTTCGTGGCCTCCCCCTTCGTCGCGGCGCCCGGAACTTGGTATCGCAATCCGCACAAGCCCACAAAGATTTATTCAGTTCCACATGAGCGAAGCTTCCACATTCCGGACACTGTTCCGGCGTGCGCCGGTTGGCTTTATTTTCACCGCCACGTTGATGTGGCAACACAACCAAGCGCGTTCTAAACGGCACGCCGCTGGGATAACAGCCGGTACAGTAACCGCTCTTGGCGCTGGCACGCTCGCCTTCAGGTATCCACACACCATGTGGACATTTCGTTGCCAGCGCAGGCTGGGCGGCGCGCACACGCGCATTTTCCGCAGCAATTAAGCTATCGAGCTTCGTCGTGGCTGTGGCCATTTCGTTTCTCATAAAACGGGCTACCCTCGTTCAACCAAGGCCGAAACACAACCGCATCCTCGCTGGCGTAAATCGGGTCGCCCGAACATGCCATGTTCAGGAGTTCGGCAACTGTGTTTTTGTTGTTGATGGAAATGATGACGCCGGTTTTATCGCGGTTATGGTTGTGTCGGCACGAAATGTCGACCTCCGCAATGCCCACGACACCATGCCGCACGAGGTAGGTGTGCACTTCGTCTTCGGAAACGTAGCCGCGCACTTCAAAATGAAGCCACTGGCCAGCCGGTATGCGTTTCATCTGTATTCCCCTGTTGCTTGATTTCTGGTCGGGACGGAAGGATTTGAACCTCCGACCTCTTGCTCCCAAAGCAAGCGTGCTACCGGGCTGCACTACGTCCCGAAGAACTAATCCGGTTGCCGCAAATTCACCGCTACGGGCACATCATTTATTTCGCCAATGTCAAAAAGCACTTGCGCGTTTTTCGAAAATGCGCCTTGGCGCTGAAAACAAAACTGGCCGATTGAAAGGTCGTCCTGTGGGCCTTCCCCAAGCGCCGGAAAGTTGCCGTAAGTAATCACAAGGCCACAATCCGCCGGGGCGTTGTACCAACCAACGAAACCAAGCACACCCGTCTGCCCCACGTGAAGTTGCGCGTACGTCATCAGGAGAGGCTCCGCTGCACATTCTTCAACGGCTGTTGCACAAGTGTTCGATGGGGCTTCGGCAAGCTGGCCGCATCGTTGATGGCCTGTTGAAGTTTGGCGTGCATGGTCGCGCGTTCCTTTTGCAAACGTTTAGCCGCTTCCTGAATTTCAGGTGCACCAACGTAAAGCACATCGCCACGTTCGCCTTTTGCTCCACACGGCCCCTGCGCGCCATCCTTGCCATCTTTACCGGCGCTACCATTCTTGCCATCGCGACCAGCAACGCCACGTTCGCCCTTTTCTCCACGCCCGCCGGGCTCGCCTTTCGAGCCAGCACGCCCGTCCAAACCGTTCAAACCGTTGCGGCCGTCCTTGCCATCTTTGCCGTTTTGTCCCGGCGGGCCTTGCTCGCCTCGTGGTCCCGGTTGCGGCACTGTCACGAATTTGTACAGGTAGTCAAGCAAGTCGCACAGATTCAAAAGCGTGCCATCCGGCAAAGCTAGATAGCATCGCCCCGAAGCGTTGTGCCGGTAAAGCGTCCCCGGTTCAACGCGCCGTGGAGGAAACGTGTTTGTGTTGACGAAATTCACTTTGCTCCAAGTGCAAACTGGACGGCCTTATCGCGCGGCATTCCAGCCGCGACGTTCTGGCGCACGGATTCCATTTCCGCTGGCGTCCACTGGTGGCGCTGATTCAGCGGCAACACGCGCGGGCGCTGCGAGATTTCTTGCGCGGCGCGCTCAATCACCACATCGGTGCCGGTACACTGTGAAAGCTCATTCAACTCCGCATCGCTGAGCTTGTACTTTGCAGCCAACTCTTTGAGTCCCGCTTCCGTCATAGTTCCTCCTTTTACCGCCTAAAAATTCCAGCCGCGCCGCGCATTCGGATTTTGAGCCGAGAATTGTCGCGCAAGTTTTCGAGCACGTTCCAATCGGCGCGGCAATTGTCCTCGTCAGCAATATCTTCCATCGGCCCAAGATTCAAACCGCCAACGCCCCACGAATAACGGAATTTCCGCGCTTTCGTCATGGCCGTGGCCATATCCATGTCGGGGTCGGAGTCAAACACATTGGAGGGAAGCGCAAAAGCGTATGCGGCGTTGTGGAAAAGGTAGTGAAAGCCTTTCTTATCCAGCGCATCTTTCAGTAGATTGGATTCCCAAATGCGGTTAGCGGAAACTTCCTCGGCGGTTAAATCGCGCATATCAGCCACGACCAAATCCCCGATGACGGCCGCTGCATGGCGGCGCGCTAGGTCTTTCATTTCGTCGCTGGGCATGTAAGACAAACACGTGCCGGATGTGGGAAAGTTCTTCGGGACTAACTTGCGCGCGTGTTCCAGCGCACGCGCCGATACTTGGGTGCTCCCCGGCTGGCCGTAAGCGGGATACGTGACCGCGCTGTCGTCCATCAAATCGACGCGGCGCAACGTTCGCGTTAGCGGCGTGGCGTTGTCCCACGAATCGCCGCCATCCGGAACTGTGAAGGCGAAGCTGCATTCGGAAAGGTCGCCACGTTTGATGGAAGCAAACGCACTTTGGTGCGCGCTGTTGGTGTTGTCCAACTGGCAACGAAACTGAAGGCCGGTTGAGTCGGCCCAAACTTTCAGCGTGCCGCTGCGCGAGCGGCCAAGAATCAAACTGGGGTCATGATTGACAAGGCAACGCACGTCGGAGTCCGGCGATGACAGTGAAAGGTCGAAAGCGCCGGGAGCAATCTTTTCGCGGAAGCCGCCCAAATCGTTGGACAGGACGTTGTAGCTGGCCGCTGTGCCTTCGATTACGAAGTCGGCTCCTTTGGCCGCGCGCACATTCGTGCCTTTGTAAACTCGTGTTTCCATAAATCACCTCACAATTTCCCACCCGCGTGTGAAGGCTATTCGCCGTTGGCTCGCCTCTGAGCCAATTCCAAATCATCACGGCGATTACGAGCCTGTTCCGCCAACCATTCGGGATTTTTCTGGCTTTCAACAAGCCGCTGGTATCGCTCCAGAACATCCTTTGGAAGTTCAAAGCCCGCGAGCTTGAAATGCGCGGTGGCACCTTGGACAGAACCGGGGTACGAAAATTCTGCGCGACCAGAACGCAACGTGATAACCGGCATTCCGGATGGACTTTTCCCTACATTCCACTCAGGCGTTGCCACGTTGCGGATTGCGGCGCTGGCCGCGTTAGCAACGTGTACCGGTTTCGGTGCTGGTTCCACACGCTCGAACACACTAGGAAGAGCCTCCAAAAGAATTGCGCCAAGCGCGGGGTCAATTCTGTAAAACGTTTTGCCGGTAGATGTGACTTTGATGTCCACGTTTATTTACCCTCCAAGATTTCTTTGCACAGCGCAGCCAGTTTCAAGACCAAAACGGCGCGGAGCTTTTTGTCGCGCGGCTTCGCTTGGGCACGTTGCTTGGCGCGCCACAGGTTCACGGTCAGTTTTGCGTATAGGGATTCAGTCATTGTTCCTCCTAATTCGCTGGCGCGGATTCAGTAGCCGTTAAGTAGCAGCTCATCAAGACAGGTAAATGTGACGGGTCTGCGTGTGCGACATTCGTGTAAATTTCGGTCCAGATTTGTGCCACGTCGCTAGCACAGCGCGGCACTTTCGAGGCACTTCCGCCAGGGACCCGAATTGCGGCTGCGTCTGTGAAAGTAGGCGTCGCCTACCAGAAGCCCTTTGAAATCAGAACGAGACCTCATACCGGTCTTTTTCAGCCACAGAAAGATGACGCGCGCCTGCGCGTGGTACGCGCGCGCGAAATGTGCGCCTGCGATAGCGTGCTCCTGTGGTTTCGTGCCAGTTTGATAGCGTTTGTAATCCGTAAGCAGCGCGTTGCTGCTGGCCGCAGCAAGGCATGTCGAGCCCTTGGTACCTTGCGGCCACGGTACGGATGTCGGCAGATTGTCGTCGCTTGGTGTGTATGGTCGTGGGGTTGACGTGGCTGGTTTCTAGCTTGGGGTTGCCTGTTACTGATGCGCTGGCCGGTTGCTGGTTTGCGGATGACGGGATGACATAGGCTGACCGGGGGTTCAATAAGCGTAATCGCCTTAATTTCGTCAACCATGCTGCAACTCGATTGACTTTGAAGCATAATCGAGACCATGAAACCAGATGTCGGAGCGGTCATCGCGGTAGCTGCCCTAGTTCTCGTTGCTACGGCGCTTATCGGCGCTGGCCTGTATGCGGTGTTCGGCAAACCCACTAGTCATGACGGGAAGCAACGTAAGCAGCATGTTATTCACGGGTTTGAACTCGGCGGCGGTATTCTTCTTGGAATAATCCTGATGGGGAGTTTGGTCGCCTTTTCCCAGATTGCATTTGGGATTGTCGAGTCAGGAAGGCTTTCCAGAGGCGCGGCGCTTTTCATCGCGCTTGCCTCGCTGCTCCTGATTTTCTCGATGATTAGACACTGGGCCAAACATTTCGCCGGATGGGTTGGCTACAGTGTACTGAATGGGCTTCTCATGGTGAGTACCGGGCATCTCGTAAATAACCCCTCCATACTCGTTCCCCGGTGGTGGTCCATCTCAGCTACGGTATTGATGTTTACGAGTGCTCTCGTGTCCGCCCGTTTCGTCAGAAACTACACACTAAGCGCAGTTGACAAGGCTGCACTGATGACTTGGCTTTTGGCCTTTACTTTCGCTGTCGATGTCGAGAGCACACACGCCTTTTACCACGAACCGCTTGGGTTAGGAGCGATGTTTGTTGGGACTCTCGCTCTGGTCGCGGCATTGCTGTATCACCGCGCCACGCACCATCATCGTGTTTCCACGACACCGCTGGGACGCTCAGTTCAACAGAGTCATTCGTAATTGACGTAACATCGCGATTGCAACTCATTGACCGGAGCCTTGCCATTTTTCCAATGGCGGGAAAATGAATAAGGGGGCCCCGGGTGGCCAAAGGGTAACCAACCGGGGCTGCGCTGTGGAACCAGAGCGGTTGGTTGTCCGCGCTGTGCCTGTTTCCAGAATTACCGCCGCGTGTTAGGCGAGCCGCCGGCCGCTGAATATCTCGGCGGCGATGCGTTTTGCGGCCAACAGTGAATCGTTCAAATCATCGACGGCCATTCGCGCGCGGGTTGCTGCTGTGGCCACGGAATCAAAGTAATACCCCATTTGCGCCAGTGCTCGACGGTTGTTCTTAGCACTTTGTTTTTCTTCCTGTTTCAATGCGCGGCGCTGGCGTGCGCTCGCCGGATATTCCTGCGGTTGTTTTCCGAATGCGGCGCGCACGTGTCCGACGTGGAACTGTTTGCAATCGCGGCACGGATACACAACCAAGCGTTTTGCGGCTTGCTTGTCGCGGGCATTCTCGACTAGCTCTCGTCGAGCTTTTTCAGCAAGGATTTTCGTTGGGTACCAGATTTTCTCCGCGCACTTCATTCCCATGTTTTCATTCTCCGCAATCGTGGCCGATTTGTTGGCGGCATTAGCTCTACCATGTTTGCGCCAATTTCTAACGCGCGATTTCTGGCGATAAGTTCATGCTCGAAAAGTTCAACCAAAAGCGTGCTACCGGCTGATGGAACAGCAAAGCGACCATTTCCGGTAATCGCAAATCCGGTAAACGTGTCAGCGGCCAGCGTGCGCCAATCGACAGCAGTCGTCATCAGCTTCTCCGGCGCGTGTTACCTATTGGCCGCTCGAAGATGTCTTTCAGCTTGGTCTCGAATTCCTTCTTGGTTTCGATTGGCAAAAGTTCGTGCAATTCACGCGCGGTTACCGGTACCAATGTGCTGCCAACAAAATCATCGGCTTTGCACACGTAGTACATGCTTAGGTCCACCTGCATAAGTTCATAACCATGCCGTTGCATTAAGACCACCCCGCTTTTCGGTCGAAAAAACACGCGCGTGTCGCGCCATACCTTGGCTGTCTTACTGTCTGACTGACAACTCCTTTGACCTTTACAAAAAAAGTACGCTGGACACTTGCTTGAAGAGTACCTAGGACACTTATGTAGGCCAGTTTTTGGCCTATGGCCATGGGCCAGTCTTTGTACCCACCAACCGTAGGCCAGTTTTTGGCCTGTGGTACCATCGGCCAGTTTTTGGCCTGTGGATTCATTCGGCCTCCTCCTTCCTTCGGCGCAAGATGCGCTGCCAAGGCGTGCCGTCAACCGGCTTCGGCCACTTACAAAAAGTGCTGGCCGTAGTACGCTGACCAGTTTTCGGGTCAACCGTTTGGTACCGGCTTATCCAGCCTTTCTGCCGCAAGCCACGAATTGCTTCCTTTACGCCGTGGTAGCTTAGGCCGGTTTCACGCATCAGCAGGTTGTATCCAACCCACGCGCGACGCGAATCCTTGTTGGCGTGCGACAGCAAAGCTATCCACACTTTGAGCTCCGCACCGGTAAATTCACAGATGCGTGCGCGAATGTGGTACGGCAAGCGGTTGAGGCACAGACTGGTTTCAGCCTCCGCCGCCTTAATCCGTTCGGATTCGGCTTGATTCACCATTCCATCTTTCGACTACGTGCGTGCAGGAATCTTTTGGGATTCAACAAACTTGTTCAGGTCTTGCACATCGAAGAGCAGACGTTGCCCCAGACGGATGTGAGAAAGCTCTTTTGCCCAAACCAGTTTCCGAATCATCCATGATGTAGTGCCAAGGTAAGCGGCTGCTTGATTGACACCTAGCAGACGCGGCGCTTGCGCATGTGCAACTTGAACTTTGTGTGCCATTGAAGACGGCTCCCCTTCGGATTTCGGAAGCCGCATTGGGCCAGAAGTGGCCCGGATGATACGCGGAGGATACTGCGCGCCTTGTTTCCGTTGGCTGTGTGAAACCTTGCCGGGGCTTTCCGGCACGCCACAAAGCGTCTAATCGTACCTGCCAATCTTCTAGCAGGGACGATGACTCTACCATGACAAAATAGCGTTCGCAACTCTTTTGTTCCGGTTTGTACCCAGAACATAGCGCAAATATGCGCTGGGTTACTCAAGGTATCTCTACAACTTTTACCCAAGCGCATAAGATTTTGTGGGTAAAAGGGGTGCCGCATGGTTTCTCAACCGGGCAAACAGAAGCAGCGCAGAGCAAACGGTGAAGGCTGTCTAATCAAGCTGAAAGGATGCCGATTCTGGTATGCACAGTATTATGACCTGAATGGGCGACGGATTCGCATTTCAACCAAAACCGAAATCAAACAGGAAGCGCTTGGCGTGCTGCGCAAACAAATGGGCGACCGTGACCGTGGGTTGGCACCGCTTGCCGACGCCCGCAAGGTCACGTACGCAAACCTGCGCGCCGGACTGATGGCCAGCTACGTTGAAAAAGGAAACAAGTCATTGCACACGCGGGCCAACGGCGACGAAACCGTCACGGGTCTTAGGCAGCTCGATGATTTCTTTGGCTACAGCACGGATAATCCGGGGCCGCGTGTAACGCAAATCACAACCGATACGGGCCGGGCGTTTGTGCAGAAACGCAAAGCCGAAGGCGTGGGCGCTGCGGTCATTAACAGGTCGTTGGCTTGCTTGCGCCGAATGCTGCGCATTGCCAGTGAGGATGGAAAGATTCAAAACCCGCCCGTCATTCGTTTGCTGAAAGAGCCGAGCGCACGCAGGGGCTTTGTGCCGCTGGAAAAGTTCGAGGAACTTGTGACGCTGTTGCCGACCGCGCTGCAGCCCCTTATCACTTTCCTGTACTACTGTGGCGGTCGTGTAGGCGAAGCGCTACAAATCGAATGGGGACAAGTTGACCTTGATGCTCGGCTGATTCGGTTGGAGCCGGAGCAGACCAAAACAGACGAGGCCCGTATCCTGCCCCTGCCATCTGTATTGGTCAATGTGCTGCGCGAAATCCGCCCCAAGGTTGGGCTTGTTTTCACCGCTCCAAATCTGCGGAAGGATTGGCAGAAGGCTTGCGCGGCCTGTGGGCTGGGCCGTATTATCGAAGTGCCCGGCAAGAAGCACGACCCGCGATACGAGGGATTAACAATCCACGACCTACGGCGTAGTGCTGTACGCAATCTGGTTACAGTTGCGGGCGTGCCGGAGCGAATCGCGATGAAGATTTCAGGCCACAAAACCCGTAGCGTGTTCGACCGGTATCACATCGTCTCAACCGAGGATGTGACCGGCGCGATGCGCAAGCTGGAATTGGCTGCCGAAAATCTTCTGCCCCAATCCAATGGGGCAAAGTTAGGTAAAAAGCCTGCACGCAGTACCCGCAAGTCATTGATGGCGCTATCGTCTAGGGGTTAGGACGGAAGATTCTCAATCTTCAAACCCGGGTTCGATTCCCGGTAGCGCTACCAAACCTCTCCATTAAATGTATGCGGGGATTCGGCCTTACTGTATCGAAACTAATGATTTGTAAAGCCAAAAATACGCAATGTTCCCGGATTAACTTCTTGACTCCGATTCATTCAAAGATAAAAATTAGTCCGCCCGGCGGCTCACCCAAAAGGCCCGTCAGAGTCACAGAAGCGCCATGTTACTGAATCGCTTCAAAAAGGAATCCGATGAAATCGCTCACGATGATCTGCCTCCTACTGATATTGTCCGCGACTACGATTGTGGCTCAGTCTCAACCGGGCAGGAGGATCAACGCGCCTGTTCAAAGTCGTGACAAAATTCAGCGGAATTTCTCGGACGCATCGCGAACAAAACCTTTGGCCGCTCGATTGGGGACTTGGCCGCAGTTGAGTCTCTTCGCACCGCCTCTAGACTACAACTCTGGTGGTAACACTACTTATGCGGTCATAGCAGGAGACTTAAATGGCGACGGCAAGCTTGACATTGTGGTCGTAAGCGTTTGCCCGAATCAGAACTGTTCGACCCGTGATGGCTCCGTTGCCGTCTTACTAGGAAATGGCGATGGCACCTTTCAGACAGCAGTGGTCTATGATTCGGGAGGGCAGGACAGCCGATCGGTGACCATCGCCGATGTGAACCGCGATGGCAAGCCCGATGTGCTCGTGACGAATATGAGTGGCTCCGCGGGTGTTCTATTGGGAAATGGTGATGGAACGCTTCAGCCTGCCGTTGCGTACTCCTCGGGAGGACTTAGTACGCATTCGGTGGTAGTCGCCGACGTGAATGGAGACGGCAACCCTGACTTGCTATTAGCTAATGCGTGTTCCGATGGGAATTGCACGAAGCACGGAACACTAGGCGTCCTGCTGGGCAACGGCGATGGTACCTTCCAGAAGGCAGCGACGTACGATGCAGGTGGCGTCTGGACGTTGACGGTTGGCGTGGCGGACTTAAATGGTGATGGCAAGGCTGACGTAATTGTAAGTGATCAGTGCATCGACGATAACTTTACGTCCGATGGGGTCGTGGGCGTTCTGATTGGTGATGGTAACGGTACCTTTAAGCAGGTGGTGACCTACGACTCTGGCGGAGCGATCTCTGACTCCGTAGCTATTGGCGATGTCAATAATGACGGCATAGCAGACGTTGTTGTAACGAATCTTTGCAGTGAAGTGCCTTGCAAAGCACCGAGTACTGTTGGAGTCCTATTAGGCAAAAGAGATGGTACGTTAAAGCCCGCCGTACCCTACACGACGGCAAGCGCAGGGTCCGACTCGGTAGCGTTAACAGACGTTGATGGAGATGGCAATCTCGACGTTCTAGTGACCAACACATGCGGAGGCGGCTGTGATTCGATCGGAGTCCTCCTTGGCAACGGCGATGGCACCTTTCAGCCGGTAGTGACACTTCTCCCGGGTGGCCTATACCCCAATTGGGTCACGGCTGCGGATGTCAACAATGATGGCAAACCAGACCTAATTGTGGCCAACCAATGCGTTAGTCAAACAAACTGCGCGAATGGGGTTGTAAGTGTTTTGATGAATATCACTTCACCTGTTGTGACTCTTGCCCCCGACCAATTCAATTTCGGGAATCAGACGGTCGGAATTACCAGTTCTCCGCTGATATCTATTTTTACAAACGCGGGCAACCGCCCACTCAACGTCAAGGCAATCGTCGTGACTGGGGCAGACAGTGCCGATTTCGTGGAAAAGAATAACTGCCCGCCCTTCTTGCCTGCGAACGGGAGTTGTAAGATAGGAGCCACTTTTGATCCGCCGGATACGGGCGATCGGAAGGCGGCCATTTCCATCTCTGACGACGCTCCTGATAGCCCGCAATCTATCTCGCTCTCAGGTGCGGGAGTCTTGCCGGCAGCCGAGTTGTCGCCGACAAGCCTGACGTTTCCAAATCAGGTGGTCTTCACAATAAGTCCGGCACAGCAACTTACACTCACGAATTCGGGTTTAGGAATACTCAAAATCACAGCTGTGAAATTTGCCGGGCCATTTGGAGGAGCCACCAATTGCACCAACACACTTGCTTCCGGAGCCAGTTGCACCACGAACGTGACGTTTAAGCCAAAAATGAAAGGCCCGCTGAGTGGTTCAATAATACTGACTGACAATGCGCTGGGCAGCCCTCAAGTTGTCCCTTTGTCAGGCACTGGGACGTTCGTACAACTCAATCCGGCAAAAGTAAACTTCGGGAACCAGCCAATCGGCACAACCAGTGCTCCAAGATACGTGATCCTCAGCAATAAGGGCGATGCGCCAGTGAATATCTCGGATATGTCGATCACAGGAACCAACGCTGGCGACTTCTCGCAACAGAATAATTGCAGCAACGTCGTGGCTTCAGGAGCCTACTGCAAGATCAAACTGACGTTTACTCCCAGCGGGCAAGGCGGCCGAAATGCAGGCTTGGTAATAAGCGATGACGGCGGAGGCAGTCCTCAAGTCGTACCCTTAACGGGCAGAGGAACGCCATAGCATGTAACGTCATCGGGAATACCGATCGCAGCACTCCATACAGCGCGTGCCATCCATTCTGGAGGTGCAAGGCAGAGAAATCGCTGGCCGCGGCTGAACATGACCTTGTCACCGTTCGGCGTGGTCATGGCGAGCCTCGGCCAACGGAGTGTTAGTTTAGCGAGGCGTAGAAGACGCCTGGGTTGGCGTTGTCGTCATCGCGTCTCACCACGATGGTCACGAAATATGCGAACTTCGCGAAGTTGAAGACGTGGTTGATCGGGGCGGTCTTGAACGTCGGCCCGCTGACAGCGTGCTGATCGCTGTCGTATGTCGCGATTATCGCGCTGTTCCCAGTAGACCTGCTGGCTTCCAGCAATCGCACCTGCACCTCGTAGTCTCCTCCTTCACCATCGGGATCGACATAGCCCGCTCCCAAAGTCGTCCATGTTGGCTGTCCTTTGTCCAGTGGATTGTTGACCTGGCAGCGAGCCGAGATCGTTCCCGTGTCTCCTGGCTCGAATTGAAAGGTTGTGCCACCGTTCCCGTAAGTGTAGAGGCCAATGCTGTCCGTGCCCGGTTGACAGGTGCTGCCGATCGTGGACCAGCTCTGCGCCCGAGCCAGCGGCGAGAACATCAAGGCTACTGCTAGAGTTGCCAACAACACATAGTTCTTATTCATAACTTCTCCTCAAGTGAGCTCCGCGCAGGAGCTGGATTGTCGGGCACTTCGGTATCTTTACCGTGAAACGCCTTCAATCGATAACGCGACGTTTGAGGAGAAAGGGGGTCATGCGGGGAAGAATGAGGTTGATCTGGTGTCTTGTTAGGCATTGTGACCAGGAGTACAATCCGTTCCTCTTGAATTTCCTGGTCAACTGATAGGAGGGTTCCATGTTGAGCCTACCCGAAGCCAATGTTCGAGGCCGACGCTTTGCGATGGGCAGTGTTTCTTGCTTATGCACGCTCGGCATTCTGGCAATTCTGCTAGGCTGTCCTCCGTCGAATGGGGGAGTAACTGTACCTAACACCGATCCAACCCCACCTTCGATTACGCTAGGTTTCGCACTGGAGGGTTCCAGCACGGTTTCTGGAACGGTGTCGGTGGGAGGTCAAACCCAAACCATCACCCTTCCACAGAAGACCGGTAAGCTGTCGCTACTCGCGACCGGGACGGACCCTGACAGCGGGATTCAGTCGGTGGGGATTTTTATGGAGGCGGACTCGCAAACCTGCACCTCTCAGGGGACATGTTCGGGAAGTCTCGCCCACGGGCTTTGGAGCACGCCGAATTTTGTTTCTAACAGCGGGAAAAAGAATCCTGGTGATACCGCGAGTCCGAATTCTGTGCTGGCGGAATCGGTGGACTTGACCACGCTGATAAAGACGTCTCCAGTGAATCCCGGCGACACTGTAACCACCAAGATCTGGGTAATGGGACAGGCTCAAAATCAGCTAAACGCTACCAGCCAGACGGCAGAAGGTGTGGCCATGTTTGTAGAAAAGAAATGATCGGGTTTGATGCGACAATACGTGCAAAGAGTATTTCTCCGTTCACATTGTCCTCGAGGTGAATCCATGAAACTCATCTTTGTTTTGTTTTCTCTTGCCAGCCTCTGCTTTGCTGCGGACATACCCTGGTCACGAAGCGCCATGCAGATGCACGGCGGCACGGCTACGCTTTCCGCAATGACGAATAGTGCGGCGACGCTCGATCTGTGGGTCGACTGCAATTATGCCGGTGCGCCCTGCCTTGCCGCTCCGCCGGTTGATCAGCAGGGAAATCGCTTCACCCTGATCTCACGGCGGCAATTGGGTACTGGCCAGAGGGAACATTATCGGTTGGAAGTTAAGGACGTCCCGATTGAAACGGTCATGATTCCAACCGAACGAATTGGAAGGCTGGTGTCTTACACCATGCTGCTGGATTCTCAATCAACGCCGTAAGAAGCGTAGCAACATCGTCTTGGAATGCGCTCAGGCTCCAATCACATCCGGCCGCGGGTGTCCCGCCTGTCGGCACTGGGCGAGATAGATTTCCAGCGCGGCGCCGGCGTCGAGCACGGTTTCCACGTTGCCTTGCTCATCGAGATTCAGATTTGCGCCGCGAATGGCAAACCAGGCGTCGGTGATGTCCTTATTGCTCTCCAGCACCTGCAGCGTGTGCACCGATCCGGCGGGTTCATAGAGATACGATCCGGCGGTGTTTACTTCGGGGTATTCCAGGTACTTCCAGGCGCCGCTCAAGGTAAAGCCGAAGACCTCGCCAGTGTGCTTGTGGCGCTGGATGGTCACTCCCGGATCGAAACGTACCCGCACAACCCACAATCCGGATTCGACGTCCGCCTGCAGCAGTTGAAACGTTACGCCCTGCTGGTAAGGAACAAAGGGCAGCTCATTCTCGCCGCGATGCAGCGCGCTGGGAACAGGAAAGGGAACCGGTTTGCTGGCCATGGATGGACCTCCTTGTAGACATCAAACGCGGTGCAAGTTTACACCGTTGGCCCGATTATCACTAAGGGAAACCGCAGCGCTATTCAGCAGAAATGGAGAAGGTGGAGCGCCCTTCGACGCTCCACCGTTGAGGAAACAACGGAGTTCAGCAGCCGCCACCACCCGGTCCGCCGAAGTAGAACGAGGTCGGAGCATAGGTGATGTCCTTGATCGTGAAACACTGGGGTGAATCTTCGTACGGTGTCAGGTGCGGCCATATTTTCTTTTTGTCAGTGTTGATGAACCAGATATCACTCTGATAAGCCGCGTACCCGAAGCCCTTGCTGGGCCACTTGCCGCTGCCCATCTGCGGCCAGTGACCGAGACCGGCGACTTCTCCGCCAAACTGGATCTGGGTTGCGTGGTGTCTCATCGGGCCGCTGTTGTAAATCGAGCCGACGTAATAGCCGACCCACTCGCCACCGAGTTGCAGCCACCAGTTGCCCTGGTAAAGATAAAACTCAGCCTGGAAGTAGTGTTGGGTTCCACCGAACTGGCTGTAGTTGGTGAAGCCATCGCCGAAGTACCAGTCGTTAGCCACCTGCACGAACGCGCCGCAATCCAGGTTGTAGCAACCGGTGTTAACGTAGCCATCCGCGGTGTAATAGATAAAGAGGACAGCCTTATTGGTACCCCACGCGAGAGGCTGCACCTGCCAACCCACCTCGGCTGTCTGTACCGGAGACCCGGCAGAGTACCACTGTTGAGACAAAGACATGGCATCGCCTTTTCCCGTGTTCACTTTTGGGTTCCAAAGATTGAGGTCGGAGTTGCCGCCGAGGTTCTTAACATCTTTGTAGGCGGTCGCGTAGTGATGCACATCGCTATCGCCCGGCTCCGGCATATCGGGGTTGTTCGAATCCCCGGAACCAGTGCGTCCCTTGGCGAAGAAGTCGCGCAAGGTGTTGAACTGGGTCATGTCTTCCAGCGTCACGCGACGCATCGGAATGCTGTTGTCTTCGCAGCGAGTGGCGTTGCCAAGAGCATCGATGCCGGCGTCGATCTGAGAGGTTGACGCGGCTCCCGCGATTTGTTCCCGCGTTTCGGCCGGAGGCGGAGTTGCAATCGTTCCATCCCCATACAGCCGGACCCCGGCCTGTTGCTCAACCGGAATGCAGTCGTAAGTATGACCTTCCAGCAGGAAGCTGTGCTTCACTTCCACTCCCTGGTAGAGGTCGAGAATGTGCTGGCGCATGTCGTCGAACGCGAGGGCACCCTGCACCTGGCTCCCCGGGCGGGTGTTGTAATCCTCGACCGTAGCCGTCGATGCGGAGGCGATAAAGTCCTGAAAGGGAACAACTTTGGTGGGTTGTGGCTGGCCATGAACAAAACCAGATAGTGCGACCACAGCCAGGGCGAAGCGGCCAATGCAGCCTTTGCTGCCGAAATCTTGAGCAAACAATGAAAATGTCACTGGAATTCTCCTTTTGGGGTTCGATTGGGCTGTTTATTTCTGCCCTCATTTCATAGCGCGCCGAAAATTGGAGAATGGGGTCATGATTTATTTGCCAAACGATTCAGGAGAGAATCCCAGGAAGCTCTTCTTTATTGACCTTCGAAGACCCATGTAATAGACTGCGTTCCTCTTGGCCAGCGCCGATTAGGACCGGCTTGGGCCCACAGCGCCCTCGTGAATTTTGGACTGGTTTCCCTGGACGAAACCAAAGGTTGGGTCAAATGTTTAAGACCGCATTGTTCGCGCTCGTCTTCTTAGTCCCGGTGATTTCGCTCTCACAGGATTCGACTACTCCGGGATCCGACATGGCTACGACTCAAACAGAAGATTTGTCGCCCCCGGCGCCTCCCAAGTATTGCAACCCTTGCGTGTTTTATTCCGGGGACTTTAACCCGAACGCGAACCCCAATGGCTTGCTGAATGGAATGTTTGCCGGAAACGTGGACGGTGAAGTGTGGGTGCCATTCTCGGTGTCGACCAAGATTGTGGTCACTGGCCTCTTCGTCAACGAACTTTTCTCCGTGCCGCCCCCAGCGAAAGCATCCGCAACCTGGGGAATTCGCAACGGTGTCTCGAGTGGGGACGGCGGCCAGGTGCAATGCCAGGGGACCGGCACGGCGCACTCAGCGCCTACTGGCCGGAAGTTCACTTTCAAAGGCACGACCTACATCGAATACACCTTGCTGGTGAAGTTGGCGCAATCGAAATACTGCCAGCTTACGAATCCCACGCCCGACCCGCTACAGCGCAACTTACCGCCCCCGACGAAGGGTCAGTGCCCGCCGGACTGTTCCATGTCTGTCGTGGTCGACGTAGCGCCGACAGACAACCCGGGAGGGTTTGTCTCCGATGTGCCGACCAAGAACCCCGAGCATCACTTCGGCAACAGGAACATCAATAACGATTCGTTTTTCACATCGACCTCGTATGGATTTAACTTTGTGCCTGCGACCCAAGCGTGCGCAGAGGGTTCGCCAATAGCGATCACCAAAGTGGGGTGCCACATGTTTTCCGCGGGCTTGCTGGGCACAGGTAGATGACACGTCCCTCATAAGAGCCAAGCACTTATCGCAGCCCTCCGAGCTCAGCCTTGGCGGCGCGGGCGATGGGCAGATCGCTGTCCGCCGATTGCCAAAGAGCAAGGAAATCACCATACGATTTGCGGGCCAGTTCGGCCTGATTCGCGGCCTGGTAGGCGCGAGCTACTTGCAAGCGGGCCAGGGCAGCAAGAGGGGAGTTTCCCACTAGTCCGGGGTGGGACAGAATATTCAGAAACTCCACGACCGCCTCATTCGATTTGTGCATCGCGGTTAATGCCTCTCCCCGTAAATAAGCCGGATACATGGTTGCAAGGAAGAACAAAGGCGGCGGGGCCCCGCCGAGCTCGTACGGAACCACTCGTTGCAGTGCGTCGATTGCGCGTCGAGCGTCGTGACGGTGAAGCAGAATTGCAGCGTTAATGCTGGGGAGCCAATAGTCGTTCAACAAGGTATGTAATGGCCGATGTTGGTGAAGAAGGTTCAGTAACTTTCGTGCGCCTTGTTCATCGCCACTGCGCGCCAGTGCCATCGCTGCCGTGATTTGCACTTCAGGCGTTGGGGCCAGGGTCAGCGCAGCACTTGCCTGCCTCCTTGCTTCGGAAGAGTTCCCCAGTTCGGCTTCCCGCAAGGCTTCGCTCGCCTGCCATACAGCCGCCATATCTTTACTGTCAGAGCGAAGCGCCGACTCGATCGCTCGGGCGGATAAATCGCGCGCGGCCTTGAGCCGCCCGTGAAACGCTTCAGTATCTGACTGGATCGCCAGTAAAGAGTCTTCACTGTCGGTTTTTTGTCCTGCGGTCACGAGGCGCTGCATCTCTTGAGCGTCGTCCTGCAGGAAAGCAAGCTGATAATAATTCGACAGCATGGAGGCATCGAGCTTGCGGGCGTGCGCCTCGGCGAGTGTGGATTTTGCCTCCTGCAGGCGGCCAAGGCTGATGTAATCCTCGGAAAGATTCGAGTAGACCCGAAATGTGTTTGGCGCCAATTGAAGGCCCTCGAGATCTTCGGCCAGCGCCTGCTCCATGCGGCCCAGGTTGGAATACGCGGCGCCGAGATTGATACGCGGGGCCAGCGCTCGAGGATAAATCTGTTTCCAACGCTGGTTGACTTCGATGGCTTTTTGCTGCTCTCCCGTTACGTTCAAGTAGTATGCTGAATCGATGGAGAACTGCTCCAACTCGGTGACCCGGTCGCGCAGCTTGTAAGCTTTGGTTACGTATTCTGCGGAGAGATTTGCCTGGCCGAGATTGGAATAAACAATGCCCAGGCCTGCATTCGCAATAGCAAAGTCAGGATCCAGTTCCACGGCGCGCTTGAAGAGAGGCAACGCGGCAGATTCGCCTTTCGACTGCCAGGTCTTCATGGCCAAGCCGTAGGCTTCGAGCGCTTCCAGAGACGAGGTCGTGTCCTGAAAGAGCGTGACGTCGTGCGCCTTGATCGATGCCAGCGATTCACCCAGATTGCTTCGCATGGCGCGAGCCGCCTGGTGGAGTTTCGCCAGCACATGCTCTCGTTGGTCGGCCTCTACCTGTTCCATATGCAGGGTGCTGCCGTCTTCGCAGTTCTCGGCTTTCAGTGTGACTGCATAGTGACGGCCGATGTTGGCGATCGAACCGAGCAGCGTGACTTTGCTGTTTTCCCGGCGGCAGACTTCGCGCGCGATCTCCGGTGTTAGCCGCGAGTCACGCGGCCGCCCCATGAGTTGAAGCTGCCGGCTGACCGCGCTGTCAGGGAGCACGTTGAGAAAAGTCGACTGTCCGAGATCGGCCGCCAATCCTTCTTTGAGAGCATCGTCGAAAACTGTGTCAGACGTCGTATTAACAAAGTCACCGAGCACAATCGTGTCTTTGTCGGTTAATTTTGTTGACGACTGTTTCCGCCAGAGAAGGCCAGCGATACTTCCAGCTACTGTGAGCAGCAAAACCAGCACTATGGATGATTTTCGCCGCCAGCTCGTAAGTGACACGCTGGTTAGCCGTTCCTGCTTTAACCGTTCAAGTTCATCACGGATTTCAGACGCGCGCTGGTAACGGTGCTCA
>Ga0335081_10001627_pt1 | contig 35850 bp, 34 predicted proteins | sample Lox_Sample_35_FD_206713 | JGI IMG/M metagenome (GOLD analysis project Ga0335081, IMG submission 206713) | Soil microbial communities from Loxahatchee National Wildlife Refuge, Florida, United States - Lox_Sample_3.5 | ecosystem: Environmental > Terrestrial > Soil > Wetlands | place: USA...
AAGCAGCGCACCGCTAACGCGCTGTTGCCCAAGCGAAAACGCAGAGATCCGCGGCAACGGGAACTGTTCGGGAAGGAACCGCGCCGGGCGCTCTGGCAGGCGCGCTTCTACGATTTCAACGTGTGGAGTACCAAGAAACGAGTGGAGAAACTGCGCTACATGCATCGCAATCCGGTCAGGCGTGGGCTGGTCGAGTCGCCGGAGCAGTGGCGCTGGAGCAGCTACCGGTTCTACCTTCTCGCGGGGAGTGGGCCGGTGCGGATCAACGAAGGTTGGGGAAAGATTTCGTTTCGGGAGGCTGCTTAAAAGCGTCTCTGCAGGCGTCCGTGGTAACCCGCCCTCGCAAAAGACGCGAGGACGGGGCACCCACGGCCGGAGGCGGGCGTCAGCGGCTCAAAGGCCGAGCCACCCCGAACGGATGGGCACACGCCAAATCATCCTGCATCTTTCTGCGCCCCTCATCCGTATATCCGGTAGCATGAACGCCGTCTGTTACTTCGTGAATGTGATGGACACTGAGGCCAGCGTCATTGCTCGTGGTCTGCGCCGGCGCGATCCGGACCTGCTCGATCGGCTGATCGAGCAGTACCAGCATCGGCTGCTGCGCTACTTGACTTGCCTGGCAGGGAACCGCGATCTCGCGGAAGACCTGTTCCAGGAGACGTGGATTCGTGTGCTCGAGCGCGGTCATCAGTACGACGGCAAGCGCGAATTCAGCACGTGGCTGTACGCGGTGGCGAGGAATCTGACAATCGATTATCTGCGCCGGAAGAAGCCTGCCAGTCTCGATGCGTTAATGGAAAACGAAGAGCACGCACCGTTGGAGCCCACCGATCGAGGACCTGCGGCTTGGGAAGTCGTGCAGCAGCACGAGCAGGCCGAACGCATCAATGCCGCTCTGGTGGGGATTCCGGCGGAATATCGCGAAGCGGTCGTATTGCGATTTCAGGAGGGAATGGCTTTGCAGGAGATTGCTCAGGTCACGGGCGCGGGGCTGGGTACGGTGAAATCGCGGCTATATCGCGGGCTCGACATGCTGATGTCGCGGCTGAAAGGAGCTTGGGCATGATGGGCGATGCACATGAACGCGATCTGCATAAGCAAGCCCGGCAGCTGATTGCGCAGGGTGATGAGATTTCGGGAGAGCAGCAGTCACAGTTGCGATCTCACCTGGAGCAATGCGAGGCCTGTCGTCAATATGCGAAAGGAGCGAGCGGACTGGTTCACGCCCTGCGCTCCGCGCCACTGGCTGCCGATGTGCGCCTGGTGCGGGCCACACAGATGCGCGTGCGATTTCATGCCGCGCGCTTACGCCGAGCGCGGGAACGCATGTGGTTCATGGCCGTTGCCTGTCTTAGCGTGGGACTTTCCGCAACGCTGACGATCCCATATCTGTGGCGGCTCTTTGCCTGGGCCGGCGAATGGGCGGAGTTGCCCCCTTTGGTCTGGCAGGCGGGCTTTTTAGTGTTCTTCGTCACGCCGGCGTTGGTGGTCGGGGTGACTTTGGCAATTCGCGGCACGCGGTTCATGAGCGATGGAGATCGATGAGAGCAGTTCCGGGGAAGAAAGCTGAAACAACTATGGAACCAGACAAAGGACAATCTCGATTTGCGGTGGAGCTCAGGATCATTCCGATCTGGGCGTGGGTAATCGCAGGCATCGTCTTGCTATGCGCACAATTTTTCTTTAATTTTGCCATCCTGCATCATCCCCATCCGGGGCACCTCCCGCCGCCAGCTTGGGCGCGGCCCATCCTCGGTCTCTTGGCTGGGGGGATGGGCGGCTGTTGGATATTGCTGATCGGCTGGATCTGCGGCGACGCGCGCCGTCGCGGAATGAGTGCGCTGCTTTGGGGACTGGTGGCACTCTGCGTCCCTTACGGGATGGGAATTCTTCTCTATTTCATCCTGCGGCAGACGCGGCACGCGTCGTGTCCGCAATGCGGGTACGGCGTGCAGGCGGGATTCAATTTCTGCCCGCAGTGCAGCTACAAACTGGGCCTGAACTGTCCGCAGTGCCAAAAAGTAGTGGGGATGAACGACGTCTACTGTCCCTACTGCGGAACTGCTCTGCGCACGCAGACGAATCCAGCTGTACCGACGAGTTGATGTAAAGCAGGCACAGACGGTGCCACCTCTAGCAAAAGCGGCGAGAAGTAATAAGCATCGCAAAGATCCGCTCGGCAAGAGCTGGTGAGGCTCGAAATGAAAACGAACTGGATCGTAAAGATAATGAAATACGGAGTGCTCGGCGTCGCGGGCGTGACGGCGTTCGGCTATCTGATGATGATTTTGTGGAATTGGCTCATGCCGCCAATCTTCGGGTGGAGGACCATCGGCTTCTGGCAAGCCTTGGGGCTTTTCTGTTTTTTCAATATTCTATTCGGCGGGTGCAAACATCAGGGCGAGCAGTTGTGCCGCAGCAGGCATGCGAATGCAGGCTCCGGGCATGACATCTCGGGAAACAAGGAGAAAGGTCCGCCTGAACCTGCAGTGCAAGGCTGAAGGATGCGAATACCGATACTCATTGTTCATGTGACCGCCGGAATCGTGGGGATGCTCTCCGGCGCCGTCGCGATCTCATTCCGGAAAGGCTCGCGGGGGCACGTAGTCTCAGGAGAAATATTCGTTACTTCGATGCTGATCATGGGCATTTGCGCGACCTATCTGGCTGTGCTCAAACATCAGACGAATAACATCTTCGGCGGCCTTCTTGCTGTCTACATGATCGGCACTGCCTGGTTGACTGCGAGGCGGCCTGCTGGTGAAACCAGTCCGTTTGACTGGGGCGGATTTCTGTTCGCACTGGCGATTGGGGCTTTGAGCGTGATGCATGGCTACGCAAAAGCCACCGGACGCGTGGTGACCCATGACGGCGTTCCGTTCGGCATGGACGTGTTCATGGGATGCGTGATGCTGCTGGCGGCAGGCGGTGATCTTCGGATGCTTCTGCGAGGAGGCGTCTTCGGCAAGCAACGTCTTACGCGGCATTTATGGCGGATGTGCTTTGGATGGTTTATCGCCACAGGTTCGTTCTTCCTCGGCCAGCAACAAGTGTTTCCGCAATCGCTGCGCGGTTCGAGCGTCTTAACGTTCCTCGCGGTGCTACCGCTGTTGCTGTTGATTTTCTGGATAATCCGGGTACGGTTTGCTGGTGCATACCAAAGAAAGACAGCGACCAGCGCAGGATAGGGAAATAGGCAAGCACCACATCCCTCGCGCAAAAAGCGAGGCATCCTGTTTCCTCTTACCTCATGGCAGTTCGCGCACCCAGATGTTGCGGAAACTCAGCGGCGGGCTGGGATCGCCGTGCGCCTGCAGCTTGATGGGAGCGCGGTCGTACTTCTTGTAAGACGGCTGCCCGATGTAGAGCGTCTCGCCTTTCAACTCGAAATGATTGTCCACCAGCACGCCGTTGAAAAACGCGGTGACGTACGCCGGAGTCTTCACTGAGCCATCGTCATTGAAGACAGGCGCGGTCCAGATCACGTCGTAGACCTGCCATTCGCCCTCTTTTTTCGTGGGATTGGCGAGGGGAATCGATTGCTTGTACATGCTGCCGGCCATGCCGTTGACGTAGGTCTCGTTCTTGTAGGAATCAAGGATCTGGAGTTCGTATCCCGCGTCGCGCGGGCCAGTTGAGGCAAGAAATAGTCCACTATTGCCGCGAAGCTGGCCCGACCCGGTGACGTTTTCGGGAACTCGCCACTCGAGGTGCAGCTGGTAGTTCTTGAAGCTGCGCCTGGTCTCGATGTTGCCGGCCGGTTTGTTGACGGTCATCACGCCATCCGCGACGATCCATTTCGCAGGGGAGTGGTCCTGCGCCGAAACCCACTCGTCCAGATTCTTACCATCGAACAGAACCATCGCGTCCGAGGGTGGCGCGCCGCAGTCTGCGGGCGTCACGACTTTGGGCATTGGTTGCCAGACCTCGGTGTCTTCGGGCTTCGGCCCGGGTTGCTGTGCGGCCTGTTGGGCGAAAAGCGAGGTGGACGTCAAAAGAAATATCAGCGGGAGAAGAATAGTTTTCACGAAAGCATCCCCATGTGGTTTCTGGCTCGGCGGGAAGTATACCCATCATCACCACAAAGGTCACGAAGGAACGCAAAGGATGACTGATTTTCCTTAGTGCCCCGGCGTGTCCTTTCGTGGTCAATGATTCTCATTGCCACAAAAGGAGGGCGAACCACCCCGCGTGATCCCAATCACATCCTGGTATTCCTGTCGTAGAATACACTCCTGCGAATTCGTGCCCAAATGTACGGGACGCGAAAAACATCCTCCTTGTCGAGGTCTTGATCATGGCCGAGAAAGCAGTTATTGACGCCCAGTCCACCAGTATTGATTCCATTCTGCAGGAGCAACGCAAGTTCGATCCGCCGGCGGATTTCAGCCAGAAGGCGCACATCAAGAACATGGCCGAATATGAGCGACTTTATCAAGAGTCGGTCGAAGATCCGGATGCATTCTGGTCGCGTCATGCCAGCGAACTGCACTGGTTCAAGAAATGGGACAAGGTGCTCGAGTGGAATTGCCCGTGGGCGAAGTGGTTTGTGGGCGGCCAGATCAATCTCTCATACAACTGCCTCGACCGGCATGTGAACACGTGGCGGAAAAATAAAGCGGCCATTGTGTGGGAGAGCGAGCCGGGAGAAGTGCGCGTGCTGACCTATCAGCAACTGCATCGCGAGGTGCAGAAGTTCGCGAATGTGCTGAAGGGACTCGGAGTGAAGAAGGGAGATCGCGTTGCGATCTACATGGGCATGACGCCGGAGTTGCCCATTGCCATGCTGGCTTGCGCACGTATTGGTGCGCCGCACACGATCGTATTTGGAGGATTCTCGTCGAATGCGCTCATCGACCGCATTCATGACTCGCAGGCGTCGGCAGTCATTACGCAGGATGGATCGTACCGGCGCGGCAGCGAAGTGAAATTGTTCCCGGCGGTCGAGGAAGCGCTGAAGTCCTGCCCGAGCGTGAAGCACGTCGTCGTTTACAAGCGAACCGGCACCCCAATCAATCTGCAGGCCGGGCGCGATCATTGGTGGCATGAACTGATGGCCAAGGCGTCGGATGTTTGTCCTGCCGAGCCGCTCGATGCCGAGCACCCGCTGTACATCCTCTACACGTCCGGCACAACTGGAAAACCCAAAGGCGTGGTTCACACCACCGGCGGATATTCGGTCGGCACATATCTCACGACCAAGTGGGTTTTCGACCTGAAAGACGAAGACACCTTCTGGTGTACCGCCGATATCGGATGGGTCACGGGACACAGCTACATCGTCTACGGCCCGCTGCAAAACGGTGCCACCAGCCTGATGTACGAAGGGGCACCGAATTTTCCGGAGTCGGATCGGTTCTGGTCGATCATCGCGCGCCACAAAGTCAATGTGTTCTACACTGCGCCCACGGCGATTCGCACATTCATCAAATGGGGCGACGAGTGGCCGAAGAAGCACGATATGTCGAGCCTGCGTCTGCTTGGCACGGTCGGCGAGCCGATCAATCCTGAGGCGTGGATGTGGTATCGCGAGACGATTGGCGGAAACCGCTGTCCGATCGTCGACACCTGGTGGCAAACCGAGACGGGTCATATCATGCTGACGCCGACTCCCGGTGCGATTCCAACCAAGCCCGGTTCGGCAACGAGGCCGTTCCCCGGCGTGGTACCGGAGGTCGTGACTTTGGATGGCAAGCCGGTGCCGGAAGGCTCGGGGGGATTCCTGGTGTTGAAGCGGCCCTGGCCGGGTATGCTGCGCACGGTCTATGGCGATCCCGATCGCTACGTGAAGAACTATTGGTCCCAGATACCCGGCATGTATTTCACCGGTGACGGGGCGCGCAAAGACAAAGACGGATATTTCTGGATCATGGGCCGCGTCGACGATGTGCTCAACGTCAGCGGGCATCGGCTCAGCACGATGGAGGTCGAGTCGGCACTGGTTGCACATGATGCTGTGGCGGAAGCGGCCGTAGTCGGCCGTCCCGATGATTTGAAGGGGCAGGCGATCTCGGCGTTCGTGACGCTGGAACAGGGAAGAACGCCGTCGAACGAACTCAAAGAGGAACTGCGCAAATGGGTGGCAAAAGAGATTGGAGCTCTGGCCAAGCCCGACGACATCCGCTTCACCGATACACTGCCCAAGACACGCAGCGGAAAGATTATGCGGCGACTGCTTCGCGAACTAGCCACGAACGGTGAAGTGAAGGGCGACACCACGACGCTGGAAGACTTCAGCGTGATCGCGCGATTGAAGGAGCAGGACGAAGTCTAGGGGTATTGAGTCATCGGATCATTGAGTCATTAAATCAACGAACGGCAACGCGCGCCTTTTTATCGACCCAATGACTCAATGGATCAATGGTCAGTGATTTATTGATTTTGCCGTTTGCAGTTCCTTGAACACTGGATTGGTCTTGAGGTGTTCGGGAAATTCCTTCTCATAGTTCATCAGTGGGAAACACACGCCGCGATGCCATCCGTGGAATCCGAAGTCTTTCATTTCTCTTAACGCCTCACCCGCCGACCAGCCTTCCTCCGCCATGCGATAGCTGGCAATCGCCATTCCGGTGCGGTCGTCGCCCAGCCGGCAATGGACGAAGACCTTCGTGTCGGGATTATCGTGGATCACTTTCAGAAACTCTGCGAAGGTCGTGTCGTTGGGAAACGGACAGTGCCAGGGAATCGCAATGTAACGCATTCCTAGTTCTGAAACAGCTTTCTCTTCGTGCTCGCTCTTGCTGCTGCGCATATCGATCACGATGCCCACGCCCATCTTCTTAAGCTGCTTGAGACCGTCGGCGCCGGGCTGAGCTCCACGGAAGAGATGAGGTGACACTTCGGCGAAATTCGATAGGCCGATGTAATGCTTCCGGCTGCCCATCTGGTGCTGAGTCGGAGGTGCCGGCGGAGAAGTTGAGGGCTGCGTCGATTGCGCGAAGCCATTGCCGATCGGAAAGAGAAGCAGAATCGCTGCAAGCGTCAGAGCTCGCGTCCTGAAGCCCTTCATGTTCATTTTCTTACTTGATGACGAACTGGCGTACGAACCTGCAAATTATTGGGTCGCCTTCATCGCCAGCTGCCGCTCAGGCTGCGTCATCTCGTTCCATAGTTTTTGCAGATCTTGACCGATCGCCTGATTGCCGGGGTCTTTGTGCAATGCCATCGCGAACCAATGGTAGGCAGTCGGAAGATCATGTGGCGTGCACAATCCGGCCGAATATAACGCCCCCATCTCTGCCATTGCCTTTGGATTGCCGGCGTTGGCGGCCGGTTTCAGCAGCCGCATGCCGCGATCGCAATCCTGGCGCGCACCCTGGCCGTATAGATATTTATGAGCTTCAGCGATGGTGTCGACAGGCCGGGCGGGCTTTGGAGCTGCGCTCGGCTTCGCGGCGGGCGCTTCGGAATCAGAGTCGGAGTCGTCGGTCGACTCCGCAGAAGCGCCCTCAGGCGCTTTTTTCGTCGTCGAACTCGCACCGTCTGCATTCGCCGCAGGTGTGCTGCTTGGCTTGGTATCGGTAGGAATTGAGGTCGGCGTGCTTGCTCCCGGAGTGTTCGTGCCACTCGCAGCAGGAGGATTCGACGGGGTAGGGCTAGCATCCGTTGACGTCGCAGGCGCAGATGACGCGGGCGCAGGTGTGCTGGCCCCAGGCTCCGGCGTGATGCTGGGGGAACTGGAAGATCCCGAATCACTTGGCGCCGGGTTCGTCGCGGTCGCCGAAGGCTTGTTCGAGTTGGAACCCAGCCAAGGGAATGGCTGTCCCTTCCAGCGCAAGTATCCCAATCCCGCTGCGAGTAACAACGCGATGAGGATCAGGAAAACTTTGCCCGCGCCGCTGCCGTGCGGCTGCTCCTCGTCCTCCAGCAGGTACTCAAGATTGCGCGACGAAGAATGCGGGTCGATGCTCAGGCCGGAGTTCTTGCGCGACGCCGGTGGCGGATCGTTCAATCCGAGGAACGACGGTCCGCTGATGGAGGGCGGCCGCTCAGGCGCTGAGGTCGAGGTGGCACGCGGCGGTTGCGAGGGGCCCGGTCGGGAGGCGGTTGTGCTTGGAACAGCGGCGGGCGCGGATGGTGCGACCGGCGCCGCAACACGTTGGGTCTGAGCCGTGGCTGGCTGCGGCTCGAGCAGTGTCGCTCCGCACATTCCGCAGAAGCGGTTATCGCCCGGATTTTCGTTGCCACATCGTGGGCAGCGCAATCGTCCTCCTCTTACCCTAATAGCTTACGATATCTTACTGTTTCGATGCAGTACGCAGCTAAGGAAGTATCTGCAACATCAAGCCTGAGGTGCAGTTCTTTTTTTCGAGCCAAGACAACTTTTTCTGAAAGGGCAGGCTGACTCAGTTCGCAAGTCTCGAATGACCACTCGTTCTTTTCAACTGAAGGTGCAAGGCCGGAGTCTGGAGGTGCAGCGTATCCCGGGTGCGGGGGGAAAGCCGGAGCTTCTTTTTCTGCATGAGGGCCTGGGATCGGTCTCGCATTGGAGAGACTTTCCGGCTCGCATCGCCGAGGCGACAGGATGTCCAGTGACGGTTTATTCGCGTTACGGCTGCGGGAACTCAGACGTGCTTACCGGGGCACGGAGCGTGCGCTACATGCATGACGAGGCGATCGAGACACTGCCGGATCTCCTGCGTCAGTTGGATATTGAAAATCCGATTCTGGTCGGGCACAGCGATGGCGGATCGATTGCCCTGATATACGCCGGAGCACAAGTTCGCGTTCGCGGGCTGGTCCTGATGGCGCCACATGTATTGGTGGAGGACCTCAGCGTACAAAGCATCGCCGAAGCGAAAACCGCATTTGAGACAACCGATCTTCCACAGAAACTCGCACGCCATCATCGCGACGCCGAACGCACATTTTGGGGATGGAACGATATCTGGCTGCATCCAGATTTTCGGAACTGGAATATTGAGGAATATCTGCCACGAATCACCTGTCCGATTCTGGTGATCCAGGGTTTGCAGGATCAGTACGGAACGATCGCGCAGGTCGAGGCCATTCAGAGGCAGGCCGCAGCCGCGGTGCAGGTGTTGAAGTTGGAGGACTGCCGGCATTCGCCGCAACTGGATCAGCCGGAGAAGACGCTGAAAGCGATTGCGGAGTTTGTCGCAAGTCTGGGTTAGCATGGTTGGTCTCGATGGAGGTGGAAATGGCGAAACTCGTCCTGGTATTAGCGTGCTGCCTTACTGAATTCATGGCTGCCGCGCAGGAACAAACGCCCGCGCCGGTCGATCTTCCGCCTGAGACAGTACAGAGCCAGTACCTGCTGAAGAGAGTCGCACCGATCTATCCACCGCTGGCGCGGCAGGCGCGGATTCAGGGCACGGTGACGTTGCGAATCATCATCAGCAAGACCGGCGACGTGCGCCAGTTGCAATTGATCAGTGGACATCCCATGCTCGCGCCGGCGGCCATCGATGCCGTCCGGCAATGGAAATACAAGCCCTACGAGGTGAATGGGGAACCGGTTGAGGTCCTGACCAATGTGCAGCTGAATTTCGCACTGACAAACAATCCACCAACCGTCATCCAAATGAAGCCGGCGGAGCAGACCGCCGCGAACCCGCCCCGTCGCATACGGGTCTCGGCAGGTGTGGCATCGGGTCTTCTCCAGCACAAAGTTCCTCCCGAGTATCCGCGTGAGGCACGGGAGCAGAATATTCAAGGTGTCGTAATCCTGCGAGCAAACATCGACACCCAAGGAAATGTCTACAAGCTGGAGGTGGTGAGCGGCGATCCCACGCTGGCTGCAGCCGCGATCGATGCCGTCAAGCAGTGGAAGTATCGGCCCTTTTTGCTGAATGGCGAACCCATGGAGGTGGAAACCCAGGTGCAGGTGAAGTTCACGTTGTCGCAGGACTAACGCGGACTTTTGCGGGCGTTCAAAATGACTCTTAGGCGGCGATGTCGTGTGACTGGCCGACGCCGGAATAGATCTGCAGAAAGCGCATGACCTGCGCGCGCGAGAAGATACCTTCCAGCTCTCCATTTGAGGTGACCGCGAGTTCGTCAACCCCCTCGCGCGTCATCAGTTCCAGCGCCTTCAGGACGGGCATATCGGGCGGGACTCTCGGCATCTGATCGAGCGGCCGCATCACACTCTGCAGGCTGGTTTGATCCCAGCGGTCGCGGCTAACCTTGCGCGCTTCGGCCGCGGTGACAACGCCGGCCGCATGATGATCCTGCGTCACGACAAAGCACCGGCTACCGCTGTGCAACAGGTATTCGTCGACGAAATCGCGAACGCTTAAATAGCCCGCGACACTGGCGCAGTCGCGATCCATGATCTCGGACACGTGGTGGTCGCGGAGCCCGGCGACCAATCCCACCTGAACATAGCTGCTGCGGGCGGCGTCAAGCAGGAACCAGCCAATAAAAGCCATCCACAAGCCGCCGAAATTTGCCCCGACAAAAAAACGGAACACGCCGTAGATGATGAACAGAAAGGCTACGACCTCGCCGACCCAAGCCGCGCCGCGGGTGGCGCGCTCGGCGTTGCGCGTGATCCACCAGATGATCGCGCGAAGAACGCGCCCGCCATCGAGCGGGAAGCCGGGAATCATGTTGAAAACGGCGAGGGTGATATTGATATAGCCCAACCACAGTAGAACGGCAATCACGGGATTGCCCGGCTCGCTGCCCATCCTCCAGCCCGATGCGCGAGCGACTCCCAGGAGAACGAAGCCGATCACAAGGCTGGTCAGCGGCCCGACGATCGCGATCCAGAATTCAGATTTAGCGTCTTTCGCTTCGGACTCGATCTGCGAGACGCCTCCCAGCGCGAACAGCGTGATTGCCCGAACGCGCAGTCCGCGCGACGTGGCCAACAGCGAATGGGCCAGCTCGTGGAGCAAGAGCGTGAAAAAAAATAAACATGAGGTGATGATGGCCGCGCCCCATACCACGGCGGGGTTCCAGCTGGGCGAGACTTGGTGAAAATGAGAGGCAAGAGAGAAGGCAATCAGGAGCGCAATGACGAACCAACTGTAGTGCAGGCCGATTTCAATTCCCCTGATGCGTCCAAGCTTGATCTGGGGCCGCATGTGGACCTTCCTACCGGATAGGATGCAGAGCGGAGGCGGAGGGATACGAAAAAGTGGGCCGTTAATCTGCCGCCCGGCTGGGACTCCGGAATGCTTTCTGAACGAGCGTGTAGCGCGCTGCTCCCAGCAGGCCGCAGTCATCATTCACGATGATCTTAACCGGCATGTCTTTGAGCAGATCTCCCATGCGACCCTTATCGAGAAAAGACCGCATGAATTCCGGCGCGCGCATTGTCTTTTCGATCTTGGCCGCGATTTTTCCGCCGATGAAAATTCCTCCGGTCGTCATGTAGTGCAGGGCGCAATTCCCGGCCTCAGCGCCAAACACGCTGACGAAGATCGACATCGTTTGCGCACAGATGGCAGCCTTGCCTTCCATCGCTGTCTGCGAGATCAATGCAGGAGCGTCGGGTGCGGCCGCAAGTTGGTCGCGCAGCCATGCCGGCTCTTCAGCCTTGTGCATGTCGCGGAGGAATTCATAGATGCTCTTGATCCCCGGCCCGGAAAGCACCCGCTCACAGCTCACGCGCCCATACTTTTTCTGCAGATAGACGAGCAATTCGGTTTGGATTGCATCTTTTGGAGCGAAGTCCGCATGTCCGCCTTCGCAGGCGAAAGGATGGTGACGGAATCCGTCCCAATAAAGCCCGGCCACGCCCAGACCGGTCTTTGCCGAGATGACAGCACGATTGCCTTCGGCATCCGCTGATCCTTCGCTGATGGTGATGAAATCGTTGGAATCGAGCGCGTCGATGCCATAGGCATAGGCTTCAAGATCGTTGAGTAGCCCAACGGAGTTCAACTTGAGCTGCTGCCCCAGATCTTTCGCGTCGATCACCCACGGCAGATTAGAAATCTTGCTGCGCCCGCCGCGCACCGGCCCGGCGACGCCGAAGCAAGCGCTGTGCACGGGAACTCCTTCGCCTCGGATGAACTGGGGCAGAATCTCCGCCATGCTGGCATGCTCCTGGCTCATGTAGTTCTTTTCGACGACGAGTTGCAGGCGATTGCCCTCGGTCTGGTACGCGGCAAGACGAGTGCGGGTGCCACCGATTTCTCCGGCAAGAATCATGGCTCGATCTTCCTCCATTCGCGATTGTCGGCCTGCATGAGCTGGTCGGACTCGGTCGGCCCCCACGACCCCGACGCGTAGTTCGGAAATTTCCGCGGAGGCAGCGCCTTCCAAACATCGAGCACCGGATCGATTGTTTTCCATCCGGCTTCGACCATGTCGGCGCGCTGGAAAAGTGTCGCATCTCCCATCATGCAGTCGTAGAGAAGAACTTCGTAGCCGGTGTAGGCATCGGCGCCGAAGTATTTGGAATATTCGAAACTCATGTCGACCGAACCGACACGCAGCACCGGCCCGGGAATTTTCGCGCCGAAACTCAGGGAAATCGCCTCGACCGGTTGAATTTGAATGACCAGCGTGTTCGTGTGTAGCTTGTGAAACGGGGCGTTGCGGAACAGCTCGAAGGGCATGCGCTTGAACTGGATTGCGATCTCGGTGTGGCGTTTCGCCAACCTTTTTCCACTGCGAAAATAAAACGGAACGCCCGCCCAGCGCCAGTTATCGATATTGAGCTTGAGCGCGACGAAAGTCTCCGTGCGTGACTCGAGGTTTACGCCGGGCTCCGAGCGGTATTTAGGCACGCGCTGGCTTTCGATCGTGCCATCGCCATACTGTCCGCGCACGCTGGATTCGAGAACGTCTTCGGAATTCAGCGGCTGCAGCGAGTGCAGAACTTTGGCCTGCTCGTTGCGGACGGCGTCCGCCTGGAAAGAGACTGGCGACTCCATGGCGGTAAGGCTTAGCAGCTGCATCACATGATTCGGAACCATGTCGCGCAGCGTGCCCGCATTGTCGAAATACGCGCCACGGCGCTCCACGCCTACGGTTTCCGCATTCGTGATCTGCACGTGATCGATGTAGCGGCGATTCCAGATCGGCTCGAAGATCGCGTTGTCGAAGCGGAAGACCATGATGTTCTGCACGGTCTCTTTGCCAAGGTAATGATCGATGCGGTAGATCTGGTTTTCCTGCAGAACGGCTTTGATGTCGCGGTTCAAGGACTTGGCCGATTCGAGGTCTTGTCCGAATGGCTTTTCGATGACTACGCGCCGCCACTGGCCATTTTCCTGGCGAGACAATTCGGCGCGGCCGAGTTGTTGAACAATAGGCGCAAAGAATTTCGGCGCGGTGGCGAGATAAAAAAGGTAGTTCCCGCCGGTCTGGCGCTCGGCGTCGACCGAGGCAAGTCGTTCGCGCAGGCGAGCGAATGTGTTTGGATCGCCAAAGTCGCCGCGCTCGTAGAAGAGACGCTCGCGAAGCCAGGTCAGTGCGGTGTCATCGTGAACGGGCAGGAATTCGCTCACCTGCTTCCGGAAGGCCTCAACGTCGAGATCGTCGACGGAGACGCCCATGATCGCGAAGGTGTCGGGAAGCAGTTTCGCACGGACGAGATTAAAAAGCGCCGGAATCAGCTTGCGCTTGGTCAGATCGCCGGCAGCGCCGAAAAGAACAAATATGCAGGGTCCGGCGACTTTGCCGGTAAACTCCGTGGCGGCTTCGTGATTGGTGGCAAGGGTGGCTGACATGCTGGAAAGCTTCGAGATCCCCAGAGAGGAAGTGATCAGCATTGTAGGCTAAATGGGAGGGTGATTAAAAGGAAAGCCAGAAGGCGGTGTTCCGAGCTAAGCGTACTGGCGTCATCCCGACGGCCCGCGCTTTTCCCAGCGGGCCGAGGGATCTCCCGGCGAGGTACTTTTGGCGGGAGATCCCTCCCTTCACATGAATAACGGCTCCGCTCGGGATGACTTTGCTTTTCGTTAGACCATCGTTTCGGCCGGTTCGCCGAGTTCGATCTTTTCCTCTTCCTCGGTGACTTCGGCCTTGTGCGTCTTCGCGACCAGCATGTAAATCGAGGGCACAACGAACAATGTGAACGCCGTGCCGATGATCATTCCGCTAACTAACATGATGCCGATGCTGTTTCGCGCTCCGGCTCCCGGACCTTTGGCCAGGACGAGAGGGAAGTGTCCGAAGACGGTTGCGGCGGTGGTCATCAGAATCGGACGCAATCGCGTGCTGGCGCCGCCGATGATCGCCTCCAGCTTGCTCAGCCCGGTTTCCTGCAGATGGTTCGCAAACTCCACCATCAGAATGCCGTTCTTCGCGATCAGGCCGACGAGTGTGATCAGACCCACCTGGCTGTAGATGTTCAGCGTGGTGAATCCGAGGAACGAGAACACCAGCGCGCCCGAAATTGCCAGCGGCACCGACCCGGCGAGAATGATGAACGGATCGCGGAAGCTTTCAAACTGCGCGGCCAGCACCAGGTAAATCAGAATGCCGGACAGCAGGAACGTTCCCAAAAACTTGCTGCCTTCCACGCGCAACTGGCGAGATTCGCCGGCGTAATCGACGGTGAAGCCTTGCGGCAGAATCTGCCGGGCCTGGTCTTCGAGGAAGGTCAATGCCTTGTCCAGCGGCACTGGTGGAGGAATGACGCCTTGAATCCGGACAGCATTCAACTGCTGGAATTTGTTCAGCGAGCGCGGTTCGGTCGTCGTGTGCAGAGTCGCAAATGTTGAAAGAGGGACGAGCTTGTCCGACGACCCTTTCACATAGATCTGCGACAGCTGATCGGGTGTGAGACGCTCGGCGCGCGTGACCTGGGGGATGACTTTGTAGCTGCGCCCCTGAATGCTGAAGCGATTCACGTAATTGCCGCCGAGCATGGTGGACAAATCCTGTCCCGCCTGGCTGAGATCGACACCCTGCGAGCGCAGCTTGTCGCGGTCAAAGACGACCTCGGTCTGTGGCTGATCGAATTTCACGTCCGTATCGGCAAAGATGAACATCCCACTGGCCATTGCCTTCTGCACGATCTGCTCAGCCAGTTGACTAACCTGTTGCGGCTCGGCCGCGGAGGCGATCACGAAGTCGACCGGAAAATTGCCGCCGCCGGGCAAAGAGGGAGGCGTTAATGGAATCACGCGCACGCCGGCGATTTTCGAAAGCGGTCCCGTCGATTCGACCAGCAATTGTTGCGCGGTCTTGGTGCGCTGGCTCCAGGGCTTAGTCACCATTCCGCCGAAGCCACCGCCGGGACTCGTGATTTGAAAGGTGCTCGCGTTCTCCGGGAATGAGTGATACACGTCGTAAACTTGCTTTGTGAACAGGTTCGTTTGATCGAGTGTAGCGTTGGGCGCAGCCTGAATCACGCCGAACACGACGCCTTGATCCTCTGCCGGCGCCAGTTCCCGTTGCGAAAACATATAGAAGGGAATCATCAGTACGGCGACGATCGCCCACAGCGTCAGCACAACGGGGCGGTATTGGAGCGTGCCGGAAAGCAGCCGCGTATACAAACTCCGCACGCTCTCGAAGCGCCGATTGACAATCCCTGCGAAGCCGCGGTCGGTGTCTCCCGCGCGCAACAACTTCGAGCCCATCATCGGCGACAGGGTCAAAGCCACAATTCCAGACACAACCACGGCACCGGCCAGCGTGAAAGCAAACTCGCGGAAGAGCGCGCCGGTCAGGCCACCCTGAATTCCGATCGGCGCATAGACCGCGGCCAGCGTGATCGTCATCGCGATGATCGGGCCGACCAGTTCGCGGGCCGCGTCTTTCGCCGCCTGGAATGGCGACTTGCCGAGATGCAGATGGCGCTCGACGTTCTCGACCATCACGATCGCGTCGTCCACGACCAATCCGACTGACAACACGATCGCCAGCAGCGTCAGCAGGTTGATCGTGAATCCCGCCAACAGCATGAGGAAGACTGCACCGATCAGCGAAACCGGAATTGCAACGATCGGAATCAACACCGACCGGAACGATCCCAGGAACAAGAAGATGACGATGACAACGATCAGCAGCGTCTCACCCAGAGTATGCAGTACTTCGTTGATCGCATCCTGAATGTACGCCGTCGCGTCGTAGGGAATGCCCAGCTTCATACCGGTCGGCAGTTGCTGTTCGATGGCAGGCAGAGCCTTGCGAACATCTTTGATCACTTCCAGCGAGTTGGCGGTTGGCAGGACCCAGATGCCCATAAAGGTCGCGCCTTCTCCGTTAAAACGAACATCCGAGTCATAGTTCTCGGCGCCGAGTTGCACGTCGGCGATTTCGCCCAACCGCACGACGACGCCGTTCTGCTGCTTCACCACCATCTGCTTGAATTCATCCGGAGTGCGCAGATCGGTGTTGGCCACCAGGTTGACGGAGACCATCGACCCCTTGGTCGCGCCCAAGGCAGACAAGTAATTGTTCTTCGACAGTGCGTCGCGCACATCTGAAGGTGAGACACCCCGCGCCGCCATTTCCTCCGGCTTGAGCCACAGACGCATCGCGAAGGTGCGGTCACCCAGAATGTCGGCGCGCTGCACACCGCTGATCGCGCTCAGTTTGGGCTGCACAACTCGCGTCAGATAGTCGGTGATCTGATTCTGGTCGAGATCCTTCGAAGAGAAGCCGAGGTACATCGCCGCGAACTGATTGTCGGCGGTCTGCAGATCGATCACCGGTACCTGCGACTCGGGGGGTAGATCGTTTTTCACCTGCTGAACTTTGGACTGAATCTGCGTCAGCGCGGCGGTAGTGTCGTAATTGATCTTCAGATGGACCTGGATCGTGCTCAGCCCCTGCGCGCTGGTCGACTCCATGTAGTCAATGCCGTCGGCGCTGGCAATCACACGCTCGAGCGGAGTCGTAATGAATCCGCGGACCAGGTCGGCGTTCGCGCCTACGTACACGGTCGAAACCTGGATGACCGCGATATCGCTTCGCGGATACTGGCGCACGCTGAGCGACCGGATCGATTGCAATCCAGCGATCAGGATCACCAGGTTCACGACGATCGCCAGAACCGGCCGTTTGACAAAAATGTCGGTGAGCTTCATACGCGTTTCCTTGACGTCTCCTCTCGGGACGCGGCGTTCTTAGCTTGCGTTCTTAGCTTTCCTCTGGCTTCGGCGCCGGGCTGTTCTCGGGCTTGACGCTGTTGTTTATCTGAACCGGTGCGGCGTTCCGCAGCCGAAACACTCCGGAGCTCACTACCTCATCTCCAGGGTTTAGGCCAGAGACGACGGCGACTTGATCACCGCGCGATCCGTCAATTTTCACAACCTGCTGGCGAACCCCACGATACGTGTTGCCCTTCGGGTCCTTCATGTCGCTTACGATGAAAACCGAATCGCCGTAGGGCGCGTAATTGATCGCGGATGCAGGAAGTGAGATAACGTCCCGAGCCTTCCCCACCGGCAGTTCGACTTGCACAAACATCCCGGGGCGCAGTTTGTCGCCTTTGTTGGTAACCGTGGCCTGTACCTGAATGTTGCGCGTCTGCTCGTTGATGACGGAGTCGAGAGCTGTGATCCGGCCGATGAACGACATGCCCGGCAGATCGGTGTTCGTGATGCGCAGAACGTGGCCAGGAATCACCTTGGGCGTCTCCTGCTGCGGGACTCCGAAGTTCACATAAATCGGGCTCAGCGACTGCAGCGACACGATCGCCTGACCGGCCGCGAGATATTGACCCAGACTGACTTGGCGAATCCCGAGCAGGCCGGAAAATGGAGCCCGAATGGTTTTGCGCGCGATCGCCGCGCGCGTGTCCGCAACCTGGGCCTCCGTCGCCTTCTGCTGAGCGCTGGCGCTATCATAATCAGAGCGCGAGATTACACCGGCCTTGACCAATTCCTGCGCGCGTTCGTATTGGACGCGAGCCAGATCGCGTTGAGCTTCCAGATTGGCGAGTTGAGCCCGTTCCTGGCGCGTGTCGAGCTCAACCAGAATGTCGCCTTCATGAACCCACTGGCCAGATTCGAAATGAATCTTGTCGATGGTGCCTGGCAGGTCGGCACCGACGGTGACGCCCTGAATCGCCGCCGCAGTCCCGATTACCGATAGCGTCGAAGGCCACGTCTCGCGCTGAGCGATCACCGTCGTGACGGCTGTAGGCGGCATCTGAAACTTCGCTCCCTGGGCGATAGCCGCCTCAACCTGCTTGAACTTTGCGAATCCGAGACCGCCGATCAGAGCAGCCACGACGACTAACATGAGAATCATCCGTTTCGCCATACATTCACCATCCCAAACAAAACAATTTGATGCGGCTCAGGTAAAGGGAAGTTACAAACAACTTGGAAAGAATAGATTTCCCCACTTTGGAAAAGGATTCAGAAGTACGCGGGTTTGAGGACAGATTTTGGTAGTGCAGCCAATAAGACGCTCTGGGTCTGGCGCGTAACCAAGTCGCGTAATTTTCAGGTTGTATTCATGTTGCAGGGCTAAGGTTTCTGGCAGCTCCTGTGGAGGCTCCCATGAATGTGAGAGTTTGTACCCGGCTGTTCTGCTTAGCGGCGTTTCTGGTTGGATCGCTCACCGCACGGGCTGCGGACTATCACCTTGCGAAGACATACAAATTCGGCACTGCAGCCGGGGGCAGGGAATACTTCGATTACCTGACCTTCGATGCTGGATCCGGGCGCTTGTATCTATCCCACGGAACCGAGGTCCTGGTCGTCGACGCGAACACCGGCAGAGAAGTAGGCAAGATTGACGGCCTTAAAGTCAGCCACGGGATTGCAGTCGTCCCTGAAGCAGGACGCGGCTTCATCACCGATGGCGCCCAGGGCAAAGTGATCATTTTCGATCTGAAGACGTTAAAGCGCATCGGCGAGGCGGATGCCGCACCCGACGCCGATTGCATCATCTACGACCGCGCGTCGAAGCACATCTTTACCTTCGATGGAGACAGTAGAAACACCGCTGTGATCGATCCTGCAAGCGGACAGAAGATCGGCAGGGTTGATCTTGGCGGAGGACCGGAATTCGCCGTCGCGGACGGCCGAGGGATGATCTACAACAACCTCGAAGACAAGAGCGAAGTGGTGGCAATCGATTCACGAAGCTTGAGCGTGAAGTCGCACTGGCTGATCGCGCCCGCGGGAGCGCCGGCCCCGATTGCGATGGATCTCGAACATCGCCGCCTTTTTGTTTCTGGCCGCGAACCGGCCATGATGGTCGTGATGAATGCCGATGATGGCAAAGTGATCCAGTCATTTCCGATCAGTGCTGGCGCCGATGCTGAGGTTTTCGACTCAAAAACCGGGATGGTCTTCGTGTCCACACGCGAAGGCTGGGTTCACATGTTCCACGAGGATTCGCCAGATCACTTTAGCGAGGCAGGAAAAATCAAGACCGAATTTGGGGCCAAAACGATGGCATACGACCCGGCTACGAAACGCGTCTTCGTCGATACGGCCGACTTCGAAAAGCCTCCCGCGCCTACGAAGGAAAATCCGCATCCGCGGCCACGGGCGATCCCGGGAACGTTCCGCGTGCTGGTTTATGAGCCGTGAACAAAGGAATCGACATGGGGATCAGGAATTCTAATGGAGAGGAAGGACGTCGGTCAGCATGGACTGGGAAGGGAGTTTCTGGCGGAGAGGGAGTGATTCGAACTTGAGGCGATTACGCGGCGTCTGAGCCGCGTGCCGAAATCCCGAGCGCAGCGAGGGACCTCATCCGTTACGGTGTGAGTGGAAAATTCTGGCGGAGAGGGAGGGATTCGAACCCCCGATACCCGTTAAGGTATGTCCGCTTTCGAGGCGGATCGTTTCAACCACTCACGCACCTCTCCGCGTCAGACACAACTAAATTGTGGGATCCGTCGCGCAAACTCCGCGCTCAGGATTTCGCCAGCGGGCTCCCGCTATGCTCACGCCCGCTAAACGGCTCAACTCACTCACCTCTCCACGGCGGACAAACAGCTGTCAGCCGTCAGTAAAAGCAGGTTCCTCGCTACGTTCGGAATGACACCGTGAGGCCTGACGGGCGCACCTAACGCCTGCCCCTAAAGAACGTTTGCAGCAATTCGGCGCTGCGCCCTGCCAGAATCCCACTTCGCACCTCAACTTTATGGTTGAGTTGCGGATGATTCAGCACCTGCATCACCGATCGAACTGCGCCGGCCTTGGGATCATCCGATCCGTAGACCAGTCGTTTGATGCGCGCGTGCACCATCGCACCCGCGCACATCGCACAAGGTTCAATTGTAACAAAGAGGTCACAGTCTCCCAGGCGATGGTTACCAACGTTCGCACCGGCTTCGCGCAGCGCGACGATCTCGGCGTGCGCCGTCGGATCAGAGCCGGCAATATTGCGGTTCCATCCGCGGCCCACGATTGCGCCATCGCAAACGACGACCGCGCCTACCGGGACCTCTCCCATTTCCAGCGCACGTTGGGCGCAGCGCAACGCCTCTTCCATCCAGAGTTCGTCGGAGCGGTCGTTGGTCGTCGGTCGCCGGTGGTTCGCCATCTCGCGCGAATATTTTATCTGGGCTTGCTCGGGGAAGTCGGGGATTTCCAGCGGGGGTAGGCCGCTTCGTCCCTCGAGACGTCTCTACAACAAAGCGGGAATCAGATCATGCTTAGCACTGAGCGCACCACATCCGGCACCACCGCATGCAATACGGCGGGAACCACTACGCGTGCGATCGGATACGCGAGGGCCACGGCTGGAATGACAAGAAGGAGCCACGTCCTCGTCGGCAAGTTGTTGAAGTATGCCTTCATGGCGTCCTCTTCTGGCATATACGGATCGGGCCCTGGAAAAGTTTCCTGCAAAAGGTGCATTGCCCTGATGGGAAGCCGTTTCACCAACTTAGACGGATGCGGCGGGAATTCGTTACTTTTCGCCAACTCGTCAGTTTCGGCGCTTCGACCGTTAATGGTATGCTAACCGCGTTATGGGCATGCCAACCCTGCTCCGCAAACTCTTCTTGTGGGACTTGGTAACCGGTCTCAAGGTCACCTTTCGCTATCAGGATCCGAAAGAGATCTATACCGAGCAGTATCCGCTGGAGCGGCCACAGGTGGCCGAGCGCTACCGCGGAGCGCCGCGGCTCAACGTGAATCCCGATACCGACGAGACGATGTGCATTGCCTGCGATTTGTGCGCGCTGGCCTGCCCGGAGAACTTGATCGTGGTCTCCAGCGAACGCAATGAGAAGACCCGCCGCAAAGAACTCACCAACTTCACCTACGACCTGAGCCGCTGCATGTTCTGCGGGCTCTGCGAAGACGCCTGTCCCACTGACGCACTGGAGCTTACACAAGATTTCGAACTCGCCAGCTACACCCGTCAAGGCTGGATTTGGGACCGCGAGACCCTTGAAAAAGGCCCTCAGCCCACGCAGTATCAGAAGTAGTTCTTTCACTCGCACACGCAGTTTTTTCTTACGGGAATGCAATCATTTCCGTAAGGCATCTGCCGGATGCGTCAAGACCTAGAGTGCGTAGAAACTGGCCTCATCAGCTTTGAATTTCTCGGAGGCCTCGCAAATGAAGGTAGGAAAAATCAGTTTACTCGCAGCTATTCTGTTGTGTGGAACCTGGGTAATGGCCCAGTCTTCCTCGCAGAGCGGATCTTCTACAGGACAGTCCAGCAGCAGCACGGCGGGACAGAGCCAGTCCGGCTCCAGCGCCTCGCAGAGCCCAACCCAGACTCCCGATACAACCAGCCCGAGCACCACGAGCCCGAACTCCAGCTCTCCGGACGCGTCCGGTTCCAGCTCGAGCCAGACCGATCAACAGAACGGCACCAGCCCGAATTCGCCCAGCTCGACCAATCCGAATTCGACTTCGCCGAATTCAAGCAGCCCGAACGGCAGCAGCACGTCGCCCAACAGCACGTCTCCGCAAGGCGGCAACTCTGGCAGCACGAACCCGCCGCCGCAGGGCTTCTAGTCTCGACGTTTCATCGATTGATTGCGACCGGGCTCCATGTGAGCCCGGTTTTTCTTGCGCACAGCAAGAGGTCACCACGGAGGCACAGAGACACAGAGAAAAAGAGGGCTGAAAACCTGTTGTGCGCGCACTCGCTTTTCAATCAATCAGCAATCAAAGATTCAAAGTTGTTTTCTCCGCACCTCTGAGCCTCCGTGGCAGGAAACGCACTAGGCCGGCTGTTGCTGCGTCATGCAGTGAATCGCCCCGAAACCCCAGATGAAATCTCCGGAGTAGATGGGCACGATCTCGCGGGTAGGGAAGAGGTGCGCGAGAGTGTCGAGGGCGATTCGATCGTTTGGACGATTGAACACCGGAGCCAGCACAACTCCGTTCGCAATGTAAAAGTTGGCGTAGCTGGCGGGCAGACGGCGCCCTTCGAAGACGACCGGCTGCGGCATGGGCATCTCTACGACCGTCAGTTGTTTGCCGTCCTGGTCGCGCGCCGATTGCAGCCGGCGCAGATTCGCTAGCAGCGGCGCGTGGTTCACGTCCTTCGAGTTCGGCTCAACCATAGTCACGACCGTGCCCTTGGAGATGAAGCGGGCGAGGTCGTCAACGTGGCCGTGCGTGTCGTCGCCGGCGATGCCGCGACCGAGCCAGATCGTATGCGGTGCGCCCAGGTAATCTGCAAACGCCCTCTCGTAATGCGCGCGAACCATGTGCGGATTTCGTTGCTGTTCTTTCGCCAGCAGACACTCTTCGGTGGTGAGGATCGAGCCATAGCCGTTGACGTCGATCGATCCGCCTTCGAGCACGATGCGCTCGCCCATCGCTACGGGGCGAACTTCTTCTGCGTTCGCAGCCCCTGCCATCAGGCTTCCGACCTTTTCGTCATGACGCCAGTTTGAATATTTCGCCCAGGCGTTGAAGCGGAACTTCAAGGCAACGCTGCCGGAGGATTCCTTGCGCTTCTTCGAGCGCTTCTCGACTCGCGGCGGTTTATGTGCGCCGCTTTGCTCGGTATGGATCAGCTCCTGTCCCATCCCGATCAGATAACGCGCAGCAGCCTGCAGTTGATCCGCGATAGGCTTCTCTCCGGGCATGGCGCCGTATTTCAAAAAGATGCAGCCGGAATCGCGCAGCCAGACGCGATTCGTCGGCCAGCGATGGATGCGGACGTTCTCCGACCAGGCGTCCGCGCGTTCAAGAATTCTCTGCGCCTGCCGCGCCGCGGCAGCATTCTGCACGATCAACTCCACGCGTTCGCGCTTTGCCAGTGCGCGGACAATTTCGGCATACACCCACGGAATCGGTTCAAATTTCCCCGGCCAGTCCCCGACATGATGAGGCCAGGCCAGCCAAGTCGCGGCGTGCGGCTCCCACTCGGCCGGCATACGATAGCCGAGCTTTGCCGGATGTGCCAGCATCTGACTTAAAGCTTTACTTGAAGCAGTGGGCACGGTGATTTCAGTCCAGGAGCCGGCTGGTGATGGGGGCGTAGCTGTCAATGCGGCGGTCGCGCAGGAACGGCCAATTGCGGCGAATTTCTTCGAGCGCTTTCAGATCGACATCGCCGATGATGATCTCCTCGCGATCATGAGAGCCTTCCGCCAGCACGCGGCCAAACGGATCGCAGAAAAACGAGCCTCCCCAGAATTCGAGTCCCTGGCCGGGGGCGGACTTGCCGCGAACGTTGCCGGTTTCAAATCCCACGCGGTTTACGACGGCGACGTAAACGCCATTCGCGATAGCGTGACCGCGTTGAATCGTGCGCCAGGCATCATGCTGCGCCACGCCGAATTCTGCTTTCTCCGCGGGATGCCAGCCGATCGCCGTCGGATAGAAAAGAATCTGTGCGCCCTGCAAGGCCGTCAGGCGCGCGCCCTCGGGATACCACTGGTCCCAGCACACGAGCGTACCTATTTTGCCGGCACTGGTGTCAAGCGCGCGGAATCCGAGGTCTCCGGGAGTGAAATAGAACTTCTCGTAATACAAGGGATCATCGGGGATGTGCATCTTCCGGTAGAGCCCCCGTAGCGAACCGTCACGATCAAAAACAGCGGCGGTATTGTGATAGACGCCCGCGGCACGTTTCTCGAACAACGACGCGATGAGTACGACACCGTTGCTGCGGGCGGCAGCCGCTAATTTCTCAGTGCTCGGCCCCGGAATTGGCTCGGCCAGATCGAAAAGCGCGTGATCTTCGCGCTGGCAGAAATACTGCGTCTGAAAAAGTTCCGGCAGACAGACGACCTGCGCGCCGCGTCCGGCAGCTTCGGCGGTGCGGGCAAGGGCCTTCTCGAGATTCTCCTTCGGTTCCGGCCCGCAGGACATCTGAATCAACACCACGCGAAACTTTTCTGGCGGCACGCCTTCCGACCTCCGCGATCAATATAGCATCCACGAGCTACCGGCCTGATTTTCACTCCGATAGTCGCATAGGCCACAGTCGGCTGGTGTCCATCCGGACCTAACTCTTCCGCTTTTTGTAATAGAACTTCTGTGCCTTGTTGTGTTCGTCGAAAACCGATGTACAATCGTCCCCATTTTGCATGCAAGTGATCGCCTGCGCCCAGAAGGCGATTATTCCGACAACGAGTCCGAGCCTAAAGGAGTGAAGTCATGCTTCGAAGATTCAGTACGTACCTGCTGAGTATCCTTGCTCTTGCCTCGATCGTAACTGTTCCTTGCCTGGCGCAATCCCAATCATTGATGACGCGCCACGCGCGTGAGTCGGTTCTCAACGGAGAGGCGCGTTCGCTTGGTTCTCTTTCCGCGACTCAGACTATGCACCTAGTCCTGGTACTGCCCCTGCGCGACCAGGCCGGACTCGACCAATTCCTAGACGAGCTTTACGATCCGGCCAGCCCATCGTACCGTCACTTTCTCACGGTTGATGAATTTACAGCGCGTTTCGGCCCCACGCTCGAGGACTACAACTCGGTCATCCGTTTTGCCGAAGCCAACGGACTGAAGGTGGAAGGCGCGTCTCGCAATCGCTTGAACGTGAACGCGAGCGGCTCGGTGGCAGACATTGAGCGCGCATTCCACGTCAAGATGGGTGTTTACATGCACCCGACCGAAGCGCGCATGTTCTACGCGCCCGATCAGGAGCCTTCGCCGGATTTGCAGGTTCGCCTGTGGCACATTGCAGGGCTGGACAATTATTCAATTCCGCATCCGCAAGTCGTGCACCGACAGGGGCAAGGGGCGGAAGCACGTTCGAACGCCACTACTGGGTCCGGTCCGAGCGCTTCTTTTCTGGGCAGCGACATGAGAGCGGCGTATTACGGCGGTTCACTCACTGGTAGCGGGCAGTCCGTAGGGCTACTGGAGTACTACGGCACCGATCTCGCCGATGTGAACACTTACTACTCGAATGTCAGTCAAACCGACAATGTGCCGATCAAACTCTTATCGACCGACGGCACGAGTACATCTTGCGTTTCCCCCTCTTGTGACGACACGGAACAGACTCTCGACATTACGCAAGCGCTGGGCATGGCTCCGGGCCTGTCGAGCCTTGTGGTCTACGTGGGATCCACCGATGCCGCGATATTTAACGCGATGGCGACGGCCAGTCCGCTGAACGCGCAATTAAGCTCTTCGTGGACGTGGAGCCCGGCCGATCCGAACACGGATAATCCGTACTTCCAGGAGTTCGCTGCGCAAGGGCAAAACCTGTTTCAAGCTGCCGGCGACAGCGGCGCATGGACGTCAAGATCGGCGATTTTTCCAGCCGACGATGCATATCTCACCTCCGTTGGTGGAACCGATCTGATCACCAGCAGCGCCGGAGGCCCATGGAGTTCGGAGACGGCCTGGGTCGATGGCGGAGGCGGCATCTCCCCTGACCACTATGCCATTCCTTCCTGGCAGACGGCTGCGGCCAGCAGTTGCGGAAGTTGTTCGAAGACCTACCGCAACGGGCCGGACGTGTCGGCCAACGCCAATTTCACTTTTTATGTCTGCGCGGATCAGACCACCTGCACGGCGAACGAATATGGCGGGACCAGTTTCGCGGCGCCAATGTGGGCCGGCTATCTGGCCCTTGTGAACCAGCAGGCGGTTGCGAATGGCAATTCCACAGTTGGATTTATCAACCCCGGTCTCTACACAATCGGGGGAGGCTCGAACTACGACGCCGATTTTCACGACATCACCAGCGGAAGCAACGGCGATGCCGCAACGACGGGGTACGACCTGGCCACAGGCTGGGGCAGTCCCAACGGATCGGGCCTGATCGCCGCACTGGCCGGCGGCTCGTCTGCCGGCTTCAGTCTATCGGCGTCTCCGAGCTCGGTGAGCGTGGCGCCGGGAGGTTCGGGGCAGTCGACGATTACCAGTGCGGTGACCGGCGGATTCTCCTCGGCCATTGCGTTGTCGGCCAGCGGACAGCCCTCTGGCGTGACTGTCAGTTTCAGCCCGAGTTCGATCACCGGTGCGGGAACTTCCACTATGACGATGACCGTGGCGTCCTCAACAGCGCCTGGAACATACGCGATCACGGTGACGGGAACGTCAGGCAGCACAACCGCAAGCACAACGGTGTCATTGACGGTGACGGGAACCAGCCCTAACTTCGCGATCAGTGCCTCCCCGACGTCGGTCAGCGTGGCGCGAGGAAGCTCCGGAACATCGAAAATCACAACGACGATCTCCGGAGGCTTCAACTCGGCGGTCGCACTCTCCGCCAGCGGCGTGCCCTCGCGAGTCAGCGTAAGCTTCAGCCCAAGCTCGATTGCGGCTCCAGGCTCCGGAACGTCGACCATGACGATCACCGTGAACCGAAGAGCCGCTACGGGGTCACATACGATTACGGTCAAAGGTACGGGTGGAGGTACGTCTCATACCACGACGGTCACTCTTACCGTGCACTAGCAGGCAACGATTTTTCCCTCGGTCGATCAAGCCCGGTTCTCTCTTGAGCCGGGCTTTTTTCGTTTAACGGCTGGCTCGAAATTTCGCCAGCGCCCGGGAGAGTCGCGGATTGTCAGATACCAATTGCTCGACACGTTTCAGAACTTCATGGGAAGGCGCGGATCTCACGAGCGCTTCGATCGCTGCTTCCGCATCCGTCGATTCCGTCCGCACGAGCTCAAGCAGGAATTCCAGCGCGGCGTCGTGACGGGTCAGGGCGATCGCCGATAGGAGAACTGACCTAAACCAGCGATCCTTCGCGTTCGGCAACGCATCTCGCAGAAACGCGAAGGCCTCAAGCGAATGAGTGCCCGCGATCGCCAGCGCCGCTTCGCCGGCAGTATCGTCAGCGGCGGCGAGGAACCGTCCGACCCACGGAATCGCACGGACGCCTTCGATTCGCAAGATGCCGCCGAAGCAGGCGCCCAGCACCTCGGGTTCGTCTTTTCCCAGCGTCGCTCGGAGCCGAAGCAGCAACGCAGCGGCAGGAGATCCCACCTGCTCTACGGCACGGGCGGCTTCGGCGCGCACGTTGGCGTCCTGGTCGCGGAACAGGTCCACAAGATGCGCGAGCACTTCGTCATTCGTGAGGCTGCGGCATTGAACGAGAGCGAGGGCGCAGGTCGAGCGCAGGGTGCCGGCGGAATCCGATCGACCTCCATACACTGGTTCCAGTTGGGTGTGGCGCATGCCGCGCAGGAAAACACTGGCATCCTGATGCTCGAAGGCGGCGAGCGTCCGGCTCAGCGCGTTCTTCGCCCAGCACTGCGGATCGGTTTTCTCCACATTTTCAAAAAAATGGTCGAACGCGGCCAGCAGCTCAGGAACAAGTTCTGCAAGCTGGAACTCACGCGCCAGATCCGCCGCCTTCGCGACGAGGAAGTTGTTGCGGTTCGTGAGCGCCTTACGCAGAGCAGGGAGGCGGATCGCTTCGTCCGAATCGCGCAACGCATCCAGCACCGCGATCTGCTGCTCGAACGCTCTCTTGCCGGACATTGCCTGCAGTGTACTCTCGACCGCGTGATTCTAAGGCCGGCGCTCGATAGCATGTGGCCGGAACCTTCCTGTAGAGTATTGATTCGGGAAAAAACCTACGGCTTGGAGGCTGGCGGTGAAACAGGGCAATCATGGCAACACGCATGGGCAGAATCACGGCGGGGAGGGAATCAACCGTCAGCTGCATAATCCCGTCGAGGACCGGCTGATTCCGCTGGCGCCGCTCGATCTCTCGAAGATCACCTCGATCGACAGCCTGGTGCGGGCGATGGCGAAAACGGCATTCACCGGGCGCCAGCTGGGCGAGGCCGCGGACGTCCTCGAAGCCATGGCACTCGATGAAGACGCGTTTATCGTCATGACCCTAGCCGGCGCCATGACCGTGGCCAAGCAAGGGCTCATCATTACCGAGCTGATTGATCGCGGGATCGTGAATGCCATTGTTTCGACCGGAGCCTTGATGGCGCACGGTCTGGTCGAAGCCACCGGCCGGGCGCATTTTCGCGCGAACCCTGAAGTTTCCGACGAAGAACTTTACGAGCAGGGGTATAACCGCGTCTACGACACGCTTGAGCCCGAGCAGAATCTGGACGACGTCGAAGAAGTCATGTCCGCGGTGCTGGAAGCATGGGATCACAACGAAGTCATGTGCTCGTACAAGTTGAACCACGCTATTGGAGAGCATCTTTCGAAGCACGCGGAAGGACAGCGGGGCATCTTGAAATCCGCTTACGAGAAGGGTGTGCCGGTGTTTGTTCCCGCCTTTACCGATTCGGAGCTTGGTCTCGACACGGCGCTGAATAACCGGCTGCGGGAGTCGACCGGGCGCCATAAGATTCGGTTCGATCCCTTCTTAGACCTGGAGCACTTTGCGGCGACTCTGTTGCGACAAAAGAAGCTCGGCATTTTCACGATCGGTGGAGGAGTGCCGCGCAACTGGTCGCAGCAGTTTGGGCCGTTCATCGAGCTGCGGCACCGACGACTGGGAGAGAACGTTCCGCTGAAGCGCTATCACTATGGCCTGAGAATCTGTCCCGAACCGGTGTATTGGGGAGGATTGTCCGGCAGTCCTTACAGCGAAGCGATCTCGTGGGGCAAGTTTGTGCCGCCTTCGGAAGGGGGCAAGTTCGGCGAGGTCTTCGTGGATGCCACGATCGGCTTGCCGATCATCGTCGCGGCCGTCATCGAGCGCTTGGAAAAAGGGAAGAAAAAGAGCGGTTCAGCAAAGACGAAAACGGTCGCGAAGAAATAACTAGTGGTGCCGTTTTGCGTAAGCGTTGGCGGTTGACACTCTATTTCGCTGGGGCTGGGTTACTGATCGCGGCCATATTTGCGATTTACTCTGGCCTTGACCCACTTGGAGATACCCCATTAGCCCTTACGATAGGATTGGCTTCATTTGTTCTTTGCCCTGGCTCCTTCTTGTTCGTTACGTTCATCGATGCCGAGCCATGGACGAGCGGTTTTTTCTTCATGTGGCTAGTGATTGGGACAGTAAATGTTCTGGTCTACGGGGCCATTGGAAACCTAGTCGGGAGATTGTGCAGAACGGATTGATTCTTTTCCCCAGCCATTGGCTTCTTGTTTGTCATTCCTCGCGCCAAACTCGGCGCTCGGAATGACGATCTTCTGGGTTGTTGAGTTAGGCAGTAGGCTGTTTCACAGCTTGCTCGGGAGCGGGATATTCCTCAGTTGCTTCCGATGTCGTCTTAGAGCGTCGATAGAGCGGAGCAAGTATGCTGTTTTCAAGTATTTCTGACTCAGCCTGAAACCAATCCTGCAACTCTTGGCCTTGCTCGTGTCCGCGTGACTCGTAGATCTGCTGGGCGCGGGAACGCACCTTGCGCTCGACCATTTGCACCATCAAAGCCTGCTGCTTTTTTCTGCGTGTTTCGATGTCCAATGCTTTCCCCATGTATGCCGTAAGAATTGCGAACCCACTTCTATGATAGATGAAGAGAGTTAATAAAGGATTACATCTGGCTAATCAGAAGGGTTACCGAAGTGTAAGCCCGGACATGCTCGAGGAGGTCGGCACAGTCGTCAGGGATCAGTTCTGGTTGGAAGCCTTTTAGATGCCTAATCGAAAATCAGCACAGCCGAAGCGATCACCGTCGTCCACAAGCCCCGCTTGTCTCCCACCGCGGACTGTGTGACGTTAGCTGTGCGGACGATTTTGTTCGACAGGCGATAAATCTGCTTCTTCTCGTCCCAGGAGCGGTCGGGATCGAACTCAACGTTCAGGGTCGTCGCAAGCATTTCTGCGGCCAATTCTTCGGCGTATTCCCCGGCGGCATCTTCGGTTTCTCCGAACGAGTGGTGCTCGCTCAAATAACCGTATGTGTTGCGATCGGCGGGAATAGCAACGCCGATCGAGGAAGCCAGCAGGCGATGCGGCTCGCGAGTGGAATTCTCAGCCACGACGGCGAAGACGACTTCCCCGGGATGCAGATACTTGACGCCCTCTTTGCGGGCGAGCAACTTGCAATTAGGCGGAAAAATCGAGGAGACGCGAACCAAATTCTGGGCAGCAATACCGGCGTCGCGCAGCGCCAATTCAAACGACGTTAACCGCTCGCGGTGTTTTCCCACTCCCTTGGTAAAGAAAATCCGCTTCGGAACCATGTCTTTGCCCAATGCAATCTTCCTCCGAGAAGTGAGTGTGAGAATGCACAATCTAACACAACACCTTGTAAAGAAAAGATGAATTTGAGAGTCAAGCCGGAAAATTCCAAGGAGGGTTCCGCGCTGGGACGAACCAGGAGAAAACGGCCCGAGACCTCGGACCTCTGACCTCGGCGAACCACTCTCTGGATACCCAGCAAAGCCGAGGTCTGAGGTCTGACGGCTGCTGGATTACTTCGCCGCTTTCACCGAACTCACGGCGATGGTGTTGTCTTTCTCGGTTCCTGTGACGGTGACCTTCGCGCCGGCCTGCTTGTCGAGGGTATCAAGCGCGGCCTTGTCGCTGGTGTCGAGCGTGTAGACCTTGTCGCCAACCACGAGGGCATATTTCGATCCCTTGCCCACGCAGCCCCGCGTGCAGGTCGCGGGATCACCCATATGCTTGGCGCCGCACATGGCATCGCTGACGGTCCCGGTGTAGCTCTTTCCCGCCGCAAAGGCGGAGCCTGAGACGCCTGCAAAAAGCAGCAGGCTCAAAAATGCAAAAACGGCTTTCCGAATGGAAGCGTTCATTCCGAATCTCCTTTATGGATTGTGGGCTGGCACCCGGTCACCGTGGCCGCACAGCGCCCATTTTAAAGATGCACTTTCCGGACGGAAGTTACAAGGTGTCGGGGAGATTCAAGTTCTTGGGCGTCGTCCCGATGGCCCGCGCTTTCACCGGCGGGCCGAGGGATCTCCGTGAGCACAGCCCCGTTGAATGGGAGGTCCCTCGCTCCGCCTGGGGAAACCGGCTTCGCTCGGGATGACGCCTTAATCCAAAATTCAGTTGTCACCGCAGCACTGCCTTCGCGGTGTAGATCAGATCCACGTCGACGGTCTTGTCGCGAACATTGGCGGTGACATGGGATGCGACATCCCAATCCAGCTCAGAGGGCAGGAGCCTTCGCGCCTGCGGCAGGTATTCGCTGAGGTAAGTCGAGTCAAAGACTTCACCTGGTCGAATCTTCCACGCATTTCGGAGTTTGGACTCCAGGCTGTTGTCGAGGCCGCGGAATTCCAGTTCTCCCATCTTGTACACTGCGCCTTCGTTCACCGTGAGATGAAGCATGACTGTGCTCGCGGGGTCATCAAAGTCGGCGTCTACTTTGATCGATGCAGTTACGTATCCTTTGGAACCATAGAGCTTTTGAATATCTCGTAAGTTATCGGCAAGGCGAACGGTGTTCGCGGGCTGGCCCGGCTGGGAGCGGACCATTTTCTGAAGAACCTCAGTCGGGAACGCCTGATTTCCCGCCCACTCGAGCGCCTTCAGCTTGTACTGCCGTCCGGGAGTGACCGCGAAGTAGACGTCCACAATGGTCAGATTCTTGACTTCGCCCGCTGTTTCAGCCGAAGGCGGCTTCACGACTTTCGGCTCCGGCGCGCCGAAGGCCGCCTTTAGGTATCCGCGCGCGTGATAAATAGGCAAGAGCTGGTGCTCCACCAGCGCGGTGAGCACGTTGCGGGAGTATTCGCGATCGAAGACTCGCCGTGCGGCCTCCTTCAGTGCAGGCAGTTCCTCGGGAGCCGCTCCCGTGAATTCGACATTGCGAATCTGAATGAGGACGTTCTCGACGTTATAGAGGATCGATTCCGGCGCGCCATTGCTCGGGCCCGAGCGGAAATACTCCACCTGCCCGGGAATCGAGCGCTCGACCAGCATGGTCTGCAGCACGTCGGAGATTTCACGTGGCATTTTCCCCGACAGTGGAACCTCTCCATTAAACAGTGGAACCGCTTGCCGAATGCGGTTCAACATCTCCTCTTCTGAAAACCAGACGAAGTCTTCGAAGTGGACGGGCACAAATTTCTCGACATCCGTGACCTGGAACTCGAGCTTGGTTCCTTCGGCTGAGTATGAGTACTTGTATCCGATGTCGGAGAACACCCCGAGATCGCCCAGGCGGACCGCAGCTTTCTTGAAATCATCGTCGGTCACGGGCGTGCCAAGCTGCAAGCCGCTCGCGGCCGCAATGTCCTTCTCGGCATAGCGCTTGCTGCCCGTGACCTTGATCGAGATCAGCTGCCGTGCAGAAGCCGACGCCTGTGAGAGCGATTTCTGGGCGGGTGTGCCAAATACTGGGGGTGCCCCAGGGCTCGCCGCTGTTGCGAAACCTGGGAACCACAGCAGCCCGAAAGCGAGCAGTAACAATTTTGAAACGACCGGAGTCATCGAGTAGGCGTCTGCACCAATTCTTGCGTGGATTTGTGTTTGACCGCAATGTCGATAAAGGCGAGAGCGGCGCGGCTGAGAGCTTTGTCTTTCCGGAAGACCAGAGCGAGGTCGCGCCGGACCTGCGCATCGGCGAGGGCGACAGCAGCGAGAGCCTTGGCCTTGACGTCCTCTTCGACATTGGAACGCGCGATGAATCCGATGCCGACATCAGCCGCCACGAATCGTTTCAACAACTCGCTTGAGTCCAGTTCCATGGTGAAATTCGGCTTCAGGCGGCGCTCATGAAAAAGCTGTTCGATGGCGTCGCGCGTGTGCCCTGCCTTGGGAACGATCAGAGGAAACTTGCTTGCGTCAGTGATCGTCGCCGACTTCAGTTTTCCCAGCGGATGCTGCGGCGGCGCAATCAGAATCAGTTCGTCCCGGTGAATCAGGACGACAGTTAGGCGAGTGTCGGAAACGGGCAGGGAAACGACGCCGAAGTCGACCGAATTGTCGATGATCGATTCGAGAATCTTGGCGTAGTCAGAACGCTTGATGTTAACCGAGACATCCGGATACTGCTTCTTGAAGTCGGCAAAGACGTACGGCAGGATGTGCAGACACGTGCCTTCGTTCGCCCCAACGATGATCTCGCCGCGTGGGACGCGCTCCATCTCGGCGATGGCGACCAGCATTGCCTTGCGCGAGTCGAGTGTGTCTTCCACGTATTTCAGGAAGGCCTTTCCGGCCGCGGTGAGGGAAACCTTGCCGCCGGAACGGTCGAACAGCTTGGCGCCGACTTCCTCCTCGATGCCGCGAATCTGCGACGAAATCGCCGGCTGGGTGCGGAAACGCTTCTCCGCCGCCCGCGAGAACGAGGCGTGCCGCGCCACTTCGAGAAAGGTTTCCAACTGATCGAAATCCATAAAAGCAGGGCTAGGGATCAGGGGTTAGGGGTCAGTGCGTTTTTGCTGATCCCTGGCCTCTGATTCCTGACCTCTGAAGCATAAACCGAACTTTATCCCGCCTATAAGAACTATCGAATTGCCAGCTTGCGGCGCGCGCTTTAGACTCGTCGGTCTCGACAACGCGACCGATTGTAGCAGCCGGATGAAATCGCCGAACCAGGATTCTCTCTGCGATCTCCGCGAATTCTCTGCGTTCTCAGCGGTTAAAGCTTTTGACCGCCGAGTACGCTGAGCACGGCCGCAGAGTCCGCCGAGAACGGCTACAAACAATATCGCCGTTTTCGCAACCGACTCCCGCGAAGGAGCCTCATGGCCGACGCCAAGACCGTCCTCGATTTCGCACGCAAGCACGACGCCAAGATTCTCGATCTGCGCTTCACCGACATCCCCGGCCTCTGGCACCATGTTTCTTATCCGATCGATCAACTGACGGAAGCTTCGTTCGAAGACGGATTCGGCATCGACGGCTCCTCCATTCGCGCCTGGGCAGGCATTCATGAAAGCGACATGCTGCTCAAGCCCGATCCATCCTGTCATCTGATGGATCCTTTCACCGAAGTCCCGACGCTGGTGCTGGTGTGCGATGTGGTCGATCCGGTGACGAAACAGGCCTACGATCGCGACCCGCGCTATATTGCGCGGAAGGCCGAGGCGTATCTCGCATCTTCCGGGATTGCGGATACTGCGTACTTCGGCGCGGAAGCCGAGTTCTTCATCTTCGACAATGTGCGCTTCGATCAGCGCGAGCAGTACGGTTTCTACTACATCGACGCCGAGGAGGGACGCTGGAATTCGGGCAGGGAAGCGAACAATCTCGGATACCGGCCGCGCTACCGCGAAGGATATTTTCCCGTTTCGCCGACCGATCACTATCAGGACTTGCGTTCCGAGATGGTTTTAACGATGCAGAGTTGCGGCATGGTCGTCGAGTGCCATCATCACGAAGTGGCGACCGGCGGGCAGACCGAAATCGACCTGAAATACGACTCGCTCTTGCGCTCGGCCGACAAGATGCTGCTCTACAAGTACATCGTCAAAAATGTGGCCAATCGCAACGGAAAGACGGTCACGTTCATGCCCAAGCCAATTTTTGGCGACAACGGCAGCGGCATGCACACGCACCAGTCGCTGTGGAAGGCGGGCGAAGCGCTGTTTGCCGGCGATGGATACGCCGGGCTGTCGCAGCTTGCACTCTGGTATGTCGGCGGGCTGATCAAGCACGGCTCGGCGCTCTCGGCACTCATTGCGCCGACAACGAATTCCTATAAGCGCCTTGTGCCGGGATTCGAAGCGCCCGTGAATCTGGCCTACTCGCGGCGCAATCGCTCGGCGGCATGCCGCATTCCGATGTACACCGCGGCGCCGAAAGGGAAGCGCGTCGAGTTTCGTCCGCCCGACCCGAGTTGCAATCCGTATATGGCGTTTGCCGCCATGTTGATGGCAGGGCTCGACGGCATCGAAAACAAAATGGACCCCGGCCCGCCGCTCGACAAGGATATTTACGAACTCGATCCCGCGGAACTGTCGCACATTCCGTCGATGCCGGGGTCGCTCGAGGACGCGCTTGACGCCCTGCAGCGAGATCACGGCTTCCTGCTGAAGGGCGATGTGTTTACGGAAGAAGTCCTGCGGACGTATGTCGAATACAAGCGCGAGAAGGAAGTCGACGCGATCCGGCTCAGGCCGCATCCGTACGAGTTCGCGCTGTACTACGATATTTAGCGCAGCGTCTTAGGACACATTACCGATTAGATCCGTTACGCACCTCTTGAGCGCTGGAAGATCTGCAAGATGTCCGAGACATCTGACGAGTTGATTGGCCAGGGCTGTGACCGCATCTGAGGTGGCTTCAATCGTTGAGGGATAGTCGAAGTTTTGCTCGGCGACCGCCAGAGAACCAGACGCATTTTTCACGAGGCGAACCGCTTTAACGTCGAAAGGAAGTTGCATCAAGTCATCGTTTAGCCGGGCGTAGAACATCGGCTCAAATCCTCCGTATTCGGACTTAAGGACTAGGGCGGGTGGCCCGCCCTTCGAGAGCCTTCTATTTGCCGATGCCATTCCTAATGTGGGTGCCCCACTCTTTCGCGATTTGTGCGAAAGGGTGGGTAGCACAGACTCAGACGAATCGGAACGTTCAAAGCTCTGCTTTATAGTTCCGTGGTTCCCACCCTTCGAACACCCTGTTCAGTCCCATGACATCCTTTACACACTGTCCCGGGACATCCTTTACACTCCCGGCGCGTGCGGAGCACGCGGTGGGGTGCGACTGGGATGGCGTGGAAGACGATGGATGTTCACGAACAACGCGTGCGTTTTGTGGTGGAGGCGACGCAGAAAA
>Ga0335081_10001628_pt1 | contig 35832 bp, 35 predicted proteins | sample Lox_Sample_35_FD_206713 | JGI IMG/M metagenome (GOLD analysis project Ga0335081, IMG submission 206713) | Soil microbial communities from Loxahatchee National Wildlife Refuge, Florida, United States - Lox_Sample_3.5 | ecosystem: Environmental > Terrestrial > Soil > Wetlands | place: USA...
CATGAAGCTCACGCGGCTGCGCCTGATCGGCTTCAAGTCCTTCGTCGAACCGACCGACTTCGAGATCGAGCCTGGACTGACCGGCGTGGTCGGCCCGAACGGCTGCGGCAAGTCGAACCTCGTCGAGGCCGTGCGCTGGGTCATGGGCGAGGCCTCCTACAAGGCCATGCGCGCGTCCGAGATGGACGACGTGATCTTCTCCGGCAACACCGAGCGACCGGCCCGCAACCACGCCGAGGTCGCGGTCTTCGTCGACAACAAGGACCGCACCGCGCCGGCGGTGTTCAACGAGAATGAGGCGCTCGAAGTGTCGCGCCGCATCGTGCGCGAGCACGGCTCGACGTTCCGCGTCAACGGCCGCGAGGTGCGTGCCCGCGACGTCACCATGCTGTTCGCCGACGCCTCGACCGGCTCGCGCTCGCCGGCGCTGGTGCACCAAGGCCGCATCGGCGAGATCATCCAGGCGCGGCCGGACCAACGCCGCCGCGTGCTGGAAGAGGCCGCCGGAATATCCGGCCTGCATGCGCGCCGCCACGAGGCGGAGCTGCGTCTGAAGGCCGCCGAGCACAATCTCGCCCGCGTCGAGGATGTCATCAATCAACTGGCGGCGCAGGTCGCCTCGCTGAAGACGCAGGCGCGTCAGGCGGTGCGCTACCGCAACATTTCCGGCCAGGTGCGGCGCACCGAGGCGCTGCTGTTCCATCTGCGCTGGCTCGCCGCCCGGACCGAAGTCGGCGCGGCCGAGCACACCCGCGACGAAGCGGTCCGCGTCGTCGCCGCGCGCGTCAGCGAGCAGACCGTTGCCACCACCCGCCAGGCCGGAGTCGCGGCCGGTCTGCCGGCGCTGCGCGAAGCCGAGGCCAAGGCGGCCGCGGCGCTGCAGCGGCTCATCATCGCCCGCGAGACGCTTGAGCGCGAGGAAGCCCGCGCCAAGGAGCGCATCGCCGAGCTCGATCGCCGGCTCGAGCAATTTGCCGCCGATCTGGCGCGCGAGCGCGCGCTCGCTGCCGACGCCGACGCGGCGCTGCATCGCCTCGCCCGCGAAGAGACCGCGCTCAAGGCCGAAGCGCAGGCGAGTGCCGGGCGCCTGACCGGCGTCAATAGCCGCGTCGCCAAGGCCGACTCCGCGCTCGCGGCGTCGGAGAAAAGCTTCGCCGAGCTGACCGGCGCGCTGGCCGACCTCACAGCGCAGCGCCATCAGCTGCAAACCGCGAAGGCCGATCACGAGCAGCGCGCGGCGCGGCTCAAAGCCGAGCTTGTCAATATCGAAGCCGGCCTCGCCGCGACCGGCAGCGGCGAGCCCAACATCGCAGCCTTGAGCGCGGCGCTGGCGAAAGCGCAGACGGCGCTCGGCGAGGCCGAAGCCGCGGCGCGCGGCGCCGAAGCTGCGCACACCCGCGCGCGGGCCGAGATCGATGCGGCACGCGAGCCGCTCGCCGCGGCCGAGCGCAGCGTGCAGCGGCTCGAGACCGAGGCCAAAACCATCGGCAAGCTGCTGGCGGTCGAGAACAAGAATCTCTGGCCGCCGGTCGGCGACGCGCTCGTCGTCGACAAGGGTTTTGAGAAGGCGCTGGGCGCAGCCCTTGGCGACGATCTCGATGCGCCGGTCGACCAATCGGCGCCGATGCGTTGGTCCGGCGCCGATGTCGATCCCTCCGATCCGAAACTGCCGGATGGCGTCACGGCGCTCGCTCAGCACGTCAAGGCGCCGCCGCAGCTCGCGCGCCGGCTGGCGCAGATCGGCGTGGTCGATCGCGCCCAGGGTCCGCGGCTTGCGGCACTGCTCAAGCCCGGCCAGCGGCTCGTATCGCGCGAGGGCGATTTCTGGCGCTGGGACGGTTTCGCGGTCGCGGCCCATGCGCCGACCGGCGCGGCACGGCGGCTCGCCGAGCGCGGCCGCTTGCAGGCGATCGAAAGCGAGCTCGAAGCCGCGCGCGCCGACGTTGCCGCCAAGCGCCGCACCGTCGAAGCGGCGGAAGCCGCGGTCACCGCTGCCGCCGCCGCCGAAGGGGAAGCGCGCGTCCGCTGGCGCGACGCGCAGTCCGCGACCGACAACGCCCGCGAAGAGCACGCCGCAGCCGAGCGCGAGGCCAGCCGCAATGCGGCGCGACTTTCGGCGCTGCAGGAAGCCAAGGCCCGCATCGGCGCCGGCCATGACGAAGCGCAAAACGGCGCCCGCGACGCCGCGGCCGCCTTCGCCGCGCTGCCGGCAGCCGCCGAGCTTGAGAAAAAACTCGCCGCCATCAACGACGTCATTGCCGCGGATCGTGCTGGGCTTGCCGAAGTGCGCGTCGAGGCGCAGGCGATCACGCGCGAGAACGAGCTTGCCGACCGGCGCCTGCAGGCGATCGCCGCCGAACGGCAGGACTGGACCGAGCGCAAGGACGGCGCCGCGACCCAGATCGCGACCATCGGCCAGCGCGCCGACGAAGCCTCGCGCGAGCGCACCGAGCTCACCCACGCGCCGGAGAAATTCGCCAGCCAGCGCCAGGCCCTGATCGGCGAGATCGAGACCGCGACCGTGGCGCGGCGCGCCGAAGCCGACAAGCTTGCGTTTGCCGAGAACGACCTCGCCGAGGCCGACAAGGTGGCGCGCGCGGCGCTGGAAGCGGTCGGCGAGGCGCGCGCCGAAGCCGCGCGCGGCGAAGAGCGCTGCGAAGCCGCCAAGCGCCGGCTCGCCGACCTCGCCCACGAAATCCGCGAACGGCTCGACGTCGCGCCCGACGGCACCGCCGAACTCGCCGAGGTCAAGCCCGGCGCCGAGCTTCCCGCCGTCGCCGAGATCGAAGCCAAGCTCGAACGCATCCATCGCGAGCGCGAGCGCCTCGGCGCGGTCAATCTGCTCGCCGAGCAGGAGCTGCGCGAGGTCGAGGAGCAGCACGCCAAGCTTTGCGGCGAGCGCGACGATCTGGTCGAAGCGATCCGGCGCCTGCGCCAGGGCATCCACAGCCTCAACAGCGAGGCGCGCGAGCGGCTGTTGTCGTCGTTCACGATCGTCAACGAGAACTTCAAGAAGCTGTTCGGCGAGCTGTTCGGCGGCGGCAATGCCGAATTGCAGCTGATCGAGCATGATGATCCGCTCGAGGCCGGCCTCGAAATCATGGCCAAGCCCCCGGGCAAGAAGCCCACGACGCTGTCGCTTCTCTCCGGCGGCGAGCAGGCGCTCACGGCGCTGGCGCTGATCTTCGCCGTGTTCCTCACCAATCCGGCGCCGATCTGCGTGCTCGACGAGGTCGACGCCCCGCTCGACGACTACAATGTCGAGCGCTTCTGCGACCTGTTGGATGAGATGACGCGCTCGACCGATACGCGCTTCATCATCATCACCCACAATCCGATCACCATGGCGCGCATGAACCGCCTCTACGGCGTCACCATGGCGGAACGCGGCGTGTCGCAGCTGGTCTCGGTCGACCTCGAAGGCGCGGTCAAGCTGCGCGAGGCGAGCTAAAAGCGACGATCTGGCGCTGAGGCTGGGCTCTAAACATCCCTTTGGCTCTGTGCTAAGTTCTGCGCCATTGAGCTGCGCGGCTGCATATTCCGGCCCGGGACCATCCGGCGTCGTTCAGCATAAGCGCGTGCGGCTAGCTTCGTCTGAATGCGCGAAAATTCCAATCGTGGGAGGAACGCATGTGGACCGTCGGTTTCTTGATAGCGACCAGCGCCGATCTTTGGAAGCCGTACACCGATGCTTTTGAGGCTCAACTGAGATCGCACCTAAAGATCGGCGAGGATTTCAAGATCGAATATCGTGCGGCGGACGGACTGCAAAAACGCTACCGGGAGATCGCAAAAGATTTTGCCAACCCCAAAAGAACGAAACCGATTGATATCATCGTCACTGGGGGGACCGGGGCCGTGCTCGCCTGCAAGAAAGAAACTTCGAAGATTCCGATTGTCTTTGCAACGGCGGGGGACCCTGTTAACTCCGGGTTGGTAGCCTCGAAGCCGACCGGCAATTTGACGGGCATATCCAACCAGCAGACCAATCTCGTCATCAAACGGCTCAATTATCTGCGCGATAATTTGGCCCCGGACTTGGGCAAAAAGCTTCATTTGAGTGCGATCGGCAACGACAGCGTCCCTAACGTTCAATTGGAAAAGAAAATAGTTGCGGATGTCGCGCGCGATCTCGGCCTTAAATTCTCTACGAGCCCGCCACTGAAAACACCCGACGATATCGAGCCGGTCATCAAAAAACTCGTGCGTCGAGGCGTGAATACTCTTTTTATCTGCACTGATCCTCTCATTACTACCAATGCGGAAAGGATCAACAAGCTGGCATTGGACAACAAACTGAGCACGATGCACGCCTTTCGGATGAACTACGGCAAACAGGGTCTGATGTTCTACGGACCGCGTTTCCCGGATATGTTCAAGCGTGCCGCCGATTTTGCCTATGACATACTCGGCCGAGCCAAGAGGCCGGCTGACATCCCAGTCGAAGAAGCGTGCACATTCGAGTTTGAATCCAACAAGAAGATTGCCGCGATGCTCGGCCTTAAATCGTTGGCCGCGACCCTATGAAATAATGGCCCCGACCAGACCTGCAAAATTGAAAGACGCGAATTTGAGAATATCTCAGTCGACGTTCAGCTTGGGACCCACATTTTCTATGCCGTGACGGTGGCACAGCGCTTGCCATTCGTGCGGACTCGGATCGGTCAATAGCAATTGGCTGCCGTCGACAAAGAACCGTTCCATTGTGCCGGCCGGTTGATAGACAAGTATCAAAGCAGCCTCGTCGCTGACGTTAGCGAACGCATGCGGCACCTTTCGCGGGGCGAATATTGAGTCCCCCGCCGCCAGGCGGAACCTGTCATCTCCAACTTGAAATAAGAATTCTCCTTGCCGCACAAAGAACCACTCGTCTTGACTTTGATGATAGTGCAGTAGCGGACCGCCTTTCTTTTTTCTAACGGTCTCATAGATGCACAAACTTCCGCCGGTGTCCGCGGCGGATACCTTGCATTGGAAATATCCGCCATCGAAGAGAAGCGGCTTGCGAAAACGATCATTACCCGCGGTTACGTAAGTCGCCGTCCCCAATTGACTCATAGTACATGCTCCCAATGTTAGCAGGAGGGCTCACGGACAGGGCTTGGCATGTCAAAATGGCATCGCCACTATTTTTCTCGCTCCCATACGACTCTGCGAAAATCAACTTTGCCCGGGACCAATAGACTGGGCGCTGGCGCCGACTCTATGAAAAGTCGATCCTGCTCAATCCTGAAGTGCCGCCTCTGCTCGGTTCCATTCCACGCCTCGTTCCAAGAGATGTCGACCACAGTGATGAAATCACTGCCCTCGACGCGATATCTTCCGGTGTAGGCAAGCATCGACCGGTGCAATGCCGCCCGCTCGATGTCTCCCTCTCCCGGCTCGCGATGCTCGGCGGTCGTTATTGCCGACAGGCGGCCCTGCGGCGTTAGTATCAAATAGCCGTTTGGATTCGGACCGAAGAGGTCGTGAGCTTCGCCGCCGACGATCACGTGCGACGAAACGAGTTTCCAATTCCCAATGAGGCAATCGACCTCTTCGGCAAGCGGCATTTTTTCCATGCTGACCCCCTATTTGGTGCATTCCGCGAAGTGGTCAGACTTATTCAATCACCTCGGTTGCGCGGACGAGGAATGATTCCGGGATGGTAAGGCCAAGCGCCTTGGCGGTCGTGCCGTTGATGACGAGATCGAACTTGACCGGCTGCTCGACCGGCAGGTCGCCTGGCTTCGCCCCACGGAGAATCTTATCGACGAAGTCGGCGGAGCGCCGGAAAAGATCCTGAAAGTTCGGGCCGTAGGACATCAAAGCTCCCGATTCGACGTACTGCCGAAACGCCTGAATTGTCGGGATTCGCTGCCTGATTGCCCAGGTGCTGATCCGGACCTGGTTTACCGTCATGAGCGGATCCGTGCAGACATAGAGCGCGTCGGCACGGCCGCTGACCGACTCGATGGCGGCGTCGATTTCGCTCGCTTTGCCGATCTCTAGCCGGATGACTTCAATCCCGAGCTTCGCAGCCGAGACTTGAACAGCGTTCATCTCCAGGACGACGTTGGGGCTGCTGACGTTGCCCAGAAGCGCAACGTGTCGAATACTTGGGACCACGTCGTGCAACAATTCGAGTCGTTGACCGGCAAGGTCGGTCTGCTGGTTCGACAATCCTGTTACGTTACCGCCGGGGTGCGACAAACTGGCGACCAGCTTGGTGCCAATCGGGTCTCCCGCGGTAGCAAAGACGATCGGAATTTCTGATGTTGCTTGTTTCGCGGCAAGGACAGCGGATGTGCCTCCCGTGACGATGACATCGACTTTGCTGCGGACAAGGTCGGCCGCAAGTTCGGCGTAACGATCTTCACGTCCTTCCGCCCAGCGATAACCGATGGCGAGGTTGTAACCGTCGATCCAACCGAGCTCCCGCATGCGCTGAATGAAAGCGGCGATGAAGGAGCTCCAGATTGCGGGAGTGGTCGCACCCAAAAATCCGATTAGCGGCTTGCTGCGGGGTTGAGCAAGCCCGATGACCGGCCATACCATTGCGCCGCCGATCAAGGCGATAAACTCACGCCGTCTCATGCCCTCCTCCTGGGCCGCGGACAGCATCGCACGCCGCAAAATGACAATAGAGGGACCAAGCCTATTTTCAAGCATGGATTCCGTGACTGTGACGATATTGCTGATTTGTCGAGCAAGCCTGGCGGCGCCTGAAATTCTTGTACCGCGTCGGTAACACTAAACTAACCCAACCCGGCGCGACGAAAGCCTTCCAGATAGTCGTCGCGGTCGGCATCCTGCCTGATCGGCATCTGCCGCGCGATCCAGTCGAGCGAGATATTGGGCTGGGCGCGGCGCAACTCTTGCAATGCGGCCGCGGCAACGTCGTTCCGCCCGGCCATGCCGGCAGCGGCAGTCAGCACGCGGTGAGCGCCGACGAAGTCGGCGCGCTGGCGAATGCCTTCGCGCGCAAGCCGCATCGCCTCGTCGTAGTTGCCGCCAACATAGTGCGCATACGAGGCGATGCCGCAATAGACCGCGGCCAGCGGATCGTGCGGGCTCAAACGCATCGCGCGCTGCACCGACGGCACCGCCTCCTGCCAGCGCCCGCAATAGGACAGCGTCAGGCCGTAATAGGCCTGCGCCATCGAGAAGTTCGGATTGAGCCGCAGCGCCGTCTCGAACTCGGCGAGCGAGTCGTCGAAGCGGCGCGCGAACAGATAGACGGTGCCCAAGGCGTGGTGCGCCCAGGGGTCTTCGGAATCGGCGAGGATCGCCGCCGCCGCCGCGCGCTCGGCGATCGGCGTCACCGCCCCGATGTCCGCCCAACCCATATGGGCGCCGAAGGTGTGGCTGGTGGCGAGCACGCCGAACGCCTGACCGTAGTTCGGGTCGATCGCGGTCGCCTTCTCGAGCAGCGCCTGCGCCACCACGTTGTCCTGGCGCGTCACCCGCCAATAATGCGACAGCGCCCGCATCAACAGGTCCCAGGCGTCCATGTTGTCGGGCGTCTTGCGCCGGGCGCGGAAATTCTCCGCGGCGAACAGCTGCGGCTCGATGGCGGCGACGATGGCCTCGGTGATCTCGTCCTGCACTGCGAACACGTCGGCGAGCTCGCGGTCGTAGCGCTCGGCCCAGATGTGACTGCCGGTCGAGGCGTCGTTGAGCTGCGCGGTGATGCGCACCCGGTCGCCGACCTTGCGCACGCTGCCCTCGACGACGTAGCCGACGCCGAGCTCGTCGGCGACCTGCTTCAGATGCACCGCCCTGCCCTTGTAGATGAACGAGGAGTTGCGGGCGATGACGAAGAACCAGCGCAGCTTCGACAGCGCGGTGATGATGTCCTCGCTGATACCGTCGGAGAAATAATCCTGCGCCGGATCGTCGGTCATGTTGGTGAACGGCAGCACCGCGATGGCCGGACGGTCCGGCAGCGGCAAGGCCGGTCGCGCCGGCTCGGCGCCTTGCTCCGCCATGGCGGCGGGCGCGGCCGCGGCCGCGATCCGCACCTCGCCGACGAAGCGAAAGCCCTTGCGCGCGATGGTGCGAATGAGCTTCTGCTCGCCGCCATTGTCGCCGACCGCCTTGCGCGCCGCGTTGATGCGGCTGGTCAGGGTCGAGTCCGAGACGATACGGCCGCCCCAGACCGCGGCGATGAGATCGTCCTTGCTGACGACGCGGTCGCGGCTCTCGATCAGGTGGACCAGAAGGTCGAACACCTGGGGCTCCAGCGCAACCGTCTCGGCGCCTCGGCGCAGCTCCCGCCGGTCGGTATCAAGCCTATGATCAGAAAAGAGAAATTCCACGGTGCCGCCCCGGTTTCGGCCACGCCGCCGATCTGAAGAGATAATCAAGCCCCTCTCAAGGGCAAATCAAGAAGCCGGCAAAGTCTTGTTGCCGCAGCCGCGGCATCCTCCACGACCCGTTATTTCGGCATTCCCCCTTATGGAGGAGACCATGACCCAGATTCAGGCGCTCAACGACACCGCTCCCGGCCAAAGCCATGTCATCGGCCGCATCGTCGCGTTCGTCTACGGAATCGTGGCTTATCTCGCGTTCTGCGTCAGCCTTCTCTACACCATCGGCTTCGTCGAAGGCTTGGTGGTGCCGAAGACGATCGACAGCGGCATCGCGGTACCGCCGGTGCAAGCCTTGATCGTCAATCTCGTGCTGATGTCCATCTTCGCCGTTCAGCACAGCGTAATGGCGCGGCCACAGTTCAAGCGCTGGTGGACCTCGTTCGTGCCGCGGTCGGTCGAACGCACGACCTATGTGCTGCTCGCCAGCCTCGCGGTCGCGTTGATGCTCTGGCAGTGGCGGCCGATGCCGGCACCGGTGTGGCAGGTCGCCGAGCCGGGTCTTGCCATGGCGCTGACGGCGCTGTCCTTCGCCGGCTGGCTGATCGCGTTGACCAGCACCTTCCTGATCAACCATTTCGAGCTGTTCGGCCTGCATCAGGTGGCGAACAACCTGACCGGCCGCGCCATGCCGGCGCCGCGCTTTCGCACGCCGCTGCTCTACGGTTTCGTGCGGCACCCGCTCTATCTCGGCTTCATCATCGCGTTCTGGTCGACGCCGACCATGACGCGAGGCCATCTGCTGTTCGCGGCCGTGACCACGGCCTACATCTTCGTCGGCATCTGGCTCGAGGAGCGCGATCTGATCGCGGTGTTCGGCGACGAATACCGCCGCTACCGGCAGCGCGTGTCGATGCTGCTGCCGTGGCGCAACTCCGCGGACTGAGGCCGTCCATGACAAATGCTCAAGTGAACGGCGCGGCGGGCCACTCGCCCGCCGCCAACACCACAAAGTCGTCGGTGATTTGTCCGATTGTCGGCCGGCGCTGCGAGGGCGACCTCGCATATCTGTGCGAAGACTACGGCTGCGCCCGCAAGGGTGGGCTCTCCTCGCGCTCGGAAGAAAACGCCTGAGCCGGTGTTCTAGAGGTTCCTGCGGTCAATTGACCGTCGGAAGACTGCAATCCTGTCAAACGAAGGAAGAAGAACAATGAAGTACAAAGGCCAATGTTTTTGCGGCGGCGTCCAGATCGAAGTTTCCGGCGCGCCGGCCGCCATGGGCTATTGCCACTGCCGCTCGTGCCGCTCCTGGTCCGGCGGCCCGGTCAACGCATTCACGCTTTGGCAGCCGGACGCCGTTGCGATCACCGCCGGCGCGAAAGAGGTCGCGACCTTCCAAAAGACGCCGCTGAGCCAGCGGCAATATTGCGGCAAGTGCGGCGGTCATCTCATGACCACGCATCCGACGCTCGGCTTGGTGGACGTTTTCGCGGCGACCTTGCCGACGCTCGAGTTCAAGCCCGGCGTTCACGTCAACTACGCCGAAACGGTTCTGCCGATACGCGACGGCCTGCCCAAGCTCAAGGACTTCCCGGCGGAGTTCGGCGGCTCGGGCGAAATGGTGGCGGAATAACTGCGATGGATGACGGGTGCACGAGCATGATCGCGGATCCGCGAGGATGCGTCGACTATGAGGAACGCGGCAACGGTCCGACGATCGTGCTCGTGCCCGGCTCCTGCTCGACCGGCGCGGCGTGGCGGCCGGTGCTGGCCGCCTGGGACGGCCGCTTTCGCTGCGTGACCACGAGCCTGCTCGGCTACGGCGGCACCGCCGAGCGCCGCACCGTGCATGACGCCGCCATGCGGCACGAAGCCGAAGCGATCGAGGCGGTCATTCGCAAGGCCGGCGGTCCGGTCCATCTGGTCGGGCATTCCTTCGGCGGGCTCGTCGCCATCGCGGTGGCGCTGCGCAAGCGGGCATCGCTCGCAAGCCTGACCATCGTCGAGGCGCCGGCGTTGGGGCTGCTGCACGACGACACCGACCGAGGACACTACCGCGCCATCCGTGAGATGACGGATGGCTATTTTGCCGCCTTCGAGCGCGGCGACGCCGAGGCGGTTTCGACGATGATCGACTTTTACGGCGGCGCCGGCACGTTCGCGTCATGGCCGCCGCGCGTCCGCGCCTACGCGGTCGAGACGACCGCGGTGAATATCCTCGATTGGGCGAGCGCGTACGGCTTCGCGTTATCCGTCGCCGCGCTCAGCGCCGTCGATATTCCGGTCCTCGTGCTGTGGGGCGAGGCGAGCCATCCGGCGGTGCAGCGCGCCGGCGTCCTTCTCGCCGAGGGCATGCGCCACACGGCGTCCGCCGAGATAAAGGGTGCCGGCCACTTCATGATCGCGACCCATGCCGATGTCATCGGCCGGCTGATCGCCCAGCACGTCCACGGCGCCGAAGCGCTGGCCGAGGCTAGTTGCCCAGCCTGAACAGCCGCCGCGCGTTCTCCCGTCCGATCTTGACGCGATCGTTCTCGCTGATCGGGCAGGCGTCGAACCATTCGGCAGCGTGGTCGATGTTCTCGAACGGCCAGTCGGTCGAGAACATGACGCGGTCGGCGCCGATCGTGAGCATGGCGTTGATCAGCGCCGGCGTGTGGAAATTGCCCGACGTCGTGATGTAGAAGTTCTCGCGGAAATAATCGCTCAGCCGCTTTTTTGCCGGCCAGCTGTGGCGGTTCTCGATCCACGCATTGGCGTTGTCGACCCGCCACATCGCGAACGGCAGGTTCTCGCCCATGTGGCCGAGAATGATCTGCAGCCGCGGATGCGCGTCGAACAGTCCCGACGCCATCAGGCGCAGCGCATGCACCGCGGTTTCGTGGCCGAACGCCCAGATCGGTCCGAGCAGCCATGGATGGCCCTCATAGATCTTGGCGTCGCGCGGCAGCGGATTGCGCGGGTGCAGATAGAACGGCGCGTCGAGCTTCTCCGCCATCGCCCAGAACGGCCGGTACTGCGGCAGGTCGTAGTAAACCGCGGTGGCGGCGTCGCGAACTTGCGAGAAGCCGTTGACCAGCGCGCCGCGAAAGCCGAGCTCTTTGACGCAGCGCTCGAGCTCGCGCGCGGCGCCGTCGGGATCCTGCATGGCGAGCGCGGCGAGGCCCTGAAAGCGGTCGGGGCGCTTGGCGACCTGCTCGGCGAGAAAGTCGTTGGCTTTGCGGGCGATTGTCGCGGCCTGTGCCGGATCGGGAATGGCCTGCACCGCCGGCGCATTCAAGGACAACAGCATCATCTCGATGCCGTGCCGATCCATTTCGGCAAGGCGCCGCTCCTGGATGTCGAGCACGCGGCTTTTGACCTCCTGCCAGACGCGCTCGGGGAAATAGCCGTGCGAATCCTCCAGCGTGTCGGGGATCGCGAAATGTTCTTCGAGCGCGATCTTGCCCTGCATGACCCCTCCTCCGGCGACGCGCCGCCTTAGGCCGACGCGTTAAGCTTAAGAAAACGTGCCGCGCGCGATTTTGCCCGCCGCGTACGCACGGCCTTTGTTGGCATGGTTCTGGCGAGAAAGCCACGGCACAGGGGTCGCTGTCCCACTCCGGGGCAGCGCGCCCGTTATAGCACCGCTGACACCGCCAGGACCGCTGACAGGTTCGATGAACACGCATCCGAGCTATACGCTGGCATCGCAGCCGCAGACCGGTCGCTTCCTGCGCGCGCGGGCGGTGATCTTGCGCGGCACCTTCGCCGCGGCGATCTTCCTCACCGACATCGCCTTCATCGTGGCGATGTCCTGCCTCACCGGCATTGCCTATCACCTCGCGGCTTACGGCAATCCCGGGACCATGACGCTGTTCGTGCAGGTCGGCGCGCTGGCCGCCTGCATCTTCGCGGTCTCCAACGTCTTCCGCAGCGAATACCGGCTGCCCAATTTCTGCACCTTCAAGCCGCACGCCGCGCGCACCATCCAGCTCTGGAACGTCACGCTGATCTGTCTCCTGGCGATCGGCTTTCTGGCGCAGACGACGGTCGAATATTCGCGCGGCTGGATCCTGCTGTTCTATGTGGCGACCTTGGCGGGCCTTATTGCGCTCCGCTTCTTCATCGTGCGCGTCACCGCTCTCGCCCGCGCGGCGGGGCTGATTTCGGCGCAGCGCATCTTCCTGATCGGCACCGGCGCAAGCATCAACGCCTTCGTCAACCGCTACGAGCCGTGGACCCACGGCATCAATATCGTCGGCTGCCGCTTCCTGACGCCGGTCGCCGCGACCGCTTCCGCCGAGGCGCGCCACGCCATGCTCGACCACGACTTCGTCGAGGCAGGCGCCAGCGTCCGCAGCCTCGAGCCCGACGCCATCTTCCTGCTGCTGCCGTGGTCGCAGACCGAGACCATCGAACGCTGCGCCGAGACTTTCCTGACGCTGCCGGTCGAGATTCACATCGGCCCCGAGCAGATCCTGCACAAGTTCGAAGAGGTCAAGCTGTCGAAGCTCGGCCCAATGACCAGCCTGCAGCTGACGCGGCGGCCGCTGACCCGCTTCGAGATCGCCAGCAAGCGGGTATTCGATCTCGTCGTCGCGGCGTTGGCGCTGATCGCGCTGACGCCGTTCTTGCTGGTCGTCGCCGCGCTGATTTGGCTCGACAGCCCGGGGCCGATCTTCTTCGTGCAACGCCGCTACGGCTTCAACCAGCAGCCGTTCCGCATCATCAAGTTCCGCACCATGCGCACGCTCGACGACGGCCCCGTCGTCCCCCAGGCGACCCGCGACGATCCGCGGCTCACCCGCATCGGCCGCGTGCTGCGGCGCTCGAACATCGACGAGATTCCGCAGCTCTTCAATGTGCTGACCGGCGACATGTCGCTGGTCGGCCCGCGCCCGCACGCGCTGTCGCACGATCAGGAATACGAGCGGCGCATCTCGCTCTATGCGCGGCGCCACAACGTCAAGCCCGGCATCACCGGCTGGGCACAGATCCACGGCTATCGCGGCGAGATCGACACCGAAGACAAGATGCGCAAGCGCGTCGAGCACGACCTGTTCTACATCGACAACTGGTCGCTCTGGCTCGATCTGCAGATCATCTTCCGCACGGTGTTCTCCGCCGGCGGCTACCGCAACGCGTATTGAATATTTGATCCGTCGTCCTGAGAGTCGGAGCAGCATCCTTCGCGGGCCGCTTTGCGGCCACTTCAGGATGACGAATATCGGTCTGCTAACCCGCGAGCGTCGCGATGGCGACCACCGCGCCGGCGGTGACCAGCGCCGTCGACAGCCACAGCACGCCGATCAACACCCACACCGGACGCGGCTTGTGCGTCGTCGTCACGGGCGTTTGCGTCCAGGATTCCAGCGCCGGCTCGGCCCGCCGCAGCGCCGCGATCGCCACTTCGATCTCGGCGACCTCGCGCGCCAGCTGGTCGCGCACGTCCTGGGCGTGCGTGCCGGGCCCGGTCGCGATTTCGTCGAAATCGCCCCGCAGCGCGGCCCCATTGGAGCGGGTCCCGAGCGCGATCATGTCAGGATCCGGACCAGCCGATGACGGCGCGCTGACGAGTTGCTTCAGCATGACGCATACCTATCTGTATCAGCGAATCTACAACGCCGGTTGAGGCGGTGCGATGTTCATCGTTTGCCAAGCTTAACGGCGGCGCTAGAACGCAAGCGGGCTATCGCGCGACCAAGGCTGGGCCGTGTGGCAGGTTGCGGCTTTGGCTCGATTGGGGTGGAAGAACCGGTTCCGCCGCGGCCTTTTTGGAGGAATTTCGCGATGTCGACCTCGACCCTTATTATCCTCACCGTGATCGTCGTTTTCGTGCTCTGGGCGGTCAGTGTCTACAACGGCCTCATCGCCATGCGGCAACGGGTCAACCAGGCCTTTGCCGACGTCGACGTGCAGCTCAAGCAGCGCCACGATCTCGTGCCCAATCTGGTCGAGACGGTAAAAGGTTACGCCGCGCACGAACGCGGCACGCTGGATGAAGTGGTTAAGGCGCGCAATGCCGCGGTCTCCGCTCAGGGACCGGCGCAGCAGGCCGCCGCCGAGAACATGCTGAGCGGTGCGCTGCGACAACTGTTCGCGCTGTCGGAGGCCTATCCGGATCTGAAGGCCAACGCCAACTTCCAGCAATTGCAGGCCGAGCTCTCGGATCTCGAGAACAAGATCGCCGCATCCCGGCGCTTCTTCAACAACGCGGTCCAGGAATACAATACCGGCATCCAGCGCTTCCCTGCGGCGCTGTTCGCCGCGAGCTTCGGCTTCGCCCAGAAGGACTATTTCGACCTCGGTGACGATCGCAAGACGGTCACCGAGGCACCGCAGGTGAAGTTCTAGATCTTAGGGCGGGCGGCATTCCGCCATGGCGGCCTACGGCCTCTACAGCCATATCCAGTCGAACCGGCGGCGTTCGATCGCGCTGCTCGTCGGCCTGTTCGTGCTGGTCTACATCATGGTCTATGCTGGCGCACTGGTCGCCGAAGCGCTGTCGCTGCCCTATGCCGACGTCGACACGCTGTTGCGCCAGGCCTTGCGCGATCTGATCGGGGCCGCACCATGGGCCACCGTCGGCGCCGCGCTGTGGGTGGCCATCGCCTACTACTTCCACCAGGACATGATCGATGCGCTGACCGGCGGCGAGGAGGTCACGCGCGCCGAGCAGCCGCGGCTCTATAACCTACTCGAAAATCTCTGCATTTCGCGTGGCATCACCATGCCGAAGCTCAAGGTGATGCAGAGCGACGCGCTCAACGCCTTCGCCACCGGCATGAACCAGAAGCAATATTCGATCACGGTGACGACCGGGCTGCTCGATCGGCTCAATGATGCCGAGGTCGAAGCGGTGCTCGGTCACGAGCTCACCCATATCCGTAATGGCGACGTGCGCATGATGGTGATCGCGGTCATCATCGCCGGCGTGATCTCGTTCTTCGCCGAACTGGTGTTCCGGCTGTGGTTCTATAACGGCTTCAGCTTTCGCCGCTCCTCCGATGCACGGCGTGGCGGCGGCGCCGGCGTCGCTATCCTGATCGCGATCGGGCTCCTGGTGCTCGCCTATGTGCTGTCGTTCGTGATCCGGCTCGCGCTGTCGCGGTCGCGGGAATTTTTGGCCGATGCCGGCTCGGTCGAATTGACCAAGAACCCCGACGCCATGATCTCGGCGCTGCGCAAGATCGAGGGCCGCGGCGAATTGCCGGGCGCCACCTCGGCGGTGATGGAAATGTGCGTCGACAACCCGCGCGAAGGTTTTGGCGAGCTGTTCGACACCCATCCGAGCGTCCACAGCCGGGTCGAGGCTTTGATCAAATTCGCCGGCGGCCACGATCCCGGCCCGCTGGCGCTGCCGGTGCCGCCGGACGAAGCCGGCGCCGAGCCCGAGCAAATCCCGGCCGACGGTCCATGGGGCACGGCCCAGGATAGACCACCCGCCTCAGGCGCGGCGCCGTCGACCGATGATGCCTCAGCCGACGCCCCCGGTCCCTGGGGCTCACGCGACGCGCCGCAAGACGGCGATGCTGGCGCCGGGCCGTGGGGCCCGCATGCGACGCGGCAATCGGGCCGCAATTAACCATATCCGGCTGAAAATAGGCCTTGCGCGCAGTGTTCCGAACGGTGCGGCGCTTCGGGAGGCTTCCAAACGCGGCACCGCCTGTGTAAGACTCTCTTAACGGGAGAAATTCGGCAGGCTTCGCGTCAGCGGCGGCTTTTTCGGCGGATTTGGCCGGGTGCGTCCCGCTCGCGGCGGCACGAGATCTGCGGGGATCAGGACAGCGGGTAACGACAATGGCCAAGCCAACAGTGGTCGTGGTGGGCGCGGACAAGGGCGGCGTCGGCAAGACGACGGTGGCCCGCACGCTGCTCGATTATTTCACGGCGCATCACGTGCCGACGCGGGCCTTCGATACCGAGGCGCCCAAGGGCACCTTGAAGCGCTTCCACCCCGACATCACCGACGTCGTCGACGTGACTTCGGTCGCCGACCAGATGCGGATCTTCGATACGCTGTCGACCACCGATGCCAGCGTCACCGTGATCGACGTGCGCGCCGGTCTTCTTTCGCCGACGCTGCGCTCGCTGCGCGACATCGGCTTCCTCGAAGCGGTGAAGAAGGGCCAGCTCACCTTCGCCGTGTTCCACATCCTCGGCTCCTCGATCGCCTCGCTCAACGAGATCGAGGACACCACCGCCTTCACCGCTGACGCCAAATACTTCCTGGTCAAGAACTACTTCAACAACACCACCTTCTTCGAATGGGACCAGGCAACCTATTCCGCCTACTTCAAGAAGTTCAAGGACGCCGTCGAGATTACTATCCCGAAGCTCAACGAGATGGCCTACGAGCAGGTCGAGCTCGCCTCGGTGCCGTTCCTGACCTTCGTCGCCAACAAGAACCTGAAGGGCGATGCCGCCAACTACTCGTTCGTGCTGCGCGGCTATGTCCGGCACTGGCTCGGCAATGTCTGGGGCGAGTACGACCGCATCAAGCTCAACGACATCGTCGCGGCCGGCAGCCCGCCGGCGGCGACCGGCGGCGCGCGCGTGCAGGTGGTGCGCACCGCGCAGTAAACTCCCCCCTCGCCGCGCCGGCGCTGGCGGGTTAAGAAGGCATCGCAGTCGTCGAATCATCTTCGACGTTTCCTTGGAACCGTTGCGCATGCCGCAGCCGGCGTCGCTCTTCATTGTCGCTTCCCCGCGTCCGCGCGTCGGCAAGACCCTGCTGGCGCGCCTGGTCGCCGAGTTTTTCCGCGCCGACGGCCGCGCCGTGACGGGCTTCGACCTCAATCCGCGCGAGCCGACCTTCAACAGCTATTTCCCCTATCTCGCCTCCATCGTCGACATCGCCGACACCCGCGGCCAGATGGCGTTGTTCGACCGGCTCGTCGGCAATACGACCGCTGCAACGGTGATCGATCTCGGCTACGGCGCGTTCGAGACGTTCTTTGCGGTCATGGCCGAGATCGGCTTCGCCCAGGAGGCGGCACGGCGCGGCATCGAGCCGATCGTGCTGTTCGTCACCGACCAGGCGCCGGCGACGGCGCGCGCCTATGGCGAGCTGCGGCGCAACCTGCCGACGACCGCTTTCGTGCCGGTTCACAACGAGGCGGTGGCGGTGATGTACGAGAAGGCCGATTTCCCGCCGAGCCGCCCGGAATATGGCCTGATCCGCATCCCGCGGCTGTCGCCAATCGTGCGCGGCGTGGTCGACCGGCCGAGCTTTTCGTTCGCCGCCTATTTGACCGAGGCGCCCGGCGGGCCGACCGAGATCCATAGCTGGATCGCCGGCATTTTTGCCGAGTTTCGCGAGCTCGAATTGCGCCTGATGATGGGCAAGCTCAGCGCTTCGCTCGGCAGCACCGCGACGCGATTGAGCGAGGTCTTGCGTGCGGGACGCTAGGCCGCGTACCCCTCCTGTCCGCCGGTCCCCGCAAAGCGACCAAATGCCGCCCATCGGCGTCGTGAAAGGCATTCGGGGCCGTTGCCGGCCGCTCGCTACGTCCCATGTATGGACGGCGTTTATCGCTATACTTGGAGCATACGTTCCGGATTTTCTCCCGAAGCCGCCTTAGGAGGGCGCGATGAAGGCCGCTGCACTACTATTCGGCTTTTGCTTGATTTTGCCACCATGCGCGAAGGCGGAAGAGACGATCATCATCTTCGATGACTGGTGGAGCGTCGACTACGCAAAGGGCCTTTGCAACGAAGCAAAACACTGGATGGACAGTATTGGGGATGGCCATCGCGCGGCCCGATGTGAAAAGGTTGCCAACTGCACATTTTACTTACCGATATTGAATGCCTGCAATGAGGGCGACATTGCCAGGCAGGTGCATAGCCATGACGATGAAGTCACATCACGTATGGCCGGCAATCCACAATGCGCTGGTATCTCAATTGCGCAGTACGATGGGCCAAAAACGTCGATGGGCAAGGCGATCTCCGATGCAATGAAAACACCGCATTGGACTTTGTCGTTCGACTACACTCCGGGAGCCAAGACGCAGAAGTGGGACATGATCCACTCCATCACGAGTGCTTATGCGAAGGGAGAGGGAGACCCGAAGGAGATAGCAACCAACGTATGCGTAGCAGCGACGGGTCGAGGCGCGAATATTTTGACGCGCGCTCTGCCCTGGTAACCAGATGAAAGCTGGCCGCCGGATGTCACTCCGAGCCGTCTCGTCTCGGCCCGGACGATAAAAGGTCCGGCTGACCCAACGCTACCAACCAAGATAAGCGCAGGAAAAAGCCGGCCAGCACTAGCGGCCGGCCGGCCAAGTCGGGAGAGGAACGCCCCCCAAGGGAGAACCCCGAACCGCCTGTCGAAGTCTATGGCGATCAGGTCACTAGCAACGCCGGTTACCGATACCGCAGCCAAGGACATGACCGCCGTAGCTGGAGCCGGGGTAAGCCGCGTAATAGCCGGCGCCGTAGTTGCCGTAGCTGTAGGTGTCACCGCTGTTGTAATTGGGCTGCTGCACGTAGTAGCCCCTGGCGCTGTAGGCGGGGCCGTAGCTGCCGTAATTGTAGGTGTCACCGCTGTTGTAATAAGGCTGCGCGTAGCCACTAGCGGCAGCGCGGCAGCGCCAGTTACCGATACCGCAGCCAACGACATGACCGCCGTAGCCGGTGTCGTAGGTCGTGCCGTAGCTGTAGGTGTCGCCGCTATTGTCGTAAGGCTGCGCGTAGCTGGTGCCGTAGCTGCCATAGCTGTAGGTATCGCCGCCGTTGTCGTAAGGCTGCGCGTAGGTGGCGCCGTAACTGCCGTAGCTGTAAGTGTCGCCGCTGTTGTCGTAAGGCTGCGCGTAGTTGTTGTAGTAGGCACCGGCGGCCGCGGCACCGACGGCGGCAGCGCCAACAGCGCCGCGAGCGACGCGAGCGGCGGCATAGGGATGGGCAACGCCGCCGCGATAGGCGGCATGCGCCGCGGGATGGCGCACGACGTAGGCGGAAGCTGGCGTAGCAGAAGCCGCAGAAGCCGCGACCAGCGCGGCTGCAATGAGCAATCGCATTCTGACCTCCCGGATTGTTGAGGCCGCGCGCCGGCGATGTCTCAACTTAGGCGGCCGGCGGCGGCCAGCAGTCAGCCTAGGACTGCTTGATCGCGGCTCAAAGATCGGCGCGAAGCCCGACAATTTTCAGTTTGTTTTAGATGATGACGTCACGAGTTGGCCTTACGATCATCTTCGTCCGCAAGATCAAGCCTCAAGCAGACGATAGTGCCGAGTGAAATCAAGTGGGATGGAACCGAAGTGCGCAATTGATCGCGGGAACGTGATCGCCGCGGGTTTCACAGCGGCTACATGTTTATTTGTTGTTGTCTTTAAGATCCTACGCTCAGATCAAATACCAGGACTGCTGCTCTGTTGGAGGAGGCAATGATGAGAACAATAGTTTTTGCTTTGTTTGGACTGGCTATGGCTTCCGTCGCACAAGCCCTGCCGGTCGTGTCGATGCATCAGTCGGATGCGATGCTCACGCAAATCCGTGAGGGATGCGGGCCTGGCCAGGTTCTCGTTGACGGCCGCTGCGCGGCCAGGGCTGAAATTCGCCAGGCCCGGCGCTGCTTGCGATGGAACGAAGGCATTTGCGCTCAGTGGCAATAGCAACTGAGCCTCGACGCGACAGGTGCATGTGTCATGAGCCAGCTGAACTCTACGCGAGACTTCACGCCTACGCGTTCGATTCCGCCGATCGCGTGTGAAAAGTGCGGAAGCGAGGCGCGACTGGTGCGACGCGCGCCGAATGCCGAAAAGGGCGACGGCACGGAGGTTTGGACCTTTCACTGCCTCACGTGCTCGCATACGACGTCGCAAAGCGACAGGATATAGAACCGGCCGCGATGCCTTCAGGCATCGGCGCGACCGCACGCGTACCTCAGTGCTGAAACCAAAGTGCTGAAGCCAAATGCTCGACGCCGCCAACTATCGCGCCATCGAGACATTGCGGGACGGGCGAAACTGCGTCATCCGCGCCCAGCACCGCGACGACAACATCATCGACGCCCTTCATCTGCGCGCCGGGCTGCGAAGCTTTTATTTCCGGTTTCTCACGCGAAAGCACCGCTTGAACGACGCTGAAGCCGCGTTCTACCTCAATGTCGATTTCATCAGGCAGGTCGCGCTCCTGGCCGACCTTCACGGCGACATCGTTGGCGGCGCCCGGTATTACGTCTGGTCACCGGGACGGGCCGACATCGCCTTTATCGTCGGCGACGCCTATCAAAGCCAAGGCATCGCCTCGGCGATGCTGCATCATCTGGTGCTCATCGCCGGCAGTGCCGGCATCTGCGAGCTTCACGCGCATACCTTGCCGGACAATCGGCGGGCGCTGCGCGTGCTCGATAAGCTCGGCTTTCCCTGCACCGCTGCGCGCAAGCGCAACATGCTGCACGTCACCCTGTACTTGGATGGCACACCCCAGTCCGGCGATTCCCGAACGTAGGACACGAATGTCGACGGCGATCGATGGATCTGCCGCTACTTGAACAGCGCCATCGCCTCCTCCGCCAGCACGCCGCCGGTGATCGCGATGGGAGCAAATCGCGCTTTGGCGGCGATATCGGCGCTCGACAGCATGATCTGATCGATCTTGGTCGCAAGCTGCGTCACCGAGGCGGCAAACACCAGCCGCCCGACGTGGCACCAAAGGATGGCGCCCATGCACATCGCGCATGGTTCGCCAGACGTGTAGAGCGTAGAGCCGCGCAACGCGTCCGGGCCGTGCTCGGCGAGGCAGGTGCGGATCGCGTCCATCTCGCCGTGCGCGGTTGGATCGCGGTTCGTCCGTCCGCGATTGTGCCCGCGTGCGATGACCGCGCCGTCGCGCACGATAACCGCACCGAATGGAAAGTCGGCGAGGCGTGCCTCCTCGATTGCCATGCGCATGAAGGTCGCGTCCTCGGCGCGGGGCGGAGCCGCCGATTTGGCATTGGCAGCCATCGGCAAGATCGCCGTACAGGCGAGGCCGGCAATCAACGAGCGCCGATCGGCAAGACCGCTGCGGGTGCAATCGCATGGACAGGTCATGGTCACGCTCTCCTCTTCGGCCACCCGATCGAACCGGCGGCGTCCGTCAGAACGCAGACCGCCCAAACGTCGCCGCCGACCCGAAGCCGACATTGCCAAAGCGCCGGGCCGTTGCCCAGGGTTGGCCCGCGGCCGGACAGGCACCGTCCCGACGCGAAAAGGCCACCTCGATTGGGCGGCCTTTCCAGCTCGGCATTGCGCTAACGCGTTACTTCAATGCGGTCGAAACCGACGAGAAGGTGGTGTTCAGGTTGGTGCCCAGGGCCTGCACCGTCGCGATGATGGCGACGGCGATGCCCGCCGCGATCAGGCCGTATTCAATGGCCGTTGCGCCTGATTGATCCTCGTAAAATCGAGCTAGCAGTTGAGACATGTTCAGTCCTTCGTGGCTTGTGTCGCCCGCACACGGGCAGATTGCCACCCAAATCTGTGCAAGTGGTAAGGACCGTCGTTAAAAATTTGTCTTCAGTCTTGTTTGGCATCGCGCGCGCCGGAGAAGGCTTACCAAATCCAAAATAGGCGCAATTAAAGCGACGGCCTTTGTTCCGAAGTAATAGAAATAGACCTATGCTGGGTCCATGTCGGGCGATCGTCTGAGCCTGACAGTCCCTTCGTGCGGGAGGAGGCTCGGAAGTCCGGGCCTCCTCCTTTTAGTTCAAAGGCCGGCATTCTCGCGGCCCCCACGGCCAAAGTACCTTCGATTGCCCGCACCGCTTTATTCGATCACCCCATCGGCGCGGGCGAGGATCGACTGCGGAAACACGAGGCCGAGCGCCTTGGCGGTTTTGAGATTGATCACAAGCTCGTATTTGGTCGGCACCTGCACTGGCAAGTCAGCCGGCTTCTCGCCCTTGAGGATGCGATCGACGTAACCGGCCCCGCGGCGACACTGGTCGAGGAAGTTCGCCCCATACGAGATCAATCCACCGGCGGCAGCGTACGACCGTTCACCGTAGACCGCCGGCAGTTTGAACCGGGCGGCCAGCGTAATGAGCAGATCGCGATGGACTCCCGACAATGGGCTCGCTGTCACGATCAGACCGCCATTGGCGGACTGTGCGAAGGCCGTGACAGCGCGCTCGATCTCGGCCGGGTCGCGCACACTGACCGGGTTCACCTCCACGCCGAGCATCGGCGCGACCGACTGGATGACGGCGAACTGGCCAATCCCGGCGGCTATGGCGGGATCCCGAAGGACCGCCGCCCGCGTCACGCCCGGCGCGATCTCCTTGAGAAGCTCCAGCCATTTCGCGCACAAACTGTATTCGAACATCATAAAGCCGGTCGCGTTGCCCCCGGGCCGTGACAGACTATTGACGTAGCCGGCGCCGACCGGATCAGGGACGATGACAAATACGATCGGCACAGTGTGGGTTGCCTCGAGCAATGGCCCCGGACTGGCAGAGCCAACAGACAGGATGACGTCAGGCGCGAGTGCGATTAATTCCGCCGCGTATTTGCGCAGGGCGGCGGCATTGCCTCCGGCCCAGCGGCGATCGATGCGGACGTTGCGGCCCTCGGTCCAGCCCAGCTGCTGCAAGCCTTCCACGAATGCCGCGTATTCTGCCTGAGCGTTCCGATCGTCGGCCGCAATACCAAAGAGCATACCGATGCGGCGCATCTGCTCGGGCTGCTGCGCGCGCGCCGCGAGCGGCCACGTCACCGCCGAAACGGCGGTAGCTTTGACGAAATCGCGTCGTCGCATTGCCTCCCCCCCGAGGCCTGGAAACCGGCGGTGCGCCCAAAAGCGATTACAGCAGGGTTTGGCGACACGAGGAATGGGGTTCAAGGCTCGTTTTGCGCAGCAACAATTCAGCGGTCCGAAATGTCGATCCATGCGCGCCATGTTGGGCGCGCCGGCCGATGTCCGTTCCTCTCCCGCCATCGACCGCGATGACGACTTGCCGGGCGGTTGCGCCGCCGCATGGCTCGCCCCCTCCCCGGCCGAAGCGCTCACATATTGCCGTGGCCGCGCTTGATGGTCTGGCGGATCACCGGTGCGGTGACTTGATCCGAAATCTGGATGTTCCAGATTTCGCTTTCACCTTGCGCCGTGAAGTCGGCGAACAGCTTCGGGATCACCGACACATCGCGGATCTCGTGGCCGCGCAGGCCGAAGCCCTTTGCGATGTTTTCGAGCGCGGGCCGGCCGAATATGGCCAGGCTGTCGTCGATGCCATCGGCGCGCAGCTTGTGAAACTCCGAGCCGTAGCCGCCGTCGTTCATCGCGCAGATCAGGATGCGGTAGCCTTGACGCTTGAGCGTCTCGAGTTCCTGGATATGGAACAGGAGCCCGCCGTCGCCTTCGAACAGCACGACCTTGCCGTCGCGGCCCTGCCGGCGCGCCGCCGCGACGCCGAGCGCATAGGATAGGCCGTTGCCGACCGCGCCGAATTCACGGACCGTCGTGTAGCGCTCTGCCGGCCTGCCGCGCATCTGGGTGTTGAAGTAGGCCTGATGGCCGCCGCCGACGACACAGTCCCAATCCTTCGGCACGACCGCGTCGATGGCTTCGATCACCGCGCGAGGATCGAGCACCCCTGGCGCGATGTCGAACGGCATCGAGTCCGCGGGCTCCGTGGCGATGCGATGCGCGAGCTCTTTCGTGCGGATCGCCGCCGCCGTCGGCTTGCCGGCGCCGAGCTTCTTGTCGAGGCCAGCAAGGATGGCCTCGACGCCGACCAGCGCGTCCGATCGGACGTAGATGTCAGCGGCCTTCTGGCCGTCACGCAAGCCGCGCGGCGCATCGTCCAACTGGATCTTGCAGGCCTTGCCCCAGAAGTGCCCGCCGCCGACATAGTAAGAGAGACTGGTGCCGACCGCGAGGACCAGGTCCGCGGACTCGTACATCTCCCGGCCCAGCGACGTGAAGTAGCTGCCGGTGGTGCCGAGCCCGAACGGATGGTCGTGGAACAGGCCGCGCGCGGGCAGCGTGTTGGAGAGCAAGGCGCCGCAGCGATCGGCGAGCTTGACCACCGCATCGCGCGCGCCGGACCACATCACGCCACGGCCGCCGAGGATGATCGGCCGCTTCGCGGCGGCGAGCCGCTCGACAGCTTCGGCGATGAGCTCGGGATCGGGCTGCATGCGCCCGACCTTGGGCTGATACATCGCCGAGGTCTCGTACGGCTGGTTCGCCATGTGCTCGACCTTCTGCAGGTCGTAGGGAATGCCCAAGACCACCGGGCACCGCTCGTACTTGGCGACGTGGAAGGCCTCGCGCACGTAGTCCATCATGCGCGGCACGCTATGGGCGGCGATATAACGCGCGCCGGTCGCCGTCACGAAGGGCGCCTGGTCGATATACTGGTTGTAGAACTTGGCATTGATCGGCGACTCGCCGGCGAACACCACCATCGGCAGGCGCCCGCGAACCGCGGCCGGCAGTGCCGTCATCAGCTGGGTCACGCCGGGGCCGCAGGTGACCGAGGCAACGGCGACCTTGCCGGTCGCCACATTGTAGGCGGTGGCCGCCGCGACGGTCACGTGCTCGTGCCTGACATGCACGGTATGCACGCCCGGCAATTTGGCGAAGGCGGTGGACCAGTGCATGTTGCCGTCGCCCATCAGGACGAACTGCGTGTCGACACCCTCCGCAAGGAACGCCTCGGCGAGGGCTTCGTAGAGCTTGGGCATGGGCGGGGTGCTACTCGGAATGTGAGTGATCGGGTACGCAACAAGCATGCCCGGCCACGGCCGGCCCCGTCAATTCAATTGAAGCGCTGGCTTTTCCCGTCAGTTCAAGACCCGGTTTCGCCCTCTGTGAACGCATGCCGGCCGTTCCCCCGATGGCGGCCGTTCGTTACAGTGCATCGTGCGGCGCTTGACGGCGCAGTCTTCGAGCGCAAACCCCGGGCAAGCATGATGGCGAAGCCTGTCAGTCGAAGGGCCCTTCTCCATGCGATCGGCGGTGCGGCAGCGATGCCAGCCTTGCCGCGTATGGCGTGGGCTGCCGATTACCCGACCCGACCGGTGCACATCATCGTCCCCGTTGCACCCGGCGGTGCCAACGACGTCACCGGCCGTCTGATTGGCCAATGGCTGACGGAGCATCTCGGCCAACAGTTTGTCGTCGAGAATCGTCCGGGCGCCGGTACCAACCTTGGCACCGAGGCTGTCCTGCGAGGATCCGCCGACGGCTACACGCTTCTCATTGCCGGCAGCAGCGCTGCGATCAATGCGACCCTGTTCGAAGCGCTCAATTTCAACTTCATCCGGGACACCGCTCCGATCGGGAGCGTCGTGCTGGTGCCCCAGCTTATGCAGGTGAATCCATCGCTTCCGGTTCGGAGCGTTCCTGAGTTCATCGCCTACGCCAAGGCCAATCCCGGCAAGGTCGCCATGGGGTCGGGCGGCAACGGTTCGCCTGCCCATGTCATCGGGGAATATTTCAAGCTGATGACGGGCACCGACCTGACTCACGTTCCCTATCGTGGCGCGGCGCCGGCGGTGGCCGGTCTGATTGGCGGGGAAGTCCAGGTCGCCTTCACCGAAATGGCCACCTCGCTCGGACACGTCAGGACCGGCACGTTGCGTGCATTGGCGGTGACGACGGCCACGCGCTCGGAAGTGCTGCCGGACGTTCCGACGCTGAGCGAGTTCATTCCGGGATTTGAAGCGAGCCAATGGGTCGGGCTGGTTGCGCCGAGAGACACGCCATCGACGATAATCGAGAAACTCAATATCGAAATAAGAACCGCCCTTGACGATGCCAAGATGAAGGCCCGGTTCACCGATCTCGGCGGCATGGTGCTCCCTGGCTCGCCAGCCGATTTCGCCAAGCTCATCCGCGATGACACCGAGAAATGGGGCAAAGTGATCCGGGCCGCCAACATCAAGCCGATCTGATTTCGGCCATCTCACCGGATTCCGATGCACCAACCGGAGCGAGACCGTGCAGCAGCAACGCATTGCCAGTGTCATTCGGGCCTACGAGGAGCAGGGTTTCCACCGCACCGGGACGACAGTCGATCGAGCATCCGGCGACTGGCTGGCCGGCGAGGTGCGCCGGATTGGCGTGGAGCCGACTCGCGAGGAGTTTTCGCTCAGCCGGGTTGATCCTGTCGCCGCATATCTCGTCGCGAAAGACCGCAGGATCGAGGGCCTGCCTCTTTTTGACGGCGGCTTCACGGATCAGGAAGGTATCGCGGGGACGCTCGGCAACCTCAACGGCGGCGCGTCCATGGGGCTTGCTGAAATTCCACCGAACGCCGCAGAGAGCGGCGCATTGGGCGATGCACGCCGACACAATCGACATCGGGCCATTGTCGTCGTCACGCGCGGGGCGCGGTCGGGATTTTGCCCGAGCAATGCCGAAAGCTTTCTGCGGCCCTTTGGCCCCCCGGTGCTGCAAGTCGCAAGCGACGAAGCTCCATTCCTTGCCGATTGCGTGCGACAAGGCTCGAATGCCTTGCTGACAGCGCATGTCGAGCGCGTGCAGGCCCGCGCGTTCAACGTCGTTGCCGTGGTTTCGGGAACAGACAAGGCCGCCGCCCCCGTGGTCGTCATGACCCCGCGCAGTGGATGGTGGTGGTGCGCGAGCGAACGCGGCGGTGGTTTGGCGTGCTGGCTGGAAATCATGGGAGCCATGCGCGACGCCAAGCCGTTCCGTGACGTCGTTTTTGTTGCCTCAAGCGGCCATGAAATCGGTCACCGGGGCATCGATGACTTCATCGAGCGCCGTCCGGGCATCGTTTCACGCGCGAAAGCGTGGATTCATCTTGGTGCCAATATCGGCGCGGCTCAGGAGCCCGGCAATTGCTTGCAGGCATCTGACGACGAGATGCAGCCGATGATGACCCAGGCCATGGCCAAAATCGGACTCCGGATCGACCAGCGCGTTCCGCCCGGAAAGATGCCGCGCGGCGAGGCAGGAAACATTCACAGCGGAGGTGGGCGGTACATATCCATTATCGGGAACAACGCGCTCTTTCATAATACGAGCGATCGAGGACCGGACGCCGTCGACCTGACAATAATCGAACGCTTCGCCACGGCCTTCGCCACGATTGCGAAATCACTCGCCAGCATCTGACGCTCGGGGGCAAGACAGAGCAAGCAGCCGCTTCCGGCCATCAAGCTCCTGCACGAGCGGCAGGTCGCGCCGCTTCGCCGCCCAGATGCTCGCGCAGCAAGACGCCAAGCCCGTCCAGCGGCCCCGTGCCCATCATCTTCAGCGCATGCCACAGGCTGACCTGGTTCGTCGTCAGCACTGGCTTTCCGAGATCACGCTCCAACCGATCGACGATGCCGAATGTGCTCCAGTTGCCGCATGCCAGCATGACCGCGTCGGCCTCCGGTCTGCTCACGCCGCGCCCAACGTCGTAGGCGGTTTGCGGATCGAGCAGCCCGATCTCGAGATTGCGGACCAATCCCAGCGCCTCCTGAGCGAGGACTTTGACGCCATTTGCTTCGATGAATGCTGCCACGCTCTGGTTGACCGAAGCGCTCCAAGGCGCGCCGAGGACAATTCGTTCGACGGCAAGCACACGAAAAGCTTCGAGCAGGGCGGTCGAGGCCGTGGTGGCCGGCTTGCCGCTTGCCGCACTTATTCGCTTGATCAGCTCCTGGTCGTAGCCGATGCCGTTGCGCGACGAAGGCGCCGTCGCCGGGAAAATGATCACATCGACGTCGACATCGGCGAGCTTCTGACTCTCGGTCTCGATTTCCTCGACGACCCGGAGCGTCGACTCCGCATCCACGTTGCTCAACCGCATTCGCGCCACATGCAGCGTGATGTCGGCCGGCAGCGCTCTGCCGATATCCTGCTCCTGGACCGAGCTTGAGGATGGAACGAGCAAGCCGATCCGCCGAAAGTCCTTTCGCGGCGCCATTGATGCCTCCCCCTCAAGCCGGCACTGCCGCAGCCGCAGGCTGTCGCCGCGGCGCCGCCGCGCCCACGCTTCGCTAATGCCCCTCGAAGCTTACCAGGGTGCGCACCGGCACGCCGAGCTTGCGGATCTTGTCGGCGCCGCCGAGCTCCGGCAGGTCGATGATGAAGCAGGCGGCGAGCACGTTGGCGCCGATCTGCTTCAACAGCTTGCAGGCGGCTTCCGCGGTGCCGCCAGTGGCGACGAGATCGTCGACCAGGATGACGCGCTCGCCCTTGCCGATGGCGTCCTCGTGCATCTCCATCTCGTCGATACCGTATTCCAGCGAATAGCCGATGGTGACGCGCTTGAACGGCAGCTTGCCCTTCTTGCGGATCGGCACGAAGCCGGCCGACACCTGATGGGCCACCGCGCCGCCGAGGATGAAGCCGCGCGCCTCGATGCCGGCGACCTTGTCGATCTTGCTACCGGCCCACGGCTGCACCAGCTCGTCGACGGCGCGGCGAAACGCGCGCGCGTCGCCCAGCAGCGTCGTGATGTCGCGAAACATGATGCCCGGCTTCGGGTAGTCCGGGATGCTGCGGATCGCGGCCTTCAGGTCATTTTCGATCGTGGCGGTGGCCATGAGCAAATTGGTCCCTCAATTCCGACAGCGCCCGGAATATCACAGCAACGGTCGATGCGCGCGTCTCGTGGTACAGACCACTGTTAGCGAGAATGGGAGGCTTGACCCCACCCCCACCCCACCCCTATATTTGTTGAATTAGCGATTTTGGAGCGCAGTGATGGCCTTTATCGAAATAAGCGACGACTCGATCTGGGCCAAGCAAATCGAGGGCGGCAAAGCCTTGAAAGACCGAATTCTTTCGCTCGCCCCCGGCGAAGTCATCGAATTGGAGGTCGATGGCATCGTCGGCCGCTGGGAAAAGATGCGCGAGGGCCGAGACGGCCGTCCGACAATGGGAATAAAGCCGGTGGGCCCAATGAAGGAAGTTTGGAAGCAACTGCAAGCACGGCGGGGGGACGTTGTGGAGGTCCGCCAAGTGCGAACCGCGGACGCTTATTTGGCGGCGTTGAGCGAGACGATGACCGAATGGCAGTCGCCGGAGGACGAAGAGGCGTTTCGTGATCTGTGATTTCGGCGACGTCGCCGTCGTCCCGTTCCCCTTCGTCGATCTCACCACAGATAAACGTCGTCCCTCTCTTATTCTCTCGCACCGGTCGTTTAACGAGACGCATGGCCATTCGATTTGCGCCATGATCACCACGGCTGCGCGATCGAAATGGCCCAGCGACATTGCCATCGAAGGTCTGAAGTCAGCCGGCCTCAACCGACCGTGCGTCGTCCGATGGAAGCTTTTCACGCTTCCCAATGACCTGATCTTAAAGCGCGCCGGCAGACTAGCTGTGCGGGATCGCGACCATATCGTTCCGGCGGTGCGCGCGATACTAGCCTGATAACCTCGCCGCGAACGTCAGTGCGCGATGTCGTGCCAGACCTTCTTCTTCGAGAAGTAGAGCAGCCCACTCAGCACGATGAGGAAGATCATCACCTGGAAGCCGAGCTGCTTGCGCGCGTTGAGCGTCGGCTCTGCCGCCCACATCAGGAACGCGGCGACGTCGCGGCCGTATTGATCGACGGTCGCCGGCGTGCCGTCGGTGTATTCGACCTGGCCGTCGGTGAGCGGCTTCGGCATGCCGATGGCGCCGCCGGCGAAATATTTGTTGTACTGGGTGCCTGGCGGCAGCGGCTCGCCGGCCGGCGGATCGGTATAGCCGGTGAGGATGGCGTGGATGTAGTCGGGGCCGTCCTCCTGGTACATGGTGAAGGCGTCGAAGACGAATTTCGGGAAGCCCCATTCGTAACCGCGCGCCTTGGCGAGCACCGACATGTCGGGCGGCAGCTTGCCGCCGAGCGCCGCGCGCGCGGCCTGATCGTTCGGGAACGGCGGCGGGAAATGATCGGCGAGCGTGCCGGGCCGCTGGAACATCTGGCCCTGGTCGTTCGGGCCGGCGGTGACCTGGTAGCTCTCGGCGATCGCCTTGGCCTGCTCCTCCGTAAAGCCGGGGCCGCCCGGATCGGCGAGATTGCGGAAGGCCAAGAGCTTGATGCTGTGGCAGGTCGAGCAGACTTCCTTGTAGATCTTGAAGCCGCGCTGCAGCTGCGCCTGGTTGTAGATGCCGAACGGCCCGGAGAACGACCACTTCTGCCGCGGCGGCGCATCCTCCGCCGATGCCGTCTCGATGACCGCGACCGACAGCGATGCCGCGAGCGCGAAGGCGAAGACAATGCGATGAGACTTCATGCGGCGGCGCCTTTGCTCAGCACCGATTCGGAAATCGAATTCGGCAACGGCTTGGTCGGCTCGATCAACCCGAGTAGCGGGAGGATGACGAGGAAAAAGGCGAAATAGTAGATCGTGAGGATGCGCGCGGCGATGACATAGCCGCCCGAGGGCTCCTGCGAGCCGAGATAGCCGAGGCCAATCACGGCGGCGAAGAAGATGAACAGGAATTGCCGGTAGTACGGCCGGTAGTTCGCGGACCTTACCCGCGACGTGTCGAGCCACGGCATGAAGGCGAGGATCAGGATCGAGCTCGCCAGCGCCGTGACGCCAAGCAGCTTGCTCGGGATCGCGCGCAGGATGGCGTAGAACGGCAGGTAGTACCATTCCGGCACGATATGGGTCGGCGTCTGGCCGGGATTGGCCATGATGTAGTTGTCGGAGTGGCCGAGATAGTTCGGGATGTAGAATACGAACCAGGCGTAGACGATGCAGAACAAGCCGATGAAGAAGCCGTCCTTGATGGTTGCATAAGGCGTGAACGCCACCGTGTCCTTGTCGTCCTTCGCTTCGACGCCGGTCGGATTGTTCTGCCCGACCATGTGCAGCGCCCAGATGTGCAGCACGACCACGCCGGCGATGACGAACGGCAACAGGTAGTGCAGCGAGTAGAAGCGGTTGAGCGTCGGATTGCCGACCGCGAACCCGCCCCACAGCCAGGTCACGATCGGCTCGCCGACGCCGGGCAGCGCCGAGAACAGGTTGGTGATGACGGTCGCGGCCCAGAAGCTCATCTGGCCCCACGGCAGCACGTAGCCCATGAAGCCGGTGACCACCATCAGCAGGAACAGAATGACGCCGAGGATCCACAGGACTTCGCGCGGCTCCTTGTAGGAGCCGTAATACATACCGCGGGCGATGTGGACATAGACGGCGACGAAGAAGAATGAGGCGCCGTTGGCGTGCAGATAGCGCAACAGCCAGCCGTAATTGACGTCGCGCATGATCTGCTCGACGGAAATGAATGCCAAGTCGACGTGCGGCGTGTAGTGCATCGCCAGCACGATGCCGGTGACGACCTGCACGCCCAGCATGAAGGCCAGAATGCCGCCGAACGTCCACCAGTAGTTCAGGTTGCGCGGCGTCGGATAGGCGATGAAGGAGGAATAGACGAGACTGGCGATCGGCAGCCGCCGCTCCAACCATTGCATGAAAGGGCTTTGCGGCTGATAGGTCGAATGTCCGCTCATAGTCGAACCTTATGCCTTATCCGTCTTGCCGGTCATCCGACCCGCGCTGCAAACCTTAGCCCCATCGCTCAAGTCCGGGGGCTTTCAGTCGGCGGGTAGACCGGTCGCACCCGACCTGGGGGTGGCCAGAAGCGACGCAAACCGGCGGCGTTTTATTGGCACCCTTGCCGGGAGAGTGCAAGGGTAGGCGCGCCGCGACGCACAAGCGCGCGCCGAGGGGTTCCGGACCGCCCGAATTGCCCTATGCGTATCGCCCTCTACCAGCCCGATATTCCGCAAAACGCCGGGACGATCCTGCGGATGTGCGCCTGTCTCGGCATCGAGGCCCATATCATCGGACCGGCGGGATTTCCGACCTCCGACCGCGCCTTCCGCCGCGCCGGCATGGACTATCTCGACGCGGTGACGCTCATCCGGCACGCCGCGTGGGACGATTTCGAGCGCTGGCGGCACGGCGGGCAGCGCCGACTGGTGCTGTTCACCACCGGCGCGAGCACCTCCTATCTCGACTTCCGCTACGCCGCCGACGACGTGCTGCTGTTCGGCCGCGAATCCGCGGGCGTGCCGGTCGAGGTCCACCGTGCCGCCGACGCCCGGCTCATCGTGCCGATGCGGCCGGGCCTGCGCTCGCTCAACGTCGCGGTCGCTGCCGCGATCGCCGCCGGCGAGGCGCTGCGGCAGACCGGCCAGGAGTTCTGAGCTTCGCCGTTTCTGTGTAGGATGCGCTATGGGCAAGGAGCTTACCCGCGCCGAAAAGGCCGATGCCGAGTAAGCCGCGCGGACGCGCATGAGCACCGACAAAATCGCAGAACACAAGGAAGCGGCGCGCGCCTGGTTCGAGACGCTGCGGGACCGCATCACAGCCGCCTTCGAGGCGGTCGAGGATGAGCTGCCGGCAACCGCTCCCCTCGCCGACCGCGCCGCCGGCCGCTTCGTCCGCACACCGTGGCGGCGCACCGATCACTCCGGGGCGCCGGGCGGCGGCGGCGTCATGGCGGTGCTGAAGGGTCGCGTGTTCGAGAAGGTCGGCGTGCACGTCTCCACCGTGTTCGGCGAATTCGCTCCCGAATTCCGCAAGGAGATTCCCGGCGCCGCCGACGATCCGCGCTTCTTCGCCTCGGGCATTTCGCTGATCGCCCACCTGCACAATCCGCACGTGCCGGCCGTGCACATGAATACCCGCTACGTGGTGACGACGAAGTCGTGGTTCGGCGGCGGCGCCGATCTCACGCCGGTGCTCGATCGCCGTCGCCGTCAGGACGACCCCGACGCCCGGGCCTTTCACGCCGCGATGAAGGCGGCCTGCGACGCGCACGCGGCCATCGCGCCCTACGACAAGTTCAAGACCTGGTGCGACGAATATTTCTTTCTCAAGCACCGCAACGAGCCGCGCGGCATCGGCGGCATCTTCTACGACTGGCTCAATTCCGGCGATTTTGCCGCCGACTTCGCCTTCACCCGCGACGTCGGCCTCGCCTTCCTTGGCGTCTATCCGGACCTCATCCGCAAGAATTTCGCGGCGCCGTGGACGGAAGCCGAGCGCGAGGAGCAGCTCGTCCGCCGCGGCCGTTACGTCGAGTTCAACCTCATCTACGACCGCGGCACCATTTTCGGCCTGCGCACCGGCGGCAATGTCGACTCGATCCTGTCGTCGATGCCGCCGGTAGTGAAGTGGCCTTAAAATCGCGGCCGCCGCGTATTGCAATCCTCGCGTCAGCAATTTTAGATTGCCTCCGGCGTCACCATCGCAGAGGCTGCCATGTCGAGCGCTGAACCGGGCGGCGCGGACGCACCGGGCGACAAGCCGGCCACCTTTTGGCAGCGGGTCAAGTCCACCGTCGCCCGCACCGAGAACGAGCTTTCGTTCATCAAGGGACTCTCGATCATCAGCATCGTCGGCACGCTGATCGCCGCCTATTTCCAGAATCTTTCCGCCTACCAGGACAAGGTCACGACGCAGGCCAAGGACGACCTGGCGGCGGCGACGCAGGCCTTCACCGAAGCCTCGACCATCCTGTCGACGGCGACCACGCTGCAGGGCCAGCTGTTCTACGCCTTCGTCCATGCCCACAAGTCCGGTGCCGTGACCGACGACAAGTCGCTGACCAGCAGGACCGCGGCCGAGCTCTACAAGCCCTATGAGGACGCGGTCGCAGCGCTGCGCCAGGACGTCAACCTGCTCGGCCGCAAGATGGAAATCTATCTCGACTGGCCGAGCGATCCGAACCACGATCCGGCGACCGCGGCGATCGGCACCGACCCGATCACGACGTCGCTGCTCGGCACCGTCGGCTTCGATTGCGACGACGACATGCCGTCGTTTGCCCCCGGCAAGACCAGGATCACGAAATCGGCCAACGGCGCGACGCTCGCGGTCGACTGGTACAGCGCCAAGCATCACGTGTTCACGATCGCCACCTGCTTCGACGTGACGCAGAAGACCTGGATGGAGATTGTCCGCAAATGGGCGTCGCAAAGCACGCTCGATTCTGCCGACGTCGACAAGTTCTTCGCTCCCGGCGGCGCGACCGGCCGCTCGCCGTCGACGGCCCAGCTATTGCAGTCGCGGCTCGACCACGAGGTGATCCGCCTCAACGCCTTCATGAGCCGCGCCATGAACGAGATTGATCAGATCAGAGTGCGATACCGGCCGAACGGCTTCTTCTGCAGCGTGCCCGTGGTCGGCGGCGCGATCAGCTTCCTCAGCCGCGAGCTCGGCCGCACCGGCCGCGGCTGGTGCACGCCGATCCAAACCTCGGCGCTATAAAATTTTTAGTGGAGCATGATCTTTCGGAAAACTGGCTGGAGCGCCAGCAGGGTGCGGGTCATGCCTGTTATATTGATGTTTTTTGGAGACGTAGTGCCGTGGGAAGCACGGGGGAAGCGCGAGCGGCGGAACCGCGCGCAACGCGGTGTCTATCTGATGTCCGTTTTACCCCCGACACTGTTGCAAAAGTCGTTTTGCAACAGTATCTGCCAAAACCAGACGTGAACAAGTGCAGCAAAACAGACCGCTATTCGATCACTTCGTCGGCGCGTGTGATAACGGCCGCCGGCACTTCTATGCCAAGCGCCCTCGCAGTTTTGAGGTTGACGATGAGTTGATATTTTGTCGGGTTCTGCACCGGCAAGTCGGCCGGTTTTGTACCTTTGAGGATGCGGTCGACGTAACCGGCAGCAAGTCGATATTCCTCGCTAATGTTGGGGTGGTAGGCGGCAAGGCCTCCCGAAGCAACGAACGGGTGCGCGGGATAAACCGCCGGCAGCTTAAGCTTAGCGGCTGACGCGATGATTAGGTCGCGCTGAGCGAATACCTGCGGGCTCGTGGTCACGACAAGGCCGTCATGGGGACCGTGCGCGAAGGCGGCAATGTTGCGCTCGATTGTCGCCGCGTCGCCGACGCTGATCGACACGGCTTCGATTCCTGTGGACGGCGCGGCAGATTGGATCGCGTCGAACAAGCCGATGCCGACCGATATGTTCGGATCGCGCAGCACCCCGACGCGAGTCACACTGGGGACAATCTCCTTAAGCAGTTCCAGCCATTTGCTTCCGAAACTATAGTCAACGGCGGTGAAGCCGGTGGCATTACCTCCCGGATGGGCGAGGCTGTCGACGATGCGGGCGCCGACCGGATCGGCCACCAGCACGAACACGATCGGAATGGTACGGCTCGCCTGGAGCATGGGGGCCACGAGTCCGGCACCGCTTGCCACGACGGCATCCGGTGCGCGGGCGGCCAGTTCGGCGGCGACCGTACGAATCCGCCCCGGATCCGCCAGGCTCCAGCGAAAGTCGAGTTGCAGGTTGCGGCCGTCCGTCCAGCCGAGCTGTTGCAGTGCCTGTCGGAACGCCTCTTTGCGCGATATCGCATCCTGATCGGTCTCGCTCTCAGTCATCATCACGCTGACATGACGAAGATTGATGTTCTGCTGCGCGCTTGCCGCAAGCGGCCGTGCCGTCGCCGCACCGCCGATTAGCGTGATGAACTCGCGCCGCTTTGTATGTCGGGAAAGCAGCATACTGAGGGGTGACGGGGGTCGGTTCACGACACCGCCCCCGTCGCGACTGGAAGCCCGCAGCCGCTTCGGCTTTCAAACCGCGAATGAGCTTGGTGCTCCAGTCGCTTCTTCCATTCCCGGACAGTTGCC
>Ga0335081_10001629_pt1 | contig 35818 bp, 29 predicted proteins | sample Lox_Sample_35_FD_206713 | JGI IMG/M metagenome (GOLD analysis project Ga0335081, IMG submission 206713) | Soil microbial communities from Loxahatchee National Wildlife Refuge, Florida, United States - Lox_Sample_3.5 | ecosystem: Environmental > Terrestrial > Soil > Wetlands | place: USA...
TGCTCGACGAGCTGGCAAACGCGCAGAAGGTGCGGATCGGCGGGATCGTGCAGCTCACTGTCCGCGTCAAACCCGCGACCAAGAAGCGCCTGGGCCGCAACCCCGCCACCGGCGAGCAGATCACGATCGCCGCTAAGCCCGCCAGTGTCGACGTTCGCGCCCGCCCGCTCGCGCGCGCCAAGCAAGCGCTGCCGTCGGTCCAAAAGGCTCGCCGCCGGCTCGCCGCCTGACCAACCCGTCCCCGGCAGCTGACGCGATCGATCGGGCGCCTGACCAACTGTCCGGCGCCGTGCCTACGCTGCCGTTGCTGATGTGCCCAGCGACCACTGGAGGAATGAGCCCGTGAACAAGAGTGACCTGATCGAGATCGCCGCCGCCGACAGCGGCGTGGCGCCAAGCGACGCGGCCAGGGTGATCGACTCGATGCTGTCGAGCGTCGCCAGCACGCTGACCACGGGAGAGGACGTCACGATCCCCGGCTTTGGCAAGTTCTCGACCGTCCAGCGTGCTGCCCGCACCGGCCGCAACCCCGCCACCGGCGCCGAGCTTGAGATCAAAGCCGCGACCGCACCAAAGTTCACCGCCGCAGCCGGACTCAAAGCAGCGGTCAACACCAACGCCGCCTGACCAGACTTTGCCGGGTCCAGGCGCACCACGGCTCGCGGCGTCGCCGCGGCCGTGCTCGATCAGGGTCTGGCCGCAGCTCCCAGCGCCAGGTGAGCTTGTGCGCCTGCCGCTGCCCTGTCCGGCGCAGCTCGTCGGGCTATCGCGCTACCGCGACCGTCGCTGGATCGCGCTGTGATCCTCGCCGGCGGGTGACGAGCTGATCGTCTCAGACGGCGCGTTCACAATCACCGCGCCCTCACACAGCTGGTCCTGCTTCTGCGCACACCCGCTGGTTGGCGTGTTCCTGGAGCCCTACCGGCTCGGTCAGACAAACGATCAGGGCGACCATAGGCTGTTGGTCGACCGCTACCTCACCAGCCTCCACGTCGGGCTTGCCGAGGACGTCGAACAGCTGCTCGCCAACCAGCCCTCGGACCTCGCCGCGCGCACCGACGAACTCTCGCCAGGCGAGATGCGGCTGCTGCGCCAGCAGGCGCTTGCTCTCAAGGCCGAAACGCGAGCGAGCAGACAGCCTCGCGCAGCTGCACGCGACGCGCTCGTCGCACCAGCGCGAACAGCAGCTACTCGGAGAGCTGATCGCCTTGCTAGACGACGCGCAGCGGGCTGTCTGCGAGGCTTTCCCAGCGCCGCCAACCGCCGATCCCAGCCCCGTGTAGCACAACGGAGCGTTTATGAGACGACCCGAGGCATGTCTCACGTATCGGCTGTCCGGGTTACGAGACGATCCAGGGCGTGTTGATCGGCGGGATCTGCAGCAGCGAACAGTTCGGAAGTCGTCACCTCCTTGCTTACGAGCCTTCGTACACGCAGCACTGAGCGCTTGTGCCGGTGAGTGGCAGGTCGGACGAGAGCTGCGGTCGCTCGCTGCCGGTAGTCCCGTCGTGCCGCCGCTGCGGCGGCTGCTATCGGCGCGGGTGCAGCTGGCGTCCTGCGGTCGCTGTCAACGGTGCGTGAGGCGCGGGGGCTTGACATCCGCGCTGTCTGATCCGATAAGTGGTGGAGTGCAGGCCACGCACGTCGGTCGAAACTAACAACGCCCCCATCGCCGACGCCTTCGGCGACCGAGCACGTCGGAGGATTGCGATGACGCAGAAGCCCGCCAAACCCGCCACGCGAGCCAAGCGTGAACCAGCGGCCAGCACCGCCGAGGCGACCAAGCCTTCCACTGCAGCGAAGCGAGCGCCGGCCACCGCAGCTGCCGAGCCGACCAAGCCTGCTACGCAAGCCAAGCGCGCGACACCGGCTGCGGTTGCCGAGCCGGGCAAGCCTGCCGGGCGAGCAAAACGTGAAGCAGCGGGCTCAGCTGTGAAACCCGCCAATCCTGCAACCGCGGCGGCGGCTGCCGCGCGGTCACAGCCGGCCGCTGGACAATCGGATTCAAGCCCGCCGCCGACGAGCAGGCACTCTCCCACCTACGACGAGATCTCCCAACGCGCGTACTTCATCGCGCTCGAGCAAGGTGGGGGAGACGAGGTCACCAACTGGCTGCGGGCCGAGCGTGAGCTCACGACGGCGTGACGATCACACCTGCGTGCAAGGGTCAGGCGTTCGCCGCGGCGGTGATGCACACCCAGCAGCGAGCGGGCGAGCGCGATGCTCGCTGAGCACGAGCAGCGATTCGCGGGGTGAAGGACGACGCTGGTCTTGAGACTGATAGGAGCTCCTCGTCATTCTGGGTGGGTAGCCAGCGGCCTCCGATTGCGGACAATACGGCCGGCTGCGGACGAGAGGCGAGCGAGGCGCTGACGGTGTTCTCCTTCGGTGCCCGCCGTTCGTGCGCCTGCAACGTGTGGATTTTCGCCGCAAACGGCGGGATCGAGGAGGCCACGACGAGGACAGCGGCGGCCCCTGGAGGAGCGATGTCCTTCGAGGGTGCGATGCTACGCGAGGCAGTCGAGCGAACGACGGGTTGCGGGGCCGCAGCACGAGCAGCCCACACGGAATGACGAGGAGCCCGAATAGGAGGGCGCTTGGGTTCGCCGCACGGCTCTCCGGCAAACCGGCCTCCGGGCTGGCCAGCGGGACGGGCCACCACCCAGAGCACGACGTTGGCCACGGCGACCGTCACCAGCGCCGTCACGCCCGCCCGGCCCGAGCCCGACACGGGTGATGCGCCAGGCGTCGCTGCGTCGCTCGCGAGCTTCCCGCTGGGCATCCTTCTCACCTCGCGTGGATCATCCCCGCTCGACACCCACCGATCCTATGGCGTCGATCAGCCTCGCTCCACACGCGCGCTCGACGGGATGGACACATTGGATGTTGCCGCGGGTGCTGTCACGAGCCGGCACCGGGACTCGTGGCGATGCTGATCAGCCGTCATGACCTCTTCCTCCAGTCCCGGGCGGCTTTCCGTCAGGGTCGCGACGCCGACGCTCCGCGATTCCGCCGGCGTGGACCTCCCTTGTAAGGGCCAGGGCTTGTCTCGACAAGTCGAGCAGCTGCTCGTTCTGCTCATGGTTCTCCTGGGCGAGGCCGGCGAAGCCACGGACCTCTGTGGTCAGCACGAGGATCTGTTTTGAGAGTTCGAGCAACTGTCTGTTCTGCTCGTCCTCCTCCTGAACCAACCTCCACGCCTGGTCGGCGATGACCTGCCGCTTGGCGTCGGCGCGGTTCTGGCTGATCATGACGAAGGTGGAGAGGAAGATCGCCTCGAGCGAGACGATCATTGTGAGCAGGCCGAACGGGTATCGCTCGACGCCGAACGCAATCCAGCAGCCGAACCAGAGGATGTGGAGGTAGACGAACGCCATCGATCCGGCGAACGAGGTGATCGCGTCCGCGATCCGATTCTGCTCGTATGCCGCGCGCCGCTCGGCGTGCTTGACCAGCGCCGGGTTGACCGGCTTCGGGACTCTCAGCGGCAAGACCCACCGGTGCAGCGGACCGGCTGGGGGAGGATGCCCGGTGGATTGGGTGTGATCGGTTGGGGAGCGCGTAGTCATTGCCGCATCATCCGGCTTGGCGCGGCGGCGTCCACCGTCGTCCGAGGGAGCCGGCAGCCTGGCGGGTGTTGCGCAGCATTCCAGCGGGCAGCGAGAACGGTCGCGTGACGCGCTCGCCGATGAGGTCGCGGCGCCGGGGCGCGACCGGCTCGACGGTCGTATGGCGCCGAACCCATGCGATCAGCAGCTCAGCGGATGCGGTGGGATGCTCGAGCGGGACGGCGTGGCCGGCGTCGTCCACCACGTGCAGTTCGGCGGCGGGGATGCCGTCCGCGAGCAGCTGGCCGTTCGCGACCGGAGCCATCCCGTCGTGTCCTCCGTGAAGCACCAGCGTGGGCGCGCGCACCCGGGCAAGTGACCCCCGACGGCCGAAGCATGCGGTTGCCAGCGCCTGCCAGCCGGTCATCCATGGGGGCGCGCGATGGCGGGCGAAGTAGGTCATGTACTCGGCGACCTTGTCCGGGTGCTCGTCGCGGAAGCGGGCGGAGAACAGCGCCGCGGCGGGCCAGACGTGCCGGTGGCGCACCGTGTCCAACAGCACCGTCCCGACGGTGCCAGCCGCCGCGCGCGCGTTCGGTCTCGCTGTCGCGGGGCCACCGGTGCCTCCGCCGATCAGAACGAGGCTCTTGAGGCGGTGCGGCATTCGGATCGCGAGCTCGAGTGCGACCGCCGCGCCCATCGACAGCCCGACGACGTGCGCGCTGGCGATTCCCCGGTCGTCGAGCACGCGGGCGGCATCGGCAGCGAGCATCGCCATCGAAACCGGCGCGAGCCACGCTGCCGAGCGCCCGGCACCCCGGTGGTCGTAGGCAACGACGCGGACGTGCGGGAGGTACAGACCGGCGACCGGGTCGAACACGGCCGAGGAGATTGTCCAGCCGGTGATCAGCAGCACCGGTTCGCCGGCGCCGCGATCGGTCACGAATAGGTGGGGACTACTGCGCGTCTGCAACCGGGAGCTCCGGGTGGGCGAGCGCGGCGGCGATCGCGCGGTAGGCGTTGCGGTTGGCGATCAGCCCGATGTGGCTGCCGGTGACCTCGACGCAGTCGGCCTCCTCGACGATCGCGCGTTCCCATCGGACGACGCCGTCGCCCTTTGTGTAGATCGACGTGAAACGCACGCGATCGACGGGGAACTCGGCCGTGTAGTCGCGGATGAAGCCGCAGCTGCAACGGGCGCGGAAGCAGTCCGGGTCGCGGCTGCGGCGGGTGAGATGAATGCCGCGTCGCGCTATCCCGACCGCTGCTCGCGTCGGGGAGCTGATCCCGAACAGGCCCTGCAGGTCGGCGCCCATTGAGATCGCGTGGGAGACCAGGTCGGGCCGGCGGGCCGCCGTGGCCCGCGCGAGGTGGCCCCCGCGGCTGTGGCCGATGATCGCGGCGCGGCGCCCGGTCGTGGCGGTGATCGCCTCCATCAGACGCTCAACCCGCTCCACCGCCCGGTCCGCGCAGTCGACGTTGAACAGGAAGCCTGCGGTGTGGGGCCGGTACCCGACGATCCGCAGCCACCGCCGCAGCAGCAGAAGGCTGTCGTCGGAGGCCAGAAATCCGGGCACGACGACGACCGGCCGCCCGTCGCCGCGTGGCACTCCCCGCCCGTAGGCGATCGGATCGACGAGCAGGCGCGCGGCCTCCAGCATCCAGCGCGTCTCCGCCAGCGGGCGGCCGAGCCACCCTGTGGGCACCGGGGTTAGCTGTCTCATCGGACCGCCTCGGTCTTGCTTGTAGCGTGGCCCAGGTGCGAGCAGAACATGGTCGCCAAGGCGATCAGCTCGCGAAGACGTAGGTTCCCGGCGCCTTGGCGAGAGCGCGGTGCTTGCTGCCCCCTAGCCTTTTCGGCGCGGGTTGTAGGTCACCTGAGCGCTCGGTGAGCCAGTCGACGTAGTCGGGCCACCAGCTGCCGGGCAGCTTGGCCGCCTGCTCGAGGAACGCCTGCGGCTCGGCGGGATGCTCGCCGGCGATGCGATAGCTCGACCGCGAGTCCGGCGCGGGCGGGTTGACGAGCGCCTGAATGTGGCCACTCGTCGACAGCACGAAGCGCTTGGCGCCGCCGAGCAGCTGGGTGCTGCGGTAGGCGTTCTCCCACGGAACGATGTGATCGTTCAGGCCGGCGACGATGTAGCTGTCGAGGTCCACTCGCTGGAGATCGATCGGTGAGCCGAGCACCTCCAGGGCGCCGGCTCGGGTCAGCGAGTTGTCGAGCGCAAGGCGCACGAAATCGCGGTGCAGGCCAGCTGCGAGGCGGACGGTGTCCTGGTTCCAGTAGAGCACATCGAAGGCCGGCGGTTTGCGGCCGAGCAGGTAGTTGTTGACGACGTAGTTCCACACGAGGTCGTTGGGCCGCAGCCATGCGAACACCCCAGCCAGGGCGTGACCGTCGAGGTAGCCGCGCCGAGCGGACTCGGCCACGGCGGCGGCGGCCGTCTCGCGGCTGGTGAGCGCTCCCACCGTACCTGCGCGCTCGTTGTCCAGCGCGCACACGAACAGCGTCAGGCTGGCAACGTCCTTCAGCCCTCCGTCGACGGCGAGATGCCCGAGTGCCCCCGCGGCGATAATCCCGCCCGAGCACGCCGCATTGAGATGCGCGGTGGGCTGGCGGGTGATTGTGGCGATGGCCTGGCGCGCCTCGAGCACCGCGTCGGCGTAGGTGTCGAGGTCGAAATGACCCTGCCCCTCGCCGGGGTTGCGCCAGGACAGGACGAACACCTGCTGGCCCGAGGCGACGAGATACTCGACCAGGCTGCGCCCAGGCGCTAGGTCCAGCACGTAGTACTTGTTGATCGTCGGCGGGACCAACAACACCGGCACCTCGCGCACCTCGGGCGTGGTCGCCTGGTACTGGATCAGCTCGAACACCTCAGTCCGGAGCACGACCGAGCCGCGCGAGGTGGCCAGGTTGCCGCCGACCTCGAAGCCGTCCGTGTCGACGCTCTGTGGAAGCCGCGGTGGCCATGACACGTCGGCGGCGAAGCGCCGTCCGCCGCGCACGAGGTTGGCGCCGCCCTCGTCCACGAGCGCCCGCAGCACCGCCGGGTTTGACCAGGGGAAGTTCGTGGGCGCGAGGACGTCGAGGACGTTGGTCGCCGCGAAGCGCGCCTGGCGCTCCGTCTGCCAGTCCAGTTGCGCGTCGGAGATGATCCCGTCGACGCTCTCGCCAACGGCCAGATAACCCTGCATCACGCGGCGCAACAGCCAGTTCTTCTCCCAGGCCCCGTCGGCGAAGCGCCGGTCACCCTTTGCAGGCGCCTGCCGTGAGCGGCCGGCGGTGACCCGCGCGATCTCGGTCCCGAGGGCCGAGACGCGGTGAGCGAGGCTGCGCGGTCGGCGCGCGACACCGGCGCCGACGGCGGCCACGGCGCGGGGCTGGATGAAGCGGCGCGTACCGCGCCCGACAGCAGCATCGGTGAGCAGGACGTCGAGCCCCGCCTGCGCGCCGACCCGCGCGCCCTTGACCCGAGTGCGTGCGTCGGCGTTGGTGGGGTCGATGGTCGTAGCCATAGCGCGGTCTTATTCGTAGACGTGGTAGATGACGTTGGCAACGCAGACGGGCTTGCCGCCTGCGGGCCGCTCGAAGATCAGTGAGAGCGACAGCGCCACGCCATTCGGGATCGGGTTCGCCGCGTCGAGCGCGACCCACATTCGCACCTGCTCGCCGACCGGTAGTGGCGCGGGGAACCGCAGCTTGTCGAGACCGTAGTTCACGGCCAAATGGCGTAGCCGCCAAGCGGGAGCACCTGATCGAGCAAGGTGGGCGCAAGCGCAAGCGTGAGGTATCCGTGGGCGATCGTCCCACCGAAACGGCGACCCCGCGGCCCGGAGTGGATCGCAGTGGATCCATTGCCGGTCGCCGGTGACCTCCGCGAACGCGTTGAACGTCTCCTGGCTGATGGAGACGTAGTCGCTGACCCCGATCTCCGTCCCTGCGCGCCGGACCAGTTCCTCAAGTGGCACGGTTGTGAGCATGCCCATCAAGGTATGGCCACTTCCCCATGGCACCCACGGGCCGTGAAGCCAAGAACTACGGATGTCCTTGTCGCCAGATCACAACGGCCGGAGCACGATCCGCAGCGGAGATGGGTGAGCGCCCACGCAATCTCGGAGCACCTCAGAGCCACAGGAGCCGGGTTGCTGCCGCGCACGCGCGAGCTTGAGCGGGTGGTGGCCGAGCATCCTTACGCGGCGATCCCCGAACTCGATGCAGGATGGTGGAGGAACCGCACGCCGAGCTGCTCGGCGGCACCGAGGCGAAGATCCGGCCCCTGGCACATCGACCGCCGGAGCTCATGGTGCGCAGGTGACAAGCCGCGGCGAGAACGTTGTCGCGGAGCCCGTTTGCGGTCCGTGACGTTGCGGCGTAGGTTCAGCTGGCTAACCGGGTCGACAGAAGGAGTGGATGTCATGGGTGCCGAGAAGTCAGTCCATCGCGTCGCGATCGTCGGTACCGGCACGATCGGGGCCAGCTGGGCCACTCACTACCTTGCGCGCGGCTTCGACGTGGTGGCGACCGACCCGGCTCCAGGTGCCGAGGCCGCGCTGCGCGCGTACGTCGACGAGGCCTGGGATTCTGCGACTGCGCTCGGGGTCGCGGCCGGGGCATCGCGCGATCGCCTGGGTTTCACCTCTGACATGCGGGAGGCCGTCGCCGACGCCGATTTCGTCCAGGAGAACGCGCCGGAGCGCCCAGAATTGAAGGTGAAGCTGTTTGCCGACATCGACGGCGCGACACCGACCGGGGCGATCATCGCATCGAGCTCGTCGGGGATCACGATGAGCGAGATCCAGGCCGGGTGCCGGCATCCGGAGCGGACGGTGATCGGCCATCCGTTCAACCCGCCGCATCTGATTCCGCTGGTCGAGGTGGTCGGCGGGAGCAAGACTGCCGCCGAGACGATTCAGGATGCGATCTCGTTCTATGCCTCGATTGGCAAGCGGCCGGTCCATCTCAAGAAGGAGCTTCCCGGCCATGTCGCCAACCGGCTCCAGGCGGCGCTGTACCGCGAGATCGTCTATCTGATCGAGCAGGATGTGCTCGATGTCGCCGCCGCCGACGACGCCGTGTCGTGGGGACCGGGCCTCAGATGGGGTGTCATGGGGCCCAGCCTGCTGTGGCACCTGGGCGGCGGCGAGGGCGGCATCCAGCACTTCATGGACACGCTGATGGGCCCGATGCAGGGCATGTGGGCGAGTCTCGGCGACCCCGAGCTCACCCCGGAGCTCAAGCGGAAGATCATCGACGGCGTCCTGGCGGAGGCCACCGGGCACTCGATCGAGGACCTCGCCGCCCAGCGCGACGCGATGCTGCTCGGGTTGGAGGCCGTGCGGGCGAAATACGACGGGACCGACCGGCACGGCGCGGCCTCGACGCAGGCGTGATGAAAGTGCCAGACATAACTGCGCTTCGCGCCGGGTGGTGATGAACGTGACGGCCAGCGACACCGGCTCATCTCGCCATCGTGTCGTGATCCTCGGAGCCGGGTTCGGCGGGTTGTTCGCGGCGCGCGCCGTACGCCGCGTGCCGGTCGATGTGACGGTCGTGGATCGCACGAACCATCACCTGTTCCAGCCGCTGCTCTACCAGGTAGCGACCGGGGTGCTCTCGGAAGGGGACATCGCGCCGCCCATCCGCGACGTCCTTCGCAACCAACGCAACGCGCGGGTGCTGCTGGGAGAGGTCGTGGACATCGACCTCGCCGGCCGCGAGGTGGTGCTCGAAACGATCGGCGAGCGTAGGCGGATCCCGTACGACAGCCTGATTGTGGCAGCCGGAGCGGCGCAGTCGTACTTCGGACACGACGAGTTCGCCGTCCACGCCCCCGGGATGAAGACGGTCGACGACGCGCTCGAGCTGCGTGGACGGATCTTCGGGTCGTTCGAGATGGCCGAGCTCGACTCCGAGCGCCGCGACGCCTGGTTGACATTCGTCGTGGTTGGGGCTGGGCCGACCGGCGTCGAGCTGGCCGGGCAGATCGCCGAGCTCTCGCGCCGGGCGCTGAAGCGCAACTACCGGACCTTCGACCCCAGGGACGCCCAGATCATCCTGGTCGAGGCGGCCGACAAGGTGCTCGCACCGTTCCCCGAGTCGCTGCAGCATCGCGCCCACCGAGACCTCGAACGGCTCGGCGTAGAGGTGCGGTTCCACACGATGGTCACCGGCGTCGACGCCGACGGCCTGTACGTCAAGCTCCAAGATGGGTCCTCCGGGCGGATCGAGGCGCGCACGAAGATCTGGTCGGCCGGAGTGCAGGCTTCGCCGCTGGGGAAGATCCTCGCCGATCACAGCGGCGCGACCATCGATCGCGCCGGTCGCGTGTCCGTGCAACCTGACTGCTCGCTGCCAGGTCACCCCGAGGTGTTCGTAGTGGGTGACCTGATGAGCCTTGATCACCTTCCCGGGTTGGCCGAAGTGGCGATGCAGTCTGGCGTCCACGCGGCGCGCACGATCGCGCGCCGCGTGGGCGGGGACACCTCGCAGCGCCCGTTCCGCTATCGCGACCTCGGCACGATGGCGACAATCGCGCGGTTCCGGGCGGTCGTTTCGATCGGTCGCGTCCGTGTCACCGGGCTTCTCGCCTGGCTGATGTGGCTGTTCGTGCACCTCGTGTACCTGACCGGCTTCAAGAACCGCATCTCAGCACTCGCCAACTGGGCAGTCGCATTCCTGGGCCGCGGCCGCCGGCAGCGCGCAATCACCGAACAGCAGGTGTTCGCGCGAACCCGCACCCTCGAGCCCCCGAGCGCGGCGGAGCGCCGCTGACCCACGGTCCGCAAACGGAGACGACACTGAGTTCCCATGTCCCGCCGGAGCGGTCTGCGGACGCGGCGCCGGGTCCGGATGCCAGCCTGCCTCCGCTCGGGCCGGGGCAGCTGCGAGCTCTGCGCGAGCTGGGCAGGCATTGGCCGGCCGCATCGGATCAACGCGCGGAGTCGCTTCCGGTCGACCCGTCGTTGTACCGTCGGCCTCAGCTGCCCGAACCGACCCGTTGGGCCCGTCTGGTGCACGTCAAGCGGCCAGGCGCCGGCGACGAACTCGAGGCCACCAGCGGGAGCGACGCTGTTCAGCGCATCCGCCGGCTGGCGTTCGGTCCGCCCATCAAGAGCAGCGCGATCGTGCAAGAGCGGATGCGAAAGCTGGTTGCCCTGCCGGTGCTCTCCGCTGACGCACTGTCGTCGGTTGCGTACGGGCCGGAGGCGATGCTCGCCGTCCTGGTGCTCGCAGGCGGAGCCGGCCTCGGCTGGACGCTTCCGATCTCGGCCGCCATCGCCGCTCTCATGCTGGCGATCGGGCTCTCGTACCGGCAGACGATCCGCGCATATCCGCACGGTGGAGGCTCGTACATCGTCGCTTCCGAGAACCTCGGACAGGTTCCCGGGCTGCTGGCGGCGGCGGGGCTCATCACCGACTACATCCTGACGGTGGCGATCTCGATCTCGGCCGGGCTTGATGCCGTCAGCTCCGCGATTCCGTCTCTGCAGCCGGCGATCGTGCCACTCGGTCTCGCCACGATCGCGGTCCTGCTGCTCGTGAATCTGCGCGGCGTGCGGCAGGCGGCCGCTCTGTTCGCGGCCCCGACCTACGCGTTCATCCTGGCGGTCGCGCTGCTGGTGCTGGTCGGCCTCGTCGATGCCGCCGGTCGCGACTTCCAGGCGCTGCCAAGGCCTGCCGTCAACGCCTCGCAAGGGTTGAGCTTGCTGCTCGTGTTGCGCGCCTTCTCGTCCGGCGCAACCGCGATGACGGGCATGGAGGCGATCTCGAATGCGGTGCCGGCGTTCAAGCCCGTCGAGTGGCGCAACGCGCGCACCACGCTGTCCTGGATGATCGGTCTGCTGGTCGCGATGTTCGCCGGGATCGTCGTCCTGGTCGAGCTGGACGGGATCGTCCCGGTCTCCAACGAGACCGTGCTCTCGCAACTGGCGCATCTCGATTTCGGAAGCGGCCCGCTCTATGGCTACACCCAGGCGGCGACGGCGCTGATCCTCCTGCTGGCGGCCAACACCGCGTACAACGACTTCCCGAGGGTGCTGTTCCTGCTGGCTCGTGACCGATTCGCCGCCAGGCGGTATCTCCGCATGGGCGACCGCCTCGCGTTCAACCACGGGATCATCGCCCTCTCCCTGGTGGCGGCGGCCGTGTTCGCCGCGTTCAGCGGGAAGACGGCGTCGCTGATTCCTCTCTACGCGGTAGGGGTGTTTCTCGCCTTCACGCTCTCCCAAGCCGGGATGGTCGTCCACTGGTGGCGGCTGCGCGGCGCCGGGTGGCGCAGGAGTATCTCCTTCAATGCCGTCGGCTGCGTCTGCTCGGCAATCGTGCTGCTGGTCGCGGGCATCACCAAGTTCACGTCGGGCGCCTGGCTGGCACTCGCGATCGTGGCCGCCTTCACGGTTTTCGGTCTTCTGGTCAGGCGCCACTTCCAGAATGTCGGCGACGCTGTCACCCTGAGCGCGGACACGTCCGCTGACGGGGAGGCCGAGGAGACGCCGTCCGAGCTGTCCAATCTCGTGATCGTCCCGCTCTTGATGCTGAATCGAGCGACCATCCGAGCGCTTGCCTACGCCGCCGCCCTGCAGCAACCGGTGCTCGCAGTCCATGTCTCCCCAACCGAGGAAGAGGGCAGGCGCTTCCGGGAGTACTGGAGCGCCTGGGGCGATCACGTGCCGCTCGAGGTGATCGAGTCCCCCTACCGCGCGATCGTGCCCCCGATGGTCGCCTACATCGAATCGCTCCACGCCCAGCGGCCCGAGCCGACCATCACCGTGGTGGTCCCCGAGCTGGAGGTGCGGCACTGGTGGCAGCGGTCACTACACGACGACACGGCGCTGCGGCTAAGACGCGCGCTGACACCGCTCCGGAAGATCGTCGTGACAAGCGTTCCGTTTCACGTCAGATGACACGGACCGCTGGTCATGCCTTGTCGCCCATCGCCGGACTGCGCAGCGATCCGAAGCGACGACGGAGGATCGTGTAGGCGATCGAGCCGCCGGCCAGCGGCACGAGCAGTCCGATCGCCTGGTGCAGCAGCACGGCGGCGACCGCTTCATTGGCAGCAACTCCGTAAAGGATGAGCATCCCCGCGATACCGCCGATCGTGCCCGCTGCCCCGGGCAGGGGAAGCGAGCCACCGAGCGCACCGATGATGTAGGCCATGAGGACTACCGGGAAGGTCGGGACGGGATCGGCATGGATGGCGAGGAAGGCGGTCCAGAGCACGAGGACATCGAATCCGAGGTAGGCCAGGATCCCGAGCACGCTTGTCCAGCCGCCGCGGTGAAACAGCAGCCGTCCGGTGTCCTGCACGGCGTCCGCGACCGTGGTGATCCCGGCAGCGATCTTCGGATGCTTTGTCTGAAGGCGCTTGGCATGGGCGCCGGCTCGGGGAGCGAACAGCAGAGCGGCGGCGATCCCGCTGGCGGCGAGCGCCGCCGGTAGCAGCGTCAGCAACAGATTGCCTTTGGCGGCGAAGATGCCGGTCGCCAGCCCCACGCCGAATACGAGCAAGGCCAGCGCATCAACCGCCGTGTTGAGGAAGCTGAGGTTGAACTGGCGTTCGGCAATGAGCCTCGTTGGCATCCCGAACCGATGCAGGATCAGGGCGCCCACCCCCATGCCTCCCCACGACCCGCCGGGGAGGACCAGTCCGCCTCCAAGCTGCGTCCAGGCGACATGCTCGTCCATTCGCCGCCCTCGACCACCGTCAGCCAGCACATTCTGTGGGTCGACTATCGCGCTCCAGGCGACCACGAAGCCGGTTTCGGAGAGAACCTCGAGCGCGATCGCCGCCAGCACCCACTCCCAGGACACAAGCTCGAGGCTGTGCAAAGCCTGCTTGAGCGCTGGTATCAGCTTGAGCACGGCAAAGGCCACCAGGGCGTAACCCGCCAGCTTCAGCGTCCGGCCCCGAAGATGGCGCCTGACGTCGGCGAGCGAAGCCCGAGCGTGGTGGGCCTGGGGGGACAGGCTGACGCCGGACTGCACGGCAGCCAAGCCCATCACCCGATCGCCGGCAAGCCGACCCTTGCGTTGCCCGGATCTAGCAGCTCCAGCGCCAGGGCGGACCAGGCGAAGTCCTCAGCGCCCATGCCGCGACCGTCATGGGGATCGTAGAACTCGTGCAACCCCTCCCGCGTGACCGTGTCGGTGATCGCCCGCGCGAGCATGGCCGCCTGTTCCTCGTAGCCCAGGCGGACGATCCATCGCCACAGGAGCCAGGCACTGCTGGCCCAGGTCGGCCCCCGCCAATACCGCCGCAGACCGCCGAAATGCTCCTGGAGGGAGAACGACGGCTCATCGAGCGTCACCGAGGGCGAGGGCACGGTTGCCCAGAAGCGGCTCTCGTCGAACAGGTCGTCCGCGAGGCGACGGCCGATCGACTCGGGGAGATCGGGCAGCGCGAGCGGCGAGAGCGCCGTCCAGGTCAGCGGCATCCGCTCGGTGATCGCCGGCTCGACGGCCGGCCGGAACAGCCCGCTCGGCTCGTCGTAGCACCGGGCGATCAGCGCCAGCGTGATCGACGGAAGCCCCAGCGCCAGCCGGGAGAGGCCGTTGATCACGTTCGTCTGAACTTCGCACACGACGGGGTCGCCGTCGGCACGGAACGCTTCGATCCGGAACTCTCGCTCGCGGTTGCGCCGCACCAGCTCGACGAATCCGGGCAGACCCTGGGCGCGATGGCGCCAGATCGGGTCAAACTGCGGCGAGGCGTCCAGACCGGACTCGTCGGGCTGCAGGATTCCCAGCAGCCCAACGCCCTCGAGGTCGCGCTGGGCGCTGACCGCCGCGTGGTGAGCAACGATCCGCGGCTCGAGCCGCGGATCCCCGATCGCCATCGACCAGGCGAACGCCAGCGCCGGCGGCTGGATCGTCGCGGTCATTGGATCGTCGCGATGGATTACGTTGTAGAACAGCTCGCGAGGGCCGCTGACCTGCCGCTCCCAGAAGGTCGTGTGCCGGATGAATCCTTCGGAACGCGCGGCGGCAAGCAGCGTCTCGAGCTCCTCGCGAGACCGATGCGGATCGAAATGTCGCGAGGCCATCGCCGCGAAACAGGAGTCCCAGTACCACTGCCAGCGGCAGCGGCGCGGACTCGGGCGCGTGTACGCAAACCGGACGCCATCGCGTTCGCCGACGGTCCAGCTCCCGTCCAGAACTTGCTGGCATCGCTCGCGGAGCCCGGTCACAATTCCTCACTCGGGTCCTGCGGCCTCCGCGAGCGCGTTCAGGGACGGTGCGAAGTAATACGCGCAGCTGACGGGCTCGGAGTAGTCGGTCAGTCGGTCGCGCAGCCCGTCGGGAGAGTTGCCGAACATTCGCGCAAGCATCTGGTCATATCGCGAGCGCTCGGCGCTGAAGGCGAGGAAGTAGAGGCCGTGTTCCTCCGCCGAGCCGTATGGAACGCTGCGGCGAAAGATCTCGAGTTCCTCGCCGTCGACGGTCATCTCGACTCGGGCGATGTGGGCGGTCGCTGGCTTCTCCGCGTCCGAGAGCTCGATGCTGTCGGCCTTGGTACGTCCGATCACCTGCTGTTGATCGTTGACGGAGAGCTGATCGAACGCCACGAGATCGTGCACCCAGCGCATCGTCAGCACGTGGCTGCCACCCTCTCCAGCCTGGCCGGGAGGAACGAGCGCAACGTCTGCCGCCAGGCGGACGGGCGGGTTGGCGGTGCCGTCGACGAAGCCGGTGATGTCCCGCCCGCCCCGGTAGGTGAAGCCGGGCTGCTCGGCGGCAAGGCTGGCAGCGTCCCGGACCGCCAGCACGGCGGCTCGGGCGCTCTGCCAGGTCACGTCGGGCTCGGCGCCGCTCAGCCACAGCCACGCGTCGTGCTGGACCGCTGGTGCGGTATGGCCGTCGCGTCCGTTGATCGTCTCGAACGGAGTGAGGTCGACCGGCGCGGCCGATGGCGCCACGGATCGCCACAGGTCAGCTCCGAACCCGGCGACGAGGTTCACTCCCCCGGCCGAGACATCGGGTGTCCGCAGGCGCCGGAACGCCGCCACGGCTTCGGCGGCATCAACGCCAGGCTTCAGATCGAACTCCAGGAAGTGATGGGCGTGGGTGCCCTGAGCGAAGATGCCGAACTGGGGCAGGATGAACTGGGGCGGCTCAGTGCTCATTGTCATCTCCCTCCGTGCCATTGATTTGACGGACCTATCCTCCAACAATTGAGCGCTTCCGGCGATCCAGAGAGCCGAAGGTTCACAGGACTCCCTCCTCGAGCCAGGTGTAGCGGCCGTCGAGCAGCTTCTCCGCGGCGGCATAGCCGTCGTCGTCGTCGTTGTGCCACAGCGCGGCGAACAGCACGTCGACGCGGCGGCGCGCCTGACCAGCGAATAGGTCTGCGAGCTCGTACGCCGCCTGGCGCCGCTCGGGATGCTCGCGCGCGATCGTGTCGGCATACACAGCGGCCGACGCGATCGCGAACAGCTCGGCGCCGATGTCGACGATCCGACCGAGGACCGTCTGCTTGTGCTCGAGCTTCGCCTGCCCGCGCGTCATCGCGTAGAACGTGGAGCGGGCGAGCTTGCGCGAGGAGCGCTCGACGAACCGCAGGTGTTCGGCGAGCGACCCGAACTCTGCGAAAGACCGCGGGTTCTGCCCCTCACCGACCGTTAGCTGCGGTAGCCACTTCGCGTAGAACTTGCCGGCTTGGATCGCTGCGTTCGCCTTCGCCCTCAGGTCTCCATCCCCCTGGAGCAGCTCTCCGGCGACCTGGAGGTGCTGGTCGACCGCCTCGCGGGCGATCAGCAGGCGCATGATCTCATTCGATTCCTCGAAGATGCGATTGATTCGCATATCGCGCAGCACCTGCTCGGCGGGGAATCGGCTCCTCGCCCCGGGCGAGCAGCGATTCAGCCGTCTCGTAGCCGCGACCGCCGCGGATCTGCACGAGTTCGTCGACCACGTGCCAGCCGAGCTCGGAGGCGTACAGCTTGGCGATCGCTGCCTCGATCCGGATGTCGTTCTTCTTGTCGTCCGCGAGCCGGCTCGAGACGTCGACGACGGCTTCGAGTCCGAATGTGCTGGCGGCGATGAACGCGAGCTTCTGGGCGACGGCGTCGTGCTTGCCGATCGCTTGTCCCCACTGGACGCGCTCGCTCGACCACTCGCGGGCGACACGGGTTGCCCACTTGGCGGAGCCTACGCAGATCGCGGGCAGCGCGAGCCGACCAGTGTTCAACGTCGTCAGCGCGATCTTCAGCCCCTGGCCCTCCTTGGCGATCACGTTCTCCCTCGGGACGAAGACGTTCTCCACCCGCGTGACCGAGTTCTCGATCCCGCGCAGTCCCATGAACGCGTTGCGATGCTCGACGGTGATCCCGTCGCTGTCGTAGGGCAGCACGAACCACTTGCGCTCCTCGGAGCCGAACAGCAGCAGCGGCTCGGCGACGCCGATCGACTGGTGCGCCGAGAGCATCGTCGAGATCGCGGCGTGCGAGCTCGCGGCCAGCGCGAGCGCGCGGTTGTAGTACACCTGCGAGAGGCCCAAACCGCCGTACTGCTCGGGCACCTTCATGCCCAGCGCGCCCAGCTGCTTGAGGCCGTCGATCACCGACTTCGGGATCTTCGCATCGCGCTCGATCCTCGACGTGCTCCTGCAGGAACGTCCTCAGGCTTCCGAGGAAGCGCTCGCCCTTTTCGACGGCGCTCGGATCCAGCGGCGGCTGGGGATGGATCAGGTCAAGCCTGAAGTTGCCGAGGAACAGCCTTGCCGAAGCTCGGCCGCCTCCACTCGGCCTCGCGCGCCGCCTCGACGACCTCTCTCGCCCGTTCCTCCGTGACGGTGGCCGCCATTCAGATCAGCGCTCCTTCGATGTCGGCGGTGCGGGCTGGGCCAGCGGAACGTCGCGCCTATGCGCGGAGAGACTGTGAACTTGTATGACTTTTGGTGTGAGCATGGTCGCAAGCTAAGACGGGGCGAGCCGGCGCGCCTATGAGCGCTCAACCCAGCTTCAGTCATCGCGTCTGTCGCCTCGCGACACTCGGAACTCTGGCCTGGCGGAGGACGCACCCACGCTTGTCTGCTGGCGCCAGCCGGGCGGCCGGCGCTTGGTACCGGCGCCCATCGATCGGCGAGCCAGTCCCTCGTATCAATTACGGCCAAGCTGAGCCCGCCACCAAAGGAGAGGAATTCCATGAGCGCGATCACCACCATCCCGGCCCGCCCTGTGTCAACACCGCCCGCCTCTGGTACTCAATCGGCCGTCGGCGAGGACTCCCTGGTCGGACGAGTGGCGCTGGTCACCGGCGGCACACGCGGCATCGGGGCCGCGATCTCGCTTAGCCTCATCGGGCGCGGAGCCACGGTCGCGGCTGGGTTCTCGGCGAACCGGACCGCGGCCGAGCGATTTCGCCAGACGCTGCGGGAGGTCGGCAACGACGCGAGCGTTCACCAGGGCAATGTCGGCGACCCCGGAGACTGCCTGCGCGTCATCAACGAAGTGATCGAGCAGCACGGGCGCCTCGACATCCTGGTCAACAACGCCGGCGTCACCGTGGATCGCTCCGTGTCGAGCATGACGGTGGACGACTGGCACAAGGTGCTGCGGGTCAACCTGTCCGGCGCCTTCTATATGTCCCAGCCGGCCCTCGCGCATATGCTCGAGCGCGGCTCGGGCCGGATCATCAACATTTCCTCGGTCGTCGGGGAGACCGGCAACATCGGCCAGGCCAACTACGCCGCCTCCAAGTCCGGCCTGCTCGGCCTCACCAAGACGCTGGCTCGCGAAGCCGCATTCGCCCTGGAGAAGGCGGGCAAGCTTGACGGCGACGGGATCGGACTGACCGTCAACGCGGTCACTCCCGGGCTGATCGAGACCGAGATGAGCAGCGTCGTACCCGCGCAGGTGATCGAGAAGCTCCGCGCAGCGATCCCGATGCGACGGATGGGACGTCCGGAGGAGGTCGCCCGGGTCGTGCGCTTCCTGGCCGCGGACTCCTCGAGCTACATCACCGGCCAGGTCTGGGGCGTCAACGGCGGCTTCGACATGTGAGCAGAGGCAAGCCTGGCCAGACGTCGATGCCGAGATCGCTTGCGGCCCAGAGAACCCGCTCGGCCGGGTTGTGACAGGAGTTACGATAAGGCCGGCATGTCGACCGTTCAACCGGATCTCGACACGGTCGTTGGCCAGCAAGTCGAAGCTGTCCTGAACGGGCTGCGGCCGGGCTCGCTCGCTGAAGAGATGGCAGACCTGCTGATGGCGTCGATCCCGGAGCTGGGCCGCGCCGACGATGAGGATTTTCGGGTGGGATTGCGGCTCAGCTGTGAGAGCAACGTGAGCGCGATCTGGAACGGGGTGCTCACCGGCGTCTCGCTCGACTCGATCGTCCCGCCGCCGGAGGCGATCGCCTGGTCGCATGAGCTCGTGCACCGCGGAGTTCAGCTCCCGGCGCTGCTGCGGGCCTACCGGCTCGGTCACGGGCTGGCCGAGCGCCGCCTAGAGGAGACTGCCGTCGAGCTGGAGATCGAGCCGGAGGTCTGCCGGCGCGCGCTGGCGCGGATCTCGCGTCACTTGTTTGCGTACATCGACGCGGTCTGCACGGACCTGGTCATCGATTACGAGCACGAACGGGCACAGTGGATTCGTGGCGCTGCCGCGGCTCGTGCCGAGCTGGTCACCGCGATCGTCGAGCGTCAGCCCCTCGACGCCCGTGCGGCCGGCGAGAAGCTGCGCTACGACGTCTCGCGACGCCACGTCGCGCTGATCGTATGGGCTGACCCGGCCCGCGCCGGACAGCAGGCCGGCTCGCTCGAGAGCGAGGCCTCGGCGCTGGCCGCGGCCGTTAGCGGCGGCCCGGTGCTGACGGTGCCGATCGGGGAACGCGTCCTCTGGGCCTGGACCTCGGGAGATCGCCTCACCGACGATCCGACTACGACCGAGCACAGAATGGGCGACGGGGTGCGCGCTGCGATCGGGACCATCCGGGACGGCGTCGCCGGGATGGCGGACTCGCACGATGAGGCGCGCGTGGCTCGTCGGGTCGCCGAGCTGCGGGCGGTCCGGCCGGGCACGGTCGTCGGCTATCGCGCCACGGACCTAACGGCGCTGTTGACCGCCGACCCCGTCGAAGCCGTCCGGTTCGCGACGGCCCAGCTCGGCGAGCTCCTAGCGGACAACGATGGCGCCGCGAGGCTCAGGGCGACCGTCCGGGTCTACCTTGACGAGAACCTCAGTCAGGTACGCGCCGCCCGCCGCCTGGGGATCCATCAGAACACGGTGGTGTACCGCGTCAAGCGCGCCGAGGAGCTGCTCGGACATCCGGTCGATCAACGCCGCTTGCAGTTGGAAGTCGCGTTGCGGCTGTCGGAGATGATCGACGGCCTGCGCGCCGCAGCCGACGGCCGGCATCGGCCCAGCGGCTAGCTGACCGCACTCGCCCGCGCGCGGCGGCGGAGGCCGCCGAAGCCGCAGCCGCGGGGTTTGTGCGCCCCGACCAGTGATCTCGCCAGCGGCTGGCGCGCGCAGCCATGGAGACGCCCCCAGCGCGCTGGGATAACCCTCTCCACAGTTCAACTCTTTGAAGGAGGAGCTTTCCGCGATGGGATTCATGACAGGGAACTTCCCGCCGGTTGATCCGGCGACGTTCATGGACAAGCCCTACCGGGAGCGGATCAAGACGCTCACCGGGCACTGGGCCGAGTACGGCTTCGGTTCGCCGAAGGTGATCATGGTGATGTACCTGCTCAAGCTGGTGTTCTTCTACGCGCTCGGCGGCGTGCTGGTCGGCACGCTGACCTCGCACCTGAACCCGCTGCACCCCTCGGACTGGTTCTTCCAGCCGGTCTTCTACGAGAAGGTGGTGCTGTGGACGGTGCTGCTCGAGTGCCAAGGGTTCGCAGGCTCGTGGGGACCGCTGGCCGGTCACTTCAAGCCGATGAGCGGCGGTGTGCACTACTACGCGCGGCCGGGCACGATCCGGTTGGCCCCGTGGCCGGGCAAGGTCCCGTTCACCAAGGGCGATGAGCGCACAAGGGTCGACGTGCTGCTGTACGTCGCGCTGCTGGCCGCGTTGGTTGTGTCGCTGGCGCTGCCCGGCGTTCACACCCATGGGATCGACGCGGCGGTGGCCTCGAACAACGGCCTCGTCGCTCCCGCGGCGATCGTCGCGGTCATCGCCCTGCTCGTGATCCTCGGCCTGCGGGACAAGGTGCTGTTCATCGCCGCGCGCTCGGAGCAGTACCTCCCGGCACTGATTTTCATGGCCTTCTTCCCGTTCGTGGACATGATCGTCGCCGCCAAGCTGCTGATCGTGGTCGTGTGGTTCTGCGCGGGCTTCTCGAAGTGCAACCGGCATTTCCCCAACGTGCTCGGGCCGATGGTGTCCAACGTGCCATGGCTGCCCTCCAAGGCGATCAAGCGCATGCACTACGCCAACTTCCCCGAGGATCTCCGCCCGTCGAAGCTCACCTTCCGGATCGCGCACGGCCCGGGCATGTTCGGCGAACTGGTGCCGCCGCTGGTGCTGCTGTTCTCGCACAACCACTACGTGACCCTGATCGCGGCCGTGTTCATGATCGGCTATCACCTGTTCATCATCTCCACCTTCCCGCTGGCGGTGCCGCTGGAGTGGAACGTGCTGTTCATGTACATCACCGCGTTCCTGTTCCTCGGCCACCCGAATCAGCAGGGGTACGGCCTGGGCGACATGGAGACGCCATTGCTGCTGGCGACGGTGGCCGGGCTGCTGTTCTTCCCGGTGCTGGGGAACCTCCGCCCCGACCTGGTCTCGTTCCTGCCGTCGATGCGTCAGTATGCGGGCAACTGGGCCTCGGCGATGTGGGCGTTCGCGCCGGGTGCCGAGCAGAAGCTCAACGAGCGCATCGTCAAGGCCGCGACGATGCAGAAGGACCAGCTCCAGATCAAGGCTCCGCTGCTGGGGTACGACGAGCCGGTCGCGGAGATCCTGCTCAACATGCTGCTGGCGTGGCGATCGATGCACAGCCAAGCCAGGGGGCTGAACTCCGTCATGATGCGCCACCTGGGTCAGGACATCGACACCTACACCCTCCGCGAGGCTGAGTTCAGCTGCAACGCAATCGTCGGCTTCAACTTCGGCGACGGGCACCTACACGACCAGAGTTTGATCCAGGCGATCCAGAAGCGATGCCAGTTCGCGCCGGGCGAGTTCACGGTCGTCTGGGTCGAGTCAGAGCCGGTGTGGAGCGGCCGCCAGCAGTACCTGGTCATCGATGCGGCTGTAGGCGTGGTCGAGCGGGGCAGCTGGGCGGTGAAGGACGCCGTCAACGAGATCCCGTGGCTGCCGGGCGGCGCGATCCCCGTCGAGGTCGACTGGCGGCTCGAGGGATATGAGCGCGTCAGCCACGCGAGAGCGGTGTCCGGCGCTCTCCCGGCGCCGTCGGAAGTTCCGCCGATGCTGGGCGAGGCGGTGACGGCATGACCACCGCGATCGTGGTCGGCAGCGGGCCCAATGGGCTCGCTGCCGCGCTCACCCTGGCCTCCGAAGGCGTCGAGGTGACCGTGCTCGAGGCAGCCGACAAGCTCGGCGGTGGCACCCGCTCGAGCGAGCTGACGCTCCCGGGCCTGCTGCACGACGAGTGCTCGGCCGCTCACCCGCTGGCCGTCGATACCCCGTTCAGCCGCCGCTTCGACCTCGCCGGCCACGGACTCACCTGGCGCTGGCCCGAGATCCAGTACGCCCATCCGCTGGACGGCGGCACCGGCGCGGCCGCGTACCGGTCGGTCGACGAGACCGCCGCGGCGCTGGGCAGCGACGGTCGCGCGTGGCGATCGGTGTTCGGAGCGCTCGCCGAGCGCTTTGACGACATCACCGCCGACTTCCTGCGACCGATGCTGCACATCCCCGAGCACCCGCTCAAGCTCACCCGATTCGGCCTGTACTCGGCGCTACCGGCAGCGTTGCTCGCGCGCCGGTGGTCGACCGAGGAGGCCCGGGCGTTGTTCGCCGGCGTCGCCGCCCACGCCTTCCGGCCGTTCGGCTCGCCGATGTCCTCCGCGATCGGCGTGGCGCTCGGCACAGCCGCGCACCGCTACGGATGGCCGGTCGCCGAAGGCGGATCCGCGTCGATCAACCGCGCGATGATCGCGCTGGCCGAGGACGCCGGCGCGCGGTTTGAGACCGGCGTCCAGGTGAACTCGCTCGCGGAGCTCGACGCGGACATCGTCATGCTCGACCTCGCACCCGCCGCGGCCGCCCGCATCGCCGGAGACCGCATGCCGCGGCGGATCGCCCGGGCCCTGACGCGCTACCGCCACGGCCCCGGAACGTTCAAGGTCGACTTCGCCGTCGACGGCGGGATCCCCTGGGCCTACGAGCCCGCCCGACAGGCCGGCACCATTCACGTGGGCGGCGGACTGCGTGAGATCGCCGCCTGCGAGAAGCTGCTACACGCCGGGCGGATGCCCGAGACGCCGTTCGTGCTCGTCTGCCAGCAGTACCTGGCTGACCCGGGACGGTCTCATGGCGACGCGCATCCCGTGTACTCCTACGCCCACGTTCCCGCGGGTTACACGGGTGACGCCACCGCCCAGATCGAAGCGCAGATCGAACGGTTCGCGCCGGGGTTCCGCGACCGGATCCTCGCCCGGACCGCGAGATCGGTCGCGCAGACGGAATCGCACAACGCCAACTACGTCGGCGGCGACGTGGTCACTGGCAGCAACGACGCGTTGCAGCTCGTGTTCCGGCCCCGCGTGGCGCTCAACCCGTACGCGATCGGGATCCCGGGCGTCTACATCTGTTCCGCGGCCACACCTCCCGGGGCTGGCGCACATGGGATGTGCGGCTACAACGCCGCGCTGTCGGCGCTGCGACGGATCGACCCCCAACGCCACGACCCGGACGCTCCGGACGCTAACACGTCCGAGCTCGCGTCCGGCTCGGTGCGGCGGCGCTGAGGCCTCTAGACAACGGCGACGGACGACAAGCTCGCGATCATGACGGGGGCCGCGGCGGTTCGGCTTCGCGACGGCACACACGTGCACGTGCGCCCGCTGCAGAGCGTGGACAAGCAACTGCTTGCCCGTGCGTTCGACCGGCTCAGCCCTGAGACGCGCTACCGGCGCTTCGCCTCGCCGATGCCCAGTCTCAGCGACGCGCAGCTGGCCCAACTGACTGACATCGACCACCACGACCACGAGGCTCTGGTCGCGATCGATCCGGCGACCGGCGAGGCTTTGGGCGTCGCGCGCTATGTGCGCCTTCCGGCCGAGCCGAACGTCGCCGACGCGGCGATCACGATCGCGGACGACTGGCAGGGACGAGGTCTCGGCAGTCAGTTGCTGCTGGCGCTCGCGGATCGCGGGCGTGACGAGGGAATCGACACCTTCAGCGCGCTCGTGCAGGGAGAACGCCAAGGCGATCGGATTGGTGGGGAGCCTGGGAACAGCCGCCCACAACGGCGACAGCTCCCAGCCCGAGCTGCGGATCAAGTTGCCCAAGCACGGCATCGGCGAGCAGCTCGCCAAACTCCTTCAGGCCGCGGCCGCCGGGTCAATCGTGATGGCCGGCGCGATCGTCCGCCAGGCGGCGACCGGACCCTGGCCCGCCCCGGCTGACACGTCTCCTCCGGTCCCAACGCACAGCCGGATCGGGAGCATCGTGATGGGAACCGACGGATCGGCTACGGCGGCCGAGGCCGTGCGGTACGCGAGCGAGCTCAGCAGCCGCCTGAAATGCCGGCTTCACATCGTCAGCGCATACAACCCGATGGCCCCGCGAGCCCTGCGGGAGGCGCGCGACTGGGTCCCCGATGACCTATCGGCCCTGGGCTGGATCCTGGTGACCGAGGAAGACGCCCGATCGGCACTGCACACCGCGATCGAAACACCGACCAACTCGGCGCGAGCCCGAGCGTTCAGTCCCGTCCCGGCGATCCGGCCGACGTGCTCGTCGATGTCGCCCGGGAACAGGCGCAGATCTGATCGTCGTCGGGAGCAAGGGAATGACGGGCGCCGGCCGCATCGCTGGGGGCGGCGTGGCGAGCAAGGTCCTAAAGCGGGCACCATGCAGCGTGTTGGTCGCCCGCACCACCTGAGCGACGTGCCGGCGCCACACGAGCGCCCGCTCAAGCCGGCGAGGCGCCACCCGAAGGAGGCCCGCCCAGTCTACGCGCGCCGTCCACCCGGCGACAGCATCGCCGGAACGAAAGCTGGGGTCAGTGGGATACACCACCGACGATGGCACGAAGCCGCTCAGCACGAGGCCGCCGACGGCGCGACGGTACCGACAGTTATTCCGGCCGCCGGTGACGGTGTCAGTATCAGTGTGGGCGCATCGCCGATCACGTGTTCACTCGTCGGGGCTCGCGCCGGGCTGCTGCCGCCGTCGCCGCGCTGAGGCCGTCGAATTGTACGGAAGCGCGGCGCTCGGCCCAGCTCCCGGGACGTCTGCCCTCGTCGAGCGAAGCGCGGAGCGTCGGCCCTCGCCCACGAGAGCACAACAAGAACCGCCGCCTGCGCTACTGGCCCGAGCGCAGGCGGAGCTCTTCCAACGGACGCGCTATTCGGCGGCTGCCCGCTCGGGCTGCTTGCCGTCTTGAATCGCAGCCCAGATCAGCAGCGTGAACGCGACCACACACGCAAGCCCGCACATCTCTCCGAACACGATCGCTCCTACCGGCGCTCCGAGCGTCGCGCTCAGCGCGCCGAGCCCGACGGCGAGCGCCGAGGTGGTGGCTATCGAATATCTGGCAACGCGCCCGTCTGATTGCATCTCGTCCTCCTAAGCAGGACTCGGATCGTTGGTTAGCGACTCGACGTGTCGGCTGACCCTCCAGCCACCGGATCGCTTCCGCGCCAACGTACGGCGGTCGCAATCCAGCCTCTACGGGCGCTGCGACCAAGCGACCAGGGCTGGGCTGGCTAGGCACGACAACGGCCGCGAAGTGCTCCGCGTGGCTCGTCTCGCGCGACCAACCCGCGCCCCGAGACTTGGAGCGGACTGCCAATGACGGGCGAGCGCCGAGCGGGGATCGTGTCGCCGAAAGGAGGACTCACAATGAAAATCGACCCCGACATCAACACACTGCCGGACTTGCTGCGCCGCCGGGCGCGGACCGAACCGGACAGCCCCTTCGTGCGGCTACGAGACCAGGCTCTCACCTACGGCGAGTTCGACGCTCGCACCGACGAACTCGCTGCCGGCCTGGCGGAACTCGGCGTCGCCCCAGGCGACGTCGTCTCGGTGTTCCTGCCCAACTGCATCGAGTTCCTGGAGGCGTGGTTCGCGGTCCTCAAGGCAGGCGGGGTCCTCGGCCCAGTGAACCCGGCGTACACCGGTCCGGAGGCGAGCTTCGTGATCAACGACTCGGGCGCCGTGGCCGTCGTCACGAACGCTCATGGTGCCGACGTGATCGCTCCCGAGCGTGACGGGATCAGTCGCCTCCGGAACGTGATCTCGATCGACACCGGCGGAGACGTGACCCTCGCCGAGCTGGCCGACCGCGGCGGACCGACACCCACGCCAATGCCAGCGCGCGGGCTCGACGACCTCGCCGCCCTGCTCTACACCTCGGGGACGACCGGGAAGCCGAAGGGCGCGATGCTGAGCCACCGCAACCAGCTCGTCAACGCCACCCAGGGTGCCGAGCTCGTGCCGCTCGGTCCGGGCGACCGCGTGGGAATGCTGCTGCCGCTGTTCCACGCGAACGCACAGGTGGTGACGACCTTGATCCCGATCATGATCGGCTGCGAGATCGTGATGTGGGAGCGATTCTCGGCCTCGAAGTTCTGGCAGACGGTTGCCGAGCTCGAGCCGGCGAGCCTGTCGGCCGTACCGACCATCCTCGCCGCCGTGCTGCACGCCCCCGGCGCACCCGAGGGCCAGACCTCACTGCGCTACGTGATCTGCGGCGCCGCCCCCCTATCGGTCGAGCTGCTGGAGGCGTTCCAGCAGCGGTTCGGGATCCGCATCCTCGAGGGCTACGGAATGACCGAGACGAGCTGCATCGCGTCGATCAACCCGTTCTACGGCGACCGCAAAGCGGGATCCATCGGGCTGCCGATCCGCGGCCAGCAAATGGAGATCCGGACCGACACGGGCGAGCGCGGTGCCACCGGCGAGTACGGCGAGATCGTCGTCAAGGGACCGAACGTCATGCACGGCTATCTGAACCGACCGGAGGCCACGGCGGAGTCAATCCGCGACGGTTGGCTACACACCGGGGACGTCGGATACATGGACGAGGACGGGTACTTCTTCATCGTCGACCGCTCCAAGGACATGATCATCAGGGGCGGCGAGAACGTCTACCCGCGAGAGATCGAGGAGGTCATCTACGCGTTTGAAGGAGTGCACGAGTGCGCGGTGATCGGCGTTCCTGACGAAATCCGCGGAGAGGAAGTGCTCGCCCTCGTGGTACCGAAAGCCGGGATCATTCTCGATCTCGAGGCGCTCGCCGCACACGCCGCCGGGCGACTCGCCCACTACAAGCTGCCACGGCAGTTCGAGGTTCGCGACGAACTCCCGAAGACACCGACCGGGAAGATCAGCAAAGGTCCTCTGCGCGAACAGTTCGGGACCTGGACCACCTCCACCCAAGCTGCGGCGAAGCAGGAGACACCGACATGACGCCGGCTGCTGATGAGGGTTGTACAGAGCCCGACCCTCACGCGTCGCGGGCACCGCACTCCAGGGCGCGCTCCCCGACTGACGACCCAACTGCGCGAGCGCCAGTTCTCCATGGAGGATCGTGCGTCGATCGAGGCGCTCCTCACCGAGTACGCCTGGCTCGTCGATCACGACCGCTCGAACGAGGTCCAGCAACTGTGCACAAGCGACGCGGTGAACATCGCCCCCGCAACGCGTAAGGCCCGCCGGGCCCGGCATCAGATCAGCAACGCTCGGATCGCGGATTTGGTTGACATAACACGCCCCAGACACTCAGAACCCCGGTCGCAGACCTTCGGCACAAGCCGTTAGGCCTGCAGAGCGCGAGCCGCACGAGCTCGCGGCTCGCGACGCAGCCGTCTGAGCTTCACGCGCTAACCGCGGGCCTGTCGGCGGCAGCCGAGCGGCTGCGCCGGCCTGACCCCGCTCAGCGCGTGCGGCTGCTCGAGGCCGGCTTCGTGAGAGCGGTCTGGTCAGCCGGATGAGAGCTGTGGCTGCAACGCTGTGATGACAGCGGTCTGCGCGGCTAGATGACAGCGCCTGCGCCGGCGTGACATGGCTCCACCGATGCTCGAAACGGGGGAGAGGCGCTCTTCTGCGCTCACAGCGCCGCCGCCGGCGCCTATCACGGGCGGCTGTCATTCGACCGTCGCCCTACAGCGCCCGGTAGTGCCGGACGTCAGGATCTATGCGGTCCAGCGGAGATACCGCCGCTCGCTCCGCTCCGGCCGGATGAGAGCAGTCGGTCAGTCTGGCGAGAGCGCGCCCGGTCGTGCCGGACGCCAGGGTCTCTATGCGGTCCAGCGCAGATGCCACCGCTCAAGCGGTGCCCGGAACGTCGCCTCGACCAAGCGCGTTGGCCGCGGGACGCCATGGTCGTCCTCGAGCAGCCCGGCGAGCGATCAGCCGGTCAGCGGCAGCGTGCTCCGCAGCGTTGCTGAGCACGGCGCGGGCATCATTCTTCCGCACACAGGATTAGGGCGCGCTGCAGCATCGCGGCGGCGGGAAGGTCGAGCGGGTCGCGCGTGTGCCGCAGGCAGCGAGCGATCTCGCGACGGTGGAGAAGTCCTGGTCGCGGACAGCCGCCCGCGTGTCGCTGAACCGCCGGATGCGCGCCTCGCGGTCGCATAAACAGCCATCTGAGCGAACCGCCCGGACGGCTGGCCACCGCGCCAGGACGTCAGGAACCGACAAGTGTCAACAGCATCACGGTCGGCTCGCTGGCGATCAAGGCGTGGGGTGTGCCGGGAGCCATCTGGAGCCATGACCCAGGGCCTCAGCTCGAGCTGCTCGCCGTCAACGGTGAAGCGGAGGCCTCCGGACACCACCTGAACCACGGCAGCACGGCCCGCCCGATGCTCGGTGAGCTCCTCGCCGGAGTCGAAGCCGAACACAGTGACGTTCATCCCATCGCCCCGATGTATGACCTTGGAGACAACCGCACCGGACTGGATGACCACTTCGCTGGCGAGATCGGCGATCAGAGAATGGGGCATAGCGGCATCATCGTTCGGCCTACCCCCAACCGTCAACCCGGCAGACGCTCACCGGACGTGCGACGATCTGTACTCCGCTCGTCGCCGTGCGGCGAGATGTCTCGGGTGTGGCGTCCTGACGGATCGCATCATGAGGCGGTGACGACGGCCGACAGGAGGCCGCATAACAATTGACCGGACGCTGCATCGCTCTTCCCCGGGAAGCTTGAGGAAACCGCCCCCGCCGCGCACGACCGGCTCCAGCGCAGGCCGGTGAGGACCTATCCGCACCATCGACCAGGCCCGCCCACGACAGGCAGGACGGCGCGGATCCCGATCGCAGCGATATCGCCGGACCCAGCGCAGCGACCCGCCCTCAGGGACAGCGAGCAGCAGCGCCGTCGCCGAGCGCGCCGCTCGCCGCACCATGCGCGCGCGAAGCGGTCGATCTCGCGTACGTCTAGGCAGTGGCGATCGCGCAACTGGTCGGCGATCGTCCACACCGCCGGTGCTCGGGTGAGCTGCGCAAGCTGGCGCTTGCGTTAGGTGTGCGCCGCCTCGAGGCTCTGCCCCGATCTAGCCGGTGAGATCGCGATACGCCGCGCCGCCGCGGGGGAGCGCTGCCCGTCTGGTCGCCCGAGCGCGGCTTCTCTACCCTGCGCGTCAAGGTGATGGGGGACATGGCCGCAGCGATCGATGATCGGCCGGCGACTGGGGACGGTTCGCTGGTGTTCGTGTCCTACAGCCGTGAGGACGCGAAGTGGCGCGACTGGTTTGTCGGGATGCTCGCCCCGGTCGCGCGCCAGCAGCGGCTGGAGGTGTGGACCGATCAGCGCGAGGTGGTTGGCTATGAGTGGCGGCCGCAGCTCGAGCGGGCGATCACGCGCTCGCGGTTGGCGCTGCTGCTGGTCAGCCGGCCGTTTCTGGCATCCGAGTTCATTATGGACACCGAGTTGCCGGCGCTGATCGAGCGCGGCGTCCAGCTGGTTTCAGTGCTCGTCGGAGATTGCCTATGGGACCAAGAGCCGCTGCTTGAGCGGTTGCAGTGGGCCCACGATCCTAAGCTCGATCGCCCGCCGACCCAGAAGCGAAGGCGCGAGGCGTGGATCGTGCGGATCTGCAGAGCACTGCTGGACCTCCTGCCCGAGGGCGAGGTCGATGGCAGCACGCGCAAGCCGGCCGGTCGGCGACGGTCGTCTGCAACACGCACTGAGCAGTTGGCTGGGGGTGCGCGTCTCGCGGACCTGCACAACGTTCCCCCGCTTCCGCAGGCGTTCATCGCCCGCGACGAGCTGCACGAGATCCGAGAGGCGTTGCTGCTCGCGACTGACGGCGCGGTTGGGGTAACCGGGCACTCGCTGGGGTTCCAGGGGGTCGGGGGAATCGGCAAGACGGTGCTGGCCACTGCAATCGCTCGTGACGAGCAGGTGCGCGAGCACTTCCCGGATGGCGTGTTCTGGACCACGATCGGCGCCAGTGGCGACATTGTCGTCGCCCAGACCGCGCTGCTCTCGCGCCTGGGGGCCGAACACGCCGAGTTGCGCTCGACGCACGAGGGGAGCTCGCTGTTGCGCAACGCCCTTGCCGACCGTGGCTGCCTGCTGATCGTCGATGACGTCTGGTCGACCGCCGCGGCGGAGGCCTTCCAGGCCACCGGGCCGCGCGGCCGCGTGCTGTACACCACCCGCGACCGCGCCGTGCTCGACGGGATTGGCGCCGCGGTGCAGCAGGTCGACGTCCTGCCGATCGCTGCCGCCCGCCAGCTCCTCTCAGAACTCACGGGCGAACGCGAGCTGCCACCCGATGCCGACAAGGTGATCGAAGCGACCGGCCGCGTCGCATTGGCGCTCGCATTGGTCGGCGCCGCGGTCGGTCAAAGACGCAGAAGCTGGCAGCACGTCCTCGAGGAGCTTCGCATCGGCGGCGAGACGTTTCTCGAGCACCCCTACGCCAACACGTTCAAAGCGATGCAGGTCGCAACCGGCGGCCTGAACGAAACCGACCGCCGCGCATACCAGGCGCTCGCCGTCTACCCCGAAGACACCGTCATCCCGATCGCAGCCATCGCACGACTGTGGTCGCACCTGCTCGACAGCACCGCCGAGCAGACCCGCGAGCGGCTGGACTCCCTCGCCGCCGACAGGTTGTTGGCCATCGAACCCGACGGCGTCGCGTTCCACGACCTCCAACGTGAATTCCTGCTGCTACAGACCGAGCATCAGACCCTGCTGCACGCCGACCTCCTGACGGCCTACCGCACCCTCGTCCCGACCGAAGACGCCAGCTGGGCCCAGCTGCCCGAGGACGAGCCCTACATCCACGAGCACCTCGTCTACCATCTGCGCGGCGCCGGCGACCGGCACGCCGTCAAGGCGCTGGTGACCGACCTCGCCTATCTCGCCCGGCGGTGCTTTCGCTCGGGCCCCTACGCCGCCGAGTCCGACCTGCGCCAGGCCGCCGACCTGTACCCCGGCAACGACGCGATCGGCTCGCTGCTTCGTCTGTTCAGCCAGTGGGGGCATTTATTCGCCGCTCTGTCGACGATCGGCGACATCGCCGCGACGCTCTGGAGCCGCACCCGGAGAGCTCCGTCGCAGACCGGCACCGCACCGCTGCGCTCGCTGCTGCCAGCGCGCTACCTCGAGCCGCGGTGGGGTCTGCTCGAGGCTCCGTCGGCACTCGGCCGCGTGCTCGAAGGCCACACCCGCGCGGTGTACGGCGTGGCGTTCTCGCCCGACGGCCGCACGCTCGCGACCGCCAGCGCCGACCGTACGGTGCGGCTTTGGGATCCCGCCACCGGCCAACCAACCGACATGCTGCAAGGCCAGACCGGCCGGGTGCTCGGGGTGGCGTTCTCGCCCGACGGCACCCAACTCGCGACCGCCAGCGACGACGGCACGGTGCGGCTGTGGGACCCCGCCACCGGCCGACCCAATGCCATCCTGGCCCATACCTGCGGGGTGTACGGGCTGGCGTTCTCGCCCGACGGCACGCAGCTGGCGACTGCCGGCGCCGACGGTACGGTGCGGCTGTGGGACCCCGCCACCGGCCGACCCACCCACACCCTCCAAGGCCACACCGGCCGCGTACTCGGGGTGGCGTTCTCGCCCGACGGCACCCGACTCGTGACCGCCAGCGGCGACCAGACGGTGCGGCTCGGGCTGTGGGATCCAGCCACCGGCCAACCCACCCGCACGTTGCAAGGCCACACCCTGCGAGGCCACACGGGCCCGGTGTACGGGGTGGCGTTCTCGCCCGACGCCACCGAGCTTGCGACCGCCAGCCGCGACGGGACGGTGCGGCTCTGGGACGCAGACACCACCGAACCCACTCTCACCCTCCAAGGCCACGCCGGCTGGGTGAACGGGCTGGCGTTCTCGCCCGACGGCAGCCGGCTCGCGACCGCCAGCGACGACGGCACGGTGGGGCTGTGGGACGCCTCCAACGGCCGACCCACCCACACCCTCCAAGGCCACACCCTCCGCGTACTCGGGGTGGCGTTCTCGCCCGACGGCACCCAACTCGCGACCGCCAGCGACGACCGGACGGTGCGGCTGTGGGACGCCTCCAACGGCCAACCCACACCCATCCCCCAAGACCACACCGGAGCTGTGAGATGGGTGGCGTTCTCGCTCGACGCCACCCGGCTCGCGACCGCGAGTGACGACGGCACGGTGCGGCTGTGGGACCCCGCTACCGGCCAACCCAATGCCATCCTGGCCCACACCTACGGGGTGTACGGGGTTGCGTTCTCGCCTGATGGCAGCCAGCTGGCGACTGCCGGCGCCGACGGTACGGTGGGCATCTGGGAACTCGCCACTGGCCAGCGCACCCACACGCTGCGATGCGGCACCCGCCTCGTGCACGCTGTCGCGTTCTCGCCCGACGGCACCCATCTCGCGACCGCCTACGACGAGGAGACGGCGCAGCTGTGGAACGCCGCCACTCGCGAGCCGATCCGCACCCTCCAAGGCCACACCGACATGGTGAACGCGGTGGCGTTCTCGCCCGATGCCACCCAGCTCGCCACCGCCAGCGACGACCGTACGGCGCGGCTGTGGGACTCGGCCACGGGCCACCCCACCCACACTCTGGAAGGCCACACCGGCCGGGTGCTCGGGGTGGCGTTCTCGCCCGACGGCACCCAACTCGCGACCGCCAGCGACGATCGGACGGTCGGGCTGTGGGACTCGGCCACGGGCCACCCCACCCACACTCTGGAAGGCCACACCGGCCGGGTGCTCGGGGTGGCGTTCTCGCCCGACGGCACCCAACTCGCGACCGCTAGCAACGATCGGACGGTCGGGCTGTGGGACGCCGTTCGCCACGCGCTGGTGTCGCAGCTGGCGTTAGGCTCGGCGATCTCGGCGGTCGCATGGAGTGTGGCCGGGATCGCCGTCGGGACCGGTTCGGGCGAGGTTGTGATGCTGGCGGTGCTCGATCGCGCGTCGGCCTGAACTGGTGCTCGTCATGAATTGCGCGCGATAAGGGCTGAACGGTCAACCGACCGGCCGGGTGACGGCAAGCGGTCGGCTGGCGCTACGCACAGCCCGCGTTTCGCCGACGCAGCTGGGAAGACCGGCTCCGTCAGCTCAATCAAAGCAACTCTAAACTGAAGGCGTGACCACTAGCTCGAGGTCTGGCTCATGGCCGTCGCCTGACGCCTCGCCCGAGAAACTGCGCGCGTGGATGGCTACGGCGTCGACCGAGGAACGGTGGGCGTGGTCGGCGCAGCACGGTCGGCCGCCGAGCGATGACGACACGCCGATCCTTGCGGGGTCAGGAGGTCGTCGGGCGACCCCTGAGGAGTTGCGCGCATTCGTCGCACGCGAGCAGGATCGGATCGCCAGGGGCGATTGACGCGCTGGCTGGTGAGTTCGACCCGCTGGCGCTGATCGACGCGCTGGCCCGTCACGAGATCGATTACGTCATCGTCGGTGGGATCGCGGCGATGCACCACGGAGCGACTCGTCGTACCGACGACCTCGACATCTGCCCGCGGTGGTCTGCGGAGAACCTCGATCGTCTTGCCGCTGCGCTTCGGGAGTTGGGTGCTGAGCTTGCCGTCGCGCCCAGCGAGACGATCCCTGTTCCAGTCATCGACGGCGTGCTGCTCGGTCGGATGGAAGTCGCCACGTGGCAGACCCGGTTCGGTCGCTTCGACGTTCTGCGAGACATCCCCAAGAGCGCGACCGCTCGCGCCGATTACGATGAGCTCTCGGTCGGCGCGAGCGCCAGCGAGATCTCCGGACGCGCAATCCGCGTCGCTGACCTCGAGGACATCGTCCGCTCAAAACAGATCGCCAGCCGACCCAAAGACCGTGAAGCGCTGCCCGAGCTCGAGAAGCTGAGAGATGCCGCTAGGGCCGCCCGGGCGTTGGATGCAACGAGGCCATCGCAACCGCGCGGCCGACAGCAGCCGTCTGCAAGCGAGCGGTCATACCAGCCGCCGCAGCAGCGGCGCCCGCGAGGTCCCAGCCTCGGGCGCTGACCTCGCGATCACGCAGAACGCCCGCCGGGCTCTTGCGCCTACGACCCCCAAACCGCCCCGCCGAGCGACCTGGTGGCGGCGATCCAGCACGTCGGCGACCTCGTCGACGCGCTCGGGCCGCGCGGCAGCGTAGCGGGCGGTCGTGCGCAGATCGACGTGCCCCAGCCGCGCGGACACCTCGTGCACGGGGATGCCGGCCTCCAGCAGGTGCGTGGCCCAGTAGGCGCGCAGTGCGTGCGGGTGCGCGAGCCGGTCGGGCACGCCGGCGGCCAGGCAGGACCGGCGCACGAGGCGGTGCACAGCGACCGCCGACAGCGGGACAGGGTCTTGGCCGCCGTGGCGGCCGAGGCGCACGAACAGCGGCTGCTCGTCGAGCAGGCCGACGCGACGCGCGAGCGGATGGACCGCCGTCCACGCCTCGAGCGCCTGCTGCACCGCGTCTGGCACCGGGACTTCGCGTTCGCGCCCACCCTTGCCTCACACATAGAGGCGGTGGTGGCGGGCGTTGGCGCGCGGGCGGCGCAGGTCCCAGGCCCGCAGGCCGCGCAGCTCCGCCGAGCGCAGGCCGCAGGCGCCGTACCCGGACCAGCGCGTAGTCGCGTTTGCCGGCGATCGTGCGCCGGTCGGCGACGCGCAGCAGGTTGGCGTAGTCGTCGTCGGTCAGTGTCTCCAGGCTGCGGCGGGTGCTCGCGCTCGCCGCGCGGGCGGCGATCCGCTCCGCCTCGCCGAACAAGTTGTGCGTCTCCAGCGCCGGGACGACGGGCGCCGGGAAGGGGAAGGGGGAGACGGCAGCAGCGGGCCCAACATCACCGGCGTTCGTGACCAGCTCGGCGTCGACGAGCTCGAGCTCCGCCCCTGCGTCAACGAGTTCTAGCTCCGCGCCGGCCTCGGTTCGGCATCCGTCAGCGTGAGCTGCACAGCTCGGTCACCGCCGCGGTCTATCTCCGAAACCCTCCATCTCGGGTCCGTTAAACCGCCACTCGGACAGAAAAAACCGCTGGATCCGGGCAATCCTCAGGATCGAATAAGGGAGTTTTCGAACCCGAGACAACCGACCGGCGATGCCACGATCGGCGATCATTTGACCGATCCCCGTCGACGCGCTGGGATGACATTGATTATCGAGCGCGGGTTATGGAAACCTCGGGGGTGTCACCCGAGAAGCGGAGGGGGGGACCCTATCTATCCGGGTTCCATAATCCACGCCCGATAACATTTCTTATGTAAAGTTGCCTCCAAACGAGCCACTTTCTGAGCCAGGAGATGAGGACCAGGTTTGTGATCTCTGGCGTCAAGTCAAGGGGGCGCCTGACCGGCGCTGGCGAGGACCTGCAGCGCGAGCCCGACGGTGGCCATTCGCTGCGCGAGCCCGACGGTGGCCATTCACTGCGCGAGCCCGACGGTGGCCATTCACTGCGCGAGCCCGACGGTGGCCATTCGCTGCGCGAGCCCGACGGTGGCCATTCGCTGCTCGCTCCCGTTGCCGGGACGCGCAACTCAGGGCCTTCGCTTGATCCGGGGACTGCGGTTCCGTCCGATCGCAGCGCCAGACTAATAGCCCTTTCTTTGGGACTCCTCTTCATTTGGGGGTGACCGGGGGCTGGAGCGGCCTGTGGTGCCGCTATGACAGCAGTGCCGGCCCCGCCTGCGGTCATCGCGAGATGGCGGGCCGGAGCGCCGGGGTCAGAGCCCGAACTAGCTG
>Ga0335081_10001630_pt1 | contig 35809 bp, 31 predicted proteins | sample Lox_Sample_35_FD_206713 | JGI IMG/M metagenome (GOLD analysis project Ga0335081, IMG submission 206713) | Soil microbial communities from Loxahatchee National Wildlife Refuge, Florida, United States - Lox_Sample_3.5 | ecosystem: Environmental > Terrestrial > Soil > Wetlands | place: USA...
TCCGACGTGGTCAATGTCAGAATGGGTGATGATGATCCGCTTCAAGTCAGAGGGGGAGCGACCCAAGCTCGATATGTATTTGAGAATCTTCTTGTGACTGCCGGGCAATCCCGCATCTATTAAAGTCAGCCCGTCTGGATCAATGATCAAATATGGATTGGCGATGATGTTTGGAATAAGATGAACATTAGCGATTATTTCCATAATGATGAATCCTTTTACTGTACATTGATATATTTATCTTATCATAATGCCATGAAGAAATGTTGAAGAGAATTTGCGGCTCATGTGAGTTTTTCGAGAAGGTCTTCAGGATGCTTCGCAATATTTTTTGCCATCGTTGCATAATCCCCAAATGAAATTGTTCAGCCAGCGAATATCATCTGTAATCCGATAGCAAGGTTTCCCTTTTGCATAACAATAGCCGAGCTCCGCACAGGTGCCGGAATCGTGATCTGGGCCGGTGAGCAGGGCGACGCAAATATCATATTGCTCCAAGGCGCGTAAGTCGCCGTAGAAAATTCGCGCGCGCTCGTCTGGAGTTAATTGTTGAATGATACCCACATCGCGATGCGGCAGAAAAGTTTGGAAGCCCGCTTTTTCAAGCACCACGGCAATATGCTCCAAATAAGAGCGATCGGCTGTATTGAATAACGGTCCAGCAATGTAAATGGTTTTCATATTTGCTAATCCTCTCAGTTCTCTTAACTTATTATGATTTTATATCATATTGGGCCAGTTGTGATTCTTCCCGTGATAGTAATTCTTCTTACATATGATTCAGTGCTTTTGATATAATCATTTCATCCATTCGGTTTTAATTCGATTGGAGATGAATTATGGATGGACAGATCAAACATTGGGTACTGGCGGCTATCATGATTTGCGCGGCTTTGCTGGCTTGTGGGTTTCCATTAGAAAGTAGAACGCCGGGCGCCCAGCGAACCATGTTAGCCTCCACGGTGTTTGCGATGCAAACGGCAGTTTCCACTTTGCAGACCCCCGAGCCTTCTCAAGTTCCCACAATACCTACGTTCACACCCATGCCAACGGTTACTACCACGCCGTCACCATTTCCCACAGCCCAGAATCCGTTGGTGATTCAAAATACGCTTTGCTGGCTTGGACCCGGTCCCGGCTACCAAGTCTCAAGCTCGGTCCACGCTGGGACACGCGTGATTTTGCTTGGGCAGGGGAGTATTCCGGGTTGGTGGGTGATTGAAGGACCGGTCTATCACGATCCTTGTTGGATGCCTCAACAGGATCTTCAAATTGATATTGGCTATGACTTTCACGACTTGCGTATGTACGATCCACCTGCGACGCCGAAGCCAACCAAAACAAAAATTCCATAAAATGAGATTGAAACGCAGAGGTATTTCATGAAGAGCAAGATCAACCCTGCCATTTCAAAAGACTTTAACATTTGTTAGGAATTAGCTTAACGAATTGTTATCACCCTTCTGGTTATCATTATTCTTGGAGGAAACATGTTAAAACTTAAATGGATTGTTTTGCTTTCAAGCTTGATATTGATCTTTGCCGCGCTGGCTTGTAATATGGGTGTGCGCAAACCAGCTTCAACATCCACGAACGGTTTGCCTTCGAATACGCCGGTTATTTCTATTGAGCCTTCGTTAACTGAGACACAATCTTCACTGAGCGCATCTTCGACGCCTATCCCTGCTACAAATACAAGTAGCGTGCCGGCCATGACCCCCACTCCACAAAACCCGCTGGTGACCACCACTGCATATTGTTGGTCTGGGCCGGCAGACACCACACCAAAGTACGAACTCGTGAGCAGTATACAGGCCGGAACACGCGTTCAATTACTCGGCAAAGGAATCGTGGATGGCTGGTGGGTGGTTCGAAACCCGCGTTATAACGATCCGTGCTGGATACAACAACAGTATGTGCAGATCGATCCAGCGTACGATCTTTCTACGCTCAAAACCTTTCCTGTTCCACCGACGCCAACCGCTACACCTTGAACCGTTTTGATGTATTGACGAATCAATTAAGTTTTAGAAAAAGGTGTTGGTGAAAACAAAAAACTTTGGACGGTTTATGCCGTCCAAAGTTTTCTATTCGACCGTCACGCTCTTCGCCAGATTTCTGGGCTGGTCCACATCCAGGCCTCGGATCGCGGCAATGTGGTACGCCAGCATCTGCAGGGGCAATACTGTAATGGCCGGCGAAAGCATCCACGGCGTTTCGGGAACCCACAGCACGTGGTCGGCCATGCCTTGAACCGGTTCATCGCCATCGGTCGCGATGGCAATCACCGTGCCCCCGCGCGCTTTGGCCTGCTGAATCTGGCTGATCATTTTTTCGTGCCATGGGTCTTTCGGCGCGAGGCACACGACCGGCATGGACGGATCAATCAACGCGATCGGACCGTGCTTCATCTCTCCGGCCGGATAACCTTCCGCATGAATGTATGAAATCTCTTTGAGCTTCAACGCGCCTTCATACGCGATGGGCATGTTGATGCCGCGCCCAAGATAAAGGCAATCGTGTACATCCTTTAGCATATACGCGACTTTCTCCACCTCGGCTTCGCGTTCCAGTGTGCGACTCACAAGAGCAGGGACCAGACGCAAATCAGAGACCAGCGCGCGGCGCCTTTTCTCGTCAATCACGCCGCGCAAATCCGCGAGCAGAATCGCCAGCATGTATTGATCAACGAGTGGGGCAGTGAAGGCCTTGGTCGAAGCCACGCCGATTTCGGGTCCGGTTTGCATCGAGATAAATCCATCTGCGACGCGCATCGCCTGTGTGCCAATCGCGTTGACGATGCTCCATAGCACCGCACCTTTACGTTTGCCTTCTTCCATCGCGGCTAATGTGTCCGCGGTTTCACCGGATTGCGAAATGGCGAGCACCACGGTGTTCTTGTTAAGGATCGGATCGCTGTAACGGAACTCGGATGCGATCGCCACTTCAACCGGGATGCGCGCGATTTTTTCGATCAATGTTTTACCCACCATGCCTGCATACGCGGCGGTGCCGCAGGCTGTGATGTAAATCTTTTCGATTTTGTTTGCGAATTCTTTCGTGAGTTTTAGGTCCGGCAAACGGATTTGACCTTTGACAAAGTCTACGCGGCCTGCGAGTGTATCCGTCAAGGCGCGTGCTTGTTCGTGGATTTCTTTTTGCATAAAGTGACGGTACTCGCCTTTTTCTGCAGTGACCGGATCCCACGAAATGGTATGCACTTGCGGTTTGACCTGTGCGCCATCGAGGGTTTCTACGCGGATGCCATCACGCGTGATCACAGCCATTTGACGGGATTCGAGGAACATCACCTGATGGGTATGTTCCATGATCGCGGGAATATCACTCGCAAGAAAGTTTTCGTCTTTCCCCAATCCAAGCGCCACGCCGCCTGCGTTGCCGATGCGCGCGGCCACGATCTTATCCGGCTCATCGGCTGACATCAGGATCACCACATTGGCTCCCTGAATTTGTTTGAAGGTTCGGCGCGCGGCTTCCACGAGATCGAGGCTCGAAGCGATGTAATGTTCCACCAAATGGACAATGGTTTCGGTATCGGTATCGGATTGAAATTCAATGCCCTCTGCAATCAATTCATCTTTCAACTCGAGAAAATTCTCTACGATTCCGTTTTGCACGACGACCACACGTCCGGTCTGACCGAGATGCGGATGCGCATTGCGCGCGGACGGCGCGCCATGCGTCGCCCAACGCGTATGTCCGATGCCGGGCGCGCCGTTGATGGGTGACTTGTTGACAAGGTCAACCAATTGGGATAATTTGCCCGCGTCTTTTCGGACTGCGAGCTGGCCCCGGTTGATGACCGCTAACCCAGCCGAGTCATAGCCGCGGTATTCGAGCTTCTTAAGCCCATTGAGGATAATCGGCGTCGCGTCACGCGGCCCGATGTATCCGACGATTCCACACATAGGGGATCCTCCAGATTTTTATTTTTGCGTTGTCATTGCGGGCCGTTGTTCTTCCCTGCACTTGCATGCAGGGCAAGTGCGACGGCGTGTCAATCTCATTTCTTCATCGAACATGAGATTGCTTCGTCGAGCCATGCTCTCCTCGCAATGACATGGTTCTTCTGCCATTCTTCGCGTGTTTATCCGCGCAATTGCTTGCGCGGCGTTGTTCGCGAAGTGCGGCGGATGTTCCGCCAAAATTATGTACTGGAGGGAAAGAGAATTGGATGATGGCACATCCAGAGGGCTTCCGCTGAACTTTCGATTTTTTGACCTATCCCACCCTCACCCTTATCCCTCCCCTTCCCTTCCTATAGGAGAGGGAAGGGGAGGGTGGTTGAAAGCCGAGTAAGGTAAGGTGAGGTCATTAACTCCATCTTGCGATGAAGAACCCTCGTCCTCGTCATCTTGTAAGACCTTACAAGATCATGCGCTGTTCTTTCCCGTAAATTTTACGGTGCACCTCCTGATGATTTGATGATGTAATTATAACGTAAAAATATCGCCAGCCGATTAAGGGCTGGCGATATTTTTATTCATGTAACTTTGAGTCACTAACAGTTGTTGAAGCAGACCGTTGGCGTGGGTGTCGGTGCGTTCGTGGGGATGGGGGTCGCCGGCGGCTGTGTGGGCGTCTTGGTGGGCGTGTTGGATGGCGTCAACGTCGAGGTGGGCGTCTTCGTCGGTGAAGGCGTTCTGGTCGGTGTCTTGGTGGGTGTGTCGGACGGCGTGAGTGTAATCGTTGGCGTATTCGTCTTGGAGGGTGTGAATGTAATCGTTGGCGTATTTGACGGCGTCCTCGTGGGCGTCTTTGTGGGCGTTTTGGAGGGCGTGAATGTAAGCGATGGCGTGAACGTCTTCGACGGCGTGAAGGTTAAGGTTGGCGTAAACGTCTTGGAGGGCGTGAACGTAATGGTTGGCGTGTTCGATGGCGTACGCGTTGCTGTCGCCGTACGCGTTGCTGTCGCCGTATATGTCATGGAGGGCGTGAATGTCATAGAGGGCGTAAATGTGGGCGTCCTTGTAGCTGTGTTCGTAGGCGTGTTTGTCGGCGTGAACGTGAGGGTCGGTGTGAAGGTCAAGGTAGGCGTAAACGTCAGCGTGGGGATAGGTGTGTTTGTGTTAATAGTAGGGATGAGCAGGGGCAATGGCGTATCGATCGAGCGCGTCGCGCGGAATTCCTCCACGATGCCGTCGCGGTAGGAGGCGAGGTGGATCATCGGGACAAAGCCAGCCACAAAGGGCAATCTGGGGAAAACGATGAACGTGAAGTTATAGTCTGCGGCGACAACCACAGTTTGGCCAGGTATGCCAGCGTTTTCGTTGGGTGAGCAATTTGCATATACGGGTTTGGCCATTTCTGGCGGTGTAAACACGTAGGGCGCACCGGCACAAACTGTGACATTTAGATAGTTCTGGTCTGCATTGGTCAGGGTCTGATCGTAGGGCAAACCGATAATGATTTGGCGCGTTTGATCTTTGATGGATGGGATACGGGCCGCATCAACGTCAGTGTCAGAGGCGCAAGATGGATCGCCAGAGGGGCAATACTGTGTATCGAACTGACCGGTGGTTGCGTAGCGCATACCGAAGCGCGTGGCATTCTCGATGATGATCCAGGCATAGAGCAGACGTCCGAATTCGAGCAAGCCAAATATCAGCAGCAATAGGAGCGGCAATACCAGCGCGAATTCAATCATCGCTTGCGCTTTTTTGCGAAGGGTCAACTTTTTCCGTTTTTTCAGATAACCAGTTTTCATATCGGTACCCTATACAAAACAAAATCAATTATTGAGAAATTCTGGTCGTAATGTTCTTATAAATATCATCGAAGATGGCGGTCAAGTTGTTCGGATCCGGGGCATAGTAATAATTGCCATGGTTGGCGCTTGCGCCGCCGGCGGTTAGAGCCGCATATTTAAGGAAGGTCTCTGCCTCCTTGGGGTCGGCAATGCCGCCGTATGTGGACGAGTTTTCAACACGATTGCCCAAGCCAATGCTGAATATGCTGGCACCCTGGCCGTTGGTCGGGTCGGTCACGTAATCTGCCGCATCACGCGCATAATCCAGCGAAGTGTAATTTGCATTTCCATTGGAATGGCGGGTTGGGTCGGCGGAGGCTGGATAGGCTTGCCAGTCCATGCTCGGCTGAATGCAAAGCGGGCCCGTCCATAAGCTTCCATAATCGGGACAATATCCGTTGGGATGACCCCCATCACCCGCCCAAGGCGAACTCGAGTTTGGCGTTCCGCTCAGGATAAGAACCACCGCCCAAAAAGAATCTTTTCTAACTTCTATATCTGGGGCAGCGAATTCAGAGCCCGCATCGATCAGACCCGCACCGCCGTTTGTTGAGTTGCAGGTGGTCGGGTCGTTCGGGCTGGTATTGCGAAACTTGGGACATTCCTGCCCGGCAAAATCTACACCGTCAGGATAATTCAAACAAGGTCCCGGGTTTGGATCGCTGGATAAAGGTTGAACGCAAGTCCGAGGTTGGTAAACTTTTAGGCTGGATATGGCGCTATCAACGTTTGCCTGGTCGGTGGGTCCATCACCAGTGGACTGAAGTTTCCAGACTAATACCGGGTCGCGTCCTCCACCGGCTGTTTGGCTGGTCAGGGCAATCACTGCAACGCGGTCATACGGGTAAAACAATTCGTCTGCAAATGCTTTGGCGACTGAAATTACGTCGGCAAGCGGTTGACATGTAGTGGTATTGCCAGGACCGTTGGTATTACATACGCTGGGATCATCGCCCGGATCAATCGTATTGGCGTCGCCGGTTGTTGCGGCCGCCATGGAGATGGAAGTATCTACTACCATGATTAAGTCAATGGAGGCGGCTTCGCCCACAGAGGAAGCAGTAATGTCCGTTGAGTTGATGCCGACTATTCTAAGGAAACCAAATGTCACATGCCGTGAAGCGGTGACGCGCACTAATTTACGCAACGGGGTTGTGCATAAAGTCGGGTCACCAGGTGAAGTTTGACAGGTATCGGCTTGAACATTGAAGACATCGGATTGATTAAGCTGCAGGAATTCCGTGGCGGCATTGACCAGGTCCGTATTTGTAAAATTTTTGCGGTATTGCTGCGCGGCGCCGATCGAGGCCGCGTCCACGGCGCGCTTCAGGCGCGCATATTCTACCAGTAACGTGCCGCCATCAAGCAATAACCCGACCATCGCGATCAAACCCACAAACGCGATGGCGACCATGACGATAGCCTGTCCCCGGCTCGCGTTCTGGAATAATTTCTTGATCGTACCTTTCTTTCGGGTCATAGATCTGATTTCCTTTTCAACATTGCGGTTCAACTGCTTGATTTGGCATGATGGTATAGGCCGGCAGAACCGGACTTCCAAGCCAAGCCATCCAGGGTAAATTCAAAACCTGATGATAGGTATAATCTACTTCCACGGATAGGATGCCTTCGCATGGACCGCCGGACACAAGCCCGCTTTGTATGGTCGCATCCGTAACGGCGGGAGAATGCTGATTTCCATACAGGTGGTATGGACCCGCTGTTGGATAATCAGTAATGTTGCCGTTTTGATCAATGCTGTACACCGAAATAATGACATCATCCGTTGCCGGATTCAGCGTGATCTTACGGGTCGTGTCATTAATATCCTTCGGCGCCAATTCCGCGTAAACCGTTGAGGCCGCCGGACTATAGAACCCGGGGTAGCTTTGGCCGTTAAGAGTGTAGCCACTGATGTTATCTCCATTATAGTTATTGTTAGCGTCGCGGATCCATGGATCGCCGCCGGAATATTCGCGCGCGGCATAGCGAGTAGCATCCAAGAGAGAAAGATAATAATTCAACATAAAGCCAAACTCCACCATGCCGGAAAACAACATAAGAATGAGAGGCAGGGTCAGAGTTAACTCAACCAAACTCTGCCCTTTGGATTTGTTCTTCTTTTTTCCAGGGCGTGAGTTGGTCCTTTTTGAAAATGAAAATATTTTTTGCAGTAAATTTCTCACAACTTACCTCATTATTATTATAATCGGTTTCAAAAATTTGAGTAGCGGCGTAAGTTACCTGTAAAGTTTCAAATCTGTAAGGATTTTTGTGAAGAACGGCCTTTTTTGACCTGCACAAAAATCCCATGTTTTAAAGGCTTTGTAGTTTTTGGTGCGCATATCATCTGCTTCACTTCGGAATGAAGGGGGCGATCCACGTTGGGATAAATAGGATGAGAAATGCGCTGGTAATGAAAAAAGGACCATAAGGCATAAAGACCATCAGGGCCTGCGTCTTATATCGTTTTGCGATCATCAAGTAGAAGACCATGAGGACGCCAGCCAGGCCCCCGAGTAGTATCCCCAACAATAAGCCGATCCAGATGAATGGCCCCAGGATCAAGCCAAGCACACCCGCCAAGATCACATCGCCAAACCCCAGCGCTTCCTCATCATCCGCATCTTGACCGGCGGTTTGCATACGCCTGGCCCTGAGGCGCGAGAATAAAACGCCAAAATAATAGAAGACCGACATGATGACAATGCCAGCCAATCCGCCGATCAGCGTAGGGATAATTCCGTTGATCCAGAGTCCAAGCCCGAGTCCGAGGAGAGCGCCGAAGATACTCGTTGGATGCAGGATCAAGCGATGCTCAAAATCTATCACGAAGACCATCGCGAAATAGGTTAGTAGAATTGTGCCGAGGATATATTCCAACCGGTAGGGCGGATGAAAATGGAAAATGCCGAATGGGGATTTAAACCAAATGTATATATTCGCGATCAGCATGATGACTTGAACAAACCAAACCCGCGCTGGACGGCGCTGATGGCAGTTGGGGCAGGGACGAAACGCGAGATACACCGCAATGGGAAAATTCTGCCCGCATTTAGGACAAGCCGGATGCGAAAACTGCCGCGTAACCGGCAGTACATCCGCAAGATAGTTAACCACCCAGCCGCTGATCCAGCCAGCCAAAATGGGAATAACGATTAGAAAATCCATTTTTTTAATTATATTATAAATAGTAATTTGTTCATGTCCCGTGTAAGCCAACTGTAATGTTCTTGGCGAAATGCCCAAACTGCCTTACAATCCTGCAAGATTTTCCAGGAGATGAATCATGGAAGAGTTTGTAATTGAGGGCGGCGTTCCTCTGCGCGGTGAAATCACGCCAGCCGGTAATAAGAACGCGGCGCTTCCGCTTTTGGCGGCTTGCTTGTTAAGCGATGAACCAGTCACACTTCATAATGTTCCGCATATTCGCGATGTGTTGGACATGCGCGATTTGATTCAGAGCGTGGGCGCGCAAGTGGATGAATTGGATTCTAATACATGGCGGATCACTTCACGGATTTTGAGGCCGGCCGATCTGGATCCCGATCTTTGCCGCCGCATCCGCGCTTCGATTCTGGTTGCCGGTCCGATGACTGCGCGCGCGGGAGAACTGCGCCTGCCTCCTCCCGGCGGAGATGTGATTGGCCGGCGGCGGCTTGATACCCACATTTTGGCTTTGCAAGCCCTTGGCGCGGAAGTAACCTATGAGCGTATGTTCTATTTTCGGTCACGCGGTTTGAAGGGCGCTGAAATCTTAATGGACGAAGCCAGCGTGACTGCCACGGAAAACGCCATTATGGCTGCAGTCACGGCGAGCGGCGATACGGTCATTCATAATGCCGCCTCCGAACCGCATGTCCAGGAATTGTGTCAACTCTTGAATATCATGGGCGCGCGGATTCATGAAATTGGATCCAATACGCTTCATATCACCGGCGTGCCGCGTCTGCATGGCGGAGAATTTACGATTGGACCGGATTACTTGGAAGTCTTGAGCTTTGTCGGCGCGGCGGCGGTGACACACGGCAACGTACGGATTCACCGTGCAGGCATTCGTTATCTTGCAATGGTCGCGGAAGTCTTCCGCCGATTGGGTGTTCAATGGCAAGTGGAAGGGGATGATATCTTGGTCAGCATGGAACAGCCGTTGAAAGTCGTTCCAGATTTAGATGGCGCCATCCCCGAAATCAAGACCAATGTATGGCCCGCTTATCCAACTGATTTAATCAGTATTGCGATCACCCTCGCGACACAAGCAAGCGGCTCCGTCCTTTTTCACGATTGGATGTATTCCGGCCGCATGTATTTCACGGATAAATTGGTAGGCATGGGAGCCCGCATTATTTTGTGTGATCCGTATCGCTGTCTGGTTCAGGGGCCGACTCAATTATTTGGTGAAAGGCTGGAGAGTCCCGATATACGCGCGGGCATGGCGCTGGTGTTGGCCGCCTTGGCCGCCAAGGGAAAATCGAAAATTAGAAATATCAGCCAGATTGATCGGGGCTATGAAAATGTGGAGGGCAAGCTTCGGTTGTTGGGTGCGCACATCGAGCGTGTTCAGGAATGATTCAGGAAGACGGGAATTATTGACCGCCTTCCTGAAAATGCCCTTTTGATTATTGGATGCTGATGCCAGTTGTCGTCACATTTAATACGGCTTTGGCAGCCACAGATCCCACGCAAAAGTTGTTGCCGTTCATAAAATTTGTTTTGCCTGCAAGTGTCCAAGCCGTGACATGGTAACATGAATTTGAAGCGGGGAAGCTTGTTAACGTGACCGATGAATTGGGTGGTAATCCTGTTGGGCTTGACCAAAAACCGCAATCCCCGAAGGAATTCTTGTTGAGATAAAGACTCACTCCCAGCAAGACATTCGTCTTATTGTTTATCACAATGGTGGCTAAGTTTTCTCCCTTGCTGGTTTTGATCGTACCGCCGCATTCTCCGCCGCCACCCGTGGATACAACCACGGTCGGTGAGGCCAGGATCGGGGAGGTTGGCAAAGGCGGAATCGTCGGTGTGGGCTGCGGTATCTCGGTAGGCGCCTCCGTCGGTGGCACGGGTGTCTCGGTGGGCATCGCCGCCTGGGTCATGGCAACCATTGTATTGGCTGCCGCAACTGCTGAGGCTTGTACTAGTGCTGGGTCAATGGTAGGAACTGCTTTCGCGCTACATGCGCTTAATAGCAGTGCCAAGACTGCGACAACGGTCAACATAGATTTCGATCTCATGGATTTCATTCTTCCTTTCTCCTTTTGGATGATGAATGGCTATGAGGTCCTTATGCATTATAACGGTGATTTTGTTAGCCAATTCAGGGAGATGTGCCTTCGCTGTGATGCTTTGGGCTTTATTATATTCCAAGACTGTCAAGGATGTGATGTTCGTGCTGGCCGTCTGGGCTGCGAAAGATGAATCGAAAGATAGGAATATCAACCAGACTGATTGTGACTGTGAAAATGAGTAGGGCAAGCCTCATTCGCTGTGCGCGCAAATCGAACGAGTTCAAGAATAAATAAAAAAGAGATGAGCAGTGACAGCAGTGACACTGCTCATCTCTTTGGTAAATTTGCTCCTAGTCTAAGGTGGGGTCACCGTGATTCCTTGAACTGTTAGATTGATAGTGAATTTATCAGTATTGTAGCCGTTGTAAAGATCGAAATAGGCATTTTGCCAATCAGGTTTACCGGTCTGGTTGAACGCATAAACGTTGTAGGTTGAAATGATGGGCAAGTTTAGGACTTGCGTACCATTTGGCGAAACCAAAACCGACCGATATCCACAATCTCCAAACTTATTCTGCTTGAGTTGAAAAGACACGGTGACAAGTTGCTTGGTTTTATTTCTCACCAGAAAAACACCCAGTGTTTCTCCCTTGCTGATGTCAATCGGACCGTTGCACGCTCCACCTGAAGTGGATGCCACGACCGTCGGCGAAGCCAGAACCGGAGATGTAGGTAAAGGTGGAATCGTCGGAGTAGGTTGGGGAGTATCGGTAGCAGGCTCCGTTGGCGGGACCGGTGTCTCTGTGGGCATCGCATCCTGGGTCATGGCGACTATCGTGTTAGCTGCGGCGACGGCTGAGGCTTGTACCTGCGCTGGGTCAACTGTAGGAACTGCTTTTGCCCCACAGGCGCTTAGCGCGCACGCCAGCACAGTGGCAATAATCAATATAGGTTTCATAATTACTTTCTCAGTCCTTTCTCAATTTGGTTATGACGCGGCACTACACACTGTGTCGCATCGTGATCGCCAATTTTTTGCATTGAATGAAATGGCGGGATTTGTCGCGGCTTGAATGGTTCTAGTTCTGGCTGACAACTTCCATAAATTGGGCCACAACGTCGCGCAACATTCTTTCAGGCAATGCACCCACCTGGCGATGCACAATCTTTCCGCCCGAAATGAACAGCATGGTCGGAATGCCTTGTATGCCATACTTGCCAGCCCATTCAGGGTTATCATCCGTGTTGACTTTGGCGACGATGAACTTGCCTGCAAATTCCTTGGCAAGTTTTTCTAGAATCGGCGCGACCATTTTGCAGGGTCCGCACCACGGCGCCCAAAAATCAACGATGACCGGAATGGTGGATTGGAGCACGGTTTGTTCGAATGCTGAATCAGTAACGTGAATAGGTTCTTCAATCATGTCTTAATTATACCTTTTTATTTTTTCTTTATACCCTTTTCTTCCGAGTAAACGGGGGCGAGTATAACATAAATCCCGCATGTTATAATTCCCTTTCTCATGGTAGATTTATTTTCAAAGTGGCGCGAAGGACTTTCCAAAACAAGCAAGTCTGCTTTTGGGCGGCTTGCGAATTTGCTTGGCGCAACCGAAATCAATCAGGAAATATGGGATGAACTGGAAGCGTTGCTCATCCAAGCCGATCTGGGAATCGAAACAACCGGCGATGTGCTTGACTCGCTTCAACGTATCGTCCTGGAACGAGGGCTGACGCGCGCGAATGAGCTTCGCGAAATCCTGCGAGTTGATCTGCGCTCGCGTCTGATGCCGCCTCCCGCGCTGAATTGGATGACGCATCCTTCAGTCATTTTGGTGGTCGGTGTTAACGGTTCGGGAAAAACGACAACGATTGCGAAGTTGGGAAAACATTTTTGCGAGGAAGGGAAGTCGGTTCTCTTCGGCGCGGCAGATACCTTTCGCGCCGCGGCGGTGGATCAACTTCAGGTGTGGGGCGAACGGCTCAAGGTCGAAGTGGTGGCGGGCGCGCCTGAAAGCGATCCCGGTGCCGTGGCATTCAACGCCATCCAATCAGGTATCGCACATAAAGTGGATTTGATCTTGATTGATACCGCTGGACGTTTGCACACGCGCTTCAACTTGATGGAAGAGTTGAAGAAAATTTATCGCGTGGTCGGTAAAGCGTTGAACGGCGCGCCGCACGCGGTTTGGCTGGTGCTGGATGCGACTAACGGACAGAACGCTTTGCAACAAGCCCATGCATTCAAAGATGCGGTAAACGCCACCGGTGTCATCTTAACGAAACTCGATTCGTCGGCACGCGGCGGAATGGCATTCGCTATTCAACGCGAATTGGGTTTGCCGATTTTGTTCGCGGGTTTGGGCGAAAAAATGGAAGATTTGGAACCGTTCAACCCGGATGCATTTGTAGATGGAATTTTAGATTCATAATCTTGGAGGAATCATGCAAGACTTGCTCGATCGTTTGACTCACGCACAGGAATTGACGACCCAGCTATTGGAGCGTCTTTGACTTCGTAGGAAAAGAACAAAAATTAGCCACACTTGAAAAGGAAATTGGAGCCCAGAACTTTTGGGATGATTCTTCATCTGCCCAGAAAACAATGAAGGTTATTTCCGATTTGCGCGATGAAGTTGAATCGTGGCGAAAATTTCAATTGCATTTACATGATCTGGTTGAATTGTCGCGCCTCGGAGATGAATCGCTGCGCGGTGAATTGGAAAAAGAGATTAGCGCGCTTGAAACAGATTTAGCCAAGCGTTCTTTTAATGCGATGCTTTCCGGCAAATACGATGATGGCGATGCTCTGCTCGCCATTCACGCCGGAGCTGGCGGAACTGATTCGCAAGATTGGGCGGCAATGCTCGAACGCATGTATCTGCGCTGGGCCGATGCGCGCGGATTCAAGACCGAGATTCTGGATCGAACCGATGGCGAAGAAGCTGGGTTGAAAAGTGTGACGATTGCGATTGATGGAAAATATGCCTATGGTTATTTACGTTCGGAGAAAGGTGTGCATCGGCTCGTGAGGCTTTCGCCCTTCGATGCCGCGCATCGGCGGCATACGTCATTTGCGTTGGTGGAAATTCTGCCTCAGGTCGCGATGGATGATGCGGAGATCGAGATCAATCCCAACGACATAAAGATCGATGTGTTTCGGTCATCCGGAGCCGGTGGACAAAATGTCCAGAAGAACGCCACGGCGATTCGTTTGACTCACATCCCAACCGGAATTGTGGTGACCTGTCAGAATGAACGCTCGCAGTTGCAGAACCGCGAGAATGCGTTGCGCGTCTTGCGAGCGCGTCTCTTGGAGATAAAGCGCGCTGAAAAAGATCAGGAGATCGCGGTTTTGCGCGGCGAATATACCAAAGCGGAATGGGGCAGTCAGATCCGTTCGTATGTTTTGCATCCATATCAAATGGTTAAGGATCATCGCACGGAATATGAAACCGGCAATACGCAAGTTGTGCTGGATGGCGACTTGGATGCGTTTATGGAAGCTTATCTTCGGCAAACCGTCTAGGAGACTTTATGTGGAAAAAAATTTATAATGCCGTCTTTACACGCGAAAACCTGTTGGCACTGCTTCTGGCGCTGATTCTCATCGCGTTAGTAATCTTTGCTGCCAATACCACACCCGCATGGATCTATCAGGGTTTTTAGTTTTATCAGATATGGATAATTATTCAGGCTCCGCCAAGCTAAATCGAGGTGTTAAGCCTTTTGGCGTTATATGGAAGGCTTTGCTTCTGTTTGTTGCTTTCGAACTTCTACTTAGTTTATTTCCCGGCCCGGGTTATTTTGTGTTTAAGCAGTTCATGCCCAAGCTCGATAAATTCCCGATCTATGTCGTTAATTATGACCCCCAGTCCAAACACGGTTTTGACGTGCAGAATATTTTTGATATCAATACTCTTTTGTTGTCCCACATTATTTCGAGCGACAGGAAACCACAGAATCAATATAGGGTTGTCTTTATTGGCGATTCGACGGTCAATCGAGGTGATATCTACTCGATTGTTGATCAGCAACACTGCGATGGAAAAATTCTACATGCCTACAATTTGGGCTATCCAGGTGTATCGGCGATCAAAGATTTAATGATCCTCCAAGAAGCAATGAAGTATGCCCCAGATCTGATCGTATGGTCGGTGACCTATTCAATTTCGCAGAAACTCGAGGGATTTCTACTGACTAATTCTGATCAGCTTAAGCAATTGATAAACACTTATCACCTTTCACCGGCGGATTATAATTCTTATCTAAAACCGCAGTCGGTTATAGGTGGAAGTAATAAAATACGCCTTGAGACCTATTTGATCCTAAATTATGTAATTCTCAATCCTGCCACAGGAGGGAAGAATAGTGTCGCGCAGATTGCGCTGAATGATGAAACCGGCTCACGACAACCACTTGATACCTCTGGGTATGGAGGGCAATTGTATTCAACGATTCAGACTTTAAAGGGAATAGCGAAAGGCGTACCAGTCCTACTGATCGATGAACCAAGGCCAAGCTTTATTGTTGATCAGGAAGAAGATGTGCAATTCAGAAACGCAATTTTGAGTCTCAGCAGAAAAGACCAGTTGAATTTTTTGGATCTTTGGAATCTAGTTCCCGACCAAGGTTTTCTTGATCGCATTCACAGAAACCCTGAAGGAGAGATGCTTTTTGATAGGGCAGCTATACCCGCTATTTTGGAGATTGCCTGTGGTCAGAAGTAAATACTTGAAATTTCATCTGCGAGGTGCCTAATGACGATCCTTCAAATCTCCATTCTTGTTGTTGTCGCGTTGATTTTGGGTCGCTTGTCAAAGGGCCGCCAGTTAGCGTTGCTCGCGGTTAGCGCGTTCGTTGTATTTTGGCTTCAGCCGACAGAACCTTTTGTAAGCCTTGTGTTTTGGCTACCTGTTGCGACTCTCACTATCACCGTCTTAACATGGGCGTTGACCTCGGCGCCCGAAACGCGCGGCTGGAAACAAAACTGGTCCGCCGTCGGAATATTGTTCGGCGTTGCTTTATTGATGGACCTGAACCGGTATTTCAAGTTGACTCAAGTCTATATGTCTACCACGCCGTCATTGACCTTGACGTTGATTGCGTTAATTGCGATTGCCGTTGCGACTCTTTTATTGACGCGATGGCAAAGGTCCCATCCAGCGTTGCAAATCCTTGCCCTCCTTGCAATCATTGTGATCTTTATCTTTTTGAAGACACCTCAACTGACAAATATGGCATTGGCTTATCTTTCTAGCGTGCATGAACAGAATTCAAACGCGGCTGGCGTGGCCCTTAGCTGGCTTGGCTTTTCCTATTTGGCTTTTCGTCTGATGCATACCATCCGTGATCGGCAATCTGGCCGTTTGCCCGCAGTGACTCTCGCAGAATATGTCAACTATGTGATTTTCTTTCCGGCGTTTACGGCGGGACCCATTGACCGCCTCGAACGATTCGTTAAGGAATTGCGAACCCCCCTTCCTCTCGGCGATGAGGACTGGATCGACGCAGGGACTCGGCTCTTTGTCGGTCTTTTTAAAAAATTTGTTGTAGCGGATTTATTAGCGGTCATCTCCATCAGCGACGTGCTTGTTCCGCAAGTCAAAGGCGCAGGTTGGATGTGGCTTTTTCTGTATGCTTATTCTTTCCGAATCTATTTTGATTTTAGCGGATATACCGATGTGGCGATCGGGCTGGGACGATTGCTCGGATTCCGTTTGCCTGAAAATTTTGCCGCCCCGTATCTTAAACCGAACCTGACGCAGTTCTGGAATTCCTGGCACATGACGTTGACTCAGTGGTTCCGTTCTTATTTCTTCAATCCGTTCACGCGCGCTTTGAGAAGTGGAAAGCAACTGTCCATCTGGATCATTATCTTTGTAACACAGCTCAGCACCATGATTTTGATTGGGTTATGGCACGGCGTATCGTTGAACTTCGTTTTGTGGGGCGCGTGGCATGGTGTGGGTTTGTTCATCCATAATCGCTGGAGCGAATTTGTCCGTAATCGTTTGCCCGCCTGGACTCAATCCGGGCGCGGTCAAATTGCAATGAATGCGTTTGGCGTATTTATAACATTTAATTATGTCACACTAGGTTGGCTGTTTTTTACTTTATCCACACCTGCAATTGCATGGCAGGCGATGATGAAGTTATTTGGTTTGGCTTAAAGATAAGCGTTTATGCAGTCTGCTTCTGTAAAACCGTGGCGCGTAATCGTGAAAGCGATCTTGATATTGTGTGTTTTCAATTTTGCTTTCATTGATATCTACCCTTGGCTTTCGACACATCAAGTTTACAACCATATTGTCCCGGGCCGATTGAGATTTCCGTGGGCACAGCCGGAGTTGGAATTGACCGTGCATTCACTTTCTTTATACGAAGCTATGGATGCCATGTTTGCGTCGCATATTATATCGGCAAACGATAAGCCCGCTGATGAGTTTCGCGTCATCTTTTTGGGCGACTCTTCATTTTGGGGAGATGGAATTTCCGTATCCGGAACTTTGCCGGAGCAAATCAACAGACTGGATCTGCAGAATTGCCATAGCCAGCGTATTGTCGCGTACAATCTGGCTTTGCCTTCGCTGTACGTTATGAAAGATTTCCTGATCTTAAATAAAGCCATGAAATATAAGCCAGATTTGATTGTGTGGGGAGTTACCCTGCGGTCGCTGGGTTATAGTGATCAAAACGCTTCCTTGTTTTTACCGTCGCAGTCGGATGACGCGCTTTACTTGATCCACCGTTATAACTTGAATCTCTCGACTGCAATTCTTAAACCGACAACATTGTGGGGTCAGACTCTTTTGGTTGATCGTTCGAATGTTAAAAACCTGTTCATCTATCAAATGGATGCTTTGCCGTGGATTGCAACGGGGGTAGATGGTAACATTACTTCGTCTCTGCAAAGTCAAATCGGAAATGACGTTGATCCAAAGAATATATCGATGCTTCACAGCGCGGCGGTTAGCCCGGATAATCTGATGCTGGGTGTGTTAAATTCTGCAGATGACCTTGCTGCTCCCGCGCCGATCTTGATCGTCAATGAACCCATTTTTATTGCCACCGGAAAAAACAGCCAACAATATTATGATTCTTTTTATCCTCGTCCGCTTTATGACCAATATCGAAATATCTTATCCGATTGGGCCCACAGCCACCGTCAGCCATATATAGATGTTTGGGACAGTGTGGCGAACTATGAGTTTACCGATACTCCATTTCATCTCTCACTAAGCGGCGAGAAACAATTGGCATCTATTCTTTCTCCTGCTATTCTTGGATTATCTTGTTCACAGTAGATGCTGCATTGATTTCAATTTCTGGATCATTTGATGCCTGAACCTCGTCCTCTACGCATTGTAGTAAAAGCATTGATTCTCTTTGCACTGGCTAATTTGGCTTTTGCCTACTTCAATCCCACGCTAAGCGGCCTTTCTATCTTTAATCATGTAGTGAAAGGCCGAGTACGCCTCCCTGCGCAGAGACAGCAAAATGACTCGTTCAATCAAGGCATTCTTTCATTTCAGGATATGGACGAGTTATTTGCTTCCCATGTGATTGCGATACCTAAAGCGTCAAACGAATACCGGGTTATTTTGCTGGGCGATTCTTCAATTTGGGGTTGGACTCTGTCTCCTTCCGACATTCTCTCGGAACAAATCAATCGTTTGAATTTGACAACCTGTACCGGAAAGACGGTGAGGGTGTATGATCTGGCGTATCCGTTTCCATCGTACTTGCGAGATTTGTTGATTCTCAGTCAAGCCGTCCAATATCACCCTGATTTGGTGATATGGCCAATAACCCTCGATACTCTCCTGCCCACAACATCTAATTTTCATATATTGGTATATCAATCCGGTCGAATATTGCAATTGCAGAGGATGTATGGCTTGATGGTTCCTTTTGCAGACCGTTTGCAAGACCAAGAATCTTCAAATAATACGATTATTGGTCAGCGTTCGAAGATTAAGGTTGAGATTGTTGATCAGTTTTATGGCTTGCTTTGGGGTGCATCCGGTATGGATGCTGAAATTCCGCCTCCACATCCTCCCGTAACTGATTTGCCTGCAAATCTTCAATTTAAGTCTGAGTTTGGAACATACGCTTCTCCATACGTTAGTAAAAAGTTGATCGAAAGCATTCAATTTTCTGCACTCAATGCTGGAATTAATTTAGCCAGCAATGTCCCCATTCTCTTTTTCAACGAACCTATCTACATAGCAAATGGTCAGAACAGTTCTATCAGATATAATACGCATTACCCTCGCTGGGCCTATGATGAATATCGCAGCAGTATTGCAGGGTGGATGAAGGAGCAGCAACTGCCTTATGAAGATTTCTGGAATGCCATAGCTGCGTCCGAGTTCGCCGACCCGGAAGTGCATTTAACGCCGCAAGGTGAACAGCTGCTGGCAATTAAACTTACGCCTGGTATTTTGAAGATGGCTTGCAAATAAATAATAATGAAAGGATTTGTTTAATGAGCGATATATCGACTACTGTCGGCGATTACGTTTCGAGGTCGATCTTGAAACAATCCAAGCGCAAAATTTTAAATGATGAGCCGCTGATTTCGAGCGGATTGATCGATTCGTTCAGTCTGGTTGACCTCGCGCTGTTCGTTGAAGATACATTTGGCGTTCATATTGATGATACGGAACTGAACGCGCAAACCTTTGATACATTGGATCAATTGGCAAACCTTATTCAATCTCGGCAATCCAAATGACGACATTTTCCCAAAAGCTTCAAGCGCTTCACGCGCGGACCCCCGAACGGGTCGCCGTTACTCTTCAGCATTCCGGCCAGCCCGATTTGCCGATCTCGTATCGTCAACTGTTGCGCGGCGCAAATAGTTATGCGCGGACTTATGCGCGTCAAGAAATCAAACCCGGTGAAGTGGTCATCTTGATTCTTCAACACGGCGAAGACTTGGTTTATTCTTTTTGGGGCGCGATTTTGCATGGCGCGATTCCATCCATCATGCCGTTCCTGACGGAAAAGCTTGCACCCAAGCGTTATCGCGCCGATTTATCCGCGCTGATTTCCGTGACGAAACCATCAGCAATTGTGACATATCCCGAATTTGAATCCGAAGTGCGCGGCGCACTAAAAGAAGGTGATTCGGTTCGCGCGGTGATATTAACCAATCAGCTTGAAGCCCAAGCCGATCCTGATTTTGACTCTTTGTTTGGCGTGAAGCGTTTATCGAAAGATATTGTCCTGCTTCAACATTCATCAGGAACAACCGGTTTGCAAAAGGGCGTGGCTCTTTCGCATCAAGCCGTCTTCAATCAATTAGACGCGTATAGCTGCGCGTTGAATTTGAATGAACACGATGTGATCGTTTCGTGGCTGCCGTTGTATCACGATATGGGGTTGATCGCAGGTTTCCTCATGCCGATCCTTTCTGGCATTCCGTTAGTATTGAGTTCGCCGTTCGATTGGGTGCGCGCGCCGTATAAATTGATGCAGTCTGTTTCACAATATAAAGGCACGTTATCATGGCTTCCGAATTTTGCGTTCAATTTTTGCGCGCAAAAGATTCGCGACCGGAGTCTCGAAAACGTGAATCTCTCTTCATGGCGCGCAGTGATTAATTGTTCCGAACCGGTTCGCTTTGAAAGCCATCAGGCTTTTTATGAGCGTTTCAAATCGCATGGATTGAAGCTCGAAGCGCTTCAATGTTCGTATGCGATGGCCGAAAATGTTTTCGGCGTGACTCAAACTGATTTGTCGCGCCTGCCCGTTGTCGAGGAGATTGACCGTGAAGCGTTTATGGTCGAGCGCGTGGCGCGTCCGCCGATGGATGGCTGTCCCGCGATGAAGATGATGTCATCCGGCAAACCGTTATCGAATACTCGTATCCGTATCTTAGATGAACACGGTAAAGAAGTCGCGGAGAAAAAAATTGGTGAGGTGGCATTGCAGAGCGATTGCATGTTGACCGGATATTACAACCGCGCGGATGCAACAACGAAAGCATTACGAGACGGCTGGTTTTTGACCGGTGATTATGGATATGTTTCGGACGGAGAGGTGTTTGTCTCGGGGCGCAAAAAGGATATGATCATTGTCGGCGGAAAGAATGTGTATCCGCAGGATTTGGAATCTTTAACGTACGAAGTGCCCGGCGTTCACGCCGGACGTTCGGTGGCGTTCGGAATCTTCAACGATGAAGCCGGCACGGAAGATGTAGTTATTATCGCGGAAGTGGAATCGGAAGATGCCGCAGAACAAGAAAAAATCGCGGATACGATTCGTCAGCATGTGACGAAGAATTCAGCGATTGCGTTGCGCTATGTGAAAGTTGTCGGACCCAAATGGATTTTGAAAACGTCCAGCGGAAAGACTGCGCGTTCGGCGAATAAAGAAAAGTTTTTGAAGGAGTTGGAAGAACAACGGTAAACAATATCATCGCGAGGAGCCGCGTAGCGTAGCGGCGACGATGCACTGTGTTCTTTCAGTATGGCAATCTCCTCGCACACGTGGGGATTGCTTCGGGAAGAACACCCTCGCAATGACATGTTATTCAACGCATGTGCGCGTAAGTGATTCTCCAGTTCCCACATCGCAGCCATCGGAACTGTTTTGTTGAAGCAAAAGATCATCGTAAAGTTTTGACATCGTAACAAGACCAAAACCTTGGCTTGCAAGATAGGGAATCACCTGGGCGGAAATGGATGCGTCAAGTCGACCTTTATTGGGATCCTCATACGTGTGCATTTGCGCAATGTCGCCGTTTTGTGTTTGAGCGGCCGCGTTCAAGCCATCCTGCACTGTATCTCCTTCATAGCCGATGGAATACATCGTTAATACCAAATTGCGTTGATTGCACAATGTTTCGAAAGACGGACTGATATCATCATAGGGCGGTTTCGCGAATCGCACATTCGGTTCAAATCCCAATACTTGATGTAACGTATCCATCCATTGATCGAAATCATTCATCATACTATTGGATGACATCGTAGCCGGATCGTAATGATGCATGGTGTGATATCCAATCTCATGTCCGCGGCTGACGAGTCTTCGCCAAACTCCGGGGTCTTTAACTTCGTTGATTTGCAATGCATCGCCGACTGCAAAGAACGTGAAATGAAAATCCGGATAGGGCGCGACCATTTCGTTCAATTGCTCGAGCACTTCCGGATGCCAGCAATCGTCAAAGGTCAGCGCGATATAATGCTGATCTCGGTTGCCATGATAGACAATGGGCGGGGGAGTGAAGTCGGCGCTTTGCAAATTGAATCCGCTAAAAGCGGTGGACAATAATGTGGCGCCGCCCAACTTCAAAAAGTCGCGGCGGGATAGATGAGGCATAAGCGCGATTTAACCATACAAAGATGAGAAGCGCCAGAGAGATTGCTGTCATTGCGAGGAGCCGCGACATCGTGCTCGAAGAGTAAGCGGCGACGAGGCAATCTCGTGTAACAAGCAGTTGGCTGTTCAAGGAGATTGCTTCGCTACGCTCGCAATGACATCCGAACATCCACCGCAACTGCGCCTTTAGATAAAACTCGCAATGGATTGATTTCGATTTCTTGGATTTCCGCGTGATCGTGTGCAAGCCGCGAGAGTTTAATTAAGATGTCCTGCACTGCGGACTTATCGGCGGCTGGGATATTTCTGAAGCCGTCGAGCTTTTTTCCGGCCCAGGTCTTGCGCATCATCTCTTCCGCCTCAAGCAGACTCAATGGCCCCAAAGCGAAGGCCACATCCTTGAGTCCTTCCGCTTCGACCCCGCCAGAGCCGAACATCATCAATGGTCCAAACGTTGGATCGCGCACGACACCGACGATGACTTCTTGTCCATCCTCGATTTGTCGTTGGAGATGCACGCCATCAATCTTGGCGTTAGGCTTTGCATTTCTTGCGCGTTCAATGAGAATCGCATAGCCACTATAAGCTTCCGCTTCCGAATTGATATTCATCAACACACCGCCAATGTCTGACTTATGCAAAATATCAGGCGAAGCGATTTTCATCACAACCGGAAAGCCAAGTCCGCTGGCAATCCTCGCGGCTTCGGATTCATTGTGGGAAGGTTTGATTGGGGCAACTGGAATGTTGTATGCGACGAGTAACTCATCTGCATTTGTTGATAATGGAAGATGGTTAATGGATGATGGTCTTTCCCCTTGTGTTGCTTTGTGACCTTCGTGTTTAAGAAATTCGGCGCGCCGCTCGAGAATACCTAATGCTGATGCAGCGCGTTCGGGAAATGGATACGTTACAACATGGACTTGATTAAACCGCTCAAACGCATTGGCTGTTAATTCCGATCCAAGCAGTGCAACCATGATTGGTTTTGTTGATGATTGAATAATAGGGATAATTGCATCGGCAACCGATTCTGTTGTGAACATCGGTGGAGGAGGCAAGATAACCATCACGGAATCAACATTGGAATCATCGAGCAATAATTTTAAACAATCCGCATAATTTTGCGGCGATGCAGATGCCAGCATATCCACGGGATTATGGATTCCAGCCGCAGGCGGAAGCAGGGATGTTAATTTCTTTTCAGTGGCATCATTTAATTTTGCAAGATGCAATCCATTGACTTCCAACGCATCAGCGGCAATGACACCGGGACCACCGGCATCAGTTAGCACAGCAACATTCTTGCCCTTCGACAGGCTCAGGGCATCGGGCAATGGACAATGTTCCAATGCACGCGCCCAATCAAACATCTGCTCGGCGGTGTCGGCGCGGAAGATTCCGGCTTTGGCAAAGGCGGCGTCGAAGGCAGTGTCCGATGCGGCTAAGGCTCCGGTGTGCGAGGCGGCCGCTTTCTGTCCGGATTCGAAGCGTCCGACTTTCAATGCGATGATCGGCTTGCGGTGAGTCACCTCACGAGCAACCTTAACGAATCGAATCCCATCTGAAACACTTTCCATGTATAACACGATGACTTGTGTGTGTTCGTTATCAGCAAGAAGCGGAAGGACATCCGTTTCGTTGACATCGGCTTGGTTGCCGAGACTGACGATCTGTGAAAATCCAAAACCCTGGCGGCGTGACCAATCCACGATGGCCGCCGCGAACGCCCCCGAATGCGACGCGAACGCGATGCCGCCCTTTGTTGGAATAGGAGGTTGCAGGAATGTTGTGTCGAGCGGAAGATGCGTGTCAATGATGCCGATGCAATTTGGTCCCAGTAGGCGCACGCCTTGTGCGTGCGCTACCTCGATACATGTTTGCTCCAATGCCGCGCCTTCTGCACCTGCTTCGCGGAATCCGGCTGAGACAATGATGGCGGCGTGGATGCCGCGCTGCGCGCAGGATTCGATTGCATTCGGCATAGTTGTGTTTGGAACAACGAGAACTGCAAGGTCAACCGGATCGGGAACTTGGGCGAGATCAGTATAAAGTGGACGCCCAAACAATTCGCCTTGTTTCTGGCTGACGAAATGGATCGCGCCTTGATATCCGCTTTGAATCAAGTTGCGCGCTATGCCGTAGCCAAGTTTTTCAGGAGAAGTTGATGCGCCAACAATGACAATGCCGCGAGGATTGAAAAATGGTGTGAGGGATGAATTCATATAGTAAATTAAACCACAATTGAAGGAAGACAAACAAGTAACTTCGGTATTCTCTATTTTGCCGTATAATCATAATAACCATTCATTTGGGGTAACCCTAATGCCTGATCGCAAACTCCGCGTTTTTCTCTGCCATGCTTCGCAAGACAAGCCTATCGTCCGCGAGTTATACCAGCGATTCCTCGCTGAAGGTTGGATTGACCTTTGGCTGGATGAGGAGAAACTTCTGCCGGGTCAAGATTGGGATATGGAAATTGAGAAGGCTGTAGAGTCCGCGGATGCGGTAATTGTATGCTTATCAAACAATTCGGTGTCAAAAGAAGGATACGTTCAAAAGGAGTTGCGTAGGATTTTAGATAAGGCCGAAGAAATACCCGAAAATGTGCTATTTATTATTCCTCTGCGGTTGGACGATTGCCAACCGCCGCGCAGGTTGGTTATGTGGCACTATGTAGATTATTATCCTAAAGGAAAAAAGGATTGGGCGTATAGGCGAATTTTAGAAAGCATGAAATTACGTCAACAATCACTGAATGTCGATAAACAGAAGTCGAACCTGAAAACAGTTGGAGTAGATTCATATCTATTACATCAAAAGAATAATGCACGTGTTTTTGCTAATTTTCTATTTACTGAATCTGATGAATGGTTTGATCCGATAACGAGTGCTGTGGGCTTGACAGATTATGGTCAGCGATCGTTGTCAACTATTCTTTCTATCCAAATTCCGGTAAGGCTGGGAGACCATGTCGAAGCAGGAAACACTGTAGCCACTATTGAATCTGTTGATTACTGGCGTGAACTTTGGTCCCCAGTTAGTGGAATCGTGATTAAAAGGAATGAAATTTTGTATGCTAAGCCAGAAGTTCTGAACATTGACCCATATGGTGAAGGTTGGGTAATTGAAATCGATACTGAGGGAGGTAGTCCGCGCGACTTAATAAGCACTTCTGAATACGAAACCTACTGTAAGAGTCGACGCTAAAGCTCCTGTGTGATGAAATAGAGATGTCATAGACACCCTCTATTTCATCACATGCTTGCTTATTCACTTGAGTCTACTTTCCTAACCTTTCTCTTTCTTCCTCAATCACACTTTCATCCAACTTCTTGAATAGCGGAGCAGGCTGATTCAATCTTGCATCGGCCTTCAACTCGCTGGGCTTCCATTGCGCTTCGACTTCGCTCAGCGCGATAGGTGGTTTGTATCTCAACACCGTATGTTCGCCGAGCGAGTCTTTGACCGTCTCGGTATATTGCTCGCCGAACAGCGGAGTCTCATAGCCGAAGAATTCATGCAGTCGCTGTGAAGTGAATGGCAGGAATGGCGCGAACAAAACCTTCAATGAGTCGATGGCTTTGAGCGCGGTGTAAATTGTTTTCGACGCGCTGTCTTTATCCTTCTTGAATGCCGTCCACGGCGCGTTGACATCGAGATATACATTCACGGCGGTGGCAAGTTTCATCGCTTCGCTCAATGCCGAACGCAGGTGTACGGCTTCGAGTTCTGCACCCACAACCTTGAATCCGTTTTCGATAACGGCGAGCAGTTCCAAGTCCGCGGGACGAAGCGTGGATATATCCACATTGGGCATATATCCATTCCAATTTTTATAGCAGAACGACAGCACGCGGTTGGCAAGGTTGCCCCACGTGGCCACCAGCTCGTTGTTATTGCGCGCCACAAACTCCTTCCAATCCCAATCGCTGTCCTTCATCTCCGGCATGTTGACCGTCAGATAATAGCGCAAGGCATCGGGATCGTAACGCGTCAGTGCGTCGAGTCCCCATATGGCCCAATTGCGCGAGCCGCTGATCTTCTGCCCTTCGAGATTCATAAATTGATTCGCCGGAACATCATATGGAAGAGTTAGTGGTAATCCACCTTCATAAATGTCAGCTATTCTAGGAGAGAAGATTTCTATAAAGGTACCTTGAACTCCCATTAACTCTGCTGGCCAAAGCGAAGTATGGAAGAAGATATTATCCTTGCCTATGAAGTGGAATTGCTTTGCTTTTGGATTGAGCCACCAGTCGCACCAAGCATCTTTCTGACCTGAGACCTGCGCCCACTCAATCGGGGCAGAGAGGTAACCGATCACGGCTTCGAACCAAACGTAAATGCGTTTGCCCGCTTCGGTCCAGCCCGCGACCGGCACCGGGATGCCCCAATCGAGATCGCGCGTGACGGAACGCGGCTTCAATCCTTCTGACTCGATCTTATGCAATGATTCGCCGATGACTGTATCGCGCATATGCGGCATGCGTTCTTCCAAAAACTTCTTGACATCTGGTTCGAGCTTGGATAGATCGAGATAGAAATGTTCGGTTTCGCGTAATTCCAACGCGCCGCCCGTTTTCGAGCGCGGATTGATTAATTTTTCCGGTTCAAGTACGTTGCCGCAATTGTCACATTGATCGGAGCGCGCGCCCTCATAGCCGCAGATGTAGCATGTCCCTTCGACGTAGCGATCAGGTAAAAATTTATTGGTCGAGGGCGAGTACCATTGCATGGATTTCTGTGTGAACATGAATCCGTTTTGTTGCAAGGCGAGAAACATATCCTGTGAAACTTTGAAATGATTCTCAGTGTGGGTGGTGGTGAACAAATCGTATGTGATGCCATAGCCCTTGAAAACTTCAATGAAACTCTCATGGAATCGCTTGTACACTTCCTCGACGGGTTTGCCCTCTTGATCGGCGCGGATGGTGACCGGCGTGCCGTGCGAGTCGGTTCCTGAAACCATCAAAACGTTGTTGCCTTTGAGTCTGTGATAACGCGCAACAATATCTCCGGGCAAATGCGAACCGGTGATATTTCCAACATGGATTTCAGCGTTGGCGTAGGGCCAGGCGATGGCAATCAAAATATTTTCAGGCATTCATGTCTCCGTGATTCTTTTTACCACGAAGGGCACGAAGAGACACTAAGGAAGGTCCTTCGTGGTCTTTGTGTCCTTTGTGTTTATGCTTTTGAATCTATAAACAAAAAGGCTGTCCGTGACTGGGACAGCCTTGATTCAATCAGGCAAAACTAACGCTCATCCCAGACGCGGCAAAATGTCTCCATTTGCATGGACATGGTTATTGTCACCATTGGGGAGAAGCATGAAATCATAGGCGATAGTCTAAGCGCAAGAAGAAGGTTTGTCAATGCTGTTTTACAAGTGCATTAATCAATTTGTAAGAAATTTGCAGGCTAAGTAGTGCTACACTAGTATAGTTTATTCGCGAGTTGTATGCTGGAGTGATCAATCGAGAATTGGAAGGCCAAAATGAAACCTGCAAAAGCGAATCAAATAGCCAGCCCGAAAAAGACCACTGCCGCCGCGAAGCCGAAGAACATCAAGCTCAAAGAGATGGGTAGGGCACTGATCGAGGAGAGTAATCTCCTCCGCACGCTGATTGATAATCTACCTGATCGTATTTATGTAAAAGATATTCAGGGTCGTAAAATTATATCTAATATTGCCGATTGGCAGGCGTCGGGCGGAAAAAGAATGGAAGATGTGGTGGGGAAATCCGACTTCGACACCTATCCGGCTGAACTGGCAGATCGATTTTGGGCTGACGATAAGATGGTCCTAGATTCGGACAAGCCGATTATCAATCGTGAAGAACCCGGCCTTGATTCGCAAGGCAATCGCATTCAGACATTGACTACTAAGATGCCCTGGCGGGATAACAGTGGTCAGATTGTAGGGCTGATAGGTATTGGCCGCGACATTACCGATCGCAAGCGGGTTGAAGCTGAATTGATTCGCGAAAAAAATTTTCTCGAAGCCTTGAATTTGAATAGCCCCGTCGCCATCGTTGTCCTGGATAACAACGAGCGAATCCTATCCTGCAATCCCGCTTTCGAAAAATTATATGGTTATAAAAGTAATGAGATCTTAGGTGTATTCCTAGACACGCTCATCACCACCGAAGAGACCGTTGCCGAAGCGAAACAATATACCCAGCAGGTGATGAATACGAAGGTTCACGCCATTGGCAAACGCCGCCGCAAAGACGGCACATTGATCGATGTGGAAATTTTCGGCGTGCCGGTTTTTGTGGGCGGAGAGAAAATCGGCGCGCTGGCTATCTATCACGATATTTCCGAACTCGTGCGCGCCCGCCGCGAAGCCGAAGAAGCCAATCGCGCTAAGAGTGAATTTCTCGCGAACATGAGTCATGAGATTCGCACGCCCATGAACGGTGTGATCGGGATGCTTGAGCTCGCGCTGGACACTCAACTCAACGATGAACAACGCGATTACTTGCAGACTTCATTGCAAAGCGCAGAGTCTCTGCTCACTTTGCTCAATGACATTCTGGACTTTTCCAAGATTGAAGCCGGCCGGCTCGAACTTGAGACGATCAATTTCGATCTGCGCAACGCCGTTGAACATGTGGCTTATACGCTTGCCAAGCGCGCACAGGATAAAGGTCTGGAGATGGCTTGTTTGATTCATCCCGATCTGACTACCGATCTGCGCGGCGATCCCGGGCGGATTCGCCAAATCTTGGTAAACTTGGTTGGCAACGCCATTAAGTTTACGCATCAAGGAGAGATTGTCATCCGCGCCGAGCCAATCCAAGAGACAAAGACTCACGCCACCATTCACTTCTCGGTTCAGGATACGGGCATTGGCATCCCGCGCGAGCGGTTGGGCGCGGTCTTCGATCGCTTTACACAAGCCGATGGATCCACCACGCGCAAATACGGAGGAACCGGACTCGGTCTCACGATCTCAAAACAACTTGTCGAAGTGATGGGCGGAAAGATCGGGGTCGAAAGCACGTCGGGGATTGGCAGTACATTTTGGTTTGAGATTAGTTTTGCAAAACCGCCGCGCGAAAAACGCGTCACGGCGCCTCTTACGCCTGGACCTTTAAATTTAACTCAGGTGCGCATCTTGATTGTTGACGATAATCAGACCAACCGCATGATTCTGACGAAGAACGTGGAAGCATTAGGTTGTCGCAGCGAGACGGTTGCCAGCGGCGCCAAGGCTTTGGAGAGTCTGCGCAATGCTCAGCGTAGCGGTGATCCGTATCATGTCGTCCTGCTTGATATGCAAATGCCCGGCATGGACGGCGAACAGACCGCGCGTTCCATCAAAAGCGATCCGGCTGTGAAAGATGTCAAGATCATCATCCTTACTTCGATGGGACAGCGCGGCGACGCGGTTCGAATTGCGGCGCTGGGTTGTTCCGCTTATTTGTTGAAACCAGTCAAACAACAGATGCTCTTTGATGCGGTAATCGCAGTGTTGAATCGTGAAGCGGAACGGCAATCCAGTCTGATCACGCGCCATACACTCAACGAACAAAGAAAGTTGGGACAGCGTATCCTGCTGGCCGAAGATAACTCCATCAATCAAAAACTCGCAGTCGTCCTGCTTCAAAAAGCGGGCTACTCAGTGGACGCCGTCGAAACCGGCGCGCAGGCTCTCGAGAAGGTGCAGAGCAATCCATACAATGCCGTACTCATGGACGTTCAAATGCCGGAGATGGACGGCTTCGAGTCCACACATCATATCCGTGAATGGGAAAAGGATAATAACCAACATATCCCCATCATTGCGATGACGGCTCATGCCATGCAAGGCGACCGCGAGCGCTGTCTCGAAGCCGGAATGGACGATTATGTTTCCAAGCCGCTGGAACCGAAGGTTTTGTTCGCCGCGCTGGATCGGTGGGCGCGCGCGACCAAATCAACAAGTAGGGATGAAGTGGAAATAGTTCAGGATTATTCTTCACCTGAAGATGTTTTTTCTGAGAACTTGGATGATGGCCTCTTTGGCGAAATGTTATCCGCTTCGCGACCAGCCGAGGCGGCTCCCGCTTCGTCAACTGTTTCCTCCGCCGAGGAATTGCCTGTTAACTTAGATGCGGCGCTTTATCGGTTCGGCGACGATCGCGGCTTTATGATGGAAATGTTTGAGGAATATCGGGATCATCTCGCGAATCGTGTGGAAGAGATTCGCGCCGCTCGGCAGGATGGTGATGCCAATCGCCTGTGCCGCCTCGCGCATAACCTTAAAGGTGTCTCTCTGAATTTTAACGCAGAGCCGATTGCAAATGTTGCCTTGAAGCTTGAGGAGCTTGGCAGGCGCGAGGACCTGACCGACGCGCCTGCCCTCATCGCACAGTTGGATGCGGAAGTCAGCAGGCTCGAAGACTATGTATTGACCAATTTGGTGTGAGGAGATAGATCATGATACGCGTTCTTGTGATTGACGACGAACCTCTCAACCATCAACTGGTCGCTCGCGCGTTGGAACCTCTTCAGTGTGCGGTACATTCTGCCAACGACGGCCACAGCGGCATATCCCTAGCTCACAGCCTTCAGCCTGATCTGATTATCACAGATGTGATGATGCCCGATATCAACGGTTATGAGGTCACGCGCACTCTGCGCCGACAGCCGGAGTTTGCCAACACACCCATCCTGGTGCTGACCGCGCAATCAGGTTTGCAGGATAAGATCAAATCTTTTGAGGCGGGCGCAGACGATCATCTCATTAAACCGTTTGAAGCCGCTGAGCTTGTGGCTCGGGTCGCGGCATTGCTTCGGCGCGCGGAAGCTGCCAAAGTCCCGCATGCTGAAGCGCCTTCTGAAAAAATTGAACATGCCGAAACGCGCATGATCGCGGTGCATAGCTTGCGCGGTGGAACCGGTTGTTCCTCGCTGGCGGTCAATCTGGCGGTTGGCCTCTCGGCTTTATGGCGCGAACCAACGATGCTGCTCGATCTGACCATGACCGCCGGTCAGGTCGCGATGATGCTCAACATGACTCTGCGCCGCACGTGGGCGGATATAGCAACTTTCAGTGCGGGCGATCTCGATATGAACGCTTTGAGCTCGATCGTCACTGGACATGAAAGCGGCTTACGCTTTATCGCCGCGCCCACGTTTCCAATAGAGGCAGAAGGTTTGCGCGGGGATACATTAGCCGCGGCGTTTAAGCTGATCAAAAGCCAATATGAATATGTTGTCGCTGATCTGCCGCACGATTTTAGCGAACCTGCCCTTCAAGCGCTCGACGCGGCTGATGTGATCCTGATGGTCGCTGCACCGGATATGGCTTCGATTCGGGCGGTCACTGCCGCGCTGGATACCTATGACAAACTAGGTTATCCGAAAGAAAAACGCAAACTGATTTTGAATGCCACTTTTCCACATTCGGGCCTGACGAAAGATAAAATCGAATCTGCACTGGGTTTGACTTCGATTGCCATGATTCCTTACGTGCAAGATGTTTTTGTAGATGCGATCAACCTGGGTCAGCCGCCTGTTTTCCATAAACCAGAGCAACCGGTCTCCGGCTTATTGGAAGATTTTGCGTTCCATTTGAGCAAAGATGCTCACAAGAAATCAAAACCGGATAATCCCACCGAGGCATGGAAGAGAGTATATAAACGATATCAAGAGCGGAAGAGATAATAAATAACGTCCCTTGAAAAACAAGAGACGTTTCGTTTTAAGATAACGTCGACAAAAGATTAAAGTAAATTTTTGAGGACCGAAAATGGAGACTCGTCTTGTGAAGGACGATGTCCGCAATCGGCGAGGTTCAAGTCTTGCCCGCAGACGGGGCACAATCCTTTGCAATTTGGATCATGCAATGGATTGATGGGAACCTCCAGCAAAGCATACTCGCGAATCAACGATTCCAAATCGATTTGGGCATCATCAGGAATGATCAAGCCTGAGTCGCTCACCGATTTTTCGTTGAACGCGTAAAGCTCGGTCAGCTTCCAAATGAGCGGTTTGCTAAATTCGTTCAAGCATCGAACACATTCCAGTGTTGTCTCGCCTGAAAATCTTCCTTGAACCAATAATCCTTGCGGTGTGCGGCTCACTTGAATGGTGCCAATAAAATCCTGCAGGTCAAGATCTTGGTCAATCCTGACTTTTTCAAATTCAAACGGAAAGTCGTGGGTATAGCCGACTTCTTCATGGATGATGAAGCCAACGTTCAAACGGAAGGGACGGCGTGGATTGACCATTCAAACCTTTAGGATTGTGTGTTTGCGTTTGGAACGCGATCTTAATCAAACGTTCCGATCTACAATATACTTCACAAGATTTTCCAGCCCCTCGCGTTCCGGGCTAGACTCAAAATCTTCCAGTGTTTGGAGGGCATATGCGGCATGTTGCTTTGCTTCCTGCATTGCCCTTTTCACCGCGTCTGTTTTGCGGATGGACTCAACTAATCTTTGCATCCGTTCTTGATTTCCCCAGCCGCCATCCGCCAGCGACTTGACATCGTCATCCTCGGGGCAAGCCTCCGCGTAATAAATCGCCGGCAGCGTGACCAGACCGTTGAGTAAATCCGAACCGACTGGTTTGCCGACCGTGGATTGTTCTCCACTGAAATCCAGAATATCATCCACGATTTGAAACGCCATTCCGGTTTCATAGCCGAACTTGCGCATCGCTTCGATTGTTGATTCGTTTGCAGGGCTGATCATCGCCGCCGCGCGGCTGGTCATTTCAAAAAGGGAAGCGGTCTTGGCATAGATTCGCTGTTTGTAATTTTCGCGGTCAATCACGCCCCGCGCGGAGAACATCTGAGTCAGTTCGCCATTGACGATGATCGCCAGGGTTTCGGCGAACAATTTCATCAACGGCAAATGATCGGTGTCTGCGGCGAGTTGCGCGGCGCGCGCAAAAAGAAAATCGCCGGTCAGAACGGTCGCGGCTGGAGACCAGCGCGCGTTCAGAGTCGGCATGCCGCGCCGTAACAGCGATCCATCAATCAGGTCATCGTGAACGAGCGTGGCGGTGTGAAGCAATTCCATTGCCGCACCGAGCGTAACGAGTCGACTCTCCGATGCGCCAAGCATATTTCCGACCAGAAGCGTCATGCTGGGGCGGATGCGTTTGCCGCCTGCCGCGAGAATTTGTCCGAGCGCGGCGCGCAAATCCGGATGACGATCATCCGCTTGGGCTTGCAGTCGCGCCTCGACGAGTTGAAGTTGAGCTTGAACCGGTGAAATGAATGTGACGTTATTCAAACAGACTCTCCCCAGGAGAAAAGACGCGCCGCGTTTTCTGTGGTTGCGGCGGCGACCTCCTGCGGGGTGCGGGATTTGATTTCTGCAATTTTATCAGCAATATGAAGGACGAAGGCAGGTTCGTTCCGTTTTCCTCGATGCGGTTCCGGCGCGAGATACGGGGCATCAGTTTCGATCAGCAATCGCTCCAATGGAAGATTGCCAATCACCTGACGTTTCTTCTCCGCGTTTTTATACGTGATTGGACCGGTCACGCCGATGTAGAATCCGAGATAAATTGCGCTCTTAGCCGTTTCGATTGATCCTGAAAACGAATGCAGGACTCCGGGTCGTTGTGCCAACGCTTCATTCTTTGACTGTAGACCGGATACCCACTCCTCCAAAATCTTGATCAAGTCCTCGGCGCATTCGCCATGTTCGGCATCATCCTTCTCGCGGCTGTGAATCACAACCGGTAATTCCAGTTCCGCCGCAAGATTTAATTGTTCTTTTAGGATTGAGATCTGTTCCTCGTGCGATGATTTGTTCCAGTAATAATCCAAACCAATCTCGCCGATGGCAACCACTTTGAGACTCTCTGCCGCGAGGTTTTTCAAGGCGGAAATCGTTTGGCCGTCCCAGGTCTCTGCTTCATTGGGGTGCACGCCGACTGCCGCGTACAATATAGAATTCGATTCAGCTAGTTTAGCGGTAACCCCGCTTGACGTCATTGTGAGAGACGGGATGAGAATATGCGTCACGCCTGCATTGACCGCGCGTTGAATCACGGCCGCGCGGTCAGCATTGAATTGCTCCAAGTCCAAGTGGCAGTGAGTATCTGTGAACGCCATAGTTATTTTAAACCTGCAACCTTCAAGCCATCTTGCAAAATGGCTTGAACTTTATCTTGATGAGTCGTTTCGCAATAGACACGCATGATGGGCTCGGTGCCGCTAAAACGGATCAGCATCCAGCCGCCATCTTCCAACTTAAATTGAAAACCATCCACTGTAACAAGTTCGGTGACTTTCAATCCGCCAATGATTTTCGGATTGGCTTTCAATATTGTTTCTTCGCGCGTCTTTCTATCGCCGCTGAACGGTGTATCAATGCGATCATAATAATGCGCGCCAACTTTATCGAAAAGCATCCTCAATAATTCGGTCGGCTTCTTACCGGTGCGCGCCATGAAATCGAGCATATATAATCCGGCAAGGATACCGTCGCGTTCGGGCACGTTGCCGCGGAACGCGTATCCCCCGCTTTCTTCTCCGCCGATCATGGCATTCGTTTCCATCATCTTCGGCGCGACATATTTGAATCCCACGCCGGTTTCATAAACGGGTACATTGTACAACGCGCCGAGTTTGTTAAGCATCGTTGTGGTCGAGAGCGTCTTGACAATCGCACCGCGCTCGCGGCGTACTTCAAGCAAATAATAAGCCAAAAAAGCGTACACGCGCAATTGATTAACGAACTCGCCTTTTTCATCGCCGACCCCGAGACGATCCGCATCGCCATCCGTGATGAGCAAAACATCAGCTTTATTTGTCACGGTAGCTTTCAAACCGACATTGATGTTCGGCGGAATTGGTTCAGGTCGCTTCATCTCCGGAAAGATGGGGTTGCGTTCGTTATGGATTTCAATCACCTTGGTTTTGCCGCCAGCCAGCAAACCGGCAAACCAGCCGCCGCCGTTGCCCCACATCGAATCGACCATTACGGTGAAGCCTGCGTCTTTTAGTTTTTGAAGATCAATCAAATCTTTGAGATGCACAATATATGCTATTGCTGCATCGAATTTGAGGATGGAACCATCCGCTTGCGCATCACTTTGCGCTCTGCGTTTCACTTTTTGAACATCATCAGGAATCAATGCTTCGATTCGCTTCAAACCATCCGGATCAATTGCGCCGCCGTTCTCATCGCGGACTTTGAATCCGTTATCGGTCGGGGGGTTGTGCGAGGCGGTGATGTTGATCGCGCCGCAGGCTTTCTTGTCCACCACTGCATAAGCAATCACCGGCGTCGGCGTCGCGCCGTCGGTGAGATAAACTTTCAAGCCATTGCCCGCTAAAACTTCGGCGGCGGTTGAGGCGAAGAATTCGCTGTCAAAGCGTTTGTCGTGACCGACAATAACCCATTGTCCTTGTTTCCCTTTTTCCAGCAAATAGGAAGCAAAGCCTTGCGCCGCGCGTCGGACATTATCGAAGGTGTAGTCTTCCGCGATGACTCCACGCCAGCCGTCCGTGCCGAATTTG